>Ga0272441_10008437_pt1 | contig 16306 bp, 20 predicted proteins | sample SSMProp6N_FD_193582 | JGI IMG/M metagenome (GOLD analysis project Ga0272441, IMG submission 193582) | Marine sediment archaeal communities from Little Sippewissett salt marsh, Falmouth, MA, United States - SSM-Prop-6N | ecosystem: Environmental > Aquatic > Marine > Wetlands > Sediment ... | reverse complement strand
CAACGGCAACCTCTCCTATATAGATATCAACGTAACCGAAGAACCCTTATGGATCGACTTCCACTGGAACTGGTCCGTAGATACAACCTGTTCCAACTGTTCATATCAACCCCAGTACCATCGCCGCCTAACCCCATACTCCTCTGAAGTGATATCAGGAAACGACACTATCACTTTCTATATGATAACCGACAACCATGTGTACAATGAATTCTATGGATACAATAAATCTGGTAACTGTACACAAGCCCTTGAACAAGACCTAAAGGACAATATTGTACTATTCGACTTCCAATTTGAAGATAGAACCCACATATTCGACACACAATACACTCTTGATAGCCGTGCACGTTTCTGGACAGTAAACACAACCAAACAACTCGTAATCCATGAAGAATACTGGGACGCTTCACAACAAGTCCACCCCTATCTTGTATTCCAAAAGAAATACTTCACTGGTATAAACTGTTCCGATACCAGAGGAAAATATTACGAAAACGTAGGAGTAGCACCAAATCAACAGTGGGTGTACCCATATGAAGCAAGAACGATTATCATAAATCTTCACGAATCCACATGGACCGATTACTCCACCGATTATACCATAGACTACGGATGGAAATCAGGAGGAACAGGTCTCTGGGTTTACTATTACGACACAACTCTAAACACCAATACAATAAACTGTACAATCTTCAACTCCTCAGGAGGACAAGTATATACCTCAGAGAAATCCCAAAACGAATTCAATTTCACATTCAACACCGCAAACCAATCACACCCATACCAGATATACCTAACCATAGACGATAATGACATGGATAATGATATCATAGTATCATTCTGGATATTCCCAGGAGAGAACACCTTAACAACTGCTGAAACAATAAACACAACACTTGCTGCAATATTCGGTCAACTTCCTTCAAGAACATATGGTGAAGGACAATCATATACAATGAACTACACAAACATTGTAATGTTCGCATTAGTGTTCATAGTATTCTCTGCAGTATCATCAATGCTATCAATCGGCTCCGGAATACTTGCCGGCGGAGTTACCATGCTCGGTTTCTCAGGATTAGTATACGGAATGTTATCAATCTATCCATACACTGCAATATTCTTTATTTTAATAGGAATACTTGTTCTATTTGGAGGTGAAAGATGAGTAGAAGTAAGAAAGCATATGATGTAATGACATTTATGATATGTGCTAACATAATGGGAGGCCTATCAATTCCTATCTTCCCTTACGCTTTAGATGTATACACTGCAGGAGAACTCTTTGGTACATTAACAGTATCAGTACTAACAGGATTACTTGCTGGTCTTGTATCAGCCGTTGCCTTATCCCGTATTGTTCCCAATGCAGAAAAAGGAACAGTATATACATTGTTCTCTGCAACATTCATAGGACTTTGGACATCAATAACAACAGTGATAAACTCAATCCAATCCCACATTGACTACACCGACTTCCCACTATCACAGATATTCTTCGGAATAGGAATACTCTTATGGATAGTAACACTGTTTGCCTTCGCTGGCGCAGATATGGAGAGATAACATGAACCCACTACTTTGTTTCCTAAACATGACAGAAACGTTTGAAGTATCATTCGACCTCATCGCCGATACAGGTGCTGCAACTCTTGGGATGGATATGTTCTTCTCCATCCTTGTATTCTCAATACTAATAGTAGGATACGCAACATCATATGATAGCCAAGGTCGCCGTAACATCGCCGTAATCCCCGTCCTATCAATCCTACTCTGTACAACATTCAGTTTCATCATTCCACCTGCAACATCCCTAATCCTATGGATCTTAGGAACATTCGTTGCTGGTGGCGCAGTCCTATGGAAAGCCGCAATCAAAAGAAGAGGTGAATACTAAATGTTAGAAGGAATATTCATAACAATGCTTGTATTAGGAGTACTATTCCAAGTCCTAACTATATACTGGCAATCAAGTGTATTTGCAATGTTATCAATAGTATGGTTCCTTAAACTCATGGTTGATAGTTTCAACATACAATCACTCATAGTATACCAACCATACTGTTGTAACAACACATCAATAAACGGAACATATCAATACATCGGCACCCAAGACTTAGGTCTTAATGCAATATTTTTGATATTCGTATTCATCAATGTTGCACTTGCCATATACTATTACTTCCAGAACATAGAGAACCAAAAATATCGTATAAGATAAACATGAGACCCATAACATACAAAAAACTAAACCAAGATGATTCCATAAAAAGATCACTTGACCAAATGGTTCATGAACTATCAACCACAGGTCGAACCATCTCAACCAATCCCCGTGCAACCCGTGAGTTATCAATACAATTACGAATATTAAAACAAAAAAACCATATCTACATCACAAAAGACCCATATTCCCACGTAACCATAATAACCGTGCACCCTGCAAGAAAGCTTGAAAAAGTAAATGATAGAACTATCAAAATTACAGGAGACTGATATTTTTGTTCACAAACACCACCCATATTCATGTATATTTTCCATTACCATGGATCTTATATCTGGAAATATATAGGAAATATACAAAAAACGCTTTAGATATACTATATATTTTTATTCGTAGGTCAAAATTTATAAACAAGTTAAGAACATACATATCACTATAACCAAATGGAGGTTAAAAATGAAAGCAAGATTCAACTTCCTGGACCCTGGAGCAATAATGGGTGTCGTCGTATCGCTTATCATCTTAGCGGTTGGCGTATTCGCATTCTTTGTTACCATTGGGGAAATCCCTGATGACTACGGCGCCAGGACGAATTCTGCAGTGAACAACACCTCTGATATCGGTGATTCCGTATTCAACATTATAGGAATTGTCCTTATCATCGGTGCCATCATGTCCATTGTGGGTCTCGTATATAATTATGTCCGTTAGGCATAGCGGGGTAATTCATACCCCTTTTTTCTATTTTTAACTCCAGTAGGTGACAAGATGAAAAAATTAAAAGTTATCAAAGCAAACAAGGACTTCTATATACCACATGAAAACGGTAGAGAACTTATTTATAAAGGAGACCTTCTTGCTTATAAGAAATTGAAGGTGAAAAAATGATGGAATCATTAGAACCAAAACAAATAATGGCAGTTGTAGTCGCCCTTATCTTCCTATCTACAGGAACATTTGCATTCTTTGTAACATGGGGTGAATTAACAGAAGTAGAACAATTCGCAATATCAGGAACCCAATGTAGAACAGTAACAGACCCATCCGCTCAACAAACAGTTACCATCCCAGCCGGCGCAACCATAACCAGAGTATACGAAACCCTTAACACCGGATCTTCCCAAAACATCGACACAGGAAACTACACCCAAGCAGGAACAACTGTAACGATAAATGTAACAGGATAAATATGAAACTGAAATCAATAGGTATTACACTATCACTTATTCTTTCTTTTTTTATATTAACTCCAACCATATCAAGTGACGACACCATAGGAGAAACATTCACTATCATATCAATTCCAGATACACAAGAGATGGTACGATTACACCCAGACCACTTTGAACAACTAACCGATTGGATAGTAGATAACACAGATGCATACAATATCAAATTTGTAGTCCACCTCGGCGACATGGTAAACGATGGTGATAACCAACCAACAGAGTGGATAAACGCCAGGAAATCAATGGACCGTTTATTCGATAACGGAACCCCCGTCCTCGCATTAGCAGGAAATCATGACTTCGATGATGAATCAACAGGATGTCCACGTGATTTAGATTGGTGGAATGCAAACTTCTCATTAGCACTCTTTAAAAACAACATCAACAATGCATCCCATTGTTATTTCGGTGGTGAAATTCCAGAAGGAACTTCAAACAATATGTACGCATTCTTCAATGCTTCAGGAGAACAATTCATAGTATTCTCAATATCATTCTGTCCTAATGATGCAACAATGAATTGGCTTAACAATACCCTACAACAACACAGAGACAAACACGCAATCCTAACATTCCACTCCCACATAGATGCAGATAATTCCTATTACGGAAAATATCCAAGCGTTCCTAATGATTATGATTGTACATACCGTGCTGCTGGTAATTGTGATGGCGAAGATCCAAACAACGGTCAAGAAGTATATGATGAGATTATCAAATTTCACGATAACATATGCCTTGTCCTCTCTGGTCACCATGATCCAATAGAAGCAACATACGGATCTACGGGTGCTGTAAACGAAACAATAGATGAACAATATCAAACAGGATTATTCGATCCTACAGTACACCAATTCGTACATGATTATCAAACTGCCCCAAATGGCGGTGATGGTGCAATAAACATATTTACATTCGACCTTGCAAATGATACTATCAGTTTTAAAACATATAGTGTTGCAGTAGATACATGGCGTACAGATGGTTTAAACCAAGGAGAGTTTGAATGTAAGATTGTTCACAACGCAGAGTTCAACTCTATCAATTCACAAACTAACGGATCAAAGATAGATGACCCACGTAATACATTCAACTGGACCCGTGATATCGGTGCAACAACCTACCATCTCCAAGTATCAAACTCCTCAACATTCACTAACCCCTTCATCAATCTATCAAACATAACTGAAGGCGGTGATTTAGAATCCTTACCAGGATGTTCATATGAAGAAAAAGGATTATATGTAGAGTTCTCCCTTCCTTATGCATATAATATAACATATTCAGGGAGACACTACTATAGAATAAGAAGTTTCAAGCCAACATGAGGTAATAAAATGAAAAAACAAAATATAAAGAAGGCAGTTTCCATCCTTGCGTTACTATTCCTAACTATAACCTTCTTAACACCAGCATTCGTTGCAGATATAGAAGATTATGAAGATGATACTGTAAACAACGACCCAGATGAAGATTGGTATACATACTCAAAGTATCAATCTGGTACAGCACCTGATGAATTCAATGTTGCAACACTTGGTGGACAACAAACATTCGCAATTAATACTACAGCTGATGATGGTACAAAAGTAAGAAACGACTACAACCTATCAGAAGGTGGCGCATATACATATTGGGAATTTGATGCATATATAAATTCTTCAGGACATCAAATGGGTCACATACTCTGTGGTAACGGTTCCATCTTCTCATCTGGAACATCATCTATCCAAGGTAACAGAATTGTATATATGAGATTTGGTGATGGTACAGATCCAGTTGTTGAATGTTCTGATGATGATAACTCATGGGATACACAATCTTTTTCTTATCCAGAAGATGAATGGTTCCATGTCCGTATCAACATGAACTATACAGATGAAACATATCAAGTTGTCCTAAATACAACCTTTGAAGGTAACTGGGTAACATTTGGTTGTAAAACAGAATCCGACCATACTCAAATGAATAACATATCATTTGGTGATATAGATACAAATTACTTTGCTGATATCCATTATGATAATCTAACCGTCCACGGACTATCCGATGAAGGAGAAGAAGAAGGCACCTGGTCCAACTGGTCCGATTACTGGACAATATCAACTTCTCATTCAGGATCATCTACAGGATATGAATACGGAAATTGGACACACTCTGAGCACATAAACTCCTCATCCGATTTAGAAGAAGCATGGGCCGAAGCAAACAATACATTCTGGTACCCAGCAGATGATAGCACCTGGTGGATGGGAAACTTCACCTACGAAGTGAACACCACTTTACAAAACTGTTCCTTCTCTGTCCTCAACAATTCCGGAATGAACCGTTCCCAACTATTCGGATGGGTCCATTCAAACGATACTGAAGTAGATGCAGTATTCCCCTTTGTAATCTTTGCCTACAACACTTCCCAAGATTTTGATTGTGTTATGTGGTCTTCCTTAGAAGCATGGATCTTCCATTGGAACGGCACCAACATGACAGATATGACAACAGGTGACGCAATCGTAGATCCATCATCCGATGGTACTGACCTATCTGACCAATGGTTACAAGAAGGTGTTTACTTAACCGATGAAGGTAATTACTTCAAACTTCTATATAATGAACACAACGGAAGTATCAAATTCAAATGGTGGGGTAACGGATTTATGTCCGAACCAACTGGCTGGACAATGCAAACAGAACATACAAATATCACTTATACAGATCATCGTTCAGTAGGTATCGGTGTTTGGAACCCTGATGCACGTGATACATTCCTACAATGGGACCTATTCAATGTATGGCAACTCAACTACTCTGTAAACACATCCGATTACTGTAACATCTCTGGCTACAATGAATCCAGACCTCACATGGAATTCCCAGTAATCAATGTATCCGATTGGACAGAAGAATTCATGACCTACTTCAATGACTCCTATGATGGCAACTTCAGTATCAACCTCGCAAGAACCATAATGAAAGATAACATCACAAACCCAATGAACCTTGAATCCAGAATGTTTGAACTCAAATCCCGTGATTCCGGACAACAGAACGATACAGTATACTACTACTCCTGTATGATTGATAACTTCACTCAATTCGCTCCCGAATCCTATGATGAGTGGCTCCACTTGCACGTCCAGATGTGTCCAGAAGATGATATCGAAGATGATGAATACGGCGATTTCATGGTAGGTATAGATGTAGATAACGACCGTGCCTGGACAGTGAACGACCGTTTCTACTGGGGATATGTAGATGATGCAGGAATTGTAACCTTCCAAACATACAACGGTAACGGTGAACCGAAAGCAAACATCGCTGCCTGTAACATCTGGGAAAGTGATAGTGCAGCCATGGGTAACCTACATCGTTACGGCACCCACTTAAACTACGCCATAAGTATACCACTTGCCGACCTTGTTAAATCAGATGGTTTCTCACTTAACAAATCAGATACATTCGGTCTCCACATCAGTACAACAACCTCTGGTATGGTATTCACAACACAAGATCCATGTGTTTGGCAGAACTGGAATGAAACATCAGAATCCACATACATAGATGAAGAGGACAACATGGCTAACATCGTTGAATACTTCCTCAACTGTTCAGGAGAAATTGAAGGATACGTTGCAAACACCACAAACCTACAACGCTGGGGTGAAGGTCAAATAGTAGGAGATTTCACTGGCAGTGGTGAAACAGAAAGTAATGTAACCATAGAGAAATACGCAAACATCACATCAGTTGCATCCGGATCAACATACGCACTCATCAACTACACTGTATACGTTAATAACACAGGAAGTGGCACATTAACAGGCGTTGTTGTAAACGATACCAAATTCAACTGTTCTTGCCACGATTTCAATGAAACAGAGTTCAACACAAACGTTCCATGGGCCAACGTAACAAACTTATCCTGTTACAGATTATTCTCAAACGCAAGTATCGCTGGAGGAACATCCTGGGAGTTCTGGTACACTATCAATGTATCAAACTGTTCCGGAATAACATCAGGCACCCTCAGAAACAACATATCCGTTAATGCATCCCAACTTGATAACGCTGTAGAAACATACGAAACAGTCCTATGGGGTGAATACGCAGAAAGGGTTTGTGTAGTATACACAACAGATGCAACAGATGTAGGAAATATAGGAGAATCCGTTCTTGGTATCATAGGACTTGTTCTTTTGATAAGTGCAATATTAGCAATCCTATATGTTGTTCAAAGATATAACATACTATAAGAGGTGAACGAAAAATGAAAATGAAAAAGATGAAGGTAAAGCGAGTAAAAACAATCAAACCACGAGGAAGCAAAAAAATAAAATTATAAGTGTGTATCAAAAACTTGGTGTGAATCCTGTGGAACTATTCAACAGATAGAACCACAGGTGTATCACCTTGGCACAAATTTGATACTACTTCTTTCTTCTTAATAATTTATACAACCCATAAACAACAACAGTTATCACTGCTGCCTCTCCCATAGTTGCAAACGTTTCTCCTATCATTTCATCCTCCTAAAAAGTGCAAGCACATACTTATCAGTGATAAGATGTATTCCCAACTTGCCAGATAACTTAACAAATTTCAACTGATTATCATTCAATGCAACATTCCTTCTTGTTCTATCATAATTATAAGGAAACTCAATACCAATAAAATCACATATCTGTTTGATAGCCCTATCATTATCTCTACAGAAATCTTCAAACCATATGACAAGCGTCCTATCAAACAATTTTCTCACCTTCTCCTCATACTCATCAAAGCGTAACAGATCATGTTCTAAATGATTATCATACCAATCCTGATAACTACTAACAAACTTCGCTTTCTTTGTATCTGAGCAGAACTGTTTATACAAACTCTTTAACCACTTATCCTTATCTCTCCTCACAAGAATAATCCCTGCATCAGGATATAACAGTTTCAATCTATCAATGATATCAAAACCACTTGCATAGTTCATATTCTTATAAGCGTTCCCTGTTAGTTGTTCATTAGTGATAAGATTTTTACCCTCCTTGATTTTACTTATCGCTGTGTAATCATGGTGTTCAGAATTATATATGTTATCAGGAAACTTTGATATCAAATGAACATTCATATAAGGAAACACATTCCTTTGAAGAAAAGTAGAAGCGCACTTAGGATATCCTACATGAATATAAACTTCTTTCATCAGAACTCCTCATGATCAAAATCTATCTCATCCCACTCCTGGCGCTTGTATGCTCTCATCACTGTATTGAAACTCATAGGTTCTGCCTTCCTTTCCTTCCTCATCTCATTGAGTTTAGTAGTGATAGGTCTCCAACCCAACCCTTTATCTTTCTGTACCCGTATCCAGTTCATCTCATCATCAGTAAGTTTCCGTTCTTGCCTACCCCACCTTACCTTCTTACCAATCTTCTTTGCCGCCTGCTTCTTGTATTCATATGATAGTTTTGTTCTCTCTGCAATAAGATTACTTTCAAACTCAGCCAACACTGCCATCATCTGAAAGAACATCTTTCCACTTGCAGTAGTGGTATCTATCACTCCATCAGTATGACTGACCAACTGGCAGTTATACTTATTATAGAACTCAATCAAGTTCAAAAGATCAGGAACACTTCTTCCCATCCTATCCAACTTCCAGATAAGTACAACAGTAACATCCCCGACCTTTATCATCTCCTTCATCTTATCAAGTTGTGGTCTACTACCCCTTCTCCCACTCACTGCTTCATCACTGAATACACCAACAACATCCCAACTCCTTACCTTAGCAGTCCTCTTTAGAACTCCTATCTGATTTTCAACTTCTTGTTTATCTGTTGATACCCTCACATATATTGCACACTTATCACTCATTTAATCCCTCTTCAACATATACGCAAGTCTGAATAAACTGAACCCTAATGCACTACCAACTAAACATGCACCCAGTATAACCCATATCTTCATACCTTCTGATATCACTGTAGTAGGAATAAAGAATGCTATCGTATATACGATTGCACCGAATGTAACACAAGTTGCAATGATATCAACAATGAGTTCTTCTCTACTTATCGTTCTCATCATCTTCACCCTCCACTGTTGATCTTATAATGATTCCTTCTATGTTACTCCATGGTATAATCTTTAAGGGATACTTATCATCTACCTCAACTACTACACAATAAGAGTTTATATGTTCAAGTAAACCAGTTAGTTGTTTATCTTTTGATTTTAATAAAACAGCACACTCAGTTTCGTTACGCAACAGCTTCTGTATTGTATACCTTGTTCTTGTTTTCATATTATCTACCTATACATTGGTACCATTGGTCCCAAATGGTTGACCATGGTTATTCTTTTATTATTCATTGGAAGTTCCACTTCCATCAACTTTCTATTGGGAAAAGAAATGAGGAACATTATATGACCATCCGGTGGGAGGGGTACAATATATCACTTTGGGCAAGGAGAAACGAAAATTTAAAGGAGGCGGTCTGGTGCGTAGACCTTAAAATTAGTATATCTCCCTTATACCCGTGATACATCATAGTTACCCTCACTCTTTCTTGTACTCCGCTTTTACTGTGAACTTACCGCTACTATCTTGTTCTAAAATAATACGATTGGGCTTACCTTGCGGTAAACCCATTGCCTTCTCTATATGCTTTCCTATGTTCCCTAATGTAACTTTTTGTGATACCCTTCGTAACTCTACTTCTTCAAGTGCCTGATTGAGATCTTCCCTTGTTTTACTTCTCCACTCAAACATATATCTATCACTGTTGATATAGAAACAAAGTATCTTATCATACTTGACACACAACTCATCATCTATTGCATCATCCGAGTAGTGATAATCACTACAATCATACACAAAGTATTCAACTCGATTACACCATGCAAACTTCCATTTCTTGATATCCCTATTTCCTCTGTTACACCAATCAATCTCTTTCTGTTTCTTCCATTCCTCTAAATGTTTCTCTTTGAAATGTTTAACCATTGATTTCGGTGTACAAAGCACTTTATTACACATCATACACTTCCAATCACCTTCCTTATCAACGTGTGCAACAGCGTCCGTATAAAGCGGTACTTGTTCACTCTTCAATTTATATTCTTCCATTTTTTTCACCTTGATCTTTCTCTCTCACATTGTAGTCACTCACTCTCCCCTTTAGGGGAGAGAGTGAGTGTAGACTAACAACGATGGAGATTAGAAGCGATTTTATTGGTACATTCCTCCAGGCAGCCAATCATCCACCGTATGGTAATCAATATATTTTTCGATGTGTTTATTTATTTCCACAATCATCAAATAGTCAAAAAGATTTTCAAGCGTAAACGGCTCCATTGCTTTCTGCACCTTATCAATCCGTTCCTTTATTGCACCAAGTAACACAATATCTTCCTCAGTGAACTTCTTCTTCACCAAGAAAGGAAAGTTTACTTCTTCGTATTCATCTGCGTTCAATTTTTCTTCTTTCTTATTCATTTTCGTTTTCTCCTTTATGTTGTGTTGCGTTTTCACAAACACACACTATACTATATGTAGCAACTACTATTTAATACTTTCGATACACTGTTTTGATACAGTAAAACTCATCTAACAATGTTGTTGGATGCTAATACCTCACAATGAGATAACAACGTTGTTATCTCAAACCGGTAATGAAGTTAAGAAGATGGATAAAAGCCAGCTAACAATGTTGTTAGCTGGGATAAAAGCAATATAACAACGTTGTTAGATTGCTAACAACAAAAAAGAAGAATATTATTTAGTAAACTAAATTTATATTATAATATAATATATATTAGTTTTAAAAAATAAAAATTTTATTAAAATTTATATTAGTTTGAAAAAATATTTATTTTAGTAAAATAAATATTATTTGAAAGTAGAAATACTTTTTTTAATAAAAAAAGGATTTACATTAATATATAAAAACAATAAGACAACTTGAAAAGCTCATTATGGAACAATATATTGAGGAGGTCTTACGGAAGAAGAATATTATTTGAAAGTAGAAATATTATATGTAATAAATATAATATTTGAATTACTAAATAAAAATGGTGTAAGAATGTACATAATGGTGAGTGCAATAAATACAGTTGCTAGAAGGCAATTACGAATGTGGTTAAGTGGTAAAACTGTTGATGAAGTTAAGAAGATGGATAAAGTTAGACTAACAACGTTGTTAGCCCAAGATACACCACAATCTATATATATTCCCGAAAACAATATACATACAGTAGAAAACAAACATCAACAGTTAAAAGAAACATAAGTGAAAGTGATAGAATGCAGAAATGTGGATATTGTGGACGTTGGTTCAAGAATTCCCGTGCCATCGCAACTCATAAACGATACTGTAGAATAAGGAAGAAACAGTTAGAGTGATATTGTGCCAGTTTTACCATCACCAGTAAGACAACAACAGGCAATGCGCCAAATTCAAGATAACATACCAACAGAAACACAAACAATAAATGTTGAGGGTCAAGAGATTGACATATCAACAGAAGAAAAACGCCAACAACTCCGTGATAACATATTACAACGAATATCATACTTAAACAGTAAACTATCAAATGCAACAGGTTCCCAGAAACACATAATCGAAATGATTATCAAATCACTTCAAAAAGCACTATCAATAATCGCACCAGAAACACAACAGGTACCTCCAGAAACAATGGGACCCCTTAAACCTGGATATTCCTATGCTGAAAGCCAACAAATCCAGTTAAGTGATACCGAATATGTTGAAATTGATAACGAAACATATAACACTATCAAAAAATATGGACTTGAAGAAGAATACAAAGAAGCAATAAAAGAATATCATAGAACAGGAAATGAAGGAACAAAATACAAACAGTTCAAAGATAAGTTCACACAAGCAGCAACCAAGGAAGCAATTGATAACTATCAAGTTCCTCAAGAAGATATCAACAAGTGGACAAAACGATACTACAATGTATTTTACATCGCACCAACTTTCAAAAAACGAGTAGTATCATACATATCAAACAAATACGGAACATTTGCTACAAGGGATGAAAAGAAAGTAAAAGAAGCAGTAGAGTACGTTCTCAAACAAGATGCAATAAATCCTAACGCAATAGATGATTACTGGAAATCCCTAAACCCAGTACAAAAAGCATCTGCAGCATTCTTCCAATCAGCCCGTAGAACACTTGCCGGTATAGGAACATTTCCAGTTCAAGCAGGACAATTCATAGAAGAAAAGACAGGGACCCAATTCGTTCCAGAACAAGCAGAAAAAGCAGTACAATCCTATCAAGAGTGGGAAGCAGAACAATCCCTTGGTCCCTCAGGTTTGATAGCATATGGTTCCCAATATCTCCTTGGTGATAAAGAAACAAAACAACAAGTATCAACTGATATCAAACAATACAACCCAGTATTTTCAACAATTGCAACACTGGGTGAACTTTCCGGCATGTATGCTGGTGCCAAATCAATATCAATTGCAAAAACAGGTGCAGTTAAGGGTTTCTACAAACTCGGTGTAGATGTTACAAAATATTCTCCCTCCTCTTTAGCACGAACCGGATATTGGAAAATAAAACAAAGACTTGGTCGTGCCAAGTATCTTGAACCAGAGGATCCATTTCAAACAGCAGTTGTCCGTGGAACATCAAAATATGCAACAACTCGTGGTGGTCCTCAAGAAATGCTACACCTATTCAGACAAACAGGAGATGACCAAATAAGAGGTATCCACGCATCACCATACAAATTCAAATATCTAACAAGAACCGGAAAAGGTTCATCAGAAACCCCAGGTATGTCAATATCAGCATACGGTGAAGGATCACCCCACTTCCTAAAGATAGGACCCGAATCATATACCTATCAATCTAAACTATCACTCTTTCCCAAAGTAAAACGCCCCACTTCCCCAATACTATACCTCGATGATGTAACTCGACTACCTAAACAATACAGAACACCTCTCCCAGGAGAATCCACTTCTCAATTCTATTCCCGTGTCGGTTCCTATCTAAAATCCCAACCCAAAGGACCATACGCCACAATCGCCGCTAAAGCAGAACTCGGCGGACCAGAGATAGAAGCAATCATCCGTCCTGGAACCTGGCTCAAAAGAACAAAATCACAATACTTCACCAAATGGAAAGGTCAAACAGTATCACTTCCAGAATACAAAGTGTTAGGAACATACAAACCAAAACCAACACCATCAAACATATTCAAACAATCACTATCAAAAGTATCCTCCTCTCTTTCATCATATTCCGGACAATCGTATACACCAATCCTAAGACCAATAAGTATTCCTTCCTATAGTAGACCATCATCATACAAAAAAAGTTACTCACCGTCCATCCCTTCCATTCCTTCATCAAAATCTAAACCAAGTTACCCCTCCAAACCATCTTACCCTTCAAAACCTTCCAAACCCTCCAAACCATCCTATCCCTCAACACCATCATACCCCTCCAAACCTTCTAAACCATACAAACCCCTCTACCCATCACTATCAAAACTTCCTCCCAAAAAGAAACAACCCAAAGGCGGTTACAACGTATACATCCGTGAAGGAACATCAAAGAAACATACATACAGAAGATACAACAGACAACCATTAGAAACAAAGAAACAAGCATTAGGAATGGGTGCAGATATAGTTGATAACACTACATCAAAGTCCTTTAAGATCCAATCAACATCAGAACCCTCCACTTCCAAACCATATTATGATAACAAGTGGGATACACTATCAAAGAAATTCTGTCCCCCATCAATAGGAAAGAAAATAGTAGAAAAGAAACAATATCGTAAAGATACAGTAGGAGAAAAAATGAAAAGAAAACCCTTTGTATCATACAAACCAGAAGTGATAAAATGAACAACCAACCGAACGCCTTCATAGCCATCTTCAAATTAGTTGCCATGGTATTCATCGGGTTCCTGTTACTCTACATCTTTGATACATTCATCATAGAACCCTTTTACGATGTATCACTCATCCGTGGTTACGTACCCAACCCCATCTATACCCTTATGTCCTATATAGTAGTATTCGGAATACCCATTGGTATATTTATTAGAGGAATGTTAGATTCCATGGAGGTATAAAATGAACGCAATCAAAGCCCTGATAGGAATATTCATAACCATCATCATGGTCGGTGTTGTATCAACAACAGTGTTCCTTGTATTCGATGAGATGGGCGCCTTCTCAGATTACGCAGGAGATAACGAAGTAACTATGACAAATACATATGGAAATATACAAAACGCTGTTATAGTATTTCTTGGCTTACTCCTTATAGGGAGTTTGTTAGTTTTCATCATAGGAAGAAACCGTAAACAGAACTGCATGGGAGGTGAGTGCTATGAGTTCAACAACCGCTACTTACGCTAAAATAGTGATACTATCACTTCTCCTATTAACCATCATCACCATAACCGTATCCGCCTCCACCTCTATAATATACGACTGTCCTATAGAAGAAGATGGATCAGTTACCTCATCAAGTAAAAACAGCACAGGTGCAGATTTACGTGCTCGTTGGTATTTTGTTCCATCAGCCGCTGGTTACATAGAACTCAACCTAACAGAGATCCCCGATTCCGCAGTAATAACAGATGTATCAATAGAATTTGAGTGCCTTTACAATTACGGTGTTCCATCAAGTGATATACAAATAAAAAACTGCACTGTCCGTCCATCAACAAGCACTGGTCCTCAAATCTACTCAAACTACGGTACAGAATACGATGAAGATTACCAAGGACACGACCCAGGACATTATAACTTTTCAAGTTGGTCTGCTTTATCACCTGCATCAGATATAACCGCCAAACTATCCGATGACTGGTTTGCATTTCACATATCACCAGTAGTACACCTCGGAACAACCCGCTATGAACACTGGAGTTCAACAGAAGGAGTAACTCCACCCCATGTATGGCTTACCTATGAAGTAAACGCACCCCTACACTCATCACCTTCACCATCAGATTACGCAATAGATGTAGACATGAACGACACCACCTGCATAACACTAAACCATCCCGAAGGACAAGATATGAATATCACATGGTCCTGGTGGAACGGAACCTCCTGGAACGTATATGGCACCAACAACACTGTTACCAACGGCACCTATTGCCAAGAATTCCTCAACTCCACAGTTCCCTGTACAACCTACACCTGGAGAGTATCAACAGAAGATGAACATGGCAACACAACAAACAGTACATATCACTTCACAACGTCCTGTTCCGAACCACCAACCAACGCCCGTTGTTCCCGTGTAAATGATACCGCAATAAACATATCATGGACAGAACTTCCTGCTGGTGCAGGAGCCGATGTCCACACTGTATGTTACTATCAAGAAGGTTACAGTACACCCGCTTGGGGTGAAGGAACACTCGGATTCAACACCACAGATGAATACTACGTTGTAAAAGACCTATCCGATGGTTCATGTTACACATTCTCTTTATGGTCAAACGTAAACGTATCCGGCAACTGGACCCTTTCCTCCACCAGAGCCATTGTCTCCCCTTGCTGCACATCAGGAGGTGAATATCGTATCATATTCCGTTACGAGAACACCTCCTATGATGCAGGTTCAGACGCCTATTATAACAACTACATAAACTTCACCAAGTTCAACTGCTCCACCCACTTACTCCAAGTAGTATACCCAAACCATTACGACAACTACTACTACATCAACGACACCTGGTATCAAAACAACGGCAACCTCTCCTATATAGATATCAACGTAACCGAAGAACCCTTATGGATCGACTTCCACTGGAACTGGTCCGTAGATACAACCTGTT
>Ga0272441_10008436_pt1 | contig 16307 bp, 11 predicted proteins | sample SSMProp6N_FD_193582 | JGI IMG/M metagenome (GOLD analysis project Ga0272441, IMG submission 193582) | Marine sediment archaeal communities from Little Sippewissett salt marsh, Falmouth, MA, United States - SSM-Prop-6N | ecosystem: Environmental > Aquatic > Marine > Wetlands > Sediment ... | reverse complement strand
AAGGGTAAATCCTCGCTCTTCGGAGATCACCGTACCCCCTGTAAGGATGGCAATATCCTCAAGCATGGCCTTTCTTCGGTCTCCGAAGCCAGGCGCTTTTACTGCAGCTATTTTCAGGCTGCCGCGTAGTTTGTTCACCACAAGGGTAGCGAGGGCTTCACCATCCACGTCCTCTGAGATGATCAGCAGTGGCTTGCCGGATTGTGCCACGGGTTCCAGCACAGGCAGCAGGTCCTTCATGGTGGAGATCTTCTTGTCGAACAGCAGGATGTAAGGGCTGTCGAGTTCTGCGATCATTTTTTCCGAATCCGTCACGAAGTACGGGGAGAGGTAGCCGCGATCAAATTGCATACCCTCTACCACATCTACATAAGTATCGGTTCCCTTGGCCTCTTCAACGGTAATGACCCCTTCTTTTCCAACTTTTTCGAAGGCTTCCGCGATGAGGTCTCCGATGGTTTCATCGTTGTTGGCGGAAATGGAGGCAACCTGCTTGATCTTCTCTGAGGAATCACCTACTTTCTTGGACTGCTTGTCGAGGTTTAGGACGATTTCTTCCACCGCCTTGTCAATCCCTCTTTTCAGGTCCATGGGGTTTGCGCCTGCAGCCACGTTCTTGAGGCCTTCAAGTACGATCGCCTGTGCCAGAACGGTAGCCGTTGTAGTACCGTCACCTGCCAGGTCGTTGGTCTTGGAGGCAACCTCCTTGACCATTTGAGCTCCCATATCCTCCAGGGCATCTTCCAGCTCGATCTCCTTTGCAACGGTAACCCCGTCCTTGGTAACTACGGGGGCTCCAAATGACTTGCTTACGATCACATTGCGGCCCTTGGGTCCCAGAGTTACCTTCACGGCATTGGCCAGGGCATTTACACCGCGCTTAAGACCGTCTCTTGCCTCGATATCAAAAGTTATGTTTTTTGCCATAATGATTTTTAAGTTTTAATGAGTTATTGGACAGTAAGAACAACTGTCAGCATTCGTTAACGGTAGTTTAGACTATTGCCAAAATGTCGCTTTCCCGCATCATGAGGTAATCGGTCCCGTCCAGTTTCAGCTCTGTTCCTGAATACTTTCCGTAGAGCACGGTATCTCCTTCTTTAACGGTCATATTTTCATCCTTAGTTCCAGGTCCTACGGCAACTACTTTGCCCTTTTGAGGTTTTTCCTTTGCCGTATCCGGGATGATGATGCCGGAAGCCGTTTTGGTTTCAGCAGCCATGGGTTCTACAAGGACCCGATCTGCCAATGGTTTGATCTTAACTTTAGCCATATTGATCGATTTTTATTATTTTAAAGTTTGCCCTAGAAGAGGCACAAATTGTGCCAGCCCCAAAAAACTGACACTTTTTAAAACAAAAATGCCAGCTTGTCACCCAAGCTGGCATTTTGTTATGCGTTCACCTCTTATTGCAGGGTGTCAATTGGGCTGCTGCCTCCCTGGGCGGGTGTTTCTTCAGGTATTTCTTCGGGCAGGGATTCCGGTACGCTCTCCACACCGTCCTGTTGCAGTAACTTGGATTCTGCTTCCTGGTAATTCGACTTGAGGGCCACGTTGGAAAGCAGGATCAGGACAATCAGGGCTGTGGCCAGCGTCCAGGTGGATTTATCGAGGAAATCCCCGGTTTTCTTAACACCGCCTATTACCTGGCTGCCACCGCCGCCGAAGGAAGAAGAAAGTCCGCCGCCTTTTGGATTCTGGACCATCACCACCAACATCAGAAGCAGGCAGACCACAATGATAAGGATCAGAAAAATGGAAAAGGTACTCATCAGTCTTATGCTGTTTTATTGTCGCGGAGTTTCTGCACCGCTTTAATTCGGTCTGCAAAGAAACTACTTTTTTCCGGATATTTCAAACTCAGGATTTTATAGGCCTGGATCGCTTTTTTGTACTTGCCCTGCTCCAGATAGACGCGTGCCAGGGTCTCAGTCATCAGCTCCTTTTTATCCAGTGTCAGGGACTTTTTGATGTTGACTTTGGAGGTTTCGGATTCCCCCGGAACGATCTTGGGGTTCTGGGCGATAAAGCGGTCGATCATCTCAAACTTTTTGCTGCGCTCCTTTTGAGGATCCCTGCCCGTATCCGGATTTGGGTCTGATTCCCCTGTCTCACCCCTGTCCTGTTTCCCAACCTTTTGGAGATCGGTTAGCTGCAGCCACTGGGAAAAAGAATGTCGTTCATTTCGTGTAAATTCCAGGGGACTGCCAAGTTGCAGAGAATCCTGAGAGGCCTCCCGGGAATCCTCCACATCCCTGTCGATGGCCGGATCCTTGGATCGAAACAGCTTAGGGTCCAGGATTTTTTCGGCTTCCTTGGTATTGCGGGGCAGAGGGCTGTCAGCCTCCTTTTCGATCATATCCAAGTCCCGCTCCGTGTTCGGGGCTACTTCCTCAACTTCGATTTCGGTCTCTCCCACAGGTTGTTTCCCGGAAATGGAGTCAGCGATCTGGTTCTGCAGGAACACCTCAGAAGTGATCAGGTCAAAAAGGACCTCCCGGTCTGCCGTACAGGCCGCTGTGTATTTCAGGGCCTGATTGTACTTGAAGCTGTTCTGGTTTTTCAGCCCCCTTAGATACAGGGCGCGTGCAGCCTGAAAATAGGGATAGGTATGCAGTACCTCCTCAAGCTGTGAAGTGTGTTCCTGGGTGTGGACCTCCTGAGGTTCCTGGAGGAGATATGTGAAATCGGATACTTTCATACACCTACCAGTCTGCCAGGGATTTGTTGAAGATTTCCTGATGGATCCTTTCGAAGATTTCCTGATGCGCCTCATCCCTGACCGATACTAACTGTGCAGTCGCGGGATAGTCATAAAAGAAGGAGAATCGCTGTTCGAAATTTGCATCCTCCTTAGTGGAGTTGTAGAAGCGGACATTTACCGTAATGGTCAGGCGGTTCTGTGCAGCCCGCTGCTCTGCTGTTGCGGTCATGGGGGATACGCGGTACTCCACGATCTCACCTTCATACAACAGGTCTCCATTGGAGGAAACCAGATCCAGGTTGGTCTGGGTAAGGATGAGATCCTGCAGCGCCAGGGTGAAATCCCGGTCCAGTCCCGGATCAAAGGTAGATCCGGGGCTCTGGGTAGCGTAGTTCTGAAAATAGTTTACCTGGAATGTCTCTGCGGTTCCGACATCTCCCCCTGTAAAATTGTATGCCCCGCAACCGAATAATAAAACGGACAGGAGTACTACTGAGAATTTTCGGGAGGGCCGTAAAAGCTCCATAGGTAATTCTTAAAGGTCGTATTGTTTGATTTTCCGGTAGAGGGTTCGCTCTGAGATCCCCAGCTCGGCCGCTGCAGCTTTCCGTTTACCCCTGTTGCGCTCCAGGGCCTTTTTGATCAGTTCAATTTCCTTTTCCTGTAAAGATAAGGTTTCTTCTTCTTCGATTTCCTCGGCAAAATGATACTTGTCCGTTGGTGTCGGGGCAGGGGTGTTCACCTGGGTTTCCGGTTCTGCCCGAACGGCTGGCAATACGGAGACCGCCGATTCCTCTTCCACCTCCTGCCCGTTGTCCCCGTAGATTTTCCGGATCAATTGCTGGTTTTCCTCCCGTGCCTGCTGGCTGTCCTCGTGCTTGAGGAGTTCCAGGGTGAGCTTTTTCAGATCATTGAGGTCCGACTTCATATCAAAAAGCACTTTGTAGAGGATCTCCCGCTCATTGCTGAAGTCCCCTGTTCGGGGGCCGGCAGGGATCACAGCCGGCAGGTTGGGCGTTCCGGCATCGGCCGGGAGGTAGGACCGAAGGACATCCCCCGAGATGACCCTTTCCTGTTCCAGGACGGAGATCTGTTCGGCCACATTTCGGAGCTGGCGGATATTACCCGGCCAGCGGTAGTGCAGCAGAAGGGCATGGGCCTGATCGTCCAGGCGGATGGTCGGCATTTTGTATTTCCGGCCAAAATCGGACGCGAATTTCCGGAACAGCAAATGAATGTCCTCATCCCGATCCCTAAGGGGGGGGAGGTGGATCTCAACCGTGCTCAGGCGGTAATAGAGATCTTCCCGAAACTTGCCATCCCGGATGGCCTCCAGCATATTCTGGTTGGTTGCCGCTACGATCCGTACATCGGTCTTTTGCACCTTGGAGGAACCTACCTTGAGGAATTCCCCGTTTTCCAGGACCCGCAACAAACGCACCTGGGTGGTAAGCGGCAATTCTCCCACCTCATCTAAAAAGATAGTGCCTCCATCGGCTTCCTCGAAGTATCCGCTACGGGTTTGGGTGGCGCCCGTAAAGGCTCCTTTTTCATGGCCAAAAAGCTCACTGTCAATGGTGCCTTCAGGGATGGCGCCGCAGTTCACCGCAATGTATTTGTTGTGTTTCCGATGGGAGATGGAATGGATGATCTTCGGGATGGATTCCTTTCCCACTCCGCTCTCTCCGGTCACCAGCACGGAAATATCAGTGGGTGCCACCTGAATGGCCTTTTCAAGGGCTCGGTTCAGGTTGATGTCGTTCCCTATGATTTCAAACCGCTGCTTGATGCTTTGCAGGTTAACCATACCTTACCGTTTATCTGAATATTCTACCGCAGTGCCCAGGAGTGTGGCTGAGGTACAGTCTTCAATCCGCACCAGGACAAAATCTCCGGGCTTATAATGTTCTTTAGGGAATACCACTACGGTATTCTGGGAATTCCGGCCCATCCAGTGCTGGTCGGATTTTCTTGAGTCCCCTTCGATCAGGACTTCCTCCAGCCGGCCCAGGTGCTGTTGGCTGCGGTAAAGGCTGTGTTTTTGCTGCAGATCGATGATCTCCCTCAGTCGTCTTTTCTTGACAGGGTCCGGGATGTCATCGGCCAGTTTTCTGGCGGCCAGGGTGCCCGGCCGCTCGGAATAGGCAAACATAAACCCGAAGTCGTATTTGACATACTTCATGAGGGACAGGGTCAGTTGGTGGTCTTCTTCGGTTTCTCCCGGAAATCCGGCGATCATGTCATGACTGATCCCACAATCGGGGATTCGCTCGCGAATCGCATCGATCAGGGAGAAATATTCCCGCCGCGTGTGCAGTCGGTTCATCGCTTTAAGGATGCGGTCGCTCCCGCTTTGGACCGGGAGGTGGATGTAGTTGCAGATGTTTGGGTGCCTGGCCATGGCATCGATCACATCCAGGGTCATGTCCTGAGGATTCGAGGTCGAAAACCGGATTCGCATCCCGGGCTGTGCCCTGGCCACCTGGTCCAAAAGGCCAGCAAAATTCACGGCCGTGGCCTGTTGCAAGGGACTCGCCTTTTCAAAATCCTTTTTAAGGCCGCCCCCATACCAAAGGTAGCTGTCAACGTTCTGGCCCAGGAGGGTCACCTCCCGGTATCCCTGTTCCCAAAGCGTATTGATTTCCTGAAGTATGGATTGAGGGTCCCGGCTGCGTTCCCTCCCGCGGGTGAAAGGGACCACGCAGAAGGTACACATATTGTCGCAGCCGCGGGTGATCGAAACGAAGGCGGTTACGCCATTGCTTCCCAGGCGCACCGGAGAAACATCGCCGTAGGTTTCCTCTTTGGAAAGGATCACATTGACCGCCTGCTGCCCGTCATCCACTTCGCGCACGAGGTTGGGGAGGTCCTTGTAGGCGTCCGGCCCAACCACCATATCCACGATCTGCTCTTCCTCAAGCAGCTTGCTTTTGAGTCTTTCCGCCATGCAGCCCAGGACACCAACTTTTATATGGGGCCGGTCCTTTTTCACCGCATTGAACTTCTCCAGCCGCTTGCGGACGGTGACCTCAGCCTTTTCGCGTATGGAACAGGTGTTGACCAGAATCAGGTCGGCTTCCTCCATTTGCTGGGTAGTATTAAAACCTTCCTCAGTCAGTATGGAAGCCACGATCTCGCTGTCTGAAAAATTCATCTGGCACCCGTAGCTTTCGATGTAGAGCTTACGGGCGTTTTTGGACTTGCCACTGATTTCCAGGGCTGTTCCCTGCATTTCTTCCTTGAGTAACTTCTCCATGATCCGAAACCCTCCCGCATAGATGGGAAGGGCTGCAAAGATAAGGCTTTATGCGTTTATGACAATTTGACAGCTGCAAATTTTGCCAATGGGTGCCCCAGAAACGCAAGGGGCATTCCATCGGCTTTTGATGGAGTCCATTGGGAGCTGCCGAACCTGTGTATTACTCCCCCCAGCTGAGCAGGGGGACTCCTGCACTTTTGACCAGGCCATTGATCTCATCCACTTCGGCAGTGACCAGGCGTTCGAGAGCCTGCAGCTCAGTTTGCAGTTCTGCCTTCACTTGCACGAAGAACTCCTGGGACTGATCCGTAGGGGGGTAGTCCCCTCGCTGGGAATCCGCCAACAGGAAGGCCAGGCGGTTGTTGATGCGGATCCCGTAGTTCAGCGGATCCTGCCGGCTCTGGTTCTTGGTCATGTGGATGTTGTTTTCGATTACGGATAGCTCAGACTCAAAACCAGCGATCCGCTGCTGAAGCTCCGGGTAGTCCCCGGTTTTCTCCTTCAGGTAATCCATGTCCTTCTTTAGCCTGCGGATCTTTGCAACGGCCTTGTTGGCCTCGCTTACCTGGTCGCGGACAGCCATCAGGAAGTCAAATTGCTTCTGAAAGTCATCCTGTGTATTCTTCAGGCGGGGATCCTTGACTACCGTCAGCGGCGCTTCCTGAATTTCGCCCTTATAGGTCAAACGTACCCGGTAGGTGCCCGGTACCGCCTTGGGCCCCTGGTTCGGAGAGGAGTAGAGCACCATTCCATCGAAGGAGGCAAACCCTGGATATCGCAGGTTCCATACGAACCGGTTGGCCCCGGATTTGACCTTGAGGGGTTTTACGGCCGCCGGGTCGTGCTTTTTCTCCACGGCCTTATTCGAATACCGCTGAACGGGATTCCCCTCAGCATCCAAAATATCCAGATGGACCGTATCCGAGTCCTGCAGGTCCTTTATATAATAATGAATAAGTGCACCATTGGGGTGGTTTTCCCCCTCCCGCTTGAGATCTGCCCGTCCCCAGCCGGATTGCTGCATGCGGTAGGCATGATCAGGGGCGTAGAGATGGAAGTTGCTCCTGGCCACCTCATCACTCAGCTGGTGCAGGGGGGTCAGGTCGTCAATCATCCAGAAGCTTCTTCCATGCGTGGCTGCGATCAGGTCGTTGTCCCTGACATGAAGGTCCCGGATGGAGGTCACCGGCAGGTTTAGCTGGAACGGAGACCAGTTCTGCCCATCATCAAAAGAGAGGTACATCCCCCATTCCGTACCCGCGTACAGCAGCCCTTTACGCGTCTTGTCCGAACGAATGGCACGGGTATAGTAATTTGAAGGAATGCCCTTGGTGATCAGGGTCCAGGTCTTGCCGTAGTCTGTGGTTTTGTAGAGATACGGAGTATAGTCCCCAAATTTATAGGAGGTAGCCGCCACATAGGCCGTGCCCGGATCAAAAGGGCTGGGATCGATGCAGTTGATCATGTTGAGCTTGGGGGATAATTTCTCCGGGGGGGTTACATTCTCCCAGTTTTGCCCATTGTCCCTGGTGACATGAATAAGCCCATCATCACTGCCTACCCATATCACCCCTGACTCCAGCGGGGATTCTGAAATGGCAAAGAGATTCGAATAGAACTCCGCTCCGGTATTGTCCTGGGTGATGGGTCCGCCCGAAGATTTGATCGTTTCCGGAAGCCCGCGTGTCAGGTCCGGGGAGATGGTCTTCCAGGACTGCCCTTCGTTTTCGGTAACGTGCAGGAAGTTGGAACCGGCGTACAACCGGTTTGGGTCATGGATGCTGAAGGCGACCGGAAAATTCCAATTGAACCTGTATTTCATCACTTCCACTCCTGAACCGGCCGGGTTGTCAGGCCAGACATTTACCGAACGGGTCTGTCCCAGGGAGTGGTCCTCCCGCATCATATAGCCTTTATAGGTGCCGCCGTATACGACATCGTTGTTCTTGGGGTCCGGAGCCAGGTGCGCACTCTCTCCTCCGGCCGTGGGTTCCCAGTCCCTCTCCGTAATGGCATTTCCGGAGGTCCGATGAAGTATCCTTACCGTAGAGTTGTCTTGCTGGGCTCCGTAGATCCTGTAGGGAAAGTGGTTGTCTGTGGTTACCCGGTAGAATTGTGCCGTGGGTTGGTTGTAATAGGTAGTCCAATTGTTCCCGCCGTCGTTGGACACTTGTGCCCCACCGTCATCGGCGATGACCATACGCTGATTGTTATGCGGGTCGATCCACAGATCGTGATGATCCCCATGGGGGGCATTTTTAAGCTCAAAGGTTTTCCCTCCATCCGTGGAAACGCCATAGCTCACATTCATCACATAGACCTTATCGGCATTCTGGGGGTCAGCATAGATGCGGCTATAGTACCAGGCCCGCTGCCTGAGCGCGCGGTTTTGGTTGATCCGGCTCCAGGTTTTCCCTCCGTCGTCAGACCGGAAGACACCGCCCTCAGCGGCTTCGATGATCGCCCAGACCCGGTTGGTATTCTGAGGGGAAACCGCGATACCTGAGATCCCCCACGGGAAATCGGGCAGGCCTGGGGATTCCGAAATGTCGACCCAGCTGTCTCCACCATCGGTGCTTTTGAACATCCGGCTATCCGGACCTCCGCTATCCATGCGGTATCCGTTTCGTTTCATTTGCCAGGTGGAGGCGTACAGGATCCGCGGATTCCCGGGGTCCATGATCAGATCTCCGGCCCCGGCTTTGTCACTCACATACAGGATTCGTTCCCAGCTTTTGCCGCCGTCCATGGAACGGTAGACCCCGCGGGTTTCATTTGGGATCCATAAATTGCCAATGGCAGCAACATATACAATATCCGGATTGTGCGGGTGGATGCGAATGCGGGCGATATGTTCAGACCCTTCCAGCCCTATGAATTCCCAGGTATTACCGGCATCGTTGCTTTTCCACATGCCATGGCCGGAGGACACATTCCCCCTCAGGGTTTGTTCCCCTTCCCCTACATATATAATGTTCGGATCAGATTCCGATACGGCTACTGCACCAATGGAACCTCCAAAATATCCATCGGATATGCACTCCCAGGTGCTCCCGGCATCTTCGGTCTTCCAGACGCCACCTCCGGCGGTACCCATGTAATAAAGGTTCGGATTCCCTATGACGCCGGTTGCCGTTCCGGCCCTGCCACCCCTGAAAGGCCCTACCAGGCGCCAGCTGACGGAATTGTACAAGGATTCTTCATAAGCAGGCCCTTCCTGTTTCTTGGAGCGCTGGGCTTCAATATTCTCGCAAAAGAATGTTATCAGGAGCAGGGGCAAAAGGTAGCGGAGTAATTTCATGGGTTGGATTTTAGGTCCTTAAAATAAGCATAATTTTGGCTTTGGCAACCCAGCATCCTTCGCACTGTGGGGTGGGCATATAATCCCGATTATTGGAGGACACACAATTCCCTCTCCGTTGGCAAATCAGAAAATTGCCCTACTTTTGTTACGCAAAACACACCTCCATGGCTAAAAATCTGGTAATTGTAGAGTCCCCTGCCAAGGCAAAGACCATTGAAAAATTCCTTGGGAAAGACTTCAAGGTAACCTCCAGTTTTGGCCATATCGCCGATCTCCCATCCAGGGAACTCGGCGTGGACGTTGAAAACGACTTTGCCCCCAAATACGTTGTGGACAAAGAAAAGAAAGCCCTGGTAAAGAAACTTAAGGAACAGGCTTCCAAGGCAGACACTATCTGGCTGGCCAGTGATGAAGACCGGGAGGGAGAAGCTATTTCCTGGCACCTTGCAGAGACCCTGAAGCTCGACCTGGATAAAACCAGGCGAATCGTTTTTAATTCCATAACCAAATCGGCAATCCAGAAGGCCATTGAAAATCCGCGCAGCATCGATTACAACCTGGTCAATGCCCAGCAGGCCCGCCGTATCCTGGACAGACTCGTGGGATATGAACTCTCCCCGGTACTCTGGAAAAAGGTAAAACCAGGGCTGTCGGCAGGAAGGGTACAGTCCGTTGCCGTAAGGCTGATCGTGGAGCGGGAACGGGAGATCAATGCCTTTACGCCTGAAAGCAGTTTTCGCGTCAAAGCTGAATTCTGCACCGGATCGAAGGCTGTATTTTCTGCCAGCCTCTCCCATGCCTTTACGTCGGCAGAGGAAGCAAGCGAATTTCTGAGATCCCTTCTCGGTGCAGGATTCCATGTGGCAGGACTGGACAAGAAACCGGCCACAAAATCACCTGCGGCCCCCTTTACGACCTCTACCCTTCAGCAGGAGGCATCCCGAAAGCTTTATTTTTCCGTCTCCAGGACCATGCAGGTAGCCCAGCGATTGTATGAAGCGGGGTTGATCACCTATATGCGAACGGACAGTGTCAACCTGAGCGGAGAGGCCATAAAGGCCGCCCAGAAGACGATTGAAAAGAATTATGGGGATTCCTACAGCAACCCTAGGAAATACAGTTCGAAAACCAAAGGAGCTCAGGAGGCGCACGAGGCTATTCGCCCGACCAATATGGAGCTGCAGCATCCAAACCTGGATCGGGACCAGACGCGGCTCTATGAGCTGATCTGGAAGCGAACCCTGGCGAGCCAGATGAGCAATGCGCGCCTGGAGCGAACCCAGGTTACTATTGGAAACGACCAGAATTCAGAACAGTTTATCGCCAAAGGGGAGGTCATCACCTTCGATGGATTTTTGAAGGTCTACCTGGAGGGGAAGGACGAGGAGGATACGGAAGAACAGGATGGCATGCTCCCGGCCCTGACCGAGGGCGAAACCCTGCAGGCCAATTACATCACGGCTACCCAGCGGTTTTCACGCCCACCCTACCGCTATACGGAAGCTTCTCTGGTCAAAAAGCTGGAGGAACTGGGTATCGGAAGGCCGTCGACCTATGCCCCTACCATTTCGACCATACAAAACCGCGGTTATGTGGAGAAAGGAAGTGTGGAGGGGACCAGCCGGGAATATGCGCAGCTTTTGCTGGAGGATGGGAAGATATCCGAGAAGACCTTAAGTGAGAATGTCGGTTCTGACAAAGGCAAATTGGTACCCACGGATATCGGTATGGTAGTCAATGATTTTCTGGTGGACCATTTTGCCAATATTCTGGATTATAATTTTACGGCTAAGGTCGAAAAGGACTTTGACCATATTGCAGCAGGAGAGGAAGACTGGCAGGCCATCCTCAAAGAGTTCTATAAAGATTTTCATCCGACAGTTACGGAGGTAGAGGAACACGCAGAACGCGCCAGTGGTGAGCGCGTCCTCGGAGAGGATCCGAAAACAGGCCGGCAGGTGGCCGCTCGCCTGGGGCGTTTTGGCCCCATGGTACAGATAGGAACGGTGGAGGAGGAGGAAAAGCCCTTGTTTGCGAGCTTGCTGCCCCACCAGTCCATCAATACCATCACCTTCGAAGAAGCGATGGAGCTATTCAAGCTACCGCGACATCTGGGGACCTATAAGGATCAGGATGTAGAGGCCAACGTCGGGCGTTATGGCCCGTATGTGCGATACGGCAAGAAATTTGTTTCCCTGGATGCGGATCAGAGTGTTTTTGAAGTGGATCTGGAAGCGGCGGTGGAGCTCATAGAGGCAAAAGAAAAGGCAGATGCGCCTATCACTTCCTATGAAGGAAAAGATGTGACCAAAGGCAAAGGCCGCTTTGGTCCCTACATCAAGTGGGATGGGATATTTATCAACGTCAACAAGAAATACGATTTCGACCATCTGACCGAGGAGGATATAGCGGAGCTCATCGAGGCCAAAAAGAAAAAAGAGGCGGAGAAACTCGTTCGGGAATGGCCGGCCGAAAAAATTCGGATCGAAAAAGGGCGGTGGGGCAGGCACCAGATCATCAAGGGCCGTACCCGTGTGGATCTCAGTAAGGATGTGGATCCCCTGGGGGTAAGCCTTGAACAGGCTAAGGAACTCCTCGCTCAGAAAAAACCTAAAAAACGCGTCAAATAGCCGCGACATAATAAGTAATGGCGTTTGATTTTCTTCAACCCGTAGGAAAGCGCGTACTGGCGCACTGCGAAATGCTCCCGCCACAGGCGCTGGGCAGTCAGATCTACAAGCACACGGAAAAAGACGGGCTTCCGGTACTCGCGGGAGCTACATTTGCCCTCTTGGGGGTCAATGAGTCCCGTAATGCCTTCGAGAAAAAACCCGAGAAACTGAAACTGGATGAACTGCGTATTCAGCTTTATAAGCTCATGTCCGGCAATTGGGAGGGTACCATTGTGGATCTCGGGGACATTGAGGAGGGGGATACCGTGGAGGATACCTACTTTGTTTTGAAGCAGGTAACCGCCGAGCTCCTGGAGGAGAAAATCATACCTATTATAATAGGGGCTACCCAGGACCTCACCTTTCCGGTCTACCGCGCCTTTGACGGGGTTGTGGATATGATCAACCTGGTATCGGTAGATTCCCGCTTTGACTTTGGCGTCGAAGATGAGTTGATTTCTTCCAGCACCTACATGAGCCGCATCATCACGGACAAACCCAACAATCTTTTCAATTTTTCCAATATTGGATATCAGACCTATTTCAATGCGCAGGAAGAGATCGATCTTATGGAACGGCTTTTCTTTGATGCCTACCGCCTGGGAGAAATCACCCAGGATATTTCACTTTCAGAACCGGTCCTCAGGAGTGCCCACCTGGTAAGTATCGACGCCCGGGCGGTACGGGCAAGTGAAATGGGACAGGCAGACTCCTTCTCCCCCAATGGATTTACGGGTAGGGAGATCTGCGGGATTGCCCGATACGCCGGAATGGGGGATGCCATTTCCCTCTTCGGTATTTATGAGATCGAAAACAATCTGCAATCCTTCCAGCTGGTAGCCCAGATGATCTGGTATTTTATGGAAGGGCACAATTTCCGTGTATCTGAACGCCCCTCGGCGTCAGACCCTGATTTTACTAAATTTATCGTCCCCTGCGATTCGGAGGAACTCGTTTTCTTCAAGAGTGCCCTTACCGGACGCTGGTGGGTAGAAGTACCAAACCTTCCCTCACTTTATACTAAATCCAATACACCCGCGTTATTACCATGCACCGAGCAGGACTATCTGGACGCTTGTGAACAGAATATTCCGGAACGGTGGTACAAAGCCTTTCGCAAAGGCTTTAACTAAACCAAATTTATTTGCGGCCGAGTGGCAGTTACATACAATAATTTATTCGATTTTAAGTTTTATTGAATAATCATTGCTATTACTGTCTATCAGTCATAATTGAAATTAACCTATCGTATGAAAAAGCTATTGTTACCATCTATAGCGATTGTGCTCTTGCTGAGCAGCTGTGGTTCCAAAACCAGGGGAGAACTGGTTGGAGTTGAAGGCAAGAGATGGCATCCGGAAAAACCCTATGGGATGGAACTGATTCCACAGGGATCTTACATCATGGGTAAGAGTGAGGAGGATATGGCAGATGCACTTAATGCTCCCACCAAAACCGTGACGGTCCGTTCCTTCTACATGGACGATACGGAAATCACCAATAGTTAATACCGACAGTTCGTGGAGTGGGTTAAGGATTCTGTTGTACGCAGCAAGCTGGCCATCCTGGCCGATGAGCTCGGCCTCGGTCCTGAAGATGAAGGGATCGGTGCATTTGCATTTAAGGATGCTGATACCACGGACCTGTCTGTCTATGACAAATATATGCTCGACAACTATTACGGTATGAGTGAGGATTACTACGAGGGTCGTGCCCTCAACTGGGACGAAGACCTCGTTTGGGACACCTCCGAATATCCGGATGAATATTATACAGAGGTGATGGTCGATTCCATGTACCTCCCGGAGGAAGAATCCTATAACGGACAGCGCACCCTGGATGTAAAGCAGCTTAAATACAAGTACAGCTGGATGGATATTGAAGCCGCCGCTCGTGCACAGGGAGAGAGGCGTAAGGACTTTATCCGCAAGGAGGTGGTAGAAGTCTATCCCGATACCACTGTCTGGATTCGTGACTTTGAATATTCCTATAACGAGCCCATGCACAATGATTACTTCTGGCACGATGCCTATAGTGATTATCCCGTGGTTGGGGTCTCCTGGACACAGGCCAAGGCATTCTGCCACTGGCGCACGAAATTCAAGAATGATGACCAGCGCGATCGCGGAAAGCAATTTGTAAACCAGTTCCGCCTGCCCACAGAGGCCGAATGGGAGTATGCTGCCCGCGGAGGAATCGAAGGGGGTACCTACCCCTGGGGAGGTCCCTATGTGATCAGTGACACGGGATGCTTTATGGCCAATTTCAAGCCGCAGCGCGGGGATTACGCAGCAGATGCAGCCCTGTATACCGTGGAGGCCAAGTCCTATGAGCCAAATGATTTCAACCTGTATAACATGGCAGGAAATGTCTCAGAGTGGACCAATTCCAGCTATTACCCAGGTTCGTATAACTACTCTTCTACCATGAACCCGAACGCGGATTCCAAAAATAACAACCGGAAAATTATCCGGGGAGGATCCTGGAAGGACGTAGCTTATTTCCTGCAGGTAAGTACCCGGGATTACGAGTACAAGGATTCAGCCCGGAGCTATATCGGATTCCGTACCGTACAGGACTATATGGGAGAAGAAGATTTTAACCAATAAAACAGCCTAAACTGTAGCTTATACAGTATTACCGATAACCTAATATGCAATTTTTATCTTTAAACTTAACTATCTAAATTCTTAATTATGGCACAGTCTAAATCAACAAAAAAGCTCTTTAACATGGCCTACGGCCTTGGAGCCTCCGTGGTAATTATCGGGGCTCTGTTTAAAATCCTTCACTGGGAGTTTGGTCCCCTGACAGGAGGACTGCTTCTGGCGATCGGTCTTATTACCGAGGCACTCATTTTCGCCATCAGTGCATTTGAACCTGTAGATGATGAATTCGATTGGTCTCTGGTATATCCGGAGCTTGCCGGAGGAGAGTCTAACGGTCGCAAGAACGAAGCTGCTGAGGCTGAGGAAGCCGAAGGACTGCTTTCCAGAAAACTGGATGAGCTTCTCAAGGAGGCCAACATCGATTCTGAGCTGATGACCAGTCTCGGAGAGAGCATTCGCAATTTCGAAGGTGCTGCCAAAGGAATCGCTCCTACAGCAGATGCCATTCAGTCTACCAAGAAGTACTCTGAAGAACTGTCTCAGGCGGCCACTCAGATGGAGTCTCTTAACAGCCTTTACAAGGTCCAGCTGGAAAGCGCCAGCCGTCAGGCTTCCATCAATGAAGAAGTGGTTCAGAATGCCGGAGCTCTTAAAGACCAAATGGAATCCCTGGCCAGCAACCTGTCCTCCCTCAACGGAGTGTACGGTGGTATGCTTACTGCAATGAACAGGAACTAATTCAGTTGTTGATCTAGCAATTCCCAAATCTGATAATAACAACTAAACAACGAATTAGAAAACATGGCAGGAGGAAAATTGTCACCACGTCAGAAGATGATCAATCTAATGTATTTGATCTTCATCGCAATGCTGGCGTTAAACATGAGCAAAGAAGTTCTGGCAGCGTTCGGACTGATGAACGAAAAGCTGGAAGCTTCTAACGATAAGACCACGGAGAACAACTTAGCGTTCCTCGAAGGTCTGGAAACCAAAGCATCTGAGGACGCGGCTAAATACGAAGCCCTGTACCAGGATGCACAGAAGATCAAGCAACTTTCCCAGGAGTATTACGACTATCTGGAGAACCTGAAAGGGTCCATGGTAAAGGATATTGAAGATCCTACGGACTATCAGGTAATGGACAAGTCGGATTACCTGGACCAGAAGTTTTTTCAAGGCGATAACCTCGCTCCGGAAGGGAAGCAGTTCATGGTTCATTTGAACGACTACCGGGAGCAGGTACTTACGATACTGGGAGATAAATTCCCGGATGTATCCGAACAGGTGAAGTCCCGATTTGAGACGGGAGACGCCAATGGTAAGGTTGCCCGACGGGATGGGGCCAAAGTAGATTGGATCAATTACCACTACGAAGGGTTCCCGCTGATCGCTTCCCTGACCAAGCTGACCAGCCTCCAGGCAGATATCAAGTCTACCGAAGAGGACGCCCTAAAGGCAATGCTGCAGGGCGAGCTTACAGAGCAGATTTCCCTGGCGAATTTTTCCACCCTGCTGGAGACCGAAAAGTCGGCATTCTACTCGGGTGAGAAGTTCAACGGAAGCATCGTACTGGGTAAGACCGACAAGTCGGCCAAACCTGTAAGGGCTGAACTGACCCTGGACGGTCGTAAACTTAGCGAAGGACGGGATTATGAGCTGCAGGAAGGTGGTGTAAAAATGCTGATCGGAGCCGGTAACCCCGGAGACCATGAGATCGCAGGAACCCTGATCTACATGCAGGACGGAGCGGAGAAAGAA
>Ga0272441_10008435_pt1 | contig 16308 bp, 27 predicted proteins | sample SSMProp6N_FD_193582 | JGI IMG/M metagenome (GOLD analysis project Ga0272441, IMG submission 193582) | Marine sediment archaeal communities from Little Sippewissett salt marsh, Falmouth, MA, United States - SSM-Prop-6N | ecosystem: Environmental > Aquatic > Marine > Wetlands > Sediment ... | reverse complement strand
TTTTCAAACCTCTAAATGCTTTATCACAGTCAATATGGAAAAAATCTACATTTTTACAATAATTTTGAACAGAATTTTTAGACATATTTCCATATCTAACCTCAACTGCTTTTTCCCAATATTTTATTTCTTTTCCACAACTTTGACAAATTTTCATTTTTTCAAATCACCTTTTAATTTATCATAATATGATTTTATTTCTAACTCTTTTAATCTTAATTCCCTTTCATCAATTATAGTTCCATAAGAAACAACAGAATCACCCAACATAATAGCTATGTTTTTGATTATCATTTTTTCAAATCACCATTCCTTTCTAAAAATAATGTTTCCATTTATAATACATTCTATATGATTAGCCTTGCTTAATTTAATAATATCTTCTTTTTTCATAGTTTTAATATCATAACTATCAATGCCTGTATCATAGACTACTTGATATGTCTTGTATCTATCAAGATGTCTAAAACAATTTTCTACTTTATTCATTGTTTCTTTCTCCTTTTAGAATAAATCTATATCGGCTAGTGAAATGGTAACCTAAGATTAACCTTCAATGTATCCTATGAGGTTTCTCGGAATACATATCTCTAGATTGCATATATGGTTTATCTAGCCTGAAAACCTCACTCACCATTCATTTTACTTACCGTAGATTACCCTATTATTTCTAGGTATTTACATCTAACTGAATTAACTTTTTCAAATTCTTCAGGTATTGGGTTGTATTCTAATATACCAAAATACCTTTGAAATCCCATAGTAGTTATCCCATGTATCTTTACTTTCTTTAATACTAATTCCTTATCAGTAAAGCCATGCTCTTTTAATTCAATTATTAATCTTTCTGCATTTTCTTTATTGATAAATACATGAAATCCTTTACCACTATCTATATTAACTTTCTTTTTACTAAAGATATATCCCCACTTTAAGCTAGATAATTTAAATCCTTTCTTTTTAAATACCTTCCATGCTATTTTCTTTCTGGTATAATCCTTAGTAATTTCCCTTTCATTTATTAAGCACATTGAATGCTCTCCTTTTAGAATAAACAATATCAGCTAGTGGATAGTTAATAAACACCTATATATCTATTTACCTGCACAGGATTATAAGCACATAGATAGTTATGTCTTATTATTAAATCATATACTAGCTAACAACCTATCAACCTATCCATTTTATCTACTGTGATTTACCCTATTAAAAATAAATTCAGGATACCAAACACCATTTAAAGCACATCTTTATATCGGCTTTAGATAGCATAGAGCCACTACATCTCTACTCAACCTTATCAAATCCTTTTCAAGGAATAGTTAAGTTACAATGTAAAGGGTTATCCTTACCGAAACTCTGCAACTATCTTATATTATATACCGTAAAGAGTGCAATACCTATGTGGATTTCTACTCACAGTATCCTGCATGATAAGTCTAAGCAAATGTAATTATTGCTTTTCGATATTTACTATACCGAAAGAAACATTGTGAGTTTCGTCATTTACTTTGACTTTACCATTTGCCCAATATCCTGTTTTACCTGACTTGAATGTTCTTCCGTCATCACAGAATAATGGGAATGTTTTTCCGTCTATGACTAATTCAACACTTGGCATTTTTTTTATTCTCCTTTTTAATTGCTTTTTTAAGGGAAGTTATGAAACCCTGTTACGATAGTAACACTAAAGGTTTACTAAGTCATTTGACATTTTCATTAAATCTTTTATAACGCCTTTAATATCTTCTAAGAAATTACGGTATTCTCCCTCATCTTTCTTTTTCATTTCTACTAGCTTTCTTAGTATTTCTATTTCCTGCAAACTTATATCCATATTTATTTCTCCTTTTGCCTTATTCTATATAAAGCATTTAATATATTTGCTATGTTTTGTAGATTTTTATTTATCTGGACTAACTCTATCCTTATTTCATTTAATTCATGTTCCATTAAATCACCATACATCTGTTATAATACTGCAGATTTCTGTTGTTTTACACTTACATACAGGACAAGTCCATTCATCTAAATATATCCTTTTACATTCAGGACATTGTAATAACTCACCCTTTTCCATATCAATATTTACATTAGCCATTTTAATCACCCAAACATCATACCTGTATTATCTTTCCTTTCTAGCTTATCAACATAATCATTTGTTAATTTTAGAATGAATTGTAATGTAATATAATCCAATTCCTTATCTGTAAATTTATTCTTTAGGACTTTTATTAAATCCTCATCTTTTTTAAACTTATTAAAACTTTCTTTCTTCATAAGCATTTGGACTATATCCCAGCATTTTAACATCCATTCTTTTTCTTCATCTTTATTCAACATTTTATCTCTCCTTTTAGATTAATATACAATCACCTAATCATATTCAGGTATGCAACTAGCACACATTACATCTTCACATTTACAATACCATACCTGAAAGTCTTTACCAGATATATCACATAATCTTTTTATATCTAGGTATATACAACCACTTGTTCCCATTTTACATTCTGGTTTTAATTTATTCATATACATAATAGCAGATAAGGTGAAGGGATTTAATACCCTTTAGATGAATCGAACATCTAAAACCTATTAAATAGGAAACCTAACCATAGGATACTGCTACACCTTATCATTTTTTATTCATTAATCAGGGGGGGATTTAATGCACTTACTATATCGGCATTAATACAGATGTGCTACCGATACTAAGATAGAGCTACCTCTTTCCGGATAGTTACCTTAGTTACTAATTTCTAAACGCCTTATCTTATCCCATAAGGCAGGGTAGTATTTCGTGGATAGAAATTAATCACATCTATATCACATCTACCGTAGTAAGCACATTAGAACAATTATTTTAAAGAGAGTGGGAGATAGAATAGAGTTTATAAATACTGACTACTAAGTATGTAATCTAAAAGTATAAGATGTATTTATCTTATCTATTCTATCTGTTATACTAGATATACTAGCATACTGTTACACTATTAGACTAGAGTTTAATTAGAATTACCAAAACTAAAAGGTATTAAACCTATCGTATGATTTATATGTATCATTTAGATACATAAAGGTAATCTTTAAACAGATAAGGTGAATTACTTACTAATAATATTATAGTAACTGTTCCTATTCAGTTAACTATATATCAAAAGTAACGGTTTAGGAAAACCTTATCCTCACTAAAAACCAAAAGTTGTCGCAAACTATATAAAGCTTTCGCAATTCCTTATAAGCAGAACTGTTTTGCCTTATAAACTTTTCGCCCTCAACAGAAGGCAACAGGAGAAAGCTCTTTATGTATCTATTAATTAATATATTGAATTAAATATATATGATTAATTATTCTTATAGATTAAATTTATTCAATAAGATAAATTAAATTAAAAAGGAAAAAGAAAAAGAAAAAAGGATTACGGATTAAAAGATATAATAATATAAAAATAAACAGATAAATTTAAAAGAGAAAAAAAAAGAGAAAGAGTTGTATTAATAATCATATTGTAGATTATCAAATACAGCTGATTCATATTCAGATTTAGCTTTATTAAAATCTGTATTAGTTAATTGCTTTAGATGTGTATCAGTATTCTTTAAGGGATATGTAAATAAATCATAGATTATAGGCATATAAATCTCTTTCCAATAATCACCTGAATTTATTTCATCTAATAAGTTATTTAAATATTCCCATGAGAATTTAGGGGTTAACCATGCTCTATAAAACTTTTGTATTAATCCTGTTTGTTCATCATTTAATTCATCATAAGCTATTATCTTTCCCTTATCATTCTTTATTTCTTGATATACTGCAACCTCTAACCATAAGTATTTATCTGAAATTTTCTTTTTTCCCTGTTGTGTATTAATATACTTAGGTAATTCAGGATTATTTATTCTGCATCTATATTCATTAAAGCATCTAAGGTTTCTATTTCTCATTTCATCTATTATAAGATGTATTAAATACTCACATTCAACCCCTGAAATTAAATCAAATTCTTTCTTAGAGCTTTTATCATATAATCTAATGCAGTATTTACTTATTCCTATATCTTCTCTATCCTTTCTCTTTTTGTATTTCTTATATTGCATTCCCATTATATAACAATACTCTCTTAATACATTAGATAAAAATCTTCTATTCATAAGTTGTTTTCCCCTGTATTCTTTATTATCCATATTTAATTCAGTTATTTCTGTTCCCTTTAAATGATAATATCCTTTCGGCACAGTATCTATATTATAATCTGCAACACTACCGAATGTATAATCATCTTTCCTAGTTATTAAATTAGCTGTTTTAGTATTAGGTTTAATTCTGTTAGCATCTTTACCGTATTTATTTATCCATTCAATACTATTAATTAGCTGTGCCTCATTTCTATATTCATATTCTCTTTTAATGTATTTAGTTAATACTTGCTCATCATATAAATCAGGGTTTGTATTTATTTCATAATTCCTTTGCTCACTCATATTTAATCACCTCTTTTTTTACTTAAAGATTTCATTATCTTTATATATAATTCATGGGATACAACAGTATCTTCATTTAATTTTTCATATTTCTTTATAGCTTTTATATTATGTTCACTCATGCCTTCTGTTAGGTATTTATCCATATCCATTTTACTTACCCCCTTTTGTTACCTCATTAAATCTTTCTTTTATTTCTTCGTAAGTCATCTGCATTATTTCTTCATAGGTATTATATCCATAATCTAACAGATAACTACCCCATATTTGAATGTATTTAAATTGTTCTATATTCATTTAAATCACCCCATTATGCAGTATTTTATGTTCATCTTTACTCATTCTCTTTAGATTAAATATATAATCATTTAATCTGTTGCCGTCTATATGGTGTATTATATCTGTAACATCTAGGGTTACATTATAATAATACTCATATAAATATCTAGCTAGGTTATGCAACTCACCATTTATTCTAATAACATTCCTGTCATTATCATTTCTAAATATACTAATTTGCATAAGGACATCTCCCATTACCTTTTAATTCTTTCAGGACATCTTTAATAGATGTTCCGTTGTCACTAGCTTTTGTATTTGTTTGTTTATATATATGCTGTGTCATTTCAACAACCTCACTCTAGTAAACACGACTTTCCTTATAAACCTTTCGGTGTTGTATTAATACTAGGAGAGAGGTGAGGAGGTATTAAATATAGGGGGGTATTAAATGTTAGATTCGTTAAGGTTTACTCATAAAACAATGGGGGAATTTATATATAAATAAGGGAAAGTATGGTATTAATACAGGAGAAAAGGGGGTGAGTATTAAATAATAATAAGTAATACTAAAGGGTAAATAAAACTAAGTCATATATACATTTTAATATGTTCTGTATTATTTATTCAATAAAATACTATTGCCTTTTTAATACCTATAAGGAGAGATTCGTATTAATACGGCAACAACAGTAAATATATATAGGGTAGGAAAAACCTACCTAATACGCGTATATAAGGTAGGAAATACCTACCAAACAAATATATAAATATATATATAATAGGATATATTGCTTCAATGACAGTTATATATATAAAAATATATATATACTCCGAGAGGAATAAATCTGCCCAAAAATACTGACAAGAACAAAGGTAGGAATAACCTACCAAATATGCGTATATAAAAAAAGAGTGGGCGACTAAGCCCCATGAATCAATCTATCGAATTCCCCTATCTGTCGATTAAGGGAAGCAATAGCGTTCTCCTTAGCAATAGCAGATTTCTCCGAATTCTCCCAACCCTGTATTTTCTCCTGTAGTTGTGCCTTTGCATTAATCCATGTTTCAACGATAGCTTTTTTGCCTAGATTATCTGCTATAATCTGTCTAGGCAGTATATAAAGTCTTTTTTCGTCATGTGTAAAGTAGTGGCTTTTTCCTTTAGGCATTTGATATAGTTTCCAAAACCCTGAAGCAGATATATCTAATGGTTTTTTCCTGTTAGTATTACCAAACCACTCGATAGCTTGTTTAGTTGACATGTCTTTGATTAAGTTTACCTTTTCTTGCATTGTAATTTCTTGTCTTGAATCAGCTTTTTTAACTGCCCTTTTAGTATTCGTGTTATTACCTGCCTTTACAGGATAAGCAATACCGTCTTTAATTAGGTATTGTTCTCCTTTTACGGTTACTATTTCCGACATCTTATATCACCTTTGCGTATTAATGGTTGTGTTTTCTCGGTTGTTCGCCACAACCACAACACTATAATACGCTTGTGAGTATTTAAGCTTTTCGCTTTTTTTAACGTCTTTTGCCGATAGCTTTTCACATTTATTGCCGAAAGCAGATAAAAATGATGGGCATATAAATATATGGTAGGATATCCCTACCTAATAATATATATAAAAAAAGAAAAGAGAGAGACGAGTCTATCTGTTGATAGCTCGTAGTAGCATCTGGGCAACCTGATGAATGCTAGTAGGTGGACAGGTAAGAGTGCCCTTGCCCTCTAGATATACGATTCCACAAGTAACAATTGCCTTATGGAATGATGCCCTATGCAATAATTCTTGCATGATAGCATCATCATCTTGAGTAGAGGTATTCGAAGATGCTAGATTTTCTAGGAATTCTAATCCGTCCATGCAACCATGTATGCAGTATGAGTATATAAAGCTTTCGCCTTGTCAATAAAGTAAGAAACGAACAGAACAGTAAATATAAGATATATAAGGTAGGACGATATCCTACCTAATACGCGTAGTATATACATCTAGGAGGCCTCCATACATCTAGATAGCCTGAAAAAAACCGAAAAGTATATAAACCCACAATGCATACATGATACAGACAGAGGGCAGGGAGTAAACACGTCCATTCCCCGAGGCGTGTGCCTACTGGCTAGGGTGCATGGGGGTAGCTCTCCCACATCCGATTCCGAAGCAAGGCTTCCGTGGAACGGATATAAAGACTAATCGGCCTTGCACAAAGGAATAAATAAGTCTAGCTGGTAGGAAGTCCCCACCTAATATAAGAGAATAAAAAAAAAAGATGGACAGGAGAGAGCCCCTGCCCGTTACAAGTGGAGGAGATACTGGGACTTGACAACAATACCAGTAATGCACTAAGACTATATAAACCTTTCTAAAAAAAAAACACCACAAACTTTTACTCAATATCTCTCTCTTAATTTTTAAAATAAGCTCCTACATACACGCACACACGTTGTAAGAAAGATAAGATACATTATAGTTATAAAGCCAAAATGCCCTAAAAAGCTCGTAAATGCCCTTTAAAATCAAAAACACAAAAAACTGAATACTTACCATTCGCAGAATTTTTAAATAGTTTCTAGGGTATATTCTGTAAGTTATAAGGGATAGCTCACTCATCACCATCATTTAAGGGTAATACAATCTAGATTTATATATATTTTTATATCTCCCTATAAATATATAGCTTTTTTATATAATTTTTTTCATAAAAATACGGCAATTGCCGAAAGAAAGAGTAATAGGTTAGGAAAAAAACCTACCCTATAAGTATATAAGGTAGGTATAGTCCTACCTAATAATACGATAAATATAAGAAAAAAACCCAAATACCTGCAAAAACAGTCGAGGGTATGCCCAAATCATGGCTGAGGATTGACGGAAACGGCCTTCTGACTGCGGATCTCTTGAGCTGAATAGTAACATACCTACCCCCCCTAAAATGAGGCCTCAAAACGTCTTAGAATGGCTTAAAATGGCTCGAAAGATACCATCTAGATAGCTCAATAAAGTAATAAAAAAATAAAAAAAAAGATTAGGTTTAAAATAAATGAGAAAGAGAAGATGTTTCATCTTCATCTTCTTTAGGCTTTACGAATGGGTATAACAGTTTACCGGCTACATTCCCCATCTGTCTAATCATTTGTTCTGTCATATCTAAAGCACCGTATTCATGGGCTAATTCATGGACTAAATGTCCTAGACTATCTTCTAAGTTTGATATTGCTTTTCTATCAATAAATATTTCATGTGTTACTGTGTTGAATTTAGCTGGGCTATCCATCAAGGTAACTTTTACAGTTACACATTCACTAGCTATTTTAGAAAGCTCTCTAAGGATATTTAGATGTTTAAGCTCTATCTCCGTTAATTCATCGTCATCTATCTGTATTATCTCTTTATCGTTGTCTTTTATTACAAAGCTCTTATCTGTTTCTATAACACTTTCTAGGGCAAAAGATATGTCTTTTGGTAGAGTTACAACTTTAGCATTTCGCCATTCGGCTTCTCTCGACCAATTTTCATCAGTTCCTAATACTGCATTATCTCCGTAATACTCTTTAAATGCTTCTACCCATTTTTCAGGATATAGAATAGTAATATAACTCATGTCTATTTTTTGCTCGTATTTTTCCTCATTTATTGCTTCAAATAGATTTTTGAGTATATCTGTTTTATTTATTTTGCTATATAATATCCCTAAAGCAGTATGTAAGCTATATTCACTTGGTATATTTCTATCTTCACTTAGGGTTATACTGCTTAAATTATAGCTGTATCTAGCATTTTTTAAGTCACACACATAAATGTCTTTTACATATAGTCTATTAGTCATTTCGCTTATGATTTCTCCTTTATAACATGAATATAACTTTCTTTTGTTATTCCTTACAAAATTGTTTTCGTATGTATCTCCTGTGTATCCATCTATAAATATTTCAGTTCCTGTTTCTATACCGTTATCTCTTTCATCTAGATATAACTTTAAGCATTTTTCTCCCTCTATATTTTCAACATCTACGGTTATGGTAAGATTTTTAGATTTAACCGTTACATTATAACCTAGTCTTTTTAAAACTAGGATAGCAAATTTTAAGCCCTCTCCGAATTTTCCTCTTGCATTTTCACCTTTCTCCGATACGCCTAAGATTAAATGCTTTCTCTTTAACCCTGTGCCGTAATCTCTAAGTAATAAACCATTCTCCTTTTTTGTTATTTTAAATTCTGCATATGTATCTAACATATTCTGTACTATCTCTCTTATTGCTTCCCATTCTCCCCAATTCTCTCTATACTTTAAGCTAACAGGGTATATCCACTCTCTCCTTTTCATTTCTTTCATTTCTTTCATATTTCTCTCTCTCCTTTTAAATATACATTCCTCTCTCTATATTTTCTCTCTCATTTACAATATTTCTTATTTCACATTCTTCTTTATATGTCAATTTTCCCATTTTTATCTCTCTCCTTTTTTCTTTATTATTTCTCTATTTGTTATTTCTCTAGATAGGATATTTTTAATAGTCTTATCTGCAATAATTTTATTACCTATCTTAATTTCATACTCTAAGGTGTCTAAAGGTAAGTATAGCTTATCTTTTTTCATTTTACTCTTTCTCCTGTAAAATATAAAAAAATAGAGGGATAGTCTAGAATCCCTCTTTATTTATTTTATTCATAAGCTCAACTGTAAATTTTTCTAGCTCAATAAGGGTTTCTCCTTTTATCTCGTCTTTTGGTATATCGTATATTCCTTTTAGATACACATAACCCTTATTATTCAACTGCTTTCTTACCTGTGATAACTTGAATATCAAAAACCCTTTTGGGCTTTTAAAATTAGCTCTTGCCCTATCTATTTTTATAATCATATTTGCTAGTCTTACAGGTATAGGTGAATAATCAATTATAGCTTTATTTTTTGTTTTTAATTCTTTTATTTGAGCTAGATTTTTAACCCTATACTCTAAGGGTTTAATTGAGCTTACAATATCTCCTATATATCTAGAAAAATTCAATATATTCATATTCTCTATATTTTCTATATCTAGCTTACGCTGTGGATATTCTTTTTTTATGTATTCTAGTAAGTCAACTGCCTTTTTACTTAATTTCTCCTTTATTTTTTCCATATTTTTCTACCTCATTTTTGTTTTATTATTGGTAATTATTAGATAGGATTAACCCTTAATCCCACCTTATATTCTAGTGTCGCTTTAATTACCATAACTAACAAAATAAAATCAACAGATAGTTTATATATTTATAGTCTTGAAAACCAAATGTTATAGCTAAGTAAATCATATTGTAAGAAGACTTATCAAAAATATTATTAATAATATAACCTGTTGCATGAGCATAAAAAGGGATTAAAAAAGTGGTAGTGATAGGTACTAGCTTAGTTATCCATCACTGGGATAACGGATTCGAGTTGACCTAGTCTCCCTCAGCCGCTAGCCTATTAGCTTATTAGCTAATTTGCTAATTACCTTCTATAGTAATATAGTTCAAATATCTAATTAATTAATCTTATTATATGATTCTATTGATTAATTATATACTATTATTAAACTATACTTTAATTATAGCTATACTATTATTAAACTCCTATAATGGATCTTTTTCATTTTATGGTATGCCTGTCATGAAAAAAATTTAGAAATAACGAATTAAAACTACACTAAGTAGTATTTAAAGCTTTCTGTATATCCAACAGAAGTAGGTATACATAATCTTTATATACTATTAATATTAGCTTGGTTAATCATATATTATTATTGAGTATATATATAATTGTATATCAATTTATAAACCTACTTAATAATGTTACTATTTACATTGAGTGTTAAGATTGGAGAGGCATAGCTACGCCGAGGTTAGGGTGGGTAATTCTTATAATTATTGTTAGATTAAAACATCTTTAGTGATATATATGGCTATAAGCAAGATAATAAAATATAATTTGCAAGATGAAGCGAAGCAGCTTAAGGAGATGGGATACACAAATGAAGAGATTGCCCGTAAGCTACGGGAAAATCATCCAAAAATAAAAGGCTTAAGTAATTTTGCCGGAATGTCTGTAGGACGATTCTTTGAATCTGATGAACAAAAACAAATTGAAGAGAAAGTCGAAAATGGAGAAGATCCAGTAACTGATTTTATAAAGGAGTATAGAGATAAATTGGATACTATCGAGCAAAGAACATCAGATTTATATGAAGATTGTAAGACTATATTAAATGAAGCAAAGCAAGATGGCACAACCTTAGAAAAACTTAAAGCTGTAGATATAACATTGAAGAGCTTAGAGCAAAGTAGGAAGAATATGGTATCACTTGTACAGTATGGCGAGAGACAAACCAATAACTTCTATAACGTGAATCTTAAGAAGGAATACCATATTAAGAACCTCCTACTGAACTTCAGTGAAAAACTCTGTCCTAAATGTAGAAGCAAAATCCCAGAATTACTGGGAAAATAGGAGATAGAAATATGGCAAAGAAACCTAAATTGGTTACAGCAAGAGTCAGTTCTTATGATCCCTGGATTACAGTAAAAAAGGTATTATTTCAGGCACTTCTAGTTGCAGTAATAGCGATTCTCACTTATTTTATAGATACAGGCCTACCTCAAATTATGCTAGAATACCCAGAGTACGCAGCGATAATTGCAGTAGCATCAGCTCTAATTGTAGCACTTCTGAACTACTTGAAACACATGAATGATACACAGTTAGTTAAGATGGATCCAGAAACTGAAGAAATAGTAGAAGTTCTTAAGGAATAATAGAACTAAGTAGTTCTGTGTAGATTCACGTATGTAGAAATGTTATCAATACATAAAGTGATATATATGGATTTAGATAAGTGGCTTAGTGACGCTGCAAAGTGGTTCTTACCATTTTTTGGTGTGCTATACCTATTCAAGTTAGCTTTCGGATTCACTTGGTCCCTCGGACTAAGCTTCTGAAGTTAGCTAATTAGGAATAATATATAATTTCATGTTATACTGTATTTTTTCTTTAAATGATACCTATGAAAGTTCTAACAGTAAATGAAGAAGATATTCTAATATACTCTACAAACTTTGAGAAGTTTATGGTAGATATCTTAGAATTAGATGTAAAATGGTTCCATAGAGAATGGATAAAACTCTTTGAGAACAACAGCCATGTAGCTTTATTAGCACCAAGAGGTCATGGTAAAAGTATATTAGTTGGTGCATATATACTATGGAGAATTTTAAGGAATTCTCTAGTAAGAGTATTAATAGTTACTATTAACCAAGACAAAGCTAATGAAATGATGAGCTTTGTCCAAAATCACTTAATGACCAATCAGAAGATTAAAAACATATGGGGAGAATTGAAAGACCCAACAAATTGGTCTAAAAGCTCTATAACAGTTAGAAACATAACTGGAAAGATTAAGACTCACAGAGAGCCAACACTTGATGTTCTAGGAGTTAGTGCATCTATGATTGGAGGTCACTATGACCTAATAATATTAGATGATATAACTGACCAAAAGAACTCAAGAACTCCAGGTAGAAGAGATGACTTGGTACGTTGGTATAATATGACTCTAACTCCTATGTTAGAACCCGAAGGAAAGATGATATCTATAGGAACTAAGTGGCATGAACTCGATGTCCACTCTATATTCTTCAAGGATTCTAACTTTAAAACAAGAATATATGATGCTATAATATTTGAGCCAAGTAAAGAACAAGAAGAAAGTGGACAGAAACCTCAAGTATTGTGGCCAGAAAGATGGCCTTATGAGAAATTGATGCAGATAAAATCTCAGATAGGCTCTGTAGCATTTAGTATGCAATACAGAAATCAAATAGTATCTGCAGAAGATGCAGTAATACAATGGGAATGGATTGAAAGGGCTAGAAACTCCTTTAGATTTGTTGACCCTCCATATAAATTGTATATGGGAGTAGACTTAGCATCTAAGGGAGAACACACTGATTTCTTCTCTCTATCAATAATAGCTATAAAAGATGGATTAATATATCTATTAGATGGATTTAGAGGAGACTTAACAATGAAAGAGCAATTCAGAAAGATTATAGAATATGATAACAAATGGAGACCTTCAAAGATAGGAGTAGATTCAGCTGCAATTCAGAAAGCAATTACTGATCAACTAATGGAAGATAATCCAACATTACCTATAATACCGATAAAACCATCGATAGTAAACGATAGAATGTCTAGAGTACAGAGATTATCTGTATTATTTGAGACAGGCAGGATATTTCTTAAACCTGATTTTGTCACTTATGCTGATGAACTTAGTATGTTCCCAAGAGGAGCAAATGATGATACAATAGATTCTTTAACGTTTGCAATTCAATCTTCTAATATTGAAGAAGAAAGACAAATTGATTGGGATAGAATCCCTAATCTTATTATTACAAAAAAGACATCTGATAATAAGATATCTAAAAAGTCATATAATGTTATAAAAGTATAGTGAGAGGTATTTGCAATGGAGAAAGTGTTCATTGGACCAAAAGATATATCTAGATATATAACAGCTTGCTTCTTTGCATTAAGCAAGGATGAGAAGATACAACTAATATCTAGAGGCAACCACATAAAGAGAGCTATGGACGTATTAGCAATTTTAATAAGAGACCATCTAGACGATGCAAAATACAAAATTATTGTTGGCAGTGATAAACTTGATAATAGAAGTGTCACTACATTAGAAATAATCTTAGAGGGTAAAAGAAGAAAAAAGAAAGAAGAGTAGATTAAATGGCAAAATCAAGATTAAGAGAATGGTTATTTCCGCCTGACCCTAATGATAAATATATAACATTAGAAGGAAAACCAAAAACAATTGTAAGAACTGGAGATTCAAAATCAGGTAAAGCCAAAATAGGAGGCTCCGGTAAAAGAACAGAAAAATCCCTAAAAAGTTACTGGGATTATTATGTTGGAGAGGGTACTATATTTGCATCAATAAATACAACAGCATGGAATTCTGTAATGGTAGGATACCATCTGATAACCACAGACCCAGAAGCAAAATTAGAAGTACAGAGATTTTTTGATGATATAGATATAGACTCATTAATGTTAGACAACACTACATATACACTTATTTTTGGAGATGCATTCATAGAAAAGGTAAGAGATAGTGAGTCTAAATTAATAGCTGATGCAAAGACAGTGAATCCAGTAACAATGATAGTTAATGAAGATAAGTTTGGTAGAGATGAATCATACCAACAAAAAATAGAAGGAGAATTACAACCTCCATTAAAACTAGATGAAATTATGCACTTAAGATTTTTCCCAGATCCAGCTTCAGTCTATGGAGTATCATTAATGGCTCCATCTAAGGATACTATAGATAGAAAAGTAACCACAGATGAAGCTATATCAAATGCCATCATTAGACATGGAACATCTAAATATGTAGTAACAGTAGGAACAGATACTGAAGTTCCTCCTGATGCAGTATTCACACAAATAAAAACAGAATTAGAAGATATAACTGAACAGAATGAATTCATTGTACCAGGTCCAGTGAAGATAGAAACAATAGATGAAAAAGGAATTCAAGGAGTAGAAGATTACTTTAACTATTTCCAGACTATGCTTATAATAGGATTACTTTGTCCAGAGGAAGCATTAGGTCTAGGAAGAGGTTCAACAGAGGCAACATCTAAAGTAAAGGAAATAATGTACGAAAGAATGATTAAGGCTATTCAGCATAAACTAGCAGAGCAAATCCGAAGGGAACTTATAAATCCTTTCTTACAAGAAAGAGGTTTTGAACCAAATTGTGTAAGAATGAGATTCAATTCAGTAACTGATGCAGATGAAGCAGTAAAAGCCAAATGGCTAGGAAACTTACTGAGAGGATTCCCAGAGGGAGAAAAACCGTTTTCTATAAATGAGATAAGAGCAATATTCGATTATCCACCTTTACCAGAAGGAGGAGAAGATGAAGCTCAACCTAAACCAAAACCGAAACCTGGAGAAGAAAGACCAGGAGAAAAGCCAGAACAACCAAAACGTCCTCCAGAGAAACCTGAAAAGCCTCCTGAAGAGGAAATAGAACATTCCAAATTAAAACGTGAAATTAAAAGTTTATATGATGTAATAGATGATTTGCAATCACAAATAAATAATTTGAGGGATGAAAATGACACGGATTAAATTAACGCCATCTGTACCATTTCAGTATAATAATAAGGTAATACTTAAATCATCAGATGTAAGGATTTATAAAGATGTAGTTATATTAACTCCAGGTGTATGGACAGATGCAAGTACTAGAATGCCTATAGAATATACAGAACTAAATCTAATGAAAGGGTCAAAAGTATGGTCATCTAACTTTCTTAATGTCGATCACTCTTGGGGTACTCTAGATAGAATAGGGTATGTTAAAAATCCTTACTATAATAAGAAGATAGGAATAATGGGAGACTTGCACATAAGACCAATAACCCAAACAGCAAGAGATACAATATCTTTAATAGATGCTGGATTAGTTAATTGGCTATCAGCTGAATTAATGGCTGAGGATGTATGGGATTCTGCATCCAATAAAAGATTTGCTGAAGATATAGAATTTATTGGTTGTGCAGTAGTTTGTCACCCAGCTGATAAAAATACGAGAATAAAGGCTGATGGACCAACATATAAGAGAGATTGATGGAGAACCAAAATATGAAACAGGAACAAATAATATGTTCATTCTGTAATCAATGCAAAAATTATAAAAAAGAATGTAAACATTGCAAATGGAACTCAGCTAATAAGATAGGAGATTATTTACTATTAGAGACTAAAGATGGTAAAACTATAAGATTGCTATGAGTAAAGACAAACCACTTTTAGTTAAAGGATGCCCCTTATGTGAGATATTCCTTAATCCGAAGGAGAATGTAAAAACTAAATTATATTATCCAGACTCTATTGAGGATATAAACCAAGAGACAGAATTGGTGATACTTGATTGTATCAGCCGTAAAGTGCCTATGATTGTATATAGAGACCATATGACATCTATCACAAGAGAGGCTTGGGGTAGACTCCTATGGAAAGTACGTAAAATACTTGGAAATGTAACATTAAGATGTGAACCTAGAAGAATATTAGATCATTTTCATTGCTATGTAAAAAAGTGATAATATGGAATTTAAACAATTTATAAATAAAGTTGCTTGGATAGCATTAACAGTAATAGGACTGATAGCAGCTTATCATTATATAGTGGAGACATAACATGCCAGTACAACCTTGTCAGGAAAACGGTCAAAAAGGTTACAAATGGGGAGAAAGTGGAAAATGTTACACTTATACTCCAGGAAATGAACAATCTAGAAAGAGAGCTCATGATAAAGCGGCAAAGCAAGGAAGAGCTATACAAGTCAATAAAGAATTTTCCTGTGAATGTATAGAGTGTGGTTATACTATTGAATCAGATGAGCACTGCATGGATATAAAATGTCCTAAGTGTGGTGGACAGATGAGAAGAAAGAACAGACCAGGTATAGGTAAACA
>Ga0272441_10008434_pt1 | contig 16309 bp, 16 predicted proteins | sample SSMProp6N_FD_193582 | JGI IMG/M metagenome (GOLD analysis project Ga0272441, IMG submission 193582) | Marine sediment archaeal communities from Little Sippewissett salt marsh, Falmouth, MA, United States - SSM-Prop-6N | ecosystem: Environmental > Aquatic > Marine > Wetlands > Sediment ... | reverse complement strand
GTACGATGATCGCCAGGGCGGACGATGCTTCGGCATTAGCCTATAACCCTGCGGGGATCACTCAGCTGGATGAAGCACAGTGGCTATTCGGTTTTACAGCCATCATGCCAAGTACGGTTGGTATTTTTCAGGATAGCGGCCAAAGGTACGAATTGGAGGATATGTTCTTCCTGGTTCCCCATTTCTATTATGCTGCTCCCCTGAAGGACCAGCTCTGGTGGGGAGTGGGCACTTTCTCGAGGTTCGGACTGGGTACCGAGTTCGATGAGGACTGGGAAGGACGATATAACAGCTATTTCGCTGCAATAACCAGCGTATCCCTTAATCCCAATCTTGCATGGAAAGTGAACGATCAGCTTTCCCTCTCTGCCGGGGTGGAATTGATGTGGTTCCAGCTTGAACAGAAGAAAAAGATCGATGTCACAGGTGAACCTAATCCGCTCAGTGATGTGGACGCTCAGATAAAAGGAGATGATCTCGGATGGGGCTGGAACCTGGGCATGCATTTTCGGCCTACTGAAAAAGTCAGTTTTGGTCTTTCCTATCGCAGCAAGGTGGATCTTGAAGTAGAAGGGGATGCCAATTTCACCAAACCTCTATTTCTGGAGTCTAGTCCTTTATTCCCTGATACAAGTGCTGGAGGAGAAGTCACCCTGCCGGACATGTACACGGCGGGTGTTTGTTACCAGTTTACAGATAATACCAGCATAGAGTTTGATGTGGTACGGACCATGTGGAGCACCTATGATGATTTGACCATAAACTTTGGTGATCTCCTTAATCCCCTTGACCCCGGCTCAAATGTTCAAAGTAGCAGGAAAGACTGGCATGATACCTGGAGATACCAGCTGGGCCTGGAGCACAAGTTCAATAATGACTGGACCCTCAGGCTGGGTTACATCTTAGACGAATCTCCCATCCCGGACGCTACAGCGGACTTCATTGCCCCGACCAACGACAGGAACCTGTACAGTATAGGCACAGAATACAACAAAGGTGACTGGACCTTCGATCTTTCCTACATATACATCGACATGGATGACAGGTTTGTATCTGCTAATGAGGAAGAAGGCTTAGCTGATGCTCTGTTTACCGATAGTTACACACATTTATTGGGGCTTACGTTGAATTACAAGTTCTAACTGCTACTGTAATACCTCATGAATGCCCTGGCGCTAAATTAGCGCCAGGGCATTCATTTTTACTTCAGTTCTTTAAGGATAGCCTTTGCAAAAAAAGGCAGGTCAGCAGGTCTTCTGCTGGTTATTATCCTTTGAGATACCACCACTGGCTCATCCACCCACTCAGCACCGGCCAGGGTCATGTCGTCCTTTATGCTCGGATAGGATGTTACCCTTTTTCCCTTCAGTATTCCCGCAGAGACAAGAAGGCTTCCTGCATGGCAGATTGCAGCCACCAGGCCTCCACCCTCATAGACATGTCTCACGAATGCCACCATGTCATGGGATAACCTGAGCTTGTCAGGGGCCATCCCGCCGGGAATGACCACTGCCAGGACCTCCTCCTCGGAAAGACTGGATGGAGAATATGTAGCTTCAATATGGGTTCCGTATTTGCCTGTATATCCCCTGGGAGCTACTGGAGCCACTACCATGGGTCTGTAATCCGCTTCCATAAGACGATAGCAGGGATACCAGAATTCCAGGTCATGGAAGTTATCTTCCACCAGGAGCGCTATCTGGTTTCTCATGGCGATTCCTCCTGTCTTTATCAAGTCAGTATGATAAAATGCGATATATTATTATAATCCTTTATCTGGGGAATTGAAGATGTCCGGGAGGGAATAGTTGCAATGATCGAGCAAAGATACTGGGAGAGGGCCTATGAGAAGGGAAGGGATAAGAATGTTGTAAAGGTGGTCCGTGGTTTGCGCTATACCGTGGCTGAGATGGATGATGGATCGGCAGGTCTCGCTTTTTCTTTTCCCTGGAACGTCAGTCCCCTTGAGAAGGCCTGCAGGGTCCTTTCCAGGCTTTCCCTTGATTCGTGGGAAGTAATGGATCTGAGACATTCAGGTTGTCTCTGTGACAGGGTAGTGGCTGTGGCGGTAGCGAATTCTATCCTCGGGAAGGGAGGAATATCAAGCGGGGATATTCCTGAAATATCTGAGGGGACCAGCATTCTAATGGTAGGTTATATTCATCCGATGTTGAAGATCCTGCAAAGAAGAGGGTTGAAACCGGCCGTTCTGGACGACCATTATCCTGGCAGCATCCCCCTTGGGACGGGTTTGAGCTATGCTTCGTCATGTGATCTGGTGATCCTGAGTGCCAGTACGGTCGCTAACGGGACCTGGGAAAGATTTCTCTCCAGGGCACATAATGTCTGGATCGTGGGACCTTCCGCACCAATGGATCCGGAACTCTTTGAGAATACCCCTGTAAGGGTGGTCATGGGAAGAAAGATCATTGACCTGAGTGCTCTCTGCAGTTGTTTACATCATGGTGGGGGTACCCGGGATCTTTCTACCTATACAAGAAAGATGTTACTGCAACTTTAATTAATCTATTAGGTAGATTGTATGTATGCTATTTGACATAATTCTCGGTTTAGGTTAGATTAGTTCGGTATTTTGATTCCCACTTTTTTGCTCCAGGCATTGAATGCCTCCGAGTTTGAATTGTTTTTATGCAGAGAAAGTATAATTTAAGAGTGGACTTTCATTTCTTTACTTACCCTTGGAATGAGCCGGTAATGTGGGAAAATGCAGATTTCCCGGCCAGAGTTTCTTGCTGAAACTTAGGACACTGATCTGTTACAGCTCTTTCCTGGTGGGCAGATGCTGCTCTTCTTCTATCTAACAAAAAAATCAATGAATAAGGAAAGGTGATTGAATGGTATCGTCAAAAGGAGGAGAAATTGTAGTAAGGACTCTCGAAGGACTTGGTGTGGATGCCATTTTTGGCATACCGGGTATTCACAACCTTGACATATATGATTCCCTGGTCAGAAGTTCCATCAGGCACATTGGCGCCAGGCATGAACAGGGAGCTGGTTTTATGGCTCTCGGATATGCCAGAACTAAGGGAAAACCTGGAGTGGCCTTAACAATAACCGGTCCAGGACTGAGCAATATCTTTACTGCCATGGGGCAGGCTTTTCATGATTCCATCCCCATGCTTGTAATTTCAAGCCAGATAGAAAGTTCCGCTTTGAATTACCGTTCCGGATACCTCCACGAATTAAGGAATTCCACCATTATGGCCTCATCTGTGGCAAAGGAAAGCAGGATCATCCAGTCTCATCAGGATATAGCCTTATCCATACAACAGGCCTATCATCTTGCCATGTCTGGCAGGCCCGGCCCTGTACATCTGGAAATCCCCCTTGATATTCTGGGAGAGATTTTCCCTGTATCGGAAAGCAGCTTTGAATATCCCCTGATCTCTGCTGTTCCCTGCCAGGGAGAAATTTCGAAGGCCCTTGAGATGATCAAGGCAAGTTCTTCGATAGTGATAATAGCGGGGGGAGGGGCCAGAATGGTCTCATCTCAAGTTACCGCATTGAGCGAGTTGCTCAATGCTCCAGTGGTCCAGACATGTGCGGGGAAGGGGATCATGGATGAAGCGCATCCCCTTTGCCTCGGAAGCAGGATACATTTCCCACCCGTACAGGATCTTATTGAAAAGAGCGATCTGGTGATAGCTGTCGGTACGGAACTTTCCCCTACTGATTTCTGGAAAAGGTCCCTTTCGTTTAAGAGGTCTGTTATAACCATCAATGAAGATCCATCCGCCTTCTTCAACCAGTATTCTGCTGATCTGGGTATCAGGGGAGATGCTGGCATTGTTCTCCAGGCAATTCTTGACTCCATGCCGGTCCCGGAGCGCCAGGAAGTTAAAACTCCCGAAATGGTAAGAGAACTGATCAGGGAAAGCAGGGGCCTTCTGAAGACTGTTACAGGAATAAACGAGGAGCTTCCGGGTCTGCTCGCCACCGTGAGCACTCTAAGGGAAAACCTGGGAGACCAGACCATTCTCTGGACTGACATGACTGGCCTTGCATATATCGGTATAAGTGAATTCAAGGTTTCATCCCCTGGACTCTTTGAACATCCTGTAGGATTCGGGACCCTGGGGGTCGCTCTTCCTGCAGCTATAGGAAGTCTTGTTTCATCGCCTGAAAGAGAGGTATGTGTCTTTGCCGGAGACGGGGGATTCCAGTTCACTCTTCCCGAGTTGGCTGTGGCAGCGGAATTGAAACACAGCCTGCCTATCCTTATCTGGAATGACAGCGGTTATGGTGAAATAAGGAGAAACCAGAGAGCCAGGTCTGTTAACACTAACATAGCAGTGGATCATTCATCACTGGATTATATTGCCCTGGGTAAGGCCTACGGCATCCAGGCAGTATCTGTTGCCTCACAGGAGGATCTTTCAAAAGCATTGAAAAAGGCAAGGATACTTCAAGCTCCAATGATTATCGAGATAGTAGCAGAGGAGGTCCTCTAAATTGACCTTGAAGGGAGTTCGTAAAGCAGTTCTTCAGGTGGATCCCTATGTTCCCGGGAAGAGCACAGAGGAAGTGATGTGTGAAAAAGGCCTGAAAGAAGTTATCAAGCTCGGTTCCAATGAAAATCCTTACGGGCCCTTCCCTAAGGCTATGCAGGCAATGACTGGGGAACTCGCAAAGATAAATACCTACCCGGATGTCTCCTTCGGGGCGCTCAAAAAGGCTGTTTCATCTCTTTACGATCTTGATCCGGAAAATGTCTGTATATCCCATGGGGCTGAGGGTATGCTTCAGACTATAGGGAAAACCTTTATTGAGCCAGGTGATGAGGTGATCATTCCAACATCCACTTACGGTCTCTACCGGGAAATATCGAAATTGATGGGTGCAAGGATTATTGATGTTCCCATGTTTGAGGATCATTACATCGATCTTCCCGGGTGTATGGCGGCTATTTCAGAGAAGACCAAGCTGCTGTGGCTTAATAATCCCAATAATCCTACAGGGACAGTTTTCAATAAGGAAGATCTGCTGAAGGTGATGGCAAAGATGCCATCTCATGCATGGATAGTTCTCGATGAAGCCTATGCGGAATTTGCCGACCCGGCGGATCTTCCTGATGTGGCATCCATGATCAGGGACGGGGCAAATATCCTTTCCATACGCACTTTTTCCAAAGCTTACGGACTCGCGGGGGCAAGGATCGGTTATTGTTTGAGCAGCAGGGAAATGAGCGTGATCCTCGATACGGTTTCAGAACCCTTCAATGCCAACAGGATTGGAATTGCCGGTGCCATGGCAACTTTGACAGAAGATATGGAAGAGGTTCAAAAGGTTCTTTCTTTAATGAAGAGGGAACGGGAAAAAATTTTCCACGAATTGGGAAAAATGGGATTGAACCCGGTCAGATCAAGCACTAATTTTGTGTTTGTGGAGACCGGTCTTGACGGCAGGATCATTGCAGAGAAGCTCATAGACAAAGGTGTCATTGTTCGTCCATGCAGTGGCTGGAATTATCCCGGGGCTATACGGATCACCATAGGTACTCCCAGGGAGAATGAAATATTGCTGTCAAAGCTTTCCTCTGTTGTTGAGGAATTAAGCAAGGAGGTTTCAAATTGAGTGAATTGCCGGAAGAAAACCAGAGAAGTTCCAGTGAGCAGGGGATGGTCGTTTTCGACAAAGTCTCCAAGGTTTATGGAGATGGAACCCTTGCAGTGGATAATCTGGATCTGGAGATCAGAAAGGGAGAGCTGGTAAGCCTGATCGGTCCCTCCGGATGTGGTAAGACCACCACACTAAAGATGGTTAACCGGCTTGAGGAATGTTCTTCAGGGAAAATATATGTGGATGGAAAGGACATTACCAAAGTCAATCCCGTTAAACTCAGGAGAGGGATAGGGTATGTGGTCCAGGAAATAGCACTCATGCCCCATATGTCTGTGGCTGAAAATATAGCCACCGTGCCTAAATTGCATAACTGGTCCAGGAAACGCATGCGGAAGAGGGTAGATGAGCTTCTCGACATGTCCGGCCTGGACCCCTCGATCTACAGGCATCGACTTCCAGACCAGCTTAGTGGAGGGCAGAAACAGAGGATCGGGGTTCTTCGGGCCCTTGCGGCAGAACCCGAGGTGGTTCTCATGGATGAACCCTTCGGAGCCCTGGATCCCATAAGCAGGGAAGTGCTTCAGAACGAGCTGGTGGCTATCCAGCAGAAGCTGAGGAAAACCATTATTTTTGTCACCCATGACATGGATGAAGCTCTGAGGATATCGGACACGGTAGTTATCATGAGGTCCGGAAAGATCGAGCAGATGGGGGACCCAAGGGAGATACAGGATAATCCTGCCAATGACTTTGTCACCAGTTTTATTGGTGAAGACCGGCTCTCGCAGATATCTCCGGATGATTCTGTTTCAATCCTCGTGGAGGATCCCTGGGATAAGGTGTTTCCCGAAGATCCTGCCGAGGATGTGCTGTCCAGAATGGAAGACGAAGACATGGAATGCATCCAGGTGGTTGATCGGAAGAACAGGTGGATAGGTATGGCACTTCTGAGGGATGTGAAAAATATCTCCAGAAAGGGCGGTTCCGCAAGAGAGGCGGTAAGACGCAGCAGAAAACTTTATGTGGAAGATGCTACCATGCGGGATGCTGCAGAGATGCTTTCGGATCAGGCTTATTCCATTCCTGTTCTTGACGAGAATGACCAGTTCATTGGTGTTATTACCGAGGCTGGTGTAGCCAGATTGACCATTGGAAGGCTGAAAAGAACGGATAAGGGTGGTTCAAAATGATAGAACAACAGAATCTGTGGGCATTATTTATTAAGTATGTGGCCAGATATTACCCGAGGATAATTGACCTGACCTTCCAACATCTCACCATATCCCTGATTGCGCTCAGCATAACCCTTGTAGTCTGTCTGCCCCTGGGAATATACCTGACCAAGAACGAACGGGTGGCTCCATATGTCATAGGTCTGGCCAATGTTTTTCAGACCATTCCAAGTCTGGCCCTTCTGGGGTTTCTGATATTTATCTTTGGGATAGGCAATGATAATGCCATTTGTGCCTTGTTCCTGTATGCAATGTTGCCGGTAATACAGAACACCTATACGGGGATCAAGAACGTTCCCAGGCATCTTGTCCAGGCCGCAAGGGGGATGGGCATGACTGAACTGCAGATCCTTCTGAAGGTCCAGCTCCCCCTCGCGAGACCGGTCATTCTTGCAGGAATCCGGGTGGCCACAGTATGGGTGATAGGAACGGCTACCCTTGCCTCTGCTATCGGAGGCGGGGGTTTGGGCAGGCTCATATTTTCAGGGCTGGCTTCCATCAGGAACGAGATAGTTCTGGCGGGAGCCATACCCGCTACCCTTCTTGCTCTGCTCGCAGACCAGTTGCTGAAATTTCTGCAGGAATATTTCAGTCCCAGGAAACGTGCTGCCAGAATGGCTCGTGATACAGAAAGGCTTCAACAGAGGGTCAGTTAGGGACCTTCTGATTTTCAGGAAACACATTTGAGAAAGGAGAGGATGTTCATGAATATGAACTATTTAAGAAAAACAGTGGTATTAGCAGTACTTTGTATGTTTTCCGTGATGGCCCTTGGAGGAATTGCTTTTTCTGCAGATGATCCAATGAGCTACAAGGGTAAGGTTTCTGTAGGTTCTCAAACAGTGAATGAAAGTATTACCCTGGCATGGATGGCTAAACTCCTGATCGATGAGTATACAAGTCTGGATACCAGAATTAATACCGAATTTGCAGCTTCTTCTGTGCTTCACCAGGCAATGGTAGGGGGAGAGCTGGATGTATATCCTTCATGGACTGGAACCCAGTTAACAGGCATTCTGAGGTATGAAGGTCCAAATCTTCCCAAAGAAGAAACTTTCAAAATGGTGAAGGATGGTTTTGAAAAGAATTTCAACTTCACCTGGATCGATCCTTTCGGTTTCAACAATACCTATGTCATGTCTGTAAGAAGGGAGACTGCCGAGAAATATAACCTCGTAAATGCCGCGGATCTGAAGGATTACGCTCCAAAATGGACCCTGGCCGGTGACGAGAATTTCGACACTCGACCAGATGCCTATCCAGGTTGGTCAGAGGCTTACGGCATAGAATTTAAGGAAGTCCTGCCCATGCAGTATTCCATGATGTATATGGCTATTGATAAAGATGAAGTTGATGTTATTTGTGCCTACAGTACGGATTCAAGGATCAAAAAACTGGATCTGGTCATGTTAAAGGACAATCTGGAATATTTCCCCGACTATAGTGCAGCTTATGTGGTGGAAATGGACACGCTGAAAAAATATCCTGCACTGAAAGATATTCTTGGTAAGCTCAGCGGCCAGATCGACGAAGCAACCATGTCGGCAATGAACTACAGGTTCGACGAAGGCGAGGAACCTGAAGATATCGCCAGAGATTTCCTGAAGTCAAAAGGTTTGCTGAAATAGGGGCAGCTATTTCTGCTTATTAAGCCTGAAATTGGTGGATAACTGAATATTGAAGGTACATAACTGGGGATTACATGGTAAAATATTCAGGTTGTACCAGAATCAAAGGCGGCAGTCCTATCTGCCGCCTTTTTCGAGCAATTAGCCTGGAGGTCTGAGGAACATGGAAGAACAAAAAGGAGAATTTCTTTTCGGCAAAGTTGTTTCCCTTCCACTGCTTGAGGAGATAAAACACAGTTATCTTGACTATGCCATGAGCGTGATAGTCGGGCGAGCCATACCTGATGCCAGAGATGGCCTGAAACCCGTCCAGAGAAGGATACTCTACGCCATGATGGAGTTGGGATTAAGACATAATACTGCCTACAAGAAGTCAGCCCGTGTGGTAGGTGAGACCATGGGTAAATATCACCCCCACGGAGATGCAGCCATATATGACACCATGGTGAGGATGGCCCAGGATTTCAGCATGAGATATTGTCTTGTGGATGGCCAGGGAAATTTCGGATCCATTGATGGTGACCCTGCTGCAGCCATGAGGTATACCGAGGCGAGGCTCTACAGGATGGGAGAGTATATGCTTTCCGATATAGAAGAGGATACTGTTGACTGGGGGCCCAATTTCGATGAGTCACTCAAAGAACCGCAGTACCTTCCATCTATGCTCCCAAACCTTCTTATTAACGGTAGTTCCGGTATCGCAGTTGGAATGGCTACCAACATCCCCCCACACAATATATCTGAAGTGACAGATGCCCTGTGCTTTATCATCGACCGGGGCAAGGATAATGTGGAGTTTGCCGAACTTCTTGATCTTCTACCGGGCCCGGATTTTCCCACTGGAGGATTGATCCTTGGCAGGGATGGCATCATCGATGCATATCGGACTGGCAGAGGCAAAATAATCATGAGGGGAAGGACCCATGTAGAGGAAAGCAAAAGGGGAAAAACCAGAATAGTGATAACCGAGATCCCCTACATGGTTAACAAGACCACTCTTATCGAGGCCATAGCAAAGGGAGTTCAGAACAAGACCATAGATGGCATAACAGACATAAGGGATGAGTCAGACCGGGATGGGTTAAGAATGGTCCTGGAGATAGGCAGGGATTCAGATCCTAACCTGGTGTTAAGGCAGCTTTACAGCAGAACCCAGCTTCAGACAACTTTTGGGGCCATAAACCTCGCACTGGTTGATGGAGAACCCAGAGAACTGCCCATCCTTGAAATGCTGACTATATTCCTGGATCACAGACGATCGGTGGTTCGTAGAAGGACCACTTTCAGACTGAACAAGGCAAAGGCCAGGGCGCATATTGTAGAAGGGCTGGTAAAGGCTCTGGATATCATAGACGAGGTGATATCCATAATCCGGGGCTCCAGAACTGTGGGAGAAGCAAAATCCGGACTTATGCATGATTTGGGTTTTTCAGGTCTCCAGGCTCAGGCTATCCTTGAAATGAGACTTCAGAGACTGACTGGCCTGGAAAGAAATAAACTGGAAGAGGAGCTTGCCCAGCTCTTGTCTGATATTGAAAAATACCAGACCATTCTTGAGAATCCCAGTGTGCTTGACTCTGTTATCAGGGAAGAGCTTATGGATATCAGGAAGACCTTTGGAGATGACAGGAAAAGCACTATCATCAACGCAGTTGCAGAAGTTTCAGAAGAGGAACTTATCCCGGAAAGTGATATAGTGGTTATCCTTTCAAGAGATGGCTACCTGCGTCGTAAACCCCTTGAGGATTACGCTCTCCAATGTCGAGGTGGAAAGGGACGCAGAGGGGCTGCTGTCAAGGGAGAAGATGAAATATCCCTGATGGCTGTTACCAGTACCCACAAGGAGATCTATCTTTTCACTACCAAGGGAAGGGTCCTTGCCATCAAGGGCTATGTGATCCCCGAGACCAGGACCGGGAAGGGAAAACCCATTACCAGGTTCATATCTCTTGAGGAAGAAGAAAGAGTAGTTGCCATAAGGGGATCTTCACTTCAGGAGGCTGAATATGTCTTCTTTCTCACTCAGAAGGGTATTGCCAAAAGGCTTCCTGTTTCAGAGCTGCAGAATCTGACCCGGGCGGGCAGAAGGGTTCTGTCCCTTGCTGAAGGTGACGAGATAGCCCAGGTCCATAAAACCACTGGAGAAAACTCCCTTTTATTCATTTCGTCCCAGGGGAGGGCCCTCAAGGTTTCGGAAAAGGAATTCAGACCCATGGGCAGGAATGCCAAGGGTGTTATAGGCATGCGTCTTGGGCGTGATGACCATATCATAAGCTTTGATGTGGTGGACGAGAACAAGCATTCCCTGATAATCAGCGAATATGGGGTCGGGAAAAGGACCCAGTACGGCGAATTCACCCCTCATCATCGAGGAGCAGGGGGCGTAAAAGCCATGAACCTCAGTGACAGGACGGGTAAGCTTGTATGTAGTTATGGTGTTTCAGATGAAGACCAGATCATCCTTATTTCAGCCAAAGGAAGACTCATCCGCCTGGCAGCTGACAAGATACCCATGCTGAGCAGAACTGCCAGGGGCTCCATCCTGGTCAGGCTTGATGATGGTGACTATGTCGTGGGTCTCAGCATAGTACCGTCAGAAGTCTGCCATGAGGACTGATGCTTTGATCAAGATCGCTTCTGACGGACTTCCTGTGATTGCTTTTGCAGGTTTCATGTTCATGGGAAGTCTTTTTTTTGTTCCCGCCATATCGCCTTTTCTTGCCGTCCTCACAGCTTTTCTACTCTGGTTTTTCAGGGATCCTGAAAGGACTATCCGGACTGATGAGGGTATGTGGGTAAGTCCTGCTGATGGAAAGGTGATCGAGATTCATGACGAATATCACCCTTTTATGGGCACCACAGTATGTAAGGTGGGGATATTCATGTCCGTTCTTGATGTCCATGTGAACCGAGCCCCCTACCCCGGTGTAGTGGATCATCTTGAATATGTTCCGGGAGAGAAAATGATGGCCTTTAATGAAAAAGCCTCTGAAAAGAACGAGAGAATGTACGTTGGACTGAAAACCGAAAAAGGTCCTCTCCTGATGACGCAGATAGCCGGTTTTGTTGCAAGAAGGATCGTTTGCAGGCTATCAGTGGGTGATCACCTTAAAAAAGGTCAGCGGTTCGGTATGATAAAATTAGGTTCCAAGGTAGATGTCTATCTGCCTCCAGGAGTTGAACCTGCAGTGGCAATAGGTAAAAAAGTAAAAGCAGGGGTAAGTGTTATAGGAGTGAGTCAGAAATGAAGAAAAGAAAAGCCTACAGGAACATAACCTTTAAGGACCTTCTGCCCAATATGGTTACCAGCGGTAACCTTATCTGTGGAATGCTTTCAATGATCCTCGTTCTTCATGATCAGGTGGTACCCGCTGGCTGGATGATCTTTGCAGCCGTTTTCTTTGATTTCATGGATGGTAAGATAGCCAGAAGAATTGGAGCAGGAAGCAGGTTCGGTCTTGAATATGACAGCCTGGCTGATGTGATCAGTTTCGGGGTTGCTCCAGCATTCCTTTTATATTCCGTTTACCTGAAAGGGCAATTCGGTGTCACCGGTGCGCTTGTGGCTTCTTTCTTTGTGTTATGCGGAGCATTGAGGCTTGCGAGGTTCAATATCGTCCATGTGCCAGGGCCTTTTCAGGGTTTGCCCATACCGGCAGCCGGGCTACTGGTATCCTCTTTTGTGATTGGGGAGATCCCTTTACCTTTTATGGTGGGCTCCCTTTTACTGATTGCTTCAGGATTATTGATGATATCCAGTATTCCATGGGGAAATCTGAAGGGTCTGAAGCATGCTGATAAAAAACGGGTCGTACTCTTTTACCTTATCTGTATCGGATTGATATTGACACTTCATTCCCGTGCTGTCCTGGCAGGAATGATCATATATCTAACAAGCGGATTCATGAGGGTCGACTGGAGCAAATTCTTTTCTCGTACTGAAGAAGATCAGGATTACCTTGAAGGGAAATATTGAAAGAAATAGCTATTCTTGAACTATAAAGGAGTCCCTGTTTCAGGGACTCCTTTATAGTTTTTTAAGAAAGGAACAAGGGTAGTTGAAAAGTTATTGGTTGATCTTGTTCAGTCTTGGCCAAATAAGATATGCCAATATCAGGGTCAGAGCAAGATTTGGAAGCATGTAACTTCCGTTATAAATCGTGGAATACAGCCACACATTCGTTCCTTCAGGAGCGTAACTTGCGAAAAAGATGACACCTGAAAAAATATGAGCTGCCAGGCGCAGAGTAGTGCCAAGGAGAAGGCCTCCCCAAAGGGGTCTTCTGATAAGTCCCGCACAGCCAAGAACCCCAAAAGCTATAGGATAATCGAGAAGTGCCTGGGCAGGATGGACCACATAACCTCCCAGGACCAACTGTACTATTCCTGCAACTGCTCCTGCACCAAAACCACCCTTGAAACCCCATCGCAGAGCGTAAATAAGGATTGGGATATTCTCCAGGGTAACGGAACCGCCCTGGGGCATTCTCCATATTCTGAGATAGGATAGAACGATAGCCAGGCCAGCGGCAAGGCCTCCTTCAACGAGCATTCTTGTTCTGTTATTCACGGTGAAATACCTCCTTTTGTTTGCCGGAGGTAGGGAAAGGGATAAAACTTGCAGCTCTGAATCTCTTCCCTGCGCCGGCATTATCCGGATCAGGTTCCAGGGGTCGAGACTCGCAGTCTCCTCTCAGCCGATAACATCGACTCCCCCAGAGCCAAGTAATCATTCTACTACTCCTGATCATATTGTCAAACCGCGAGAGTTTCCTTTTCATGTCTTGACCTGAATAGTATGCTATAGCTGAAGGAAAGGGATTCTATCTTCATGGAGGTGCCCATTGAAAAGCAGGTTCTATTTTGAACAGGAGGGAACTTTTGGCGACAGGAAGGTTTTGATAGAGCGGCTTGTCCCTGCAGATGATAGGGGCATCAGAGTGGTCCTTTTCCATGGTGTTCATGGTTGTTCTTCCTACGTGGAGGGGAATAAATACAAGGATCTTGCAGATCTTCTTTTGCAGAGGGGGCTGGAGGTATTTCTGGTGGAGACCAGCAGAATATCACGTGATCGCGGTTTTTACGGCAATGACCGGGAATCATGGGCACGAAAATCTTTTAATGGTAAAACCTACGCACAGGACCTGCTTGATAACTGCAGGGCCTTAAGCTTTATAGTGAAGAATTTTCCCAAAAGCCTTATCATCCTTTGGGGTTTTTCACTGGGGGGTATCCATGCACTTAACATTACGGGGGGTATCTGGAGATCTCTTCTCGAGTCCAATGAACCGGGATCCACGGACCTTGATCTTCCTGAGATAGACCGTCTTGTTATTTCTGGCAGTGGTGACCAGATCAGGGATGAGGTATCCTCGAGTCTTTCTCTTCCTGTACTGAGTACTGTCAGTTCTCCCGCCAGACTTTATGAAGCTGCATCAAACATCAGGGCAGGAAAGGTCTTGTTCTTTTATGGAACACTGGATATGACCTTCAGCGAAGAATCCAGCAGACGCATTTTCGATCTGGTAGGTTCAGAGGATAAGAAGTTCATGTTGATCGATGGGGCAGATCACTCTTTCCGTGAGATAAAGGGTCTTCCATCAAAAGAACCTCTTGTGCAAATGGTAGATATACTTTCAGGAGAGGGTTTTTTCAGTGCAACCAGGGCCAGGCTGGGTGGAAACCAAGAAAACCGAGGATAGCAGGGCCTAAGACCATTGCCAGTATCCCACCGGCTGCAAGAAATGGCCCCAGGGGTATAGCATCTTTCCTCTTAACGATCTTCAACATAAGAAGGGTAAGAGCTATTACACCCCCTATCATGAATCCAAGGTACAGCGCAACAGCTGTGAATTGCCACCCTAAAGCCAGGCCTAGTCCGGCCATTAGATTGGCATCTCCCCATCCCATTCCTCCCCGGCTTACTATTATGATCATGGCTATGACCGAAAACCCCAGGGCTGCCCCCAGAAGACCGTCCACCACGGGGGATAACCCCCCAAAAATTCTGAAAACCAGGCCGCTGACTCCCAAAACTACAGTGAAAAGATCGTAAATATACCCGGTGTTCAGGTCAGTCAGGGCATTAAGAAGAAGTAGATAACCTGTCGCAAGGGATAACAGTAATGAGGGATGGACACCCCAGCGCCATGCCATTATTCCTCCAATTACTCCACCAGCTGCCTCAACGATGAGGTAACGGGGGGAAATATGGGTCTGGCAGTAACGACATCGACCTCTCTGGACCAGATAGGAAACGAAGGGTATCAGATCTTTATAGCCTAAAAGGTGCCCACAGTGAGGACACCTGGATCTTTCCTTACCCCACCAGCTTTCATCAGAGGCAGTTCTCAATGCGACTACATTGAGAAAAGACCCCATGGCACCTCCAAGGAGGATATTCAATAAAATGAAGATGATCGAGACCATTCTTGATTCTCCCCGAAAAAAAAATTCTTTATATGGAAGTATTGTAAAAGAAAATCTTGCGCTTTTCATCTTGTTGGTTTATTGTATTACCGTAGTAGAAAATAGAAATTAAGATTAATTAAATGTCTGGCTTCCCATATTCATGAAGAAAGGAGTGTTGGTTATGCCAAGAAAGATACTTGTAGCTGTGGATCTTAGCAAGATGTCAGACAAGATAATCAATTACGGGTGTTCTCTTTCACAGCGACTTGATGTTACTCCTTCTTTTATTCATGTTCTGCCACATCCTACTCTCTGGAAGGGTTATGAGCCATGGCTCCCTCCTGAAATGGATGCAGAGGTCTCAGATATTGCCCGTAAAAAAATCAATTATTACATCCATAAAGCTCAGGAAGCCATGCCCCATATTAAAGGAAGGGAATATGAGGTAATCGTTGAAGAGGGGAATCCTTCGGATGTTATTATCCGTAAAGCCAAAGAGGGGGATTTCAACCTGGTAATTATCGGTTACCGGGGGCAGAGTGCGATCGAGAGGCTTGTTGTTGGCAGCACAGCCACTAATGTTGCCAGATACGCCCACTGTTCCGTATTGATCTATCGACCTGGCCTTGACGTGTTTTAAAGGTTGAATAGAACTGTCTTCGATAGCCCATTCTCGAAAGAGAATGGGCTATTTTTAAATGTTATCAATAGATATTTTTTAAAAAAGTTCATTTTATGAAATATAAGATATATTAATGAACACATATATAGAAATATTGGATTTGTAATTTCTATTTTTAGTGAAATCTGGTAATATAAACCCGTTTTGAAATTCCTGTTTGGAAAAATCGACTCTTTTAAGGGGGAAAATCCTATGAAGCCCACTGTAATTGATCACATAGGAGTAGCTGTAAGAAGTATTGATGAGGCCCTTGCTTTCTGGGAAAAGACCATGGGAATTAAATGTGAAGGTGTTGAAGAAGTAAAGGAACAGAAGGTCAAAACAGCCTTTCTACCATTGAAAGACACTGAGATCGAACTTCTCGAGGGAACTTCGGAAGATAGTCCTGTGAGTAAGTTTATTGAGAAAAAGGGCGAAGGGATCCACCATCTTGCTATCAGGGTGGATAACATTGAAGACGCCCTGGAGGAACTTAAATCAAAAGGAGTAAGGTTAATAGATGAAAAACCCAGAGATGGTGCTGGTGGTTGCCGTATAGCTTTTGTTCACCCCAAGGCCACTGGCGGCATATTGCTTGAGATCTCCGAAAGGCAGAAATAGGGATATTTCCAGAGTCAGGAATTTCCCTCATATCTTTTTCAATATCAAGGAGGAGACATAAATGATGGAGAGGCCGATAGAGGAGTTATGCGAGGAGCTTCTTGGGAGGCGAGAAAAGGTAAGCCAGGGAGGCGGAGCCAAGGCTGTGGAGAAGCAGAAGGCCAAGGGTAAGC
>Ga0272441_10008433_pt1 | contig 16310 bp, 10 predicted proteins | sample SSMProp6N_FD_193582 | JGI IMG/M metagenome (GOLD analysis project Ga0272441, IMG submission 193582) | Marine sediment archaeal communities from Little Sippewissett salt marsh, Falmouth, MA, United States - SSM-Prop-6N | ecosystem: Environmental > Aquatic > Marine > Wetlands > Sediment ... | reverse complement strand
ACCCGGCTCGCGCGGACGCTCGCCCCACCGTCTACGACAAAGGGGCCGAGGTGTCTGCGGCCTTCGGTGATGAGGCAAGCAAATACTGCATGACCGTGCAATTGCGGCAGGTGGGATTGGACGCACACCAATCCTGGTATATCTGCAACGCGCCTTGCTGCGTACGAAAGGTGAGCTTCGCGGGCTTGGTCGTTCCGAAAAGGCGCGGTGCCATGACGCGCAGTATCTGGTTGTCCGGCTCCTTGGGCAAGGTTGCGAAGAACCCAAGCACGCGTTCTTCGCGCACACGGTCCCGCCGTTCGCGGGCCAGCGCGAGTGCCGCAGGCACGAATACGTTGCCGATGATGGACCGGGCTCTGCCCGCCCCGAGCGGCGCGCAGGGCCGTTTCAACTCGCGGCCGGTCCAGGTACAATGCTCGGCCCAGAATCCCATCGCGGAAGGAAAGAGCGCTTCAAGAGCGCGGCGCCGCTTGATGGGGGTCGTGTCCTGCGCCCACACGCGCTCGAGGGCGCCAGCGAGGCCCTCGCCGGATGTCCGCGCGAGGAAACGTACGGCCCCGGCCAATCGCCGCTCAGGATTGTTGGTCGGGCGAACGCCTACGCGCCGCCACACCAGCGGAAGGCTTTTCAGGCCGGCCAGTTCACCACGGCGCAATGCATCGAGCCGGCCGAAATGCGGTACAGGTCCCGCGTGTGCGGGCAGCGAACCCGGAAGCAAGGCTGCCACCTGCAGAAGCGCGGCCTCCAGAAGAAACGGGTCCTGGGTCACCAATTGGCGCGTGCGCTCGTAAGGGAATTGCCGTGCGATCGCCTGAAAGTTGAACTTGAAAGGACCGAACCCGCATGCGCTCAGAAAGGCCTCGTAGATTGCCTGATCAACGCCAACCTGCACCATGCGGTCCCGAAGTGCCCGCGCCTTGGTGAGCATGCGCCACTCCCCGGCCAAGGCGAGCAGCGCGAGAATAGGCTCGGGTCCGGCCGCCTGCGCGACTGTTGCGCATTCGCCCGCAGCCGCGGGCGACCGGTAGGGATAATGGTCAATCAGCAACCCGTCCGCGATTGTGCGGATGTCTTGTGTAAGAAACCGGGGCAGAAGCACCACGGGAATCGCGCGCCCTTTGGACGTCGTTGGCGGGACCGTTGCAGGGCAGTGCTCAAGCACCACCAAGAGGCGCACCTGATCGTACCGTGCGTCCTGGTGATGCCCGTGGCCTCGCCAATCCGCGTGGCTGCAGTGGATTTCGACGTCGCCCACGACCTCCCTCGAGTTGAACCTGATTTGGGCGTCTTTGAAATCCGGCCCCTCGCCGTGGTTCCACCAACCCGGCCACACCACTTCGAGGGCGTGGCCGTCCGCGGTTCGCAACTCACGATCGACGAAGACTTGGTCGTACCACACGCATTGGACAACCGCTTCCGATACCGGCGGATCTTCCCGCACGACCCCGCGCATGGTGCGAAGATCCCCGTATTGCTCCGAGAATCTTGGCGTATCTCGCTTCGGTCCCATTCCGCCCCCTCGAGGCAGCTCGCCACGCCCTGTGAAGACTCCCCTCGGCTGTCGATTCCGCGGCAGGATGCCGCTATCCAACGAAGCCGATGCTCCACGCGAGCAGCACTTGGCCGCCGTAATACATCGGAAGTCCCAACAGCGTGTTACTGAAACCCGGTGCGACAAAGGCCTCACGCGCGACAAAAACGTCCGATATGTAGAACAATACCGCCCCGGCTATGATGATCACAGGGCCTTGTGCACCCACCGCGCCCGCAGCAAGAAACACCATCGCCGAGATGACCACCATATAGGCGAGCACCGGTGCACGCATATCAGGGTCCGCCTTGGGAAGCACCCACCGCGCTATGATCGCGGCCACCGGGACAAGCACCACCAGCATGCCCAGCGACCACCCAAGGTTCAACCCGTGGAACACAAACGCCCCACAGTACGCGACGTGCGCCAACAGAAACGCCACCAGCCCTGCCAGAAAGGGCGCCCGCGTACGCCAGATCAGGAAGATATCCCCGAACCACGAGAGCACCAGCCCAAGCAGAATGCACTGCCCGTACCGGCTGTCCAGCGCGCCCAGCGTGATCGCAATCGCCAGGAACGCCGTTGACGTGACGGCCTTCAACGAGCCCATGATCGGCGTGAGGCCCGCCCATTTGAAAACCACCGTTCCGGCGAGTCCCCCCGCCAATACACAAAGCCAAATCCATTCCGTATTCATGGGGCAGAGCATAACCAAACCCTGCACCACAGTCAACGTGGCATAATGCCGGCTGTCAAACCGGCCAGCGGCACGGCCTCATCGGCTGTCCGCCCTGCAGTCACGAGTGCAATGGGTGCCGTCCGGCGCTTGGAATTCCGCACGGGTTTGAGGCACTATCACACGGCACTCAGCCAAACGGACAATGGTCCCGAGCCATAGCTTCACGCAGAGGCCGGACGCCCCTGCAGGCCAAAAGGAGGGTATTGTGAGTCGTTTCCATCGGCATAGCTTGATCATTCTGACGGTCGTGCTGCTTCTTGCGATGGTTTACGCGCGGGCATCTGCAGCAGGGCCCCGCGATGAAGAAGACGCCACCGAAGGTGTCAGCACAACGTTGGTGCTCGAGCCCGGCGAAGGCAATCCCCGCAACTCCGAAGGCGACTTCATCCAGCTCGAAGACGGACGGATTCTGTTCGCCTACACCCACTTCACGGGCAGTGCAAGCGATTTTGGCGCGGCCCATGTTGCGGGACGCTACTCGAGCGATGGCGGGAAGACGTGGTCCGGCGAGGACACGGTCATCGTCTCCAATGAAGGCGGGATGAATACGATGTCCGTCTCGCTGCTCCGCCTCGATAATGGCGAGATCGGCCTATTCTATCTCAGAAAAGACTCGCGCGCCGATTGCCGTCTCCATATGCGCGTGTCCAACGATGAAGCACAGACGTGGAGCGGCCCGCGGGTGTGCATCGAGCCGCCCGGCTATTACGTCGTGAACAACGACCGGGTGATCCAACTCAAGACCGGCCGTCTCGTCATCCCGGCGGCACGCCACAGCCTTCCCGGCCAGGATTTCCAACACCGGGGCGCGGCCCTGTGTTACCTGAGCGACGACCGTGGCGAGACGTGGCAGCGCAGCGACACGATTCTCGAAGCGCCGCCGGACAGCCGTTCCGGGCTGCAGGAGCCGGGTGTTATCGAACTCAAAGACGGGCGCCTCATGATGCTCGCGCGGACCGATCAAGGGAGCCAATTCCGATCCTATTCGAGCGACGCTGGCATTACGTGGTCGCCTGCCGAGCCGAGCGACCTTGTTTCCCCGGTGTCGCCGGCGACCTTCGAGCGCATCCCCAAGACCGGCGACATCCTACTCGCATGGAACAACCACAAGGGCATCGACGAAGCCTTGCGCGGCAAACGCACGCCGTTCACCGTGGCCATTTCGCGCGACGAGGGCCAAACGTGGGAACACGTCAAGAACATCGAAGATGACCCGCACGGCTGGTACTGCTACACGGCCATGGAATTCGTCGGCGACTGCGTGTTGCTTGGCCACTGCGCGGGGGACAGGAGAACCGGCGGCCTGAACCGGACCCAGGTTCTCCGTATCGATATCGATTGGTTGTACCGGTAGAAACCTTCAACGAGGAAAACGTATTGCTGCATGGGGCACTGAGGAGGGCGATCTTGTGACTGTTTCGCTGCTGAATCTTGTTGTGCTGGCTTCGGTATTGGGCGCAGGCGCGCCGGTGGTGGTCGAGACGCTCGATGTAGCGCCCGTGTGGGCCGGCCACCCGGTCAGCTTCTGTTTGTTGACGCACGGGGATCGCCAATTCGCCAGCTTCTACGACGCCGACCGCACGATGACCGTGGCTGTGCGCGCGCTCGCCGAAAAGGAATGGCACTTGGTGCGGCTCCCCGAACAGGTGGGCTGGGATAGTCACAACTACATTACCATGGCCGTCGACGATGACGGGTTCCTGCACCTGAGCGGCAACATGCACGTGGATCCCCTCGTGTATTTCCGCACGCAGAAGCCGCTTGACATCGATACCTTCGCACGGGCGCCCATGGTGGGCGAGAAGGAGGACCGCACGACCTATCCCAGGTTCCTGCGCGGCGCCAAGGACGAGTTGCTCTTCACGTACCGCGATGGCAAGAGCGGGAATGGGGATCAGATCTACAACGTGTACGACACCGAGACCAAGACGTGGCGGCGGCTCCTCGATGCGCCGCTGACCTCCGGCCAAGGCAAGATGAACGCTTACCTGAACGGCCCCCTGCGCGGACCCGATGAGCGGTTCCACCTCTGCTGGGTCTGGCGCGACACGTCCGGGTGCGAGTTGAATCACGACCCCTGTTACGCCCGCAGCGACGACCTTGTCCACTGGGAAACGGGCGCAGGCGTGCCTATACCGCTGCCGATGACCATCGAGAACGCCGACATCGTCGACCCGGTACCCGTGCGCGGCGGTATCATCAACGGCAACACGAGGCTCGGGTTCGACTCGCAGCACCGGCCGGTCGTGAGTTACCACAAGTTCGACGAAGCCGGCAACACCCAAATCTACAGCGCCCGGCTCGAGGACGGCGCATGGAAGATCTACCAAACCACGGACTGGGACTATCGCTGGGAGTTCAGCGGCGGTGGCAGCATTCGCTTCGAGATCCGCCTCTCCAGTGTCCAGCCGCACGGCAAAGGCACGCTCGAGCAGGGTTACAGGCACGACAAGTACGGCTCCGGCACCTGGTTGCTGGACGAAACAACGCTGAAACCCATCGGCACGGTCGATAAGCCGCCCGCGTATCCGAAGGAACTGAGCGTGGTCCAGAGCGATTTCCCCGAAATGCAGATCCGACGCGCCGGCGATCTCGGCCGCGGTCCCGATCCTGCCACCTGGTACATCCTCCAATGGGAAACCCTCGGCCGCAACCGCGACCACCCCCGCGAAGGCCCACTGCCCCCGCCGTCCATGCTGAAACTCGTCACGCTGAGGCGTCCGCGTTGAAGCGGCGCCTGCCAGTGATTTCCAAACACGGAGATACTCATGAGCGACCTTGAACGTCTTGGCCCGATCAAGGAAAAGCACGGCCGGCAAAGGCTCGGCCTGGCGCTGTCGTCTCTAATCGTGCTGGCATGCACGCTTGGCGCAATGGCCGACAGCAAAACGGACCCGCAGCCGCAGGACGCCGTGCTCTCCCTGGACCGCATGGGGGCCGGCGTTCCTGGGGGCTGGCACATCAGCGGGGACGACTACGCCTGGGAGCCTTCGCCGGAACCTGGGCCCTTGGGTATGGGCGCGGCACGTATTCGGCTTGGAGGATCCGGGCGGCTGACCCTTGCGTCGCCGGCCTGCCTCATGCGCGCAGGCAAGCACCACGTGGCCGCGGTCTGGCTGCGCTCGGAGCCTCCAGGCGCCCGCGTGACCCTCGCGGTCCACGACAGTGACAGCGAGGTGGCTGTTCTTGAGGCCAGCGGCATAGAGGCAACCGACACCTGGCAATGCAGGATCGTTCAGGGCCCATTGCCCAAGGCCACCAAAGATCGCTACTATCTTCAGCTATCCGCCACCGGAAACGAATGTACCTTGTGGCTGGATGGCCTTTGGCTCGGTGAGGCGCCGTCTCCGGTCGATGCCGACTGGCGGCCCACGCTTCATCCCTGCGCCGTGGGCCTCACCCCTGAGGCGGCTTGGGGGCTGGTCGTCGGGCAGGAGCCCATGCGGGTGCGCGCGCGGGTGGCCGGCGTGACCGCGCCGGGGTGCAGTCTCCACCTTAAGGGGGTACACACGAACGGCCGCTCCGAGGATTTGCCCGCGGTCGCCCTTGACGCGCGCGGGGTCTGGGAAGGGGCGGTCGAGATCGGCGGAGACCTTGCGGCGCCTTTCGGCATGTTGCGTATCGAGGCGACGGTCTTCGGGGCAAACAAGGACCCGCTCTCCGCGCCGTCTGAAACGCTGTTGGCGCGTGCCCCGGAGCCCGTGCCAAGCCCGCAGCCGGACTCGCCGTTCGGCGTGCACGTGGCGCTTCGTGAGCCTGACGTGGCCTGCGTGGCCAAGCTGGGCTACAAGTGGGTGCGGTTGCACGATGCCTACACCGGCACCAAGTGGGGCTTCATCGAGCCCGAACCCGGGCAATGGGTGTGGCACGACGACGACATCGCCTTGGCCCGGCGGCATGGCCTGCGCGTTCTGGGCCTGTTGGACACGGCGCCCCCGTGGGCGTCGGGCGCGACGGAGTCGGGATACACACGCGTGTATCATCCGCCCAAGGACATTGCCCAATGGCGAAACTACGTGCGGCGGGTGGTGGATCATTATGCCGGGGCCATTGACGACTGGGAGGTGTGGAATGAACCGTGGCTGTACAACACGTTCTTTCGGGGCGGCTCCCCGCAGGCTTACGCGGAACTGCTCAAGACGGCATACGAGGAGGCCAAGGCGGCCAACCCGGCATGCACCGTCGTCGGGGTAAACACGTATCCTGCGATATGGGATCGGATGGTGTTGTTCCTTGGGGCCTATGGGTACTACGACGAACTCTCATTTCATCGCTACGAGCCGGGCCTCGAGGGGCGCCCGGACGATGCCTTCGCGCGGGTAGCGGACAGGTTGCGCGCGGAGCAGGCCAAGTATGGCCCACCCAAGCCGCTGAACTACTCGGAAGGCGGACCGGATCGGACCGTATTTCATGGCTCGTTCTTCTCGTTTGCCGACCCGGCGATCATGGGCGACTGGTCGTGGTCCGCGGACCAGTACCCGCGGATGCACCTGGGCGTGCTGGCGGCTGGGGTGAAGCGGTTCTTCCTGTACTCGCTGCACCACGATATCCGGCACGGGAAGTCGACCTGGCTCATTCTGGAACCGGGCCCCCTGCTGCGCCCCATGCATCTCTCGTTTGCGGCGCTGGCCCACTTCCTCGAAGGCGCCCGGTTCGACAGGCGGTTGGCGCCGGCCCATGACATCAGCGCGCTCGTCTTCCGGCAGCCGAATGCGCGCCCGTATGCCGAGGGTGCCAGCACGGTGGTTGTCCTTTACGCAAACGGCGAAGACGCCGAGCCCCTGCCGCGCGCATTGCCGCCCGCCGTGCGTTGCTTCGACCGTTGGGCCAATCCCGCAGAGGCGCCGGCCGAAGCCACCCGGAGCCCTAGGTACCTCGTGGCCACGGGCGAAGCGGAGGCAAAGCTGCTGGATGCACTGAGCGGTGCACCCGACGCGTCGGCAACGGGTCAAGACGATGTCGAATCGCTGCTCAAGTCGACCCTTGCGGCCCTGACCGGGCAGACGCCGCTCTGGCAGTGCTTCAGCACGTACGACGCGCTGGCCGTCGCGGCCACACCCGCTGGCCCGGTGACAGCGCGCCGTGGCGGTCTGCGGTCGGACCCGGCGCTTGCCGCGCGTTTCCTGTTGCCTGCCGGGACGCACGTCCGGGAGCATTCGGTGGTGCGGGCGCAAGATCTGCTTTTGGGTCAAGTGCTTCTCGCGAATGAGGATGATTCGGTGAAGTGGGCTGCCAATATCACCGCGATCCAGGACGGCCCCGCGGGAAGTTGGCGCCTTCTCAGCCTTTCAATCGCGCCTTCCGGCGAGACGGATGCCTGCGCACAAGACACGGCGGCCGAAGCCATGGGCCTGTGGGAGCACGCGCTTGCGGAAGGTGACGTGATGGCCCTGCGTCCTCACATGCACCCGGAGGCATTGAGCATTGCCTTCAGCCTGCCCGACGGCGAGTTCTGGACCTTTCGCAACCGCGACCACTGCCTCTTGATGCTGGAGGCCGCGCTCACGATAGGCCAAGGCTGGAAGTCGCACATGGAAGTGTCGAACGTGAGGCAGGCCGGCGACGTGCTCACGTTTACGGGCGTCTGGAAACTGGCAGTGCCGCTGCTGGGCACGCACCCGCTCGCGTTCACGGCGACCTTGCTACATGCAGCCGGCGGCTGGCAATTCGTTTCGCTCTGCGGTGGTTTCGGAAGCGGTTGAGTTCGGGCAGCGGCATCTTCCCGGGAATTCACGGCGCGTCTATTCGAACAAGTGGTCGGCCATAGGGCGCACGGCAGCGATGATGGGCTTGAAATCCATTTGAGCGAGCACCTGTTCGGCGAGATCAACGCCGGGGGCGACTTCGATGAGTTCGATGCCTTGCTGACCCAGTCGAAAGACAGCGCGCTCCGTGACGTAGAGCACTTCCTGGCCGAGCCGGCGGGCGCGTTCTGCGCTGAAGGAAATCTGTTCCAACCGGTTAGCGAACTTGCGCACTTTGCCTTCGTTCACAATATGCAACTTCCGGTCCGCGATCTTGACCTCGAGGCCCCGCGATGTGAACGTGCCGCAGAACACGACGCGCTTTGCGGTCTGGGTGATGTTGACGAACCCGCCGACGCCGGCCAGTCTTGTGCCGAACCTCGATACGTTCACGTTGCCGCGTGCGTCGATGTGCGCGGCCCCGAGTGCGGCGAAGTCCAGCCCGCCGCCGTCGTAGAAGTCAAACTGGGCGGGCTGGTCGACTACCGCATGGGGATACAGTGAAGCGCCGAAGCTCAGGCCGCCTGCCGGGATGCCGCCAATGGGGCCGCTTTCCACGGTGAGCGTGAAGCGATCGAGCAGCCCGCGTTCTGCTGCGATGCGCGCGATGCCTTCGGGCATGCCTATGCCGAGGTTGACGATGGCGTTTGGGGGAATCTCATCGCACGCCCGGGCGGCAATGATGCGGCGCTCGTTCATAGGCAACGGTTCCAGGGCTTCGGCCTCGGCGTCCGTGGGGCGCGCGTTGCAGTAGCCTGCGTTGTATTGCTCGGCAAAGGTCTGCTCGTGCTCGTGCGGTTCGGCGAGTACGATGCGGTCTACGAGCACGCCGGGTACGCGCACCTGTTGTGGGTTGGCGGGCTCATCGCGCAGCTCGGCCACTTGGGCGAGCACGATGCCGCCGCTGTTGTGTGCGGCCTGGGCAATGGGCAGCATCTCGCCAAACATGACTTCCCTGTCCAGCACCAGGTTGCCGAGCGGGTCGGCCGCGGTGCCTCGGATCAGGCCGATGTGAATCGGAAAGGACTTGTACCAGAGCCAGGTGCGTCCGTCGAGTTCGACGCGTTCGATGAAGCCAGGCGGCGTGTTGGCGTTGAGGCGTCCGCCCTCGATAGCGGGGTCGACGAAGGTCTCAAGGCCGATGTGCGTGATGCACCCGGGTCGGCCGGCGGCGATATCGCGAAACAGTTCGCACAGCACGCCTTGGGGGAAGTTGTAGGCCTCGATCCGGCCGTCCATGGCGAGTCGGCCCAACGACGGTGCGAGCCCCCAGTGTCCGCCGATCACGCGTTTGAGAAGCCCCTCGTGGGCCAAATGGTTGGCGCCGCGCGTCTTGCCGTCGCCCTGTCCGGCGCCGTAGACGAGCGTCAATCCCCGGGGGGCGCCGCTCGCCAGGAACCGGCGCTCGAGGGCCGAGGTCAACGCTTCGGGATGCCCGGCCCCGACAAACCCGCCGGACGCGACGGTCTGGTCGTCCTCGATCAAGGCCACGGCCTCGTCGGCCGTGCATAGCTTGGCTCTCAGCGCTTCGCGCATGCGGTCCATCCTCCCTTACACAGACAACACTATCGTGTTGCGTGCCTCAGGGCAAGGGCGGCGTGGGACGGTCGCTCTGCCCGGGCGGGGTGGACTGGGTGGACAGCGTGGACGGGGAGGGACAAGAGTCTCCGTTCTTGCGGCTCGCGGGGACGCTCACTGGGAGCGCCGGCATCTCTGCCGGCTCTTGGCTCGCGGGGACGCTCGCTGGGAGCGTCGGCATCTCTGCCGGCTCTTGGCTCGCGGGGACGCTCGCCCACCGGGACGGGGCAAAGGTCGGTTGTGTGTTGCAAGTGAATGCCAAAGCATGTAGCATTGCAGACGATGGCAGGCTGGGGAAACTGAGATGGTTGAGCATGACGTTGATTCGGGTTTGGTTGGTCATTGGCCGCTTGAGGGGGATTGCGGGGATCGTTCGGGGAATGGTAATGACGGGGTGAATCGCGGTGCGGATCTGGGCTCGGGCGAGGGGGCAGGTTTCGACGGGCGGGGCGGGCACATTGAGGTATCGGACAGCGGGTCGCTGCGCCTGGGCAGCAGGGATTTTTCGATTGCGGTGTGGATCCATACGGATAAGGCGCTTGACGATGTGCTGGGGGATATCCTGGGCAAGTACGACCCGGGCACGCGCAAGGGCTTCAATCTGTGCATCGAGAATTTCCACGGGGTGACTTCGGGGCAGTCGAATTACCGTCACGTCTTGTTCGGGATCGATGACGCGCGGATCGCGCCCGTCTGGACGGATTGCGGGCGGCCGGGCAATACGCTGATGGTGTGGGCGCTGTGCGTGTATGAGGGGCGGCTGTACGCGGGGACCTTCGAGACGGGTAAGGACGAGGCGGGCCACGTGTATCGGTACGAGGGCGGGACGGCTTGGACGGATTGCGGCAGCCCTCACGCGAGCAACGCGGTGTCGTCGCTAGCCGTGTACAACGGGGAACTCTATGCGGGGGTATCGCATTACCGCTCTTCGGGCTCGGCGTTGGCGGATTCGGAAAACACGACGCCGGGGGGCAGGGTGTTTCGTTACGCGGGCGGGTCGGACTGGATCGATTGCGGGAAGTTGGGCGCGATTCCGTCGATCGGCGGCCTGGCAGTATGCAAGGGCAATCTGTATGCCTCGGCCATGAACAATCCGCCTGGGTTGTTTCGGTATGAGGGCGGAACCACGTGGGTGGATTGCGGGAATCCTGGCGGGCGGGTCGAGTCGCTGGCCGTGTGGAATGGGCATCTGTACGGTTCGGGCTGGGACCTCGAGCGGGCGGGCGTGTATCGCTTCGACGGCCCGAACCAATGGACGGATTGCGGCACGCCGCCCGGCACGACGCAGACGTATGCGTTTGCGATCCATGAGGGGCGGCTGTACATCGCGACGTGGCCGGGCGGCAAGGTGTTCCGCTACGCGGGCGGGCAAACATGGGAGGACTGCGGCCAACTGGGCAATGAGCAGGAGGTGATGGGGATGGCGGTCTATAACGGGAAACTGTATGCGGGCACGTTGCCGTTGGCGGATGTGTACCGTTACGACGGGGATCGGAATTGGACACGGACGGGTCAACTGGATACGACGCCGAATGTGAAGTACCGGCGTGCGTGGTCCATGGCGGTGTACGAGGGGAAGCTGTTCTGCGGAACCCTGCCTTCAGGGCATGTCCGGTCGCTGGAGGCGGGTAAGTGCGTGACGTATGACCGCGCCTTGGGCGACGGATGGCAGCACCTTGCCGCGGTGCGGGACCGGCGGGGCCTGGCTCTGTACGTGAATGGCGAGGTCGTGGCGAGGTCGACGGGATTGGACGCAGCAGACTTTGATATCAGCAATGAAAGGCCGTTGACCATCGGATTTGGTGGGCATGATTACTTCAACGGCAGGATCAAGGATGTGCGGATCTATGCGCGGGCGTTGACGGGGGCGGAAGTTGGGGAGAAGGGTAAAGGGTAAAGGGTAAAGGGTGAAGGGTGAAGGGTGAAGGGTAAAGGGTAAAGGGTAAAAAGGGGAAATAGGGAAAGAGGGAAAGAGGGAAAGAGGAGAATGGTTTTATGCGTTTTGTGATTGTGGCGTTGGCATGTTTGGCGGTAGGGGCGGTGGATCCGGATCAGGAGTACATCAACAAATTCCTTGAGCAATATCCGAAGGTGGACCCGGTGCCGCAACTCGAAGAGTATGCCACGGCCGCGCGCTATGACGCGCTGTACCTTGGGGAGAGCCTGGATGCGGCCCGGGAGAAGCTGTCGAACGATACGGGCGGGCTTGCGTGGGGATTCTCGTACCGGATGATGTCGCTGAATGACATGTACCGTGCCACGGGCGACGTGAAGTATTTGGAGGCGAACCTGAAGTGCATCCGGGCTGCATTGGCAGTCACAGACGACAAGATCGGCAAGAAGCTGTGGACGGGCACGGTTGTCCCAGCGTGGGGTTCAGACAAATATGCAGATCGCGGCCGCGCCGTGTTTGCCGTCCATACGGGGATCATCACGGTGCCGATGTTCGAATTCCTGATCCTGGCGAAGAAGGACGCCGCGTTTCTGGAAGCGCTTGGTGATGAATTCGAGCGTATCCGCGCGCAGGCAACCGCGGCACTCGATGTACACGACCGGCAATGGCGGGACGGGCCCGGAGTGGGGGAGGGGCACTACGTCGGGCTGGACCAGGAGGAGGTCTGCGAGAACAAGCCGCTGCCGGGGAATCGGCTGAGCGCGATGGGCTGGGCGTTGTGGCGGTCGTGGCAGGTGGCGGGCAACGCGACCCACCGGGATCGCGCGCTTGCCATCGGACGGTACATCAAGCACCGGCTCACGCTTGCCCCGGACGGGGCGTACTATTGGCCGTATTGGTTGCCGATAGAACCCGTCACAGAGCGCAAGCCTCGGGAAGCGATTTCAGGGGAGGACAGTTCGCACGCGGGGCTGACCGCGGCGCTGCCATTTGCGCTGGCCGCGGACGGCGAGGTCTTCACCGAGGAAGACATGGTGCGTTTCGCCAAAACGGTGACGCAGGGCATTGCGCGACTGGGCAACGGGATCCTCCTCAGCCGGATAACGGGGGCCACCGACTTGAAGCCGGGATATACCGGCTATGCGACAAACTGGCTGCCCACGGCGAAGTATGATCCGGGGGTGCGTGAGGCCATCATGCCGTTCTATCTCAACTACGTCAAGGCGCCTGGGCCGAAAGTCCTGGCGCAGTTGCTCAGGTTTGTGAAGGAGACACGAGGAGAGAACAAATGAAGCGACGAGATTTCCTCCGGTTCGCAGGTGGTGCAGTGGCGGGCAGCACTCTCTTGAACATGGCCACGCCCGCGCAGTCGCCCGGTGGCAAGCGCCCGAATATCTTGTGGATCACGTGTGAGGACATCAGCCCGCACCTGGGGTGTTACGGGGATGCTGAGGCGCGGACGCCGAACCTGGATGGGCTGGCGCGTGGGGGCGCGCGGTATGAGAATGCGTTTTCGATAAGCGGGGTGTGTGCGCCGAGCCGGTCGTGTCTGATCACGGGGATGTACCCCGTGACGCTGGGCACGCATCATATGCGGTGCAAGCGGACGCCGAAGCCGCCGGTGAAGTGCTTCCCGTCCTATCTGCGCGACGCGGGGTATTACTGCACGAACAACGTGAAGACGGACTACAATTTCGATGTGCCGAAAGACGCCTGGGACGAGTGCAGCCGGCGGGCGCATTGGCGGAGGCGTAAGGATAGCAGCCAGCCGTTCTTCGCGGTGTTCAATTTCACCACCACGCACGAGTCGCGGATAGGCACGCTGAAGGAGCTTGCGGAACTGCGTCCCGAGGATCGCCACGATCCGGCCAAGGCCAACCTGCCGCCGTATTATCCGGACACCCCCGTAACCCGCCGGCATTGGGCGCACTACTACGACCTGGTCACGGTCATGGACCAGCAGGCCGGGAACACTCTGCGGCAGTTGGAGGAAGATGGCTACGCGGACAATACGATTGTGTTTTACTTCAGCGATCACGGGGTGGGCCTGCCGCGCGCCAAGCGGTGGATGTATGAGTGCGGGACGCACGTGCCGTTCCTTGTGCGATGGCCGGGGCGTGTCGAACGGGGCTCGGTGACGGACCGCCTGGTGAGCTTCGTGGACTTCGCGCCGACGGTGCTTTCGATTGCGGGCGTGCCGATCCCGAAGCATATGCAGGGGACGCCGTTTCTTGGGGATCAGGCCGGGCCGGCGCGCGACTATGTCTTCTCGGCCCGCGACCGCATGGACGAGCGCTACGACATCATCCGGGCGGTGCGCGACAAACGGTTCAGGTACATTCGCAACTATGAGCCGGACCGCCCCTATGCGCAGTACCTCACGTATCCCGAAGGCTTTCCGGTCATGCAGGAGATGCGGCGGGTGCAGCGGGCGGGCGAGTTGAAGGGCCCTGAGAAGTTGTTCTTCCGTGAGAGGAAGCCGGTTGAAGAGCTCTATGACGTGGCAGCGGACCCGCATGAGCTCGTGAACCTGGCTGAATCGGCGGACCACCAGGACGTGTTGAGGCGCTTACGCGCGGCGCTGGACCGGTGGGTGCTCGACACGAAGGACCACGGGCTTGTGCCGGAAATGGAGCTGGATGCATGGTTCCAAGCCGAGACTTCGCAAGCTCGGAGGAAGGTCAAGGCGAACTACAAGAAGCTTCCGAAGGTAGGCGAAGACGCGGCCGTGTTTGGGAGGGGCGTCAACCAGTGGATCGAGGCGCTGAATCAGGAGAACCCGTATGTGCGGCTCCAGGGCATCCGCGCGCTGGGGCTGATCGGCGCCGATGCATCGGGCGTATTGCTTGAGGCGCTGGACGATCCGGAGGCGGCCGTGGCGTATTGGGCGGCCGTGGGCCTTGGCCATATCGAGGGAGGCGAGGAGAGGATCAACAAGGCGCTCCTTGCCAAGCGCGACCATGGTGCTGTCTGTGTGCGGCTTGCGGTGGCACAGGCGCTATGCAGGCGAGGTATGAAGGAACAGGGCCTGCCGGTCGCGCTGGACTTGGCCAAAGATGATGACCCGCCCGTGCGGCTGTTTGCGGTGCAGATCTTGGAGGAGTCGGGGCTCGAGAGCGACGCGGCCCTGGAGGCGTTGAAGGCCGCAGCGAAAGACGAGACCAAGTATGTGGTCCGAGTTGCGGAGCACGCGCTGGCCCTGGCCGGTGGTTAATGAGTATGAAGGTTCGGCTTGTTGGCGTGGGTGGGGCAGACTATAGAGGAGTGCGATGTGCTGCCGTTAGATGCATCGAAGATTCTGATTGTCGATGGTGTTGAGGATGATCCGAAAATGCGTGCCCGCATGGAAAGGCTTCGGACGGGCATCAGCGCGCCGGAAGTCTGCCGCGTAGACGATGCGCAGTTGAACGCGGAGGTCGGGGAGTTGATGGCGCATTGTCGCGGCCGGCACGGGATGCACTCGGATATCCGGCCGGTGGTGATTTTCAACCGGTTTCGGTTGGACGATTCCGAGGAGGAACGGAAGCGGCGCATCGAGGCCTACCCCGAACTGTGCGGCCTGCGGTTCAACGGCTACAGCGGCTTCGATTGGCGGGAGTCCGGGAGCCTGGCATGGCGGAAGAAGATGGGGCTCGTGTGCCAGCCGGCCTGGCAAGTGCACACGATCGTGGGCTGTCACTTCCGGTGCGCGTACTGCAACCTGGGGTGGTTCGTCAATATCCTCCTGAATATCGAGGACTTCATCGATCACTTGGACCAGAACATCGCCGAGCACTGCCCGAAGCAGACGCTGTTCCAGTGGGATAACTACACGGACGCGCCGTGTTTCGAACCCGAGTACGGGGCCTCGAAGCTGTTTGTCGAGTACTTCGCCAAACGTCCGGGTCAGGCGCTCGAGCTGTATGTGGGGAAAAGCGACCACGTGGATTATCTGCTCGACTATGATCACCAGGGGCACACGGTGTGCTGCTGGAGCCTGTCCAGCCAGACCCAAAGCACAGCGTTCGAACCCGGTTCGGCGCCGATGGCCGCCCGCATCGCGTCGATCCGCAAGTGCCAGGACGCCGGGTACCCGGTGCGGGTGCGTCTGTCGCCCATCATCCCGGTGAGGAACTGGGAGTCGGAGAACCGGGAGATGTTGCAGCAGCTCTTTGCGGAGGTGGACCCGGACGTGGTTACGATCGAGACCATCCGGTTCCTCGACTATGCAGCCATGGAAGAGTCGTTCGACCTGTCGCTCTTGGACGATGCGTTCGTCCAAGCCATGAAAGACAATGCCGGTGGAGAGTGGCTGCAGGGGTGCGAAGTGCCGGATGGGTATCGCAAGAGGGTTTACGACCTGGTCATCGGCGAGATAGAGCGGCTGAGCCCGAAGACGCCTTATGCGTTTTGCCGGGAATCGTCTTCGATGTGGGCCAACTACCAGGAGGGCTTTGCGCGCCACGGGCAGAATGCGGATCGGTACTTGTGCAATTGCGCCGCGCATTGCGCCCCGGCAACCGCGGGCGCGCTTGCGTAACGGGCCGCAGAGTAGACGCGGCATCTTGCCGCGTTTTCTGTGTGCGGATTGTGACAGGGTGATCGCTCTTGAATGCGTGTCACGCGACCCGTAGACTGGGAGGCGGTAGACGTACGAAGATCGCAAGAAAAGGGAGTCCCTGCTCGTCGCGTCTCCGACGCGCACTCCTAAGAAACACATGGTGTAAGGGACTTGGAATTTGCCAATCTACCGGGTATAATGTCTTCATACGATAAAAACGGAGGATTTGAGTATGAAGACATCGACTTTGGCTCGTAAGGGAGTATCCACACAAACGGTGCAAT
>Ga0272441_10008431_pt1 | contig 16312 bp, 17 predicted proteins | sample SSMProp6N_FD_193582 | JGI IMG/M metagenome (GOLD analysis project Ga0272441, IMG submission 193582) | Marine sediment archaeal communities from Little Sippewissett salt marsh, Falmouth, MA, United States - SSM-Prop-6N | ecosystem: Environmental > Aquatic > Marine > Wetlands > Sediment ... | reverse complement strand
CTAGGTGATATAATCTTGGATCCACATCGTCTGAAGGTTCAATTAGAATATTACCAAGCGCTCCAGTTTTATTATATACTGTGATATTTCTTAGAATACCGAGGTATAACCCTTCTTCACTCATTACAGTTTTTCCTCTCAACTCATCTTCTGTTATCTTCATTATTTTTCCCTTCCATCTATTATAAATTTCTACATATATTGAATGTCCTTTTCACTTTTATCCTTTTTGGCTATGCCACTTCCTAGTTCTTTTGAAATGTTTTTGTAGTAATTGATTACATCCTCTGAAATACTTGCCCTGATTGATTCCATTGCTTTTAAGAAATGTTTATTTTTTACTTCTTTAGCCTTCATACTTTTTCGTAATGCTAACATTGCTGCTTCTCTGCAAAGACCAGAAATATCTGCACCTGAGAAACCTTCTGTTATTTTTGCAAGTTCATTCAATGATACATCTTTTGAAAGAGGCATATTCTTTGTGTGAATCTTAAATATTTCTAATCTAGCATCAAAATGAGGTGAAGGAATGAATAGTAATCTGTCAAATCTACCAGGTCTTAGCAAGCTAGTATCTAGGATATCTGGCCTATTTGTAGCTCCGAGAATAACAACTCCTTCCATGCTTTCCAATCCATCGATACTAGTTAGGATTTGGTTGACCACACTTTCGGTTACATGAGAGCCCGAGTATGCACCCCTTCTTGGAGCAATTGCATCAAGTTCATCAAGAAAAACAATAGTTGGAGCAACCTGTTTTGCCTTCTTGAATAATTCACGTACCGCTTTTTCACTCTCTCCAACCCATTTACTCATAACTTCTGGTCCTTTGATTGAAATAAAATTAGCCTTTGATTCATTTGCAATTGCTTTTGCAAGTAATGTTTTGCCAGTTCCCGGTGGTCCGTAGAGTAAAATTCCTGTTGGTGGATCTATTCCCATTCGCTTAAAAACCTCTGGTTCTGATAGTGGCCATTCAACAGATTCTATTAAATTCTGTTTAACTTCGTCCAAACCACCTACATCACCCCAAGTAACTTTAGGTATTTCAACAAAGAATTCTCGCATTGCAGATGGTTCAATTTCTCTCTGAGCATTTTTGAAATCTTCCATTGTCACATCCATTTTCTCTAGTAAATCAACAGGAATAGGTTTATCTAGATCTATCTCTGGGAGATATCTTCTCAATGCATTCATTGCAGCTTCTCTGGCCAATGCCGCAAGGTCTGCACCAACAAAACCGTAAGTGATATCTGCAATTTTATCAAGATCGCAGTCTGGGCTCATCGGCATTCCACGAGTATGTATTTGAAGGATTTCTTTCCGACCATCTCTATCAGGAGCATCTATTCTAATTTCTCTATCAAATCTGCCTGGTCTTCGTAACGCAGGATCCATTGAATCAGGAATATTGGTGGCGCCAATAACAATAAGTTTTCCCCTGCCTTTCAATCCGTCCATTAATGTAAGCATCTGTGATACAACGCGCCTTTCGACTTCTCCATGAACTTCACTTCTCTTAGGAGCAATAGCATCAATCTCATCTATAAATATTATGGATGGTGCATTTTTCTCTGCATCTTCAAATATCTTCCTTAGATTCTCTTCGCTCTGACCATAAAATTTACTCATGATTTCAGGACCATTGATTGTATAAAAACTGGCACCTGATTCATTGGCAACAGCCTTTGCAATAAGAGTTTTTCCTGTTCCAGGAGGACCATGAAGCAATACTCCTTTTGGTGGATCGATACCCAAACGATTAAAAATCTTAGGGTGCTTGATAGGAAGTTGAATCATTTCCTTTACTCTTTCAAGTTCCTTCTTGAGCCCACCTATGTCTTCGTAACTAACACGAGGGCCCTCTGGTTCAAGAGCCTTTGCGGCTTCTTCTTTCACCTTTATAATAGTGTTCTCATTTATTGATACAACACCATCAGGTGATGCCTTAATAACCGTAAACGGTAGAGCACTTCCAAAGAAAGCTATTCGGGGAACAGTTATAATATCTCCAGTAGTAACCGGTCTCTTTAACAATTCTTTTTTCATAAAAAGACCTATATCAGTACCGAGCTGAATTCGCTGTCCTTCAGGTATTGAGGGTGCTAAAGTTATACTTTTAGCACTACGTACATCTGCTTGACTAATTTTTACGCTATCTCCTAGCCCAGTACCTGCATTTTTCCTTGTTAAATTATCGATACGAATAATTTTTTTACCCTCATCGGAAGGATGCGCTCTCCAAACAACTACTGCAGTGTTTTTGGCACCTTCAATTTCAATTACATCTCCAATGGAAAGGTCTAATTCCATACGAGATTGATGGTCAATTCGCGCTCTTCCATAACCAACATCCTGTTGAAAAGCTTCAGCTACCTTCAATATAACTTCCCTTTTTATCATTAAAATCCCACCGTAATATCAATTAATTAAATAAAATATCCGAAGTAAGAATCTCATATAAGTTTTTCTACCGATTTGTTAAATGCGGATAGAATTATTCGATACCTACTCTATACCCCTCCCTTTTATTCCTTTTTTTCTTACGTTTTATCACTATATCATATATGCCATTTTTATATGTAGTTTTGATAGATCTTTCATTTACAAAGCATGGGAGATCAATCAATTTATGGTAGTTATACTTAGGAGAATTAACATTAATTTTTAAGATTTTCTCAACTATCTTGGTTTCGATATCTTCTTTTTCAGCACCAGGAATTTCAACTGTTATTGATACTGTATTCTCTCCCTCAATTATGTCTACTGGTAATTCTTGCTTACTAGGATATGCCTGATCTCTTTTTAAAGACTTTTTTGGAAAATTTTCAAAGTCTCGAGACTTAGGTTTACTGGGGACATCTGTTTTCATTTTATAATATAGAATAAATCGAGAATTTGGATCAAACCCACCATGAAACAAAAATCCTATCATTTCTTTAAAATCTGTACTTTCAAAAATTCTTTGTATCTCGTCAAAGATTTTTTCTAAAATATCCTCATCAATATTATCATAAGAATCTCTTCTTTTGCTTCTATCATTGTTAGCTTTAAAGGGGTTCATAAAACAAACCTTTTTTTAATCATTGATTAATTAACATATATGAACACTACTATAAAAAACTATCGTTTATTTATAGGAGAATTTTATGCTTAACGCCCTCAAAAAAACCGTCAAGAACAATATCATATTCCCGTCCAATAAACAATGCGGCAACTTCAAAATTAATATTCAATTCTTTTTCAACATCCTTTATTTTTTCTAATATATAGTTTGAATTCTTTCCTGAATCTTCAGAAATTCGTTTTATGATCTGATCTATAATCTTTGAATTATCATTAATTTTTTCTTCTATTCTCTCAAAAAAAATATCCCTTGAAGGTCGAAAACCTATTGGTATGTTAATATTATTAATATTGAAGTTTGGTTTTAAAACACCTTCACTTTTTGATAGTATGTTATTTTTAAGAGACCAAGTTGTAAAATCTTTTGCCTTTTTAGGTGTAAACCATTTTAAATCCATAGAAAGAGTAAGATAGAATTCAGATTGATCCATCTCTTTTTTTCCACTACGCTTGAACAAAAAAGCAATGATAATTTTTGCTTCAGAATTCAAAATTTTCAAACTCCTCTATTTTATCTATTTCAGTCAATAATCCTTTTACACCCAATTTCTTCCAATATACTGAATTTGTTTTTTTAATTTCATATGCATATGTTTCATATCTTTTACAGATGCTTTTAAGATACTCGGTATATTTGAAGTCGCTTTCTATCTGGTTTTTCTTATCGAATATGACTAAACCATCAACATTATAACCTAATGAAATTGCTGTACTGGGAGTATTATAATTATATTGATCAGTATCTGCATAAATTTTATTTTCGGTAATATCTTTTATGCCGGATAAATTAATTTCTCGCCATAACTTTTTTCTTATTGTTATGGTCATTGCCCCTGCTATTACCGAGTCGACAACATCACCTACAACTTGAGGGCCTGCGTCGACCCAAATTTCGTGATTTTTTGATAATTTTTGGTATAAGCAGAGATTTGGCTTATTTTTTTCTAACCCGTCATGATCTAAAATGTATACTTTTTTGTTTTTAAATCGTTCTAAAATTGAACTGAGAGGAGAATCACCTGAATATTTCGGCTCTACAATTTTTCTTTTCTTTAAATGGATTGTAGGAATAATTTCCATAGTACTGCAAACTAAATACAGTAATAAATACTTTTCAAAAAGAAATAAAGATCAGAATTATTAGAAAAATAAGATTAGCTAATTGCTTTTTCTTTTCTTACTAATCGTTGTTCTGCCTCAGCGATCTTAATTCTTGTTTTTATAATAGTATCTGGATTAAGTGAAATACTGTCAATTCCACATTCAACCAAGAATTCTGCAAATTCGGGAAAGTCTGATGGGGCCTGTCCACAGATTCCAACTTTTCTTCTTGGTTTGTGATTATGAGCAGTTTCGATTACCTGTGAAACAAGTCGCTTTACAGCATCATTTCTCTCATCGAAAATATGTGCAACTAGATTTGAATCCCTGTCTAAACCAAGTGTTAGTTGTGTTAAATCATTTGAACCAATACTAAAACCATCAAAAATATCTGCAAATTGATCTGCCACTATAACATTCGATGGAATTTCACACATTACATAGATTTCAAGCCCGTTTTCTCCTTGTTTCAATCCAAATTCATTCATAACTTCAATGACTTTCCGTCCTTCTTTAGGAGTTCTACAAAATGGAATCATAGGTTTAACGTTTACAAGACCCATTTCGTCTCTTACTTTTATAATAGCCCTACATTCTAAGCCAAACGCAGGTTTAAATTTATCATCATAGTATCTTGAGGCGCCTCTCCAACCTATCATGGGATTGTTCTCTTCAGGTTCGTAAAGATATCCTCCTATGAGATTGGCATATTCATTTGTCTTAAAATCAGACATTCTAACTATCACGTCATTTGGGTAGAAACCAGCTGCAATCTTTGCAATACCTCTTGCTAATGTTTCAACGAAAAATTCTACTTTGTCATCATAACCAATGCTTTTTTCATCGATTTTTTGAATAACTTCTGCAACCTTTTTATCATCTGAAGACATAACTTTTAATTTGTTATATTCAAGAAGTGCCAAAGGATGAATACCAATATGTGAATTTATTACGAATTCCTCTCTTGCAAGTCCTATCCCATCGTTTGGAATTTGTCCCTGTTGAAATGCTTTTTCGGGTACCCCGACATTCATCATAATCTGTGTTTTAGTATTAGGTAAATTATCTAATTTTAATTCATCAACTCTGTATTTCAAGAACCCCTCGTAAATGTTTCCAACACCTTCTGAACAATCAATAGTTACATTCGATCCATTTGTTATTTTTGAAGTTCCGTCTTTTGTACCTATAACACAAGGAATTCCTAATTCTCTAGATATTATTGCAGCATGACATGTTCTACCGCCACGGTTAGTTACAATCGCGCCTGCAATTTTCATAATGGGTTCCCAATCAGGATCGGTCATATCTGTAACTAAGACCTGTCCCGTATGAAATTTTCCAATATCTTTGGCATTTTCAATTATATTAACCTCGCCCTGACCAATTTTCGTTCCAACTGCTTCTCCTTCAACGATCAGTTTACCTTCATCTTCTAGGACATATGTTTGCAACACTGCAACATCCTTTTGGGAATGAACAGTTTCAGGTCTTGCTTGTACGATAAAAAGTTCACCAGTTTGTCCATCCTTTGCCCATTCTATATCCATTGGTTTTTGGTAATGCTCTTCGATAATGCATGCCCAATTTGCAAGTTTTAATACCTCATTATCAGAAATTATAAATTTATTTTTATCTTCATCACTAATATCTTGTTGTTCGGTTCCTTGTTTTCCATATATCATGCGTTTTTCTTTTGATCCGATTTTTTTTTCAACAATTGGTCTGAAACCTTTTTTTAGAGTGGGTTTAAAAACATAGAACTGGTCTGGATTTACAGTACCTTGTACGACATTTTCACCAAGACCATACGCGCCAGTTATATATACAGCATCTTTGAATCCACTTTCAGTATCAATGGAAAACATAACACCAGATGATGCAAGATCAGATCGGACCATTTTCTGCACACCGACAGAGAGATATACACTAAAATGATCAAAACCTTTATCAGTTCTATATGAAATCGCTCTGTTGGTAAAAAGGGATGAAAAACATTCTCTTACTTTTTCTAAGAGATCATCTTCCCCTCTTACATTGAGGTATGTCTCCTGTTGTCCAGCAAAACTAGCATCAGGAAGATCCTCTGCTGTAGCACTACTTCTTACAGCTACATCGACATTTTTACCATAGCGTTTCTCCATTTCTCTATAATGCTTACGAATCTCGCATTCTAGTTCAGGAGGAATTGGAGTATTTCTGATTAGTTCTCTTATTTTCTGACCACGCTCTGCAAGGTTTTTAACATCATGTGTATCAAGATCTGATAATATTTCCTTGATTTTATTGTCTATACCTTCCTTTTCGATTGTATATCTGTATGCATATGCGGTAATAGCAAAACCAGACGGCACATTAACACCTTTATCACCAAGGTTTTTAATCATCTCTCCAAGAGATGCGTTTTTTCCTCCAACTGAGGGTACATCTCCAATACGCAACTCTTCAAACTGTTTTATGAATGTTTCTTTCATTTAATCATCTTCTCCTAAATAATACTATCATATTTCAATTAGAAATCGATAGCATATATTAAAACTATTACCTTTTCTTAGAAGGCCATCGGTTATTATATGATGCTTCAAGTTTATTTAAAAAATCCTTTCTTTTTGAGTATAAGTGTTTTCCTTTTCTCTTTAGTTTTTTTGACAGAATATAAGAAAATAAAAGAGGAGCAGCAACTGTTACATCACAATATACTACTACATCATTTTTTAAATTATTTGGTTTAATTTTTCTCCATGAAATAGCTTCAGAAGGGGTTGCACCAGATAAACCACCCCAATGGGGGGCATCTGCAGTTATTTGGATAATGTAGTTATGTCCGCCTTTATCAAGTTCCATAATCTGACTCAGCATTGGTTGTGTCTGCATATAAAAATTTTTTGGAGCACCGCCACCCAGTTCAACTGCACCTGTTTTTTCACTATTAAATACAATTGCAGTCGATTCCAAAATATCTAGATCAGTATCGATAACAACGTTGTTATTTGACATTTTTAGTAAAGCAAGATTCATACCAATTGAAGAATCTCCTGGAGATGGAGAAAATATTGGTATATCATATTTCGCAGCAAAAGCAAGAATAGAAAATTCAGGGTTTTTTCCTTTTTCCAATATTGTTTTTCCTATATAGTTGTGTAAATGAGCTGTCGAAATAGGAACGTTTGGAGTAAAATCTTTTATGCTATTTCGTATAAAATCATCTGTTTTTAATAGAGTTTCTTCAGGTAAGAAAATATCATATATTCGGACAATTTTCTCCTTAAGTAGCTCTACATCATTAACTCTGAAATCTCCTTGATATACTGGCAAATCAAGAGCAAAATGTATATCATGGTAAAGGTTTGCTCCAGTAGAAATGATAAAATCAACAAGTCCGTTTTTAATTAATTGATTTATTTGTCCTCCAATTCCAGTTGGTGTAAGAGCTCCTGATAATGTTAAACATATTATTACATCCTCATCGATCATTTTTTCATAGATTTCACACGCTTCAGATAATCTTCCTCCGTTATATGCACCAGAATTGGAATAATATGTTATCAGATCTTGAATTGTTGAATGATTAAATTCCGTTGCATTTGGAAAAATTCTTTTTTTTTGTAAGAATTTGGTTTTTTTCATTTGAGTATTACTCCTCTAAAAATACTGCAGCGGCAAGGACCGTTGTCCATAAACCATTTTTATCTCCTCTTGCTGTTTGAGATACACTTTGTGTTCTAACAAATAACCCACTCATCCTATACTCTTGTTTCCGTTCATCCCATGCTTTATCTAAATCGAAATCAACTCCTAATGTTGTTGCCAACATAGATGCAGCAAGATCTTCTGCATGATCTCCCATTTTCTTTTTGATTTCTCCAAAACTATGATGTTCTGAAATATAACCATGAGTGTCTTTATTACGTGGTATAGCTACACCAATAGATGCCCCAATTAATCTATTCGGTTCATTGGTTTTATTTCTGGACATAACACAATAGGTGATTTGACCAGTTTCTAGTTCAGTAAATCCTTTTTCCCTTGTGATAATTTTACAATTTATTGGTACAATACTTGAGACATTTACCAAATTGCATTTTTCAATGCCTGCATTACGAAGTGCAAGTTCAAAAGACTGTAATTCGTGTTTATGCCTTCCAACTCCATTTGTAAAAAAAACCTTTTTTGGCACCATATTTTCTGAGAATATCTCTTATTTTATAAATATATCTGTAGTAGCTAAGTTGTTTTTTCTTTAATTTCTTGCTCTCCTTCATTTTGTCTGCTCTGTTTCTTAAGAAGATCTCTCATTTGTTTCTGAATGTCTACTTGCTCTTTTTGAAATGCCACTTGCTCCTGTTGGTATGGGGTGATTACGTTTCCTTGTACAAGGGTTTCTACAATTTTTTTTATCTGCTTATAGGGATGTACCCCATGAAGCTCATAATAGCTTCTTGTACGGGGTGTCTGGACTTCTTTACCACCGCCAAAAAGCCCAAGAAATTTAACCTTTTTTTCACCAACCTGTACTCCTCCTGCAGCAAAGGAGTTATCACTACCAAGACCAAAACCAGATTGACTAATTGGTATTATTGTTCCAAATCCAAAAATTTGTCCCAAAATGCCTTGTTTTGAATTTATATCAGTAATTTTATCATATCTTAAAGTTCTTTCCTCTTTAGTGATAACACCGCCCTTGAAAATAATGCGGTTGCTCGAAATAATGTATTTATGAGAACGTCGGTACAATTCAACTATTAAAAAACCTATGATTGAGATAGCAACCATATAAAAAGGAATAAAAATACCTGCACTACCAAAAGACCCAGTCCATAGCATTATAACAATTCCACAAGCAAAAACACAAACATATAAAAAGAAAATCCTCCATCTAATGGTAATTAGCGAAGCAATAACTCCTACTATTAGTAATACAAGTCCCCATGCAAGAATAACAACCCAGTATCCAGCAAACAGGTTTTTTAATTCTGAAAAATTAGCTAACCACCCTATCAATACACCCCATACTATTAAAAATATACAAAGTGATTGAAGCCCTATAAAGGATAAAGGATGTGGGGATAAAATTTTCTCAATTTTCTCATTTTCTAACAACTCATCTTGATCCATCTTTTTCTCCCTTTCCTAGTTTCATTAATGATTTTATACCAACTTTGGTTTTAAATTTATTGGTCCTATACTTTAACAAAAGAAAAACTACAAAAATAGTTGATATTAGTGTTATCAGAATCGAAACCAATTTTGAAAAACTAGAAGGATAAATAAAAAATAAGACTCTCATTAATAGATATGAAACTGGGATTGTAACATATGGGAGAAATTTCCATAAACCCGGTATCTCGTCTGTAAGTCTTATTAGAGTAATGATCATGTGAGAAACTATTAAAGAGATAATGGCAATAATTGACAGCCAGCCTAATATAGAAAAAAAAGCAACATACCAATTTTGTTTTAAAAGAAGCGAAATATAAGAGAGAACATATGCTATTAAAAACAGAATAAAAATGTAAAGAGGTTTATGTAGGATATTATATCTGATGTTTTTTAGATCGAACAACATATCAACTTTTTCTCGCTTTTTTTCACCTATAAAACTAGGTCTTGTACCCATCCCCAAGAAAATTAAAAGTATGAAAAATCCTAGATGTGCAGGATGTAATAGATCTATGTTTGATAAAAAACCGATAAACCCTTCTGAAAAATAATATAGATTTATTCCAAATGCTGTTAGATTTCCAGAGAAAGTATAGCTTGTGGTAGATACGATATTAAATCCATTGTTCATAAGGAAAAACAGGCATAAAAGTAGCAATGTCGCTGGAATAAAGAAAGGGCCGATAAATAGAAATGCATTTGAAATCCATTCAAATACTCCCTTTTTTTCTTTTTTTGGTGCAACTTTTCCATAGTTCACACTAATATAAAAGCTAGATATGCCACTTTTTGTAACCGTGTATCCCAATGCATGACATATTGTTTGGAAGAGGATCCCTAAAAAGTTAGTAAATCTACACAATGGTTCGTGATTATCTCTAATTTTTGTTAAAAGATATTTCTGATTTTCAATAAAAAGTAACTGAATAAACCAGAAGAGAATAACACCAAATATTGGTGCCAAAGGTGCAAATACTACTATGTCAATAGGTGAACTAGCCATATCTCTCGATTTTGTGATAAGCAAGCAGTTTATTAAAACATATTCTTTTATATGACTTCAATGTCAAGCTTCTTACCATTATAATCAAAGGCTCCCCAAGAGCTATCATTGAAAGGATTCGCTGTAATTATATGGACTTTGCCAAATTTTTGAAAGAATTGAATGTCGGCACCAGATGGATAGAAAGAATAAGATGGATGGCTATGAACCGTTCCAACTAAACTAAAATCAATTGGGCGCATATACATCTTAAATATTGCATGTGAATCTCCGGAAATTGTACCTGGCAAAAGTACAACCTCATTTATAATCCTCTTTGAGTCATCAACACGCAATAATCCCCCAAATTCTTTTGGATACACTGATCTAGCACTTTCAAAAATCAAATCAAGACATTCTCTCTCGATTTTCCGCTGTTTCTTATTTTGTTCTACTTTGTTTTTTCCCCATTTAAAAATTAACATTGTTTTTATCGCACCAGTTTCAATCTAACCATTTGATAAAAAGATTCTCCGAATCTAATGAACTTTGCTTTTCGATCAGAGCCCGTTATAATAATATTACTTTCTGTAGTGATATTCTCTGAATGTTGCCCATCAATTACTATTTTTGTTTCCTTACTTTTAGGGAGTATTTTTACCCCAATTTTCTTGTCTAAGGGAACAACCCAGGGACGTGTAGATAATTTAAAAGGTGCAAGAGGAGCAATTATTATTGCACTAACAGATGGATCCATAATTGGACCACCAACGCTTAATGCATAGCTTGTAGATCCTGTAGGAGTAGCGAAAATCACACCGTCTGCTCCAAGGGTTTCAAGCAGTTCTTTTTCAACAAAAAGCTGTAGATACATAATTTTTGCTATTTGGGCAGTTTGAATTGTAACCTCGTTAGCTGCATCTGGAAGTCTTTTTTCATCTACCAATACTTTCAGTTTTGATCTTTCTTCAACATTGTAATTCCCCTCAATAACCCGGTTCAAACCATCTATTGAATACTTTGATTCTACCTCTGAAAGAAATCCCATTCCCCCTGAATTTATTGCAAAAATGGGTTTTTCTATGTCTTTAAGAGCTCTTAAAATGGTTCCATCTCCACCAATTGTAACAACAATATCTGCTTTTTTGTTAATGTTTTCAAAAGAATGGCCTTTAATTTTTGCCTCTTTCGCAAAACCTTCTTCTGCAAAAACATCACCATTTTCATTTAAAAATTCATACACATCTTGTGCTAATGAGAAAGATTTCTTAGCTTTTGAGTTGCAAATCAATCCCCAGTTCATGGTTATTTCACCTATTTTGATTTTTCTGATAATTTAAGAAGAGGTTTTAGTTTCATTAACAATGTAGGGTGTTTTAACACCAATGCTTTTATAAGACTAAGCGTACTAAATTCCTCGAAATTATAATCTTTTAATGAATCAGCTAGCATATTCAAGGTATTATCTTCGAGATCAAGCAAAATGTTTTTTAAAACATAATCTCTATGTAATTTTTTGCCAAAGGTTTCTTTCCAATTTGTTTCGTAGATAGATAATATTTCTTTATCAAATGTTTTTTTCTCTACTGCTCTTCCAATAATTTCACCAGCTATTTTACCGCCCTCTAATGCAGTAGTAAGGCCCCCTCCAGTTATTGGATCGGCATGTCGAGCAGCATCGCCAACCAATAAGAGATTGTCTCTCACTGTTTCAACAGGATTAGCAACTGGCACAGCTCCGGCTAAAAGACGAACAGGTTCACCTTTTTTTAATTCAGAGTGATTTGAAATAAATTTGTTAAGAAGCTTTAAAGGCATACCTGGTTTACTAAGGCTTGCAAGTATTCCAATCCCTACGTTAAATATGTCTTTTCCTTTAGGAAAGATCCAGACATATCCACCCGGTGCAATCTTTTTTCCAAGAAAGAATTCACAGTAGTCTGATTTATGATCAACATTTGTAAGAGTATATTGTACGCAAGTTTCGAGATCACATGGTTTTAAAATTGTGTTAATTCCGGCCCATTGTCCTATTTTTGATTCTACACCGTCGGCACCAACAACAACATCTGCCTCAACATTAAATTCTTCATTAAATTGTCTAAATTTAACTCCTCTTATTTTTTCTCCATCCTTTAATAGATCAGTGACTTCTGCCCTCATCATTATCTTTGCACCAGCTTTTACTGCACGGCGGGCAAGTTCTTGATCAAAAATATCTCTATAAACAACATAACCTGTTTCATTTCCTGCCACCTCCTTAGAAAGAGTAACCAATGTTCCATCAGGGGAATATATCTTAGCACCATCCATTTTACTGGCGATCCATCTCTTACCTTCTAGCATGTCCCACTTGTCAACTCTTTGACTAATTCCCTCTCCGCATAGTACTGGTACACCAACCTCAGCACGACGTTCCAATATAAGAACATTAGCACCAGCCTCAGCTGCAAATCTAGCTGTGACGCTTCCTGCAGGACCACTACCAACAACGACAACATCATATTCCATACTTAATTCACCTCGCTAATTGCTCCTATTGGGCAGGTTTTTATACAAATGCCACAACATATACATTTGTCCTCTCTAACAAATGCTCTTCCACCACACATTATTAATGCTGCTTGTGGGCAAATTGAAATACACCCTCCACAGGCCAGACATTCCTTCTCATCCACTTTTGTATTAGGCTTTCCCATAAGAATCACCTCTTGCAATTCCAGATGCTATTAAGTGAGCAATACGTATCGGTTCAGGTATAACACCTCGTATCGTCGAAAGCTTTATAATTTCTTTTGCCTCTTCAAGTGATATACCTGCACATTTAATATAGATGGGATTATAGTTAGTTTCAATCATGTGAAGCTCCCCTTTTTTAATTAAATTAAACCGCTCTATCCAATCTTCAAAATTCTTTTTTAGAGCATTTTTAATACCATCAAAATCAGGGTTGTCTCTTGTAACTGTAATTACTGGTAACCCAGTTTCAAAAAATATTTCTTGGATATCAACTACATTAAAACCACCAAGTGCAATTCCATCAAGCATCATTGCTTTCAACTGATTTCTATGCCGAGTATTCTTAATCATTTCTTTACATACAAATGTTGCATCAGATCCATCAATAACTACCTGGCGACTTATTACCCCTTCTAGATATCCTCCACCACGCATAATAACACCGATCACAGTCGAATATTTATCATTAAAAGTAAAAGGGGAATCATCAATTCCTAACAATCTTATTTGCAGTTTCATTAAAAAAATAAAAGATCAAACACCTAAATAATATTTCGAAAGAAATTCTTTATTTTGCCTTAACTTTATTTTTTATAGAATGAAATAGGAATAATACCCCTGAATCACTTCTTTTTAACAGTTATTTTTGCAGATATTTTTCCTTCACGGGCGAGCCACCCTAATGCAGAATAACAGTCACTCTTTTTGATTTTTGATATTTTTGTAATTGTAGATACGTCTATTTCATTTCTGCTACCAAGTACACTCCATACTTTCCCAGCACTAGTTCCAATTTTATCTGTAAGATTTGTGTTGCCAATTTTATATGTTCTTTTATCGATGTAGATTTTATTTTCTCGTGCTAGCCAGCCAACTGCACCATAAAATTCATTTTGAGTTAGATTGATTTTTTTAATTAATTTTGTTTGTACTTGGGGGCCTTCTTCATTGAGCATATCCCATATTTTACCAGCATTATTTCCAAATGATTTAATTATTTCATTCACCTTGTGCATCCTCCTCAGATAGTTATAATAGAAACAAAAAAAGATAATAAAAATGTTTTGGTTTTTCACAAACATTGACTGCAAATAAGAAAATAGAAATTGTAATTAAGGTAGCAGAGAAATGTCGGGTTATGAGATAATATCAGGAATTGCAATTATTGCCATAAAATCACTCTTTTGTAGAAAGAATAGGAGCAACTGATATTACTTTTTCTCAATTATTTAAATACTTTTTGAATAACAAACCAAAAAATAATTCTATCTATACATTCTAAAGTAAAGACAAATCTCCAGTTATTTGATCAATTAAATTGCTTGGTGCCGGACCAACCCCAAGCACAGTTTTTGTCCCAGCAGGTACCTCAGTATGGCCTGCATCCTTAATTATAACGGCAATAATTTTTAATTGTTCTGCTTTTTTCTTAAGCGGGGAAAAATTATCATCAGTTTCTACTTTTACTACTGCTTTTTTCCCTCCTTCTGCCATCCATTTGTTATACCATTTAGACTTATTTTTTTTTGTTTCAATTGCACATTCAACAGCTGCATGTGCAACCTGGGCAGCAAGCTTTCCGATTGAAAGCTTCAAATCTTTTCTGGTAACTATGACCATCTTATATTCAAAATCCATCTTTTTTCCTCATAGTAGAATCTATTTCACTAAAGGAAACTTTACGCCAATGTTCTCCCATCTCCTCGGCTTTATCTTTATCAACCAATCCTTTAACCATCAAAGTTTTCCCGTCTTCTTCAATATGTTTAAGAGGAACACCAAGATATTTATCCCGTGTCTTTATAATAATTAGATCATCATAAATTGCTATACTTTCCCCTACTTTTTTTCCAATCCCATCTAAGACAAAGCGACATAACAAACTATTTTTCTCAGATTCATCCTCATTGATTTTATCCGACTTAATGTTTTTTCTCCTAGAAAAAAAAAATAAATCTCCTATAATTCTAGTTATACTCATGATTGATGAACCCCATTTCTTATTTTTAATCCCTCAGTCACAATATCTGCGATTCTGTTATAAATCTTTGGAGTTATACACGTTATATTGCATGCAAAGAGATTTTGATGTAGTAGTAGTTGGTGGAGGGCCTACTGGTAGTTACGTTGCCAGTCAAATTGCTGTGAAAGATTATAATATTGCAATATTTGAGCAACATAAGCACATTGGAGAACCGTTAAATTGCGCGGGTCTAATAACCTCGCGAGTGTTTGATATTATTGGTTTCACAGGAAAATCCATAGTTCAAAACAAGATCAAAGGAGCACATATTCATTCTCCGTCAGGTAATACATTGACAATCGGCGGGGATAGAGATAATGCTCTTGTTATAAACCGACCTATGTTTGATCAAGAAATCATAAAAAACTCGGTAGAAAAAGGAGCTAAACTTTTTTTAGAAAATAAGGTAATATCGGCTAAAAAAACAAATAATCGTGTTGAATTGAGAACATTAAAAAATGACAATATAAGGTGTAAAATATTAATTGGTGCAGACGGTCCACAATCAAAAATTAGAGATTTATTTTCTTTGCCTAGACCATCTGAATTTCTTAGAGGAATAGGTGCTGAAATTACAAATACGAATTTAGATCCAGATTTTGTAGAGATATTTGTTGGAAACAAGATTTCCCCCGGATTTTTTGCTTGGATAATACCAACAAATGACAGAGGAACGAAAGCAAGAATAGGCTTGTGTATAGGTGAAGAAACCCCTTATCCACCAAGGTATTATTTTTCAAATCTATTTAAAAATAAAATCACATCTTTATATCTAGAAAACACAGAAATTACAAAAAAAATGGGAGGTTTGATTCCTCTTGGAATTCTTAAGAAAACATATGATGCTAATATACTCCTCGTAGGAGATGCAGCTGCACAAGTAAAACCAACCTCAGGAGGAGGTATTTATCCAGGATTATTATGTGCCAAACATTGTTCTTCTGTAGCTATTGAGGCTCTGCAGAAAGATGATTTTTCTTCATTTATAATGAAAAAATATCATAAATTGTGTTCAACTGACATTGGTAGAGAGATATATTTAGGACTGAAATTTAGAAAAATATTTAAAAGTTTAACAGACGAGCAAATGGACAAATATATTCAGAAATTCCAAAGCGAAAAAATTACTAAAATCATATCAAAATATGGTGATATTGATTACCCTTCAAAGTTGGTAACTC
>Ga0272441_10008428_pt1 | contig 16314 bp, 15 predicted proteins | sample SSMProp6N_FD_193582 | JGI IMG/M metagenome (GOLD analysis project Ga0272441, IMG submission 193582) | Marine sediment archaeal communities from Little Sippewissett salt marsh, Falmouth, MA, United States - SSM-Prop-6N | ecosystem: Environmental > Aquatic > Marine > Wetlands > Sediment ... | reverse complement strand
AACTTCATGCTTGCGAAGAGCCCCGGCGAAGACGGACGTATGGGCTCCGAGACCGTGAGCTACGTGTTCTCGGTTGACGCGAGTCGCGCCCAGGTGCCCGACAGCCGCAAGGAGACAAGCCGGCTGCTGCTCCAACGGATCTGTCACAGCCTCGACCGGCATGCGGCCACGTGCAACGGAAGCTGCGACGTCGCCGAGGAGCTGTTCTCGGTGCGCGATCTCGAGGAGCTCTTCCCGCGCTGCTACCTGGCGACCAACGCCCGCATCGGCCTTCCCGAAGCGGTCTACGCGCGCAAGCTGATCACCGCCCTTCGGTCCCTGGGGTTGGACCCGGTGAACGTCGACATCGCCACGGGGCAAACCGTCTTCGAAGACGTGGTCTCGCTGCTGCGCGCCAGCCCCTTCGTGGTGTCGCTCCACGTGCCGGGCATCGGCAACGCCCTCGTCGACCCGGACGCCCAACCGCAAAAGGACGACGGTCTCTGTCTCTGCTGCCCATCCGACTGGGTGCTGTTCGAGGAGTCCTACGCCCTGGGGCTTGGGCGGCGCGTCTTCCGGCTCCGACATCGCGGCGTGCGCGAGCCGCGCTACGCGCCGGGACAGCCGGAGTACTTGTTCGACGAAGACACGTTTGAGCTTCGACTCGACGCCCTGCTCACTGCGATACGCACGTTCCAGACAGGAGAGCGATACATCGAGGCCGTGCAGCGCAGCGAGGAGTGGGCACGCGAAGTCCCGGTTGAAGTGATCCGGCGAAGCATCGATCAGCTGTTCTTCGGCGAAGACGGCGCGGGAGACGCCCCGGCCAACGGACGGGACTCGTGAACCGGGAAGACTACCCCGCCCTCTACCGAGCGGCGGACGCCTCGGCCGTTCTGTCGGAGCGCGTGAACGCACGCCGACAGATCATCTACCTGGCGTTGCTGCTCTCCGCTGCCGCCGCCGGCTCGTTTGGGGGCCTCCCGCCCGCGCCGGGACCACGGCTGCTGTTTCTCGCATCCACGTTGTTTCTCGTGGCCGGGCTGGCGCTCCTGTGGGTCGACCTTGTCCAGAACCGTGAGCGCGTCTGGCATCGCTCGCGAAGCGTCGCCGAGTCGGTGAAGTCGCTCTCGTGGCGCTACATGATGCGCGCCGCACCGCTCGGCGCCGGGCTCGAAGAAGAGAGCGCCGATCGCGCGTTGCTCGATCGCCTCGCCCAGGTTCGCCGTCAGAGCGCGGCCGACGAGCCGGTGATCGCCGATCCGTCGCTCGCCGGCGCCTCGGAGATCACGCAGGCCATGCGCCAACGCCGCGCCGACACACTGGATGAGCGCATCGCGTGCTACCGGGACGAGCGCCTCATCGAGCAGCGCGAGTGGTACATTCAGCAAGCGATCAGCAATCGCCGCGCGGCGCTGCGCTTGTCTGCGCTGGTGTCGCTTCTCCACGTCGCTGCGCTCGCCACCGCCATCCTGCACGTCGCCAATCACCCGAGCGCCGGCGCGTTTGTGCCCGTCCTTGCAGCCGCTGCGGCCTCGGTGCTCGCGTGGAGCAACTCGCGGCGTTTCACCGAGAACCGCAACGCGTACTCGCAGGCGGCAAACGACCTCGCATCACTTCTCGCCGAGGTAGACCATGTGACAGACGATGCCGGCCTCGACCGGTTCGTCCAAGACACCGAGGCCGCCGTATCCCGTGAGCACACCCTGTGGTGCGTGAGGAGAAACACCCCGCCCTCCGCCTCCCCTTCATCCGGCCCGGTGCCCCCAGCCGCCCCCTAGCAACGCACGCCGGCCCGCCGGATGCTTCTGCCTCAACGGACTCCTTCCCCAGGCTCCCGCTTGACATTCTCTTCGCTATGTGCTCGAATGGATGTCTTGGAACCCATCAACTTGGCGTCTCACCTTCCCAGGGGAAGCGTCACGCGGGATCTCACGGCCCCGATCGCAGACCTCAACACCCACACGGCCGGCGTACCGTTGAGCCAAGCGGCGTCTGTTGGCAGCACACGTACCGGATGCACAGCGGTCCGCTTGCAGACATGTCCTGCAGCGATGCGGCCCGCGATGGGCGCGATGCGACTCGCCGGAGGAGGCGGTGTCGATTGACGAGCGTAGTCCCATGTAGGCAAACCGTCCGCACGATCTCGTGCCCTCGCAGAGATCGTAGCTCGTGCGGGTGTATCTGGATGTCGACATGCGCCACGCCACGCCGCCCGAGCGGGCAGATGACGTTACGAGCGGGTGAGGGCTCTTGGCGGCTGATCCGGCAGCGAACGGTGACGTGCCACACCGCGGACGGGCGCACGATCGAGCAAGACATCGTGCGACAGCTGCCACGTCTGGTCGATTTCATGTGCTACTTCCCCGGGCCGACGCGTTGCACGCCGGTTCCTTGGAAGTGAGCGGCGCCCCGACGAACGGCCGTGGCGCTCGAAGCGCACCGGAGGGCCAACGGGTCGGGCCTCGGCCGTCCGCCGCGTGACGTCCTGCGTACACTACCTTTCAGCTCAATGCACCGCGACTCCGAGGCAACGTCGTCCCCCTCCTTCGGTGGAAAACGCGGTACACTGTGCGCATGCCAAGGAGGTTGACATGAGACGTCGCTTGCTTCTGTTCCTCTGCCTGCTGCTTGTCCCCGCCGTGCTGATGTTCGGCTGCGCACGTGACTCCGGTCCCGCGCCCGCCGACGGCGAGGAGGTCGCGTCCGAACACCAGGAGGAGACGGAGGTCGCGCCTCCCGAGGAGGCAGTCCCCGAGCTGGAGACCCCCGAGGAAGAGGCTTCGGAGGAAGCCACATCCGAGCAGGAGACGGTCGTGGGCTACGTCAACGGAGACCCGGTCAAGCAGGCCCAGCTCGACGCTGCAGGGGCGAGCGTCCTCAACCAGTACCGGCAGCTCTACGCACAGTTCGGGATGAGCATCGACGCGATGCTCGCGGGGGCACGGGGGCGGATGTTCCAACTGTCGATCCAGGTCGAGGCGTTCGATCGTCTGATCATGACCTCCCTGTTCGAGCAGGAGGCCGAGCGCCGCAACATCGCCGTCACGCCGGAGCAGGTGAACGAGGAGTTCGAAACGCAGCTCGCCGACTACCTCGCCGCCCAAGGGATCACCCAGGAGATGTGGGTCGGACAGCTGGCGGCGCAGGGTGTGAGCTTCGAGGAGTTCAAGGCCGAGATCCTCGAGAGCATCGCCCTGCAGCTTCTGATGAGAGAGGTGCTGAACGCCGTTGCCGGCCCGATCGAGATCGACGAAGCGGAGCTCGAGGGGTTCTTCGAAGAAAACCGCGACCAGTACGCCGAGGAAGAGCAGGTGATGGCCTCGCATATCCTCGTAGAGACAGAGGAGGAGGCCCAGGGGATCCTCGATGAACTCGACGCTGGAGCCGACTTCGCCGAACTCGCCCGCGAGCGGTCGACCGACACGGGGAGCGGCGCGCTCGGCGGAGATCTCGGATGGTTCGGGCACGGACGGATGGTGGAGCCGTTCGATGAGGCGGCGTTCGCCCTGGAGATCGGGGAGACGAGCGGCATCGTGGAGAGCCAGTTCGGCTACCACATCATCCTGCTGGTCGACCGGAAAGACGCGTTCGAACCGGAGCTTGTCGACGTCCGCGAGCAGGTGACCGAGGATCTCACCCAGCAGATCGTGAACGAGCGCGGACAGGTCTGGTACGACGAGCTGTACGAGGAAGCGACGGTCGACGTGCTGCTTCCCCTTGTCGATGCGATGCGCGTGCAGAACGAAGACATCCTCCTTGGCATCGAGGCGTTCGAGCGCGTACGTGACGAGGGCATCTCCGACGACCCGTACCTCCCGTTCATCATCGCTACGCTCCTTGACACCCGCGCCGCGGAACTCGAGAGCGAGCGCGCTGCGCTCGTCCCCGAGGACGCAGAGGACGCCCCCCCGACCGAGGAGATGGCAACGCTCGACGCGGAGATCGCCGCCTACCGTGATCGGGCGCTCGCCGAGTACCGCCTCGCCCTTGAAGCCGTGGGGGAGGACCCGTCGATCACCGAGCGGATCGGCGCGCTGGAAGCAGGAAGCGGCGAGGTTGCGTCCGATGCCGAGGAGACAGAAGCGCCCGAGGAGCCGCCGACAGACGGGAGCGCCGAGCAGTAGAGCGGATCGACGAGCTGCTGTCTCACCACTGCTGGGGCAGGACGAGACCCGTGGCACCGATCGCGATGGGATCGTTTCCCGACGATCCCAACGTTGGGGGAGACTCGAGTGGTCGCCTTCACGGTTCTGACATCAGCGCGCCTCACGGTTCCCACCTACCCCCGCTAAAGATGATGCACACTGCAAGGGGGGATTGTGATGAGAAGAGCCGGCATGGCCGTGATGGCGGGCGTCGTTCTGTGCGCTTCGGTTCTCGCCCTGGCGCAAACGTATGATCGCCCGGTGAGAACCCCGGGAGGGGGCGGCGGACGTCGCCCGGCGATGTTCAGTCCAACGGAGTTTCCCGGCGGGCACCTCAAGTACACGTACACCGTCCAGAGAGAAGGCGTGACCCTCAGCGCGTCGACAACGACGGAGGTCATTCCGCAGGGTGACGGCACCTACACCATCATCAACCACAGCGAAGAGACGGTCCCTGAGATGCGCGTGCATGTGGGGTTCTTTGGGATCTCGCTTCGCGCACTCGGCGTGTTCATCGCGGAGAACAGCGAAGGCGTCGTCGACCTATCGCCGCTCGCGGCCATCGAGGAAGAGGTCCTCGAACCGAACCGTGCCTACCTGCTTCCCGACGGCGGGCGGTTCCAGACGGGCGACGTGGGAACGCTGGCCGGCGTCAATGTGCTGCACGGCGTCTACACCCACGCCGACTTCGCCAACGTGGAGATCGAGATGGCGATCGCGACCGACCTTGCGATCCGCAACATCCTCCCGTTTCCACCGCGGATGGCCCTTAGGTACCGGCCGGACGCCACCGTGGACGAGGCGGCGGAGTTCACCGAGTTCAGCTCGGTCGAACTCACCGAGTTCATCTGGGAGCAGTGAGGAGACCGCATGCCTCGCCTTTTGGACGTCCACAAGACCTATCGCCTCGGAGATGTGCTTGTCCGCGCCGTGCGCGGCGTGAGCCTGGAGATCCCGGAAGCGAAACTCACCGTCATCATGGGGCGGTCCGGCTCCGGGAAGTCAACGCTGCTCCACCTCGTGGGGTGCCTCGACACCCCCACCAAGGGATCCATCGAGCACCGCGGACGGGAGCTTGGCACGCTCTCCTCCGCGGAACGTGCCGCGTTCCGCGCCGACGAGGCCGGCTTCGTGTTCCAGAAGTTCAGCCTGCTTCCGAGCCTGTCCGCCGTGGAGAACGTTGGACTGCCGCTGCTTCTGCAGAACACCCCGCGCCGCGTCGCACTCCAAGCGTCAGAGGCCGCCCTCAGTGAGGTCGGGCTGTCGCATCGAATGCGGCACCGCCCGTCCAAGCTCTCCGGGGGAGAGCAGCAACGCGTCGCCATCGCCCGTGCGCTCATCGGCGATCCCGGCATGGTGCTCGCCGACGAACCCACCGGGAACCTCGATGTCGCCACCGGCGCAACGATCCTCGATCTGCTGCGCGGCCTCACCGATCGCGACAAGACCGTGATCCTGGTGACCCACGACCAGGAGATCGGGCGACTCGCCGATCTCCTGGTAGAGCTCGAGGACGGCCGGGTGAAGCGCTCCGCGACCGGCTCCGAGGAGGCTTCATGAACCGCAATCTCACCGCGCTCGCCGTTCGCAACATCGCGAGCCGACGGACACGATCCTGGCTCACGATCCTCGGCGTGCTCATCGGCGTCACCGCCGTGGTCGCCCTGATCTCCATCGGCACTGGTGTCCAAAAGGCCGTGCTCCAGCAGTTTGAGGCAATCGGTTACGACGTGCTGCTTATCGTGCCGCAGACGGGATGGTCCGGCGCGATCGGCGCGACAGCCGGTCGCATGGGCGGGCAGTTCGACCCGACGCAGCTGCGCGTTCGACCGACGGCGATGTCGACGGCGACCCACATCGACCCCGAGCTGTTGGTCGAGCAGGTGCCGACCCTGACCGAAGCGGGTAACCTGACCACGCAGATCGTCTCTGTGGAGAGCGAGGCCGCGGGCGGATACCTGCGCGTCACCTCGCCGTCGGCGTCGTTTCTCGAGGCGTTCGCCGCGGTGCTCGGGGGGTTCACCGTGGAGCAGGGTCGCGGCTTCGCAGATCCGTCGGCACGTGAGGTCGTGGTCGGCGCCCGGAGCGCCGAACGGCTGGAAGTCTCCGTGGGGGACGAGCTCATTGTGGACCGCGGTCGGTACACCGTCGTCGGCATCCTCGCCCCGGCTCCGGAGAGCTTGGAGGACAGCCCACTCGAGACACTGGAGGTCGCGCAGAGCACGGGAGACGTGGGCGACGTCGCCCCGCTTCTCCTTCGCGGCCTGTCCAACACCGACGACACGCTGTTCGTCCTCGAGGAGCAGGCCCTCTCCTTCCAGAGCGGTTCGGAGGCGTTCTCCACAACGGTGACCCGCGTGGAGACAGGGGCATCGGTGACCGACGCCAAGGCCTCCATCGTCGCGGCGCTCGAACAGCAGGGGATCGTCGGCACGCCCATCTCGGTGGAAGAGATTGCCGACAGCATCCAAGGGACCCTGGGCATGGTGGAGACCGTGCTCGCAAGCATCGCCGCGGTGGCGCTCGTCGTCGGCGGCGTCGGGCTGATGAACACAATGTACACCGCGGTTCTCGAACGGACACGGGAGATCGGCGTGCTCAAGGCCATCGGTGCCCGAGACGGACAGGTCCTGTGGCTGTTTCTCATCGACTCCGGGTTGATGGGGCTGATCGGCGGCGTCCTCGGCCTGGTGACCGGGTGCCTGTTCAGCATCCTCGGCACCCGCTTGCTGGGGCCGGTGCTCGGTGTGCCGTCGTTTGCCCCCATCTTCACCGCCTCGCTCGTCCTCGGGGTGCTGTTCGCGTCGTTCGCCCTGGGCAGCCTCGCGGGCGTGCTGCCGGCGTGGCGCGCGGCACGGCAGAACCCGGTGGAGGCACTCGGCTCGGAGTAGCCCCGCAAGCGGGGGGCGGCCGAGACCCGGTCGTCCCTCGCGCCGCCTCGCGGTCGCCGCCCTGGCTTGCGTAGCGTCCGCGGAATGCACGCGCTGGCTCGCCCGGCTCACCGTGATCGCTTGAGCCGCCCCCCGTCCGTCCTTGCCGAGCACGGCACGCCCCTGCTACAGTGATACCTCCTCGAAAGGAGCGTGCCGATGGGAGTAACGACGATACTCGACATCCTCGATCGCTCGGTCGAGCGACACGGCGATCGCCCGGCGGTCCGCAACCTGTCCGAGATCCCGGCCGAGCCACGAGAGATTGACTACGCCTCTCTGCGGGACGAAAGCCAACGGCTCGCCGCGGGGCTGCTGAGGCGCGGGGTGTCCAAGGGTGACCGCGTCGTGCTGCTGTCGCCGCCACGCATCCGCTTCGCTGTCACCACACTCGCCGCACTTCGTATCGGTGCCTGGATCGTGCCGATCGATCCGTCGCTCACCCGCGAGGAGATCGCCACGATCTGCGGACACGCCGAGCCCAAAGCGATCTTCGCCGCGGGGGAGCTTCTCGACCGGACGCCCGAGGCGCCGCTACGCGTGGACCTCGACGACGACGCGGCGACACCCTACTCCACGCTCCTTAACGAATCCCAAGCACCTTTCCCTTCGGTGCAAGCAGAGGACATCGCGTTCCTCGCCTACACCTCGGGCACGACCGGAAACCCCAAGGGAGTGATGCTCTCACACGGGAACGTCACCTCGGACCTGGTACACGGCACCAAGGTGATCCCGGTGTACCCGGACGATGTCTTCCTTGCCATCGCCCCGTGGCACCACATCCTGGGACTCGTCGCGTGCCTGATCCTCCCGTTCTACGGCGGCGCACTAGCAATGTACACCGACGAGTACCGGCGCATCGCCGAGATCATGAAGGATCACGGGGTATCGATCTTCATCGGCGTCCCGAAGCTGTTCCACGCCCTGTTCGAGCGCCTCCACGCGCGCGTTGCGAGCACGCTCGCCGGGCGCCTCGCCTGGCGGTTCGCCCCACGACTCATCGGCCGCTCGATCGCCAAGCGTCTTACCGGCGGACGTCTGCGCTTCTTTGTCTCCGGTTCGGCGCCGCTCGATCCTCAAGTGGCGTTGGGATTTCGCCGCCTTGGCATAGGGATGATGGAGGGGTACGGGCTCACCGAGACCTCACCCGTGGTGAGCGTCTGCGACCCGTTCAGCCGCAAGGCGGGGTCCGTGGGGCGCCCGCTGCCCACGGTCGAGGCCCGCATCCTCGACCCGTGGCCGGACGGCGTCGGCGAGCTGCTCGTGCGCGGTCCGATCGTCATGCAGGCGTACTACCGTAATCCGGAGGCGACGGCGGCGGCGATCGACGCGGAGAACTGGTTCCACACCGGCGATCTGGCGGTGCTCGATGGCGAGGGAGAGATCCACCTTCGCGGAAGGGCGAAGAACGTCATCGTGCTGGCCACCGGCAAGAACGTCTACCCCGAGGAGCTCGAATGGGAGATCGGGCGCATCCCCTATGTCGAGGAGGTGATGGTCCGCTACCGTCCCTCGGACGGAACCATCGAAGCCATCGTGTACCCCAGTCAGGAGCAGCTGAAGGCCGCCGGAGCGGGAGAGCGCGCCCGCGAGATCATCTGGGGCGAGATCCGAACGCGGCTGCAGCGGCTCGCCCCGTACAAGAGGCTCCGCAGCATCCGCCAACTCGTGCTCGCTGCGCGGCCGTTCCCGAAAACCAGCACGCTCGACATCCGGCGGCACCTCGTGGATCGTGAGGAGCGGCCCACATAGCGGCACGGCGCTTCCCTGGCGCACGGTATACCCTGCGCCGACGTGGCTCAAGACCGCAATCAAGCGGTCCGCCATCGCCACGCGTGATTCGGCCGCGCCGTTCGTGCGTCGCCGAGCGCTGACTACTGCTCGTCGAGCTCGAACGTGCCGCTGTCCCAGGCGCGGTGTGGCCGCTTTTCCTGCAGCAGATCCATCGACGCCGCGAGCGTCACGTCACGCGCCCATGCGGAGCTCCCCGCCGCCTTGGAGAGGGAGAACGACAGGCCGACATCCGCGCCCCCCACGTCGAACGCGACCGATATCGCCGCGGACACGGTGGTCGTCGCCGCGCTTTCGATCGACTTGACCCGCTGCAGCGACAGGTCGCTTTGCACCAGCGCTTCTCCCAGAACCATCGACTCGCTGGACACCGTCGCGGTGAATGTGTGGCGCCGGAGGATGTCAAACGGGCCCGAGAGGCTGCATCGAAGGAGCCACTGGGAGCTCGGTCCGCTGGCGAGCGCCGCGTCGGCAGATGCTGTAAGAAGGACGTTGCGCGGCTCGCCGAACGCGTCGACAACCTCGTAGCCAAGACCTGCTTGCACCACCCAGCCGCAGTTCCGCTCGTCTCCCTGCTCGAGGATGATCTCTTCGACACGCAGCAGCGCCCGAGCTCCGAGGATGACTCCGGCGTCCGTCTCGATCAGCGCCTCGACGACCGCCACCAGGTCGTCGATCTCCGAGAACTCCTTCACGCGGCCCACTTCCTCGGCCACCGCGAGCAGCGTGTCGTCGCCAAGCGGGGCCCGCAGGCTCCCCAGCCGCTGCAGCTCCGATTGGATCCGCAGCGTCTTCGCCAGTGGCGTCACATCGGAGAACCGTCCGTACCCGATCCCCGCCTGCACCTGAAGCCCCGGCGCCGCCTGCCCGGTTGCCATGCCCCCTTCGAGCCCGCCGAAGGCGAACAGCGGATGCGCGTCCCCGAGGTAGTAGCGCATCGTCGCCGCGGCGCTTCCGACTCCCCCGGAGGGAACGAACCCCGAGAGGTTCGCCTTGGCTGTTCCCGAGAGGCTGTACCCCACATCGGGCGCATCGGCGACGCGACGGTAGGAGAGCTTGAGCCATCCCGAGTCCACGTCCACACCGTCGGTCTCCGGATCGTCGAAGTAGCGATAGCTAAACGAAAGGTTGGCATCGAGCAGATCCGTCTGCGGCGCGTGGTAGTCACACAGCGCAAGATCCGCAACACATCCCAACCCGACCACCACGATCCATCCGATCGCGCAAGCCCCTGTCACCCATTTCGCCATGTCACGATCACCTCGCCTCCCAAGATTCGACAGCCGGCATGTCTTACCGTAATCACCGCACCCCACGCAACCCGTCCGCCGAAGCTTCACCTACGGGAATCAAGAGTCGTCGAAGACCACTGGGCAGATGCAAAGGGCCTTCCCGTCTCCAAGCGACGCCGCGCCGTCGGCCACAAACTGCAGGAGCGCACTCGCGGGAACGGGAACGGGGGCGGCGTCTCCACGGGGAGGGGCGATGTCGCGAACCGGGGCACGGGACCCGAGCGACGCCAGCTCACGCGCCTTGGCGATCGCCTCGTGGAGCCCGCCGAACGCATCGACGAGACCGTGCTCGCGTGCCTGGCGCCCCGTCCATACCCGGCCGCCGCCGACGGCGTCGACCTCGTCTGCGGAGAGCTTGCGCGACGCGGCGACGCGATCGAGGAACAGGTCGTAGACGTGGCGGATCGAACGGAGCACTTCCTTGCGTTCGGCATCGGTGAACGCATCGTCCCCACGGTAAAGGGACTCGCCGTCCCCGCGATCGATCCATTCGTGGCGGAAGGCAAGCCGCCGCAGCAGGGAAGCGTTGACGAGCTTTCCCGCAACAACGCCGATCGACCCAGTGAGCGTCCCCGGCTGCGCGATGATCCATTGGGCCGGCGTCGCCACGTAGTAACCACCGGAGGCGGCGACCGCCCCCATGGAGAGGACCACCGGCTTGCGCGCCGCGAGGCTGCGAAGCGCCGCCGCCATCGCCTCCGACGCCGTCGAAGCGCCGCCGCCGGAGTCGACGTGCACCACCACCGCCGCTGTCCGGCGGTCGGTCGCTGCGCGACGCGCGGCAGCGACGATCGTCAGGTCTCCCGACCGCTCGCTCAGAAGCAGCGGCACGCGGAACGGCGGTCGGACAGGAGGGTGCGCACTGCGGCCGTCCACGATGTCGCCGTGGATGCGAAGGATCCCGACGCCCCGCGACGAGAGGGACACCAGTGGCTTGAGAAGGCGCCGGCGCGCCTGGCGAAACGTGGCGATCTTGACCTTTGCCTTCGCGGACTCCGCGAGCCGCGACGGGAGTTCGTCCTCGCAGAGAAGGCCGTCGACAAGCCCGGCCGCCTCGGCATCGATGTCAGTGTGCATCGCAGCGTCAAGCGCGTCGCGCGCTCGATCCGGCGACAGCTTCCTCCCCTCGCCGATCTCCTCGAGAAGCTGCGCGAAGATGTCGTCCGCCAACCAGTCCGCCATGCGCCGCGCCTCCTCCGACATGTCGGTGCGTGTCACCATGTCGGACGCGGTCTTGTAGGGGCTGATCTGCACGAAGTCGGCAGACAGCCCGGCCTTCCCGAGCGCGTCCGCCAGAAACCAGTAGCGCTGCGCGACACCGAGCGAGCCGATGCGCCCCCCCCGCTGCAGGTACACCTTGTCACACGCACAGGCGACGTGGAAGCTCGCTGCGTCGTACGACGACGCCCACGCGATCACCGTCTTGCCCGCGTCCTTTGCCCGGCGAATCATCCCCCGCAGCGTTTGGCGCTCCGCGACGGACAGCCGGAGCCGACCCAGGTGCAGAACCACTCCGCGAACGCGCCGGTCGTGGCGGATGCGGTCAAGATCGCGCTCCAGCTCCTGAAGGCTGCCGCGCTTGGGCGTCAGACGCGCCAGCAGCCCGCGACGTCTCTCGGTGAGCGTCGGAAGTTCCCCGGAGATGACAAACGAGATCCACCGCGGCGGGGGCATGGTCCGTCGCAGCAGGTTGGCCGCGCCGCCGAGCAGCCACACCATCGACCGGACCAGGAACGACATATCCTCCCCCTTCTCGCGTAGACCCCGTGCGCCGGGCGGTGCCCGTAACCGCAGTCCGTTGCCGCACCGGGCCGTCGGTTACCGGCTGATGGAGATGTCCACGATCTTCCCCAAAGGGATGATGCTCCGATACCTGCGCGTGAACTCCTCGACGATCTCCTCCGGAAGCCCCTTGCGCCGGAGGCGTCGACGGAAGCGCCGCACGGCGATCTCACGCCGCACGTAGGTCCCCAAGCCGAAGCCGAGCACCGCAACGACGAGCCGAGACACGCCGACCACGGCAACGACGACCAGGACCGTCATCGACACCACGCGCTCCACGCCTCTGAGCACGACCTTGACGATCCTGATCGGGTTCATCACTCGTCGTCGCCGCCGGCAAAGCGCCCGATGTCCAGCCCGTTCTTCCCGAGCACGTCTCGCAGGTTGATCATGTAGCCGCGCGCCATCTCGAGCGCCTGCTCCTGCGGGATCCCGGCATCGCTCAGGCGCTTGTAGAACGTGGCCACCGAGTCAGCCATGTTCTCCGCCGCCTTGGGGGAGTAGAGGAGATCCCGCAGCCCGCCAAGAAGGACCGGGATCTTCTCGGCGACAACCTCCAGCAGCCCGCTGACCTTGTCCACGTCGGGAAGCGGGATGTGAAACGAATCGCCAGACGACCCGGAGCCTTCTCCCCTGTGCGGCTGCCTGTCGCGCTTCAGCTCCTCGGCCTCGTGCTCCAGCTCCTCGCGGTGGTGCTTCATCTCGCGTCTCGCCCGCTTGAGCTCCTCTTCCACTCGCTCGCGGATCTCGCGCTCCAGCCTGTCTTCGTAGGTCTCTTCACTCACGGTTCTTCCCTCCCTGCTCCAACCGGAACAGCGGCACGCGGCGCCCGAGGATCTTCAGATCCCCTTGGAGCGGCGCTCCGCGTCCCCGCGCCGACAGGCCCATGGACAGACCGAGCAGGAACGATCCAACGTTGATCCCTGCCGTTCCTCCGACCCTCGTACGACCGATGACGGTCTCGCGTAGCTCCGCCGCTGCCCCAGGAAGCGACCCGAGCGCCGCGTGCAGATCCAGGGAGAGCGGCACCAGCCGGGCGAGCTCCGCCCGACACGCGTCACACTCCGCAAGGTGCATCGCCAGCTCACCGGTCTCCTCCTCGGATAGGGATCCGGCGACATACCAAGGGATAAGCTCTTGGGCCCGATCGCAATCGCTCATTTCAGCTTCTCCAGAAGTCCGCGCTTCGCATGATACATCCTCGACTTGACGGTTCCCTCGGGGATCCCGAGAGCCGTAGCGATCTCTCGGTACGGCAGTCCCTCGTAGAAGGCAAGGAACACCACCGCTCGATGCTCCTCCGGGAGCGTGTCCAAGGCCGCCAACACCCGTTGCTGCCGTCCGATCGCGTCTGCCGGATCCGGCTCGACAAGCGGCGGAAGGACCTCGCGAGCGGCGCGGGACTCCTTGCGCAGGAGCCCGAGCGCCTGGTTGCGCGCGATGCCGAAGACCCAGGTAGAGACCTTCGAGGCGCCCCGGAACCGCTGGGCCCCCTTCCATACAGCAACCATCGTCTCCTGGACGACCTCCTCGGCCAAGTGCCTCGCTCGGAGGATCGTGAGGGCGAAGCGATGCACACGATCTGCGTACAGGTCGTAGAAGCGGAGGAACGCCGCTTCGTCGCCGCTTGCGACGCGCGCCAACAGATCGCGTTCATCCACCAGATGCCCCTCCTACGCATGGGGTCGCACCCTGACCGTCTCATGCCGCCGCTGCTGCAGGGGCCGCACGCCCACCTTGGAAGCTCGATGAGCATCGCCCTTATCCGCCACGCGCTGGCTGGCGCGGGACAGCAGGTCACGGTACCTTCCCAGTGCCTGATCGATCTCGATTCTACCCCAGAAGCGCCCTGCCATGGCTTCCCTCCTTTCGCACCTTGTAAGTCGCGAAGTGGAAGCCAACGGTTCAACGCCGCGCCTCGCGCTACGGAACCGCTCGCCGGGCCGGCGCTCTACCCGTCGAGCACGTCCCCGGCAGCGGCGTGCCCGACGCCGCGCTCAAAGCGGTGACCGCAGCGCGCCAACCCTTGCTCCAGGGCGTCAACAGTGGCGAGCAGCATCGTCGCGTCAACGGCCCCCATGTGTCCGACGCGGAAGCTCCGTGAGCGGATCTCGGGGTGGAGCCCGCCGGCGATGATCGCCCCGGCGGTCGCCGTCTCGGCAACCAGCCGTGCGACGGCGACGCCGTCCGGCACGTGGGCGCAGGACAGAGTAGAGGCGGCGCAGCCATCGCTTGCGGGAACCCCCACAACCCCGAGTGCTCCAAGCCCTTTACGGAAGGCTTTCCCGAGACGCTGGTGCCGCGTCACCCGCTGCACCATGCCTTCCTCAACGGCAAGCGAGAGCGCCGCGGCAAGAGCGCGGACCAGAGTGACCGGCGGCGTGCCGAAATAGCGCGGTCGTCCCTCCTCGTAGCTCTCCATGATCGGGAGCCAGTTGCCCCAATCGGCGTAGTAGGAACGCACCGGGCGTTTCCTCCTGCGCCACGCTTCCATCGCGTCGGGCGACGCAACCACGAGCGCCAGGCCCGGCGGGGCCGCGAGCGCCTTCTGCGACGCCGTGAGCGCGACGTCGATCCCCCACTCCGCCTGGTGGAGCGCCTCCCCGCCAACGGAGCACACGCCGTCCAGGATCGTCAGCACTTCGCGCTCCTTCGCGAGGGCAGCGAGCGGTGCCGGGTCCGTCCGCACCGCCGTCGAGGTGTCGACATGGGTGATCGTCATCGCCTTGAAGCGTCCTCGGTCGAGCGCCGAGCGCACCGCCTCGGGATCTACCGCCTCACCGAGCGGCGCACGCACCACCTCCACCCGCGCCCCGTGCCGCTCGAGGATCTCCGCGAACCGTTCGCCGAACACCCCGGAGCTCGTCACCAGGACGCGGTCTTCCGGTTCGACGAGGTTCGCCGCCGCCATCTCCATGGCCAGGGTCCCGGAGCCCGACACCACGAACGGCTGCCCGCTCGGCGCCTCCCACACCGCCCTCATCAACCGGAGGGCGTCGCCGAACGAGGCAACGAACCGTTCGTCCATGTGGCTCGCCGGCGGTTCGGCGCCGGCGGACTGCACCGCCGGGGGAAGCTCCACCGGACCGGGGATCATCAAGATCGGCCGCCTGCTCATCTTGCCTCCTCCTCCGCGGTGAGTCCCGCGTTCGCCAGGATCTCCCGCAGGCGATCGCACGCGTCATCGCCGAGCGGCAGAAGCGGCGGGCGAGGCTTGCCCACGTCCCATCCCCGCATCGCGAGCGCCGCCTTCAGTCCGGGAACGCCGAAGCCGCGGGTCACGGCGTCGTTGACCGGCACCAGTCGCGCCTGCAGCGCTCTCGCCTCGTCCCACGCTCCGTCCCGCGCCTGCCGCCACATGGCGACGCACTCCTCGGGTGCAAGATTGGCCAGGGCAAGGATCCCGCCGGTTGCCCCCACGGAGAGCGCCGGCACAAAAAAACCCGCCGAACCCGCGAGCACAGAGAACGACGGCGGCGTCGCGGCGCGCACCGCAGCGAGCTTCGCCAGGTTCCCTCCCGAGTCCTTCACCCCGACAACGCCACGCACCGCGGCAAGGCGCACCAGCGCCTCTGCCGAGAGATCCACCCCCGTGCACGCCGGCATGTTGTAGACGATGAGTGGAAGCGGAGACGCAGCGGCCACCGCACGGAAGTGCTCGACAAGCGCCTCCTCCGAGGTGACGCCGCGGTAGTAGAACGGTGGGAGGACAAGCGCCACGTCCGCCCCCGCACCCGCCGCCCCGCGCGCCGCCGTCACCGTGGCGCGCGTCGACTGCCGGCCGATCCCGGCGATCATCGTGTGATCTGCGGGCACGTGCCGTCGCGCCGCCTCGAGCACCTTCAGGCTCTCCTCGTCCGACAGCAGCGGCGCCTCGCCGGTGGATCCAAGGAGCGCGACGCCGTGGACACCGCGCACGATCGTCGCCCGAACGAACCGTCCGAGCGCCTTCAGGTCGAGTGAACCGTCCTCCTGGAACGGCGTGGGGACAGGGGCAAACACCCCTTCAATAGAGGGCTGCGACGTCGTTCGCTCGTGCGGCAGCTCCGCAACGCTCACTCGACGGTCACAATGAACATCGGGCGTGCCGGCGCCCACGTTTCGCCCATCCGAACCGCGTAGGTGCCCGCCTCCTCGTAGGTGTGCGAGACGAGCGTCGCCGATACCGCGGCGGTGATCCCTTCGGCAAACCCGTCGCCCCAGACGAGGCTGTAGTCGACGCCGAAGCGCGCGTAGGCACGGCACGTGACCGTTCGCCCGTCAACCCGGACGAGGACCGCGTGGCAGTCGACGACCGCAACGTCTACCGTTTGCCGCGCCACCTCTGCGCCGTCCGCCAGCAGTCGGATCGTGTGGGGCCCCACTTGGCTGTAGAAGTGTTCGTAGAGCTCC
>Ga0272441_10008427_pt1 | contig 16315 bp, 14 predicted proteins | sample SSMProp6N_FD_193582 | JGI IMG/M metagenome (GOLD analysis project Ga0272441, IMG submission 193582) | Marine sediment archaeal communities from Little Sippewissett salt marsh, Falmouth, MA, United States - SSM-Prop-6N | ecosystem: Environmental > Aquatic > Marine > Wetlands > Sediment ... | reverse complement strand
AAATATTGACTTCTGTGTATGGGTGTGTTACATTACCAGTGTAATAGTTAGATAGTACACTAATAAGGAGTAATAAATATGATACAAATTGAAAATCTTTCTTTCCGGTACAGGAAAAAGGAACCGCTTTTCAGAAACCTGAACCTTTCCATGAAGAGTGGAAGTATTTATGGTCTTCTCGGAAAAAACGGGGCAGGTAAAACAACCCTCCTGAAAATCCTCAGCGGCCTGATTTTTCCTGACGAAGGTTCCTGCACAGTTCTTGACTGGGAAGCAAAAAAGAGAAATCCCGATGTTTTAGCGGAAATATGCTTCATTCCGGAAGAATTCCACGTGCCTGGTGTTTCTACCGAAATGTTTATCCGTTTATCTTCAGGATTTTATCCAAGGTTCAGCAGGGACAAATTCGCTCAGTATTTGGAAACTATGGAATTGAAATGGGTTTCAAACCTTTCTTCCATGTCCTATGGCCAGAAAAAGAAATTTCTTATTGCTTTCGGTTTGGCCACTGACTGCAGGCTGTTTGTTCTTGATGAACCGACAAACGGTCTTGATATACCGAGTAAAAGCCAGTTCAGAAAACTTATTGCCTCAGCTTTGACAGATGACCGGACTTTTATCGTTTCGACCCATCAGGTCCGGGATATGGAAAATCTCATTGATCCCATAATGATACTTGAAGACGGAGAGATCGTCTTTAACAGATACACTTATGAGGTTTCCGAGCAGCTGTCTGTAACCGTTCAGCCGGAGGAACCTGAAGACGCACTCTATACGGAGAAAGTCTTGGGGGGATATGCGGTAATCCGGGAAAAAACCGGCAATGAGGAAACACAGATAGATCTGGAACTTCTCTTCAACGCAGTCATCAAAAACAAAGAGAGAATTCAGCATATATTTTTACAGGAGGCAGTAAAATGACAAAAAATATTCAGTTTAACAGCAGGCGCACGGGACTGCTTCTTAGAAACGAATTTCTCAGGGGAAGTAAAAATATCCTGATCATCGCGGGGGCGGTTACAGGAGTGCTGCTGATTATTAATGTTGCTTCAGGAAATACGGCTGATCAATGGGATTTCCATTCAGTATTCTTTCCCATTACATTGCTGATCGGCGGAATAATTGCTGCAAGCAGGTCCTTTTCTGTTCTTTATAATAAACAGAAAGGTATTGAATATCTCCTCCTGCCGGCATCTATGTTTGAAAAATTCGTAGCAAAGCTGATATTTTCCACTGTTGGCTACATCCTCATGGCTCTTGCCGGGTATTTTATCTTCTCTCTTATCGGTTCTGGACTATCCTTCCTGGCCTTCGGCAGAGGACACGGAGTTTTTAACCCCTTTACCAGGGAAGTCTGGCAAATGATTGCACTATATGTTGCTACAAGCTCAGTGGTCTTTTTCGGCAGTGTATATTTTAAGAAGCTGCCTTTGGTAAAAACAATTTTGATGCTCTGCGGAATAGCCATAGGTTATGCGGTCCTTTCCGCTGTGATATTCAGATTTCTTTTCTGGGGATTCTTTGACGGGTTCATTCTGGTAAACGATGAAATGATGAATCTATTCAGGATCCAGGCAGGAATGTCGGCTCAATTCATGAATTTCTTTGAAAACCTTTATAGTGTTCTCAAAGTCATATTCTGGTTTATTGTCCCGGCCTTTTTCTGGGTGCTGACATTTCTCAGGCTTCGGGAGACGGAGGTGCGCTGATGGAATTTATTGGAACACAGCCGATATATCTTCAAATCGGAGATTATATCTGTGAAAATATTCTTTTAGAGAAGTGGGAATCCGGAGAGAAAATTCCCTCTATTCGGGATCTGGCTGTAATGACTGAGGTTAACCCGAATACAATTATGCGGACATATAATTATCTCCAGGACAGAGGGATAATAGTAAATCAAAGAGGAATAGGCTATTTCGTCGCTGAAGACGGAAGCAGGAGGACGAAAGAGATGAAAAAAAAGGATTTTATCGAGAAGGAGCTTCCGCGGTTCTTCAAGAACCTGGATCTTCTGGAGATGTCCCTGGATGAATTAAAAAACCTGTACAAAGAATATAAAGAAACAGCAGCGAAGGAGGAAAACGTATGAAGCTGAGTAATAAAATTATTATCATAGCCCTTGCGGTTATCCTGGGAGGAATCCTGTATGTGGGAGCTAGTGCCCGGATAATGATAGGCAAAGCCGTCAAGCAGGGAGATATTGCTTTTGAAAAAGCTGATTTAGGGGAGAGAGTGAAAAAAGCCTACGATATAGACGGATTCAGAGAACTTTCAGCCTCAGGAATTTGGGATATCAAAGTTTCGAAAGGTGACGGTTATCAGGTAATACTGGAAGCTGAGGAAAGGCTTATAGAAGATACCATCATTGATAAACGGGGCCGCCAAATTTACCTCTCAATGGAGGAGGATATGTATGTAGTGGGTAGACAGCCAATTCGAGTAGAAATAATAACTCCGGAATTATCATCAGTATCCCTCCGGGGCGGAGCCAACCTTACCTTAGAGGATTTTACCTCGGATAGTTTTACGATCGAGAGTGAAGGAGCAAGCAATGTAGAGGGAAGGAATAATATCTTCAAGGATCTTATGCTTTCCTGTGAAGGAGCGGTGAATATCGATTTAAAAGACTCGAAAACAGTAAACGCTGAGGTTGACCTGGAAGGGGCCAGCAATGTTGTTCTGACCATGGACGGGGGATCTCTTACAGGCGAGATAGAAGGCGTCGGTTCTCTGGAATATTACGGTGATGTTTCAGAGGAGGATGTGCATAATAAAGGGCTTTCAAATATTCAAAGACATTAATCAGCCCCAGAAAAATAAAAAAAAGGGACAGCCTGTATCTGCTGTCCCTTTTTTTTCTTGTAAGGGGTAAAAAAACTGCAAAACTTGACAAATGCATATATAATAACTAATGTGATTTAAATTTTATCATAAAAGGGGCTGTAAATGGCGAATCTTGAAACTACTTACATGGGCTTACGGCTGCGAAATCCGATAATCGCCGCCAGTTCTAAACTCACATCTTCCCTTGAGAGTATAATAGCGTGTGAAAAAGCAGGCGCCGGGGCTGTTGTTCTGAAATCTCTTTTTGAAGAACAGATTATGGCTGATAAAGAAAAGATGATGGATAATGTGAATTATCTGGGTCATGCAGAAGCATTTGACTATTCTTCAGTAATGTCCCAGGAATATTATCTTGATGATTATATTGCTTTAGTTGAAGAAGCAAAGGGAAAGGCCAGTATTCCGGTTATTGCAAGTCTTAATTGTGTTTCAGCGGGAAAATGGATAGAATATGCTTCATTATTTGAGAAAGCCGGTGCGGATGCCCTTGAGCTGAATGTTTTTATAATGCCGGCGAATGTCAATGTTTCCGGTCCGGAACTTGAAAAGATCTATCTGGAAATAGCAAAAAAAATAAAACGGAAAATATCGATCCCCGTTTCCATGAAAATTGGTTTTCATTTTTCCGGTCTCGCTCAGATGATCAGAGATTTTGCCGATGCAGGCCTTGACGGTCTTGTGCTTTTCAATCGTTTTTATAGACCTGATGTGGATATAGAAAAATTGAAGCTCAGCCACGGGCCTCTTTTCAGCGACCCTTCAGAGTTTGTCCTTTCTCTTCAATGGATTGCTCTTATGTCAGGAGAAATCGATATTGATTTTGCGGCAACAACAGGTGTTCATTCCCCTGAGGCTGCGGTCAAACAGCTCCTGGTCGGAGCAAAAGCAGTACAAGTCTGCTCCGTTTTATATAAAAATGGCATTGACTATATAGGGACATTAGTTGATGGAATTTCTACATGGATGGATTCTCATAATTTCGGGGCTATTGATGATTTCCTCGGCATGCTCTGTCAGGAGAAAAGTGAAAACCCGGAAGCCTATGAAAGGTCACAATTTGTAAAAGCAATCGTAGGTATTGCGTAAATTTAGCAGGAATGATGGCTCTACACAATGCAGGTAAGTGAATTCGACGATATTCGGCCGTACAGAGATGACGAGTTCAGAAAAGTAGTTCGGAGAATTATCTCCCGTCGATGGATCATTAAGGCACTGCGCAAATATGCGTGGCCGAGATGCCCCCTTATACTAAGGCCCCCTGTACACTGGATCCTTAGATTATGGCTTAAATTCAAACTTCTCCCTATTCGGACCATTGACGATTTCCATTTCAAAATCATGCGGCCGTATATTTTAGAATGGACAGAAAGCGGCACAACCTCAGGAGTCAGTGCTGCAGGTACTGAACATATTCCCAGAGACCGGTCAGTACTGTATGTCACCAATCACCGGGATATTGTCCTGGATTCAGCCTTCCTCTGCATGATTCTCATGGATCTGGGGCTGCGGACCCAGGAAATCGCTTTCGGCAGTAATCTTATGATCAATGCCCTCACTACGGATCTCATCAGAATAAATAAAAGCTTTATCGTAAAAAGAAATTTATCGGTAAGGGAACAGATTAAAGAATCAATAAAACTTTCCCGGTATATCGAATATACTTTAGGACTCGGGAATTCTGTGTGGCTTGCCCAAAGAGAGGGCAGGGCAAAAGACGGGGATGACAGAACGAATCCTTCGATCATAAAAATGCTTTATCTTTCTCAGAGAAAAGGGGGAAAGCCCTTTTCTGATTTTATTAATGGCCTGCGTATTATTCCCGTGTCCATCTCCTATGAATTTGACCCCTGCGATTACATGAAGGCCCGGGAAATATATTCTCTGAGAACAAAAGGAACTTATCAGAAGCGGGAAAAAGAAGACCTGCTGAGTATTGTGAAAGGTATCAGCGGATTTAAGGGCCGTATTCAGTACACCTTTAATCCTCATCTTTCCGGAGAGTGGCAGGACGCTCAGGATGTTTCTTCATTTATCGATAAGCAGATTCATGCTTCTTATAAGATGTGGCCATCCAATTACATTGCCTATGATACTCTGTATTCTGTAGAAAAATATAAAAACTGTTATACTCAGGAGGACAAAGATGTTTTTCTCCGCCGATTTAGAACCCTTTCCCCGGGATTAAGAGATATTGCCCTGGAGATTTATGCCAGGCCTGTAAAGAATAAGGAAGATATTGGTGAAGAGATTTAAAGGTCTTTTTATTTTTCTCATATTTTTTCCTTTCTTTTTTTCAGTATCCTGCAGCAATCATCCGCCGGAAATCATTCAGGTTTTTGTTCAGAAGAACCTTTCCCAAAACCAGGAATCAGGAAGTATTTCAGAAAAGATTTCTCTGTTTCTCCATCTTCAGGATGAAGAAGGAATTGATGATATTGAGAGTATTTATTGTATTCATGATGATGAAGAACTGTTTTGGGAATTAGGGGGAGACAACTGGACAACCTTTGAGCAGGATGGAGAGAAATGGATAGGTTCTAACGGTCTGACTGCTCCGGGTTATGATCTTCTTCCCGGCGGGATTTTCCGGGTTGTGGTTATTGATGCGGCCGGGGAACGGAACAGTACAGAGATTTTTCTCAATTCCGGACAACCCGGTGCTGATATAAAGTATCCTTCCCTGCGGATATCCGGAGACAATTTCATAGAAATATCCTCCCCTTATGAGGAAAATACCATCTGGGTTTTTGGTCCCAGTAATCAGCCCCTGGGATTATTTAAAACAAGAGAAAATTCAGTTCCTGTATCCTCGGTTATCTCGAAAGGCGAATCGGTCAGGGATGCCGCATATTATGTTTATGCTTATTCAAATGAATATGCTTACGGGCTGATTTCAGGTCCTTTTTTTGCTGAGGAGTAACCTCAACCACGGTGTGATCATAGGCATTGATAATTTTTGTCCCGTAGTATTTTGTTTCTCTCGGTGCGTTCATGTCGTAGAGATGGATGTGTCCATGGATGAGATACTGAGGGCGGAACATCCGAATAAACCATAAAAATATTTTGAATCCCTGATGGCAGGGGTCAATGGCATCGCCGCTTCCATGGGGGGGCGCATGAGTAAGAAGTATATCCAGATACCTCTTATGCCATAATCTGTTCCATAGTAACCGGGGAATAAGTCCTAAAATGTGAAAGAACATCTCTGTTTCGGTGTACTGGTTCAAACCGTCATTATAACGTTTCGTCCCGCCGAGTCCCGCAATCAGCAGCCCCTTTTTCCGTATGATCCTGCCCCCGATATATACGGCTCCGCAGGATTTACATTCATATTCCCCGCAAGGATTGCGACCCGATAAATTCTGATATCTCTGTTTGTACTCGCCGATTCTGCTCAGGTGATGATTCCCGAAGATAAAGAAAAACGGTTTGTTCAGCATTGATGCAATGAACCCGTAAAAATCCAAGGGAAGGTCGCCGGCACTGAGAATGATATCTATATCCGAAAAACGGGTTTTTATATTTGACGAATATACAAGAGGATCCTTGTGATCCGAAATACAAAGGATTTTCATTCTTTTAGAAGTCTTTACATTGTTTTAACATTTGTCAACAGTTCCTGGAGTTTCTCTTTATTGTACAGTTCAATCGGTCTGGATTCCGCGAAATCATAAGCTTTCCTGGAGAAATTAGCGCTTGCTATGATAATTCCCCTGGTAACACTGGTATTTTTCATCTCTTCAAGAAGGGAGCGGACAGCGGTTTCGGTGATCATCTCCGCGATCCGGATAAAGCGGATAAGTCTGGGCATGCGCTTGGCGCCTCTCCATTTCTGGTCTGCATCAACTGCTAGGATTTGACACCCGCTGGGAATATCGGATACATCCCGGACATTTAAGCCCATAGCCTGGGTGATCGAAGTGCAGATTGTATAAAAATCCTCCATGGATACTGTCAGAAAATCTTTGATATTATCATCTTCCCGAAGTTCCTGATATTGACTGAGTTTTTCAGCAACATCTTTAAATGAAGCTTTTTTTGAATAAATTTTCTCCCATTGATCAATAGCCTTGTCAATTTTTCTAATTTTTTCATAGGACATGGCAAGAAAATATCGGGCATAGAGCTGTTCGTTCAACTGGTCATTTACTGAAATCCGGACAGCCCGTTCGAATTCGCCTATGGCGGAGTCGTAATTTTTTAAAGCCATAAAACAGGTTCCCCGTTCTATAAGCGCTTTTATTTTCTGTTCCTGGTCCCGCTGAGCCTTTTCAAATGCAGCCAGAGCTCCTGTATAGTCCCTGTTGTCCTTGAGGATGCGTCCGATATAATAATAGGCGAGATAATTTTCGGGCTGTAAACTGAGGGCGATCTCGATTTCTTTCTTTGCTTCAAGTTTTTTCTTTGACCTGTAAAGAAGCTGCCCTAATTTAAAGTGAGCTGTGCTGTGCCGGGGATCTACTTCTGTTGCTTTCCTGTAAAAATTTTCCGCTTTTTCCAGTTTGTCCCGGTATTCGAAAAGTTCTCCGGCTTTGTAATAATTATATGCATCATTCGGGGAAAGTTTCATCAGCAGAATATACTCTTTTAAGGCTTCCTCCGGTTGATTGTAACGCTCAAAAAGCTCAGCAATCTTCCGCCGGAAATCTCTCTCAGGACAGTAATCCCCGAACCTGCCGATTCGATTTACGGTTTTAAACTCCATAAGAGCAAGTTCCGATTTGTTGTCTTTTAAGTATGCCTGTCCAAGTATATAATGAATATCGGAATTCCGGGGTTCCTTGGCTATAAGATTCTTTGCAGCTTTAATAACAGATGATGTTTTTCCGTCCTTAAGCTGCTTTACCATTTCAGAGATCTTTCTAGGGGCTGCATAAATTTTTATAATGAAAAAGGTAAGTAAGCCTAGACCGGTGCCGAGGATTAAAATAAGTGCAAAGACTATTGGCATTATGAACTCCAGATATTAAGATTAATTTGTTTTTATGGATGTGTCAAATCGTAATTATAGGAAAGGAAGAATAAAGGTTCTCTGTTTGCTCCTCAGTTTTCTGAGCCTCCTTTTCCCGTCTCTTCTCCTTGGTGAAACCTTCTTTGAGAGCGGAGAAAAGCTGTTTTTGGAAAATAAACCCGAAGAGGCTCTTGTCATGCTTGAAGCTGCTCTCGGAGAGGAAAAAAACAATGAAAAACTTTATCTCTATCTCGGCATCATATACGAGCAGATAGGGGAATATGAAAAGGCTGTTTCTATTCTTGATTTAGGTTTATCAGGAGCGGAGAAGTACAGGGAAACTTTTCTTTTCAATCTTGGCAATAATTTGTATCTCATTGAAGATTATGAGAAAGCGGAAAAACAATATACTGAAGTGATCAAAGAAAATCCCGGTTTTTCACCTGGATATTTAAACCGGGCAAATACAAGAATGAAGCTTGAAGATTACAGGCTCGCATTGACAGATTACCGAAGATATCTATCCTTAAGGCCTTCAGCACCTCAGAAAAAGGAAATTGAAGAAGTAATTCGGATTTTAACTCAGAATATTGCGGAAGAGGAAAGGAAAAAAGCAGAGGCTGAGCAGGCGGCTAAAAGAAAAGCGGAGGAAGAGAAGCTGAGAAAGGAAGAAGAAGCCCGGCGGAAAGAGGAGGAACGGAAAAGGGCTGAAGAAGAGAAACGGAAACAACAGGAACTGCTGAACAAGGTGCTGAATTCCCTTGAAAACGCGGAACTGGACACTTCAGGAAAATTCGCGGATTCGGAAACAATCGAGGATTTTGAACAGGATCTTGACATAAGTGATTAAGAACCGGGAGGGGTCTTTTTATGGATAAGAAATATATTTTTATCATTATTGCTGTAATTGCAGCTGCAGCTCTTTTACTTATTTTCCTTCTGCCCGGAGGGAAAAAAGAACCTCTAGAGGAGAGTGCAGATAATGTAAGAGTGAATACCCTCGCTTTAGCGGAAGAGTATGCAGGGCAGGGGGAATTCCAGCGGGCTTTAGACTTGTTGGATAAACTTCTTATTGAAAATGTGCGGGATGAAGAAGCCCGGGAGCTCCGGGATACAATCATCAGGCTGAAGAGCGCTGTGGATAAAGAGCAAAAGCAGATAGCAAAGGAGCAGCAGGAAGAACTGTCAAAGAGTCTGCAGGAACTGGGGGACACCCTGGAGGAGTCCGCTTCAAAAGAGACCAGGGTAGTCGTCAGCAGTGTAAAAACAGAAGAAGAGAAACTGGAGGAGCAGCGGAAGCTTCAGGAGTTATCCGAAGAAGAACAGAAAAAACGCCGGCAAATTCTTACCCTTATGGAAGAAGGGGTAAAATCAATGAATAACGGTGATTTTACCAAAGCCAAAGAACAGTTTTCAGAGGTTATTGATCTTGATGATGGATACGGGGAGGCTTATGCCCGGATGGGAGAAGCCTATTTTCTGGAAGATAATAAAAGTTCCACCAATATCCAGCAGGCTGTTGTTAACTCGAATAAAGCTATAGAAAAAGACCCGACCCTCTGGATACCCCACAACACCCTGGGGCAAATTTACCGGGACGCAAAAAACTACGAGAATGCAATCCGGGAATTTAAGGAAGCTAATCGTCTGAATCCTGAGGATTATATGATTTTGTACAACCTGGCGAATGCTCAATACAATGCGAAACGTTTTGAGGATGCCCGGCAGACCTATGAAAGCTGTATTCATAGTAAACCGGATTTTGAAAAAGCCCATTACCGGCTGGGAAAAACCCTCTTAAAACTGGGCAAATCGAAAGAGGCTGTATCATCCTTTTCATCAACAATCAGTATTGATCCCGGTTTTGACCTTGCCTATTATGAGTTGGGAGGTATTGCGAAAAAACAGGGAAACCTCGAAGAAGCTCTCCGTTCATATATGAAAGCTTCGTCCATCAATCCTAACCAGCCTTATTATCACATCAAAACAGGTACAGTCTTATTTCTCCTCAAAGAATATGACCAGTCGGAAGAATATTTTTTAAAAGCCTATCGCTTGAAACCGGATATTCCGGAAATCAGTTATAATTTAGCCCAGGTCTACCTCCGTATGGATGACCTTTCCTCTGCCTTTGATTTTGCAGTAAAAGCTGTTCAGATGGCTCCAAAACAGGCCACCTATCTCTTTACCCTCGGAGAGGTAAGCCAGAAAATGGAAAATATAGAGGGTGCTGTAAATGCCTATAAAAAAGCCATTTCCATTGATCCTGCGTATGTAAAACCGAGGGTGAATTTAGGGGCTATCTATATTGAACAGGAATCCTATGATTCCGCACTTTCACAGCTTCTTGAAGCTTATAAATATGATCCCGGTTCTGTTGAGGTAAACAATAATCTGGGAAATATTTATCTTGAAAAAGAACTGTACAATGACAGTATTACCCATTTTGAGAAAGCCCTTAATATATCGCCAACCGACCCGGAAATATGGTATAATACCGCCCTTGCGTATATAGGCAGTACCCGCTTTACGAAAGCAATGGACGCTCTCGGAAAAGTAATCAGTCTTGATCCCCAATATTGGGACGCATATTATCAGTACGGTCTGCTTCTCATAAAGGAGGGCAGGACAGAGGACGGAAAAAAAATATTTTCCACCCTTCTTGATAAAAATCCGGAGTATATAAAACGCTCTGAAGTCGAAAAATACCTGGAAGAATGATCCTTTAAAGGGTCCTGCCTACATTCCGGCGGAGCTGGGACCTGGAAACAGTATGATAGAGGGGGCGTCCGTGGGGGCACCGGGGATTGTCCAGGGACAAAACAAATTCTATCAGTTCCAGGGCAGTAACATGGTCGATCAATTCTCCGTCCTTTACAGCACTTTTACAGGCGAGTTCATCAAAAAGGGCCTTTGCAAGGTCCTTTTCATCCCAAAGGGATTTCTTGAGAAATTCAGTAAAGGAATCCGGATTTTCAGCAAAGCGTCCTGGGAGATGGGTCACCTCCCATGAATCTTCCTGTAAACGGTGCATACGTATGCCGAGTTTTTCAAGAACAGGGAGCTTACTGATAAGCACATCACCTTTATCTTCGTCTAAAGAAACAGCAGCAGGGACTAAAAGGGGCTGGGAAGCAGGAGGGTTTTGCTGAAGTTTATCAAAGAGCATCCTTTCATGAGCAGCGTGCTGGTCAACAAAGTAAATATTTTCGTCTGTTTCAGCAATAAGAAACAGACCGAAAGCCTGGCCATGGTATTTGACTGAGGACTCAGGCTCCCCGGAAACCGGTTTCCCGGAAGGGTCCGGAAAATATTTCCGGGCTTCAGAGATATCAAAATATTTGTTCTGCGGGTTTTTAAAGGGAAAGGTTACCTGATCCTTCTCCGAACCGGAATCTCTCTGCCCAGGAAGAGAGGGTGTCAATGAAGAAGATTCCTCTGCAGTAAGATTTTTTCTGATTAACTCAACAATGCTGTGGTGAATTTCATTTTTATTTTTAAATCTCGCTTCCCGTTTGGTCGGGTGAATATTAAAATCAATAAACCGGGGATCAATTTCTAAAAAGAGAAAAACATAAGGAAATGCGCCTCCGGGCAGTACATGGGAGTAGGCATGTTCCGCTGCCTGGACAAAGGCGTATTCCTGTATCCGCCGGTGATTAACGAAAATTTGAATGTATTTTCTGTCCCTTCTGAAAAGCTCAGGATAGGAATGGATGCAGAAATAATCTACCCCCCGGGAAGATTCTGAAGTTTCGAGGAAAGGAGTTTTCACGGGAATAACAGGGAATGCAGATTTTATCCTGGCCTCCATCTCCACGGGTGGGAGATAGAGTCTCAGCTGATTCTGCATAAATAATTTAAATGATATTTCCGGAAAAGGGAGGGCTTTTTCAATGAAAACATACCTGCAGGCAGTACCCTCCGCGGAACTGCTTTTCAGAAATTTTCTCCTCCCCGGCATGGTGTGAAATAATTCTCCGACGGTGACTTTGGTGCCCTTTTTGCCTTTCCATTCTTCAACAGACTCAATGTTCCCGTCCTTAGCTGTGAGCCGGTATACAGGAGATGAATCTCCCGGAGTACTGATAATCTCCAGCCTGGAACAGGCGGCAATGCTTGCAAGAGCTTCTCCTCTGAAGCCCAGGGAGGTAATTGTATCAAGGTCCTCAATTGTTGAGATTTTCGAAGTTGCATGAGGGAGAACGGAAACCGAAAGGTCATCTTTGTCCATGCCTGAGCCGTTATCTATTACGGTAATGGACGTAAGTCCCCCGTCGGTTATGTACACATCGATTGATGTGCTGCCTGCGTCAATAGCGTTATCTAATAGTTCCCGAAGAACAGCCGCAGGACGGTCAATGACCTCTCCTGCGGCTAATCTATGGGCATCAATATCCCGGAGGATGCGGATCCTCCGGGGGCTGTTAGAAGTGTATTCGTGTCTCAAAACTCACGGATGTCCGGACCTTGGGCATAAAAGGATTATCAGGATCGGAAATAAGAGCTCCGTTCTCATCATAGGCAGCTGATGTTATCACTAAGAGAACCACGTCGAGTATCGGAGCTGCAGGGTATATGAGTTCTCCCCTAAGCACAGTATTTGCGTCAAAAGGGGAAAGAGAAGCGCCTTCGCCTCTTTTCAGCAGGGTTGGAATAAATTTAGTCCGTTCATAGGCGATAGAGGCTCCGAGACCCACTACAGGGATAACTCCCGGATTAAGGGCGAGTTTAAGATGAAAAAAGTCATCATCAGAGAGGGAGAAGGGGCTTACGTTCCACGGCCACAGATATCCCCCTTCGAATCGAAATGCCTCTTTGATTGAAAATCCCAGGGAGCCGTAGATACCCATGGTCTGCGTCAGATACTCAGCCGCATCGGGGTTCTCAAAGTATGCGGCAAGGTCCATTACATATTGGCCCCGCATACGGTCATATCCGGCATTAAAATAGCTCGGCCTGAAGGTGCCGTTGTAATAGAGGTATTCCAGTCTCCAGTCCGCGGCAGCTACATTACCCATGAGGCCGGCTTGAACACCGTAGTTCCTGAGACGAAAGGAATCACCGGATCCGCTGTAGAGAGTATCTAAGGCAAGTCCGCTTGTAATATATTCGTCATAGTCTTTTCTGAAGTATGGAAGCATCCCGCCGACGTCTCCGAAGAGAATAATACTGAGCAGGTCTTTTTCAATGATGGGAAAATCGATATCAACTGATGTGTTGATAAATACAGGATCGCCGTAGGTCACCGGGTCTTCTTCGGATTCCGGATCAACAGCTATATTCCCTGCAGGATTAATATCCGCAATTGCCGCAATACCGAAAGCAAAGGGGAACCTGTCCGGCACAGGGCGGAAATATAATCTTCCGCCGAAGATTTCCGGTTCAGCAAGATCATTAACAACAGCTTCTATTCCCACAGCGGAAAAATCAAATCCGGCATTGATACCAACCCGCCGTACAACAGGAAAATCAAAGTCATTGGCATACCGGTACATTATTATCCCGTGGCCTACAGTTACATTATTAATATTTCCCAGTTTAAAGAAGAAAGGATCCCTCTGTTCTCCCCAGGCTATATATTTTATTTTCAGTGCTGTATCGGCGATAACGTCTTTGATTATCGGGCCGGCGCCTTCGCCTTTATGATCCGTGCCGAAGGACCATTCATTATTTCCCTTGGGAGCATACCAGTCATTCCGATCAAAAAGGTTCTGCCTGTAGATAATGGGAAGATAGAGACCCATGGAAAATTTGCCTATAGTTATAGTAGGCTGAACAATCGCCTTGGCATAGGTTTCGCCGTTGGCGTTGAAAGTCCCTATTTCCATGCCGACTTTATCAGCAAGAAAATTGAAAACAGGTTCAAGAAGATTTTTCCGATCTTCAGGCGGAATTTCAGGAACTTCCTGCGCCGCTGTTTCAGCCGGTTCTTCTGTCAGAACCTCCTCTTCTTCAATTTCAGGTTCTTCTTTTTCCTCTTCTTCCGCTGCAGGAGGTTTTTCAGCGGTTTGTCCCGGTACTGAAGACGGATCAAGCTGAACAAAATCCATCTCCTGAAACATCTGCTGAAGCTGGTCAGGAGGTAGTTTAAAGGGGGCGAAAACTTCAGCAAAAACATCTGCAGCCATACCTTCGGTGAGGGTCAGACTTTTCCCTGTGTTAATGTTGATAAACTCGATGCTGCCCTTCAGGACAGCCGCAGCATCCCTTGAACCGAGAATAGCTTCAAGGCCGAAATCCGTGCCCCGGACACCGCATACTGCTGAGGGGGTGCGGATGGAATACTTATTCGATCCGTTCTCCTGGGCCGCGACTGTACGGATTTTTCCTTTAAGCAGGGCGAAGGCGTTAACGTCGTGGGTATTGTCCTGAAGAGTCTCAACCGTGAAGTCCGTATCAGGTGCCAATTTAATAATTGAACCGTTCGGATCGAGGCGCAGTTCTGCGTATGAACCATTAGTTTTTATGGTATCTCCGGAGAGGAGCTCCATGCCGTAATAAATTTCATCAACCTGAAATCCGTCACTGTCAAAAATCTGAATTTCATATTCATCATCATAATATTCAAGAACAGCCGCAGCATCAAAGTCATCCTGGCCCCAGACTGCAAACTGCAGAAGAAGAAATACTGATAAAAAGATTATTGAGAATTTTCTCATAAAAAACTCCTTTTAGAACAGGCTCAGAGAGCTCTGTAAGCCTGAAGTTATTTCCCACTTTTCATCTCCTTCCAGGGAAGGATCATACCGCAGAGAGTAGATTAGAGAGATTGAAGCAGGACCTGATGCAAATCCGATAGCAGCACCGATAACAGCGCCTTCAGGATCAATTAAATCATTAAACTCCCGGAGAAACCGTTTATCATAACTGGCGCCCATAAAAATACCGGGAAGGAGATCCTGAGTTACCTGGAAATCAGCTCTCAGGTGGGGATAGTTTGAGAAATTATCAGGATCATCAGGAGCCGGTTTTTTGAAAGGTCCGTCCACTGCAATAATCAGGGAGAGAGCATCATCAAAAAGGGAGATACCGGTACTTCCAAGCCATCCAATGTATCCGGGTATTTCTCCTCTTCCTTCGAATATTTCATACTTGAGAGGCCTGAAAAGGTCGTAGGTTGCGTCGAAATAGACTGGGATGAAGTTTTTCCCGAGAATACGGAGTTCTGCCCTGTACGGTACCACTTTCACCAGCCTGCCGCCGAATCCGAGCATTCCGCCGACATGATTTTTTTCAAAGGCAATATCACCGAAGGTGACAAAGGAAACCATAGGTTTTGCAATAATAGGCACTTTTACGTCACCGCCTATGATAAATACTGACCCGGTATCAGGGGTGCCGTCACCGTTAAAGTCTTTGTCTTCGAGGTGATAGTAGGGGTCCCTGTCCATGGCAAAAGTGACGCCCACCTGCATGTTCTGCGGGATTTCAGATTCCATCCAGGCCAGAGGCCTTGTGTAGATCCTGGAACCGAAAACGTCAAATGCCGCAAGGTTCGCTACAAAGGTTTCTATTCCAATATAGGGAAAGTTAAACAAATTCCCGTCCATATCAAAACTCAATCCGAAAAGCCGTTTTTCCGGCAGAAAGAGAGTATTGGCATAATTCCCCACAATAAATCCGTTGCCCAGTAGACCGTCTTCAATTGAGCCGAGTTTTATATAAAGAGGGTCGCCTTTATGAGCCCACCTGACATACCGGAATTTCGGTAAATAGAGGGGGAGGAAATCTTTCGCCGTATTCGGAACCCAGTCGGCGCTGCGGAATTCAAATTCGTCGTTAAGTTCGCCTCCTGTAAAGCGGAAATGAAAGGTTAAATCGAGGCCTATGCCGAACTTACCGAAGGCAAGTTCAGGAGTAAATGAAAAAGTCTGCCAGGTAATAGGTGTCGGAACACCGTCAATTGTTTCATTAAAGGTTTCCGCTCCAATGCCCAGCCCCATTCCGAAATCGAGGTTGGAGCTTTCTTTCTCTTCCTGTTCCGTTTCCTGAGACCATATGGCAGCTGCAGGTAAAAAGAGAATGAGGAGCATAACAGCGGTAAAATACAGTATTTTTTTCATATGTATTCACTCCTTATTATTTTTAGTATATATCTTCTAAACTGATTAAACAATCTTGTTCAGGTTTCCTGTTAAAAACTGAAATGGGCCTCCAATCCCCCCTGAATACCCAGGAGAAAAGGCGCCGATGAAGCTTTATCAAAACCCAGGGACAGCAAAGCTCTAAGGTCGCCTGCATCCGGAAGAACAAGGCTGGTGCTGTGGGAAAGCAGGAGGGAAAAACCGGATGTTTTATCCTCCTGCTTAGAACCTTCTATCATCAGTTCTAACCCTTCCGTATGCTGAAAAAAGGGGCTATCCGATAAGACCGGAAAATACTCCGGGATTGTAAATCCCAGGTCTTTCCGGTTCCTCCAGGTATAGGATACGCTGATATTTTCAGAAAAACCTGTAGAGATGTCCCATGTCCGTGAAAAGCGGTTGTCCATTTTAAATTCTGCATCATTCCGGC
>Ga0272441_10008425_pt1 | contig 16315 bp, 10 predicted proteins | sample SSMProp6N_FD_193582 | JGI IMG/M metagenome (GOLD analysis project Ga0272441, IMG submission 193582) | Marine sediment archaeal communities from Little Sippewissett salt marsh, Falmouth, MA, United States - SSM-Prop-6N | ecosystem: Environmental > Aquatic > Marine > Wetlands > Sediment ... | reverse complement strand
TGGCAAGGGTAGAGGGAAGTGTGTCACGCTATCTCATACGCCTCCTTCCCGGGGGCCCGAAAAAAATCATACCCCCTCACCCTAGACCGTTTTTATTCACACAGGCCCTTTCGAGCGCAGATTCGTGAACGAAACCCCGGTTTCCGGCTTTCGCTTATAACGCCCCCTAAATCACCGCCCCTCTCACCCTAGGACGTTTTGTTCACCCCGCGGCGCGCACCATTGCAGTATGCCGGGGCAGCTAAGTCCTTTATTGATGGGGGTTTACGGGGTTTTTTGGCGGGGCAGAAAAAGGTTGGAATATGCTGTGGTGGTGGGTCTTCTTGGGCCGAGGCAGCGGGGGGCCTCGCCTTGTTGACATCAGGCGTCCTCGAAGGCTTCGTCGCCGCCGATCTCCTTCATCTTCTCTGACACGAAATCGAAGTCCTGTTCAGACATCTCGATGCTCTGCCGATACTCGAGGGCCTCAGCATCAGCAGTGTAGCTAACTTCGCCATGTATCTTCTCAACGAGTCTGCGTATGGTGTGAACGTCAACGCGGAAGAACTCCTTGCGCAGATTGACCTTATTGAGCCTCTCTCGATGGAACTCCTTGTGCAGAGCTGTCTCAAGCGCCGGAGCGTCATCACTATGGATCATCATGTGCACGTCAAAGGGAAATGGCACTGACGCATCGCCGAGCTCTCGCACCCGGTCGAGAGGCTGGAGTCTCCGGGATACACCGATCTTGAAGACATTATCGCCAAAGGATCCGATGTTAGATATCACGTAGACGTGCCCCGCTTTCGTCTGCTGGGCCATTGACTTCGCATGCTGTGCCTTTGCCTCGGCCTCAGTCAACTTGGCCCTCAGGGCCTCAATCTGCGCGTCATGCTCATCCTTAACTTGTTCAAGTGCTTTCTTAAGTGCCTTTTCGATAGCAGTCCGTTCGGCCTCAGCCTTGGCTATCTCGCGCTCAATTTCCTTCTCGACCTTTTGCTCCTCTCGGATACGCGCCTTTATGCGAGCCTGCTCCTGTTTCTCGAAGTCGGCCCTTAGCACCATCTCGTAGTCGGCTTTGAGTGTGTCTAGCATGTCCTGCTCATCTGCCGATGAGACATGGTACTGCGCTTTACGGCACGACTCAATAGCCTTCACGAGGCGATCCTTGGAGGCCGCGTAGTTGTTGGCCCTGAGCTTGGACTTGATCCACTTCGCCGTGTCCTTGAGGAACCTCTTCCCCAGGAAATCGACAGCCTGCATGGTCTCCTTGGCTTGCTCTTCCCGTTCGCTGGCGGAGATCATCTTGAGATCATGTTCCTCGGCCAAACGTTCTGCCATCTTCCTCTGCGAGGCGTCAAGCGCCTCCTTTTCCTCTCTGATGATGGCATCGAAGTTCCCCTTGAGCGCCTCGTACCTGGCACGAAGCTCATCGAACTTCACTCGTCTCTCGCGAAGCGAAGCCACTGCGGCTCTCTGGTTGAAGTAGAGCGAGCCGAAAAGGACGCCCGCGATCAAACAACCGAGTGCCCCAGCGATCAGAAGATTGCCCTCCCCGAATATGATGAGGGCGGACGCCAGCAGGACCACGATGATGGCAACAGTGTTGAAGGGCCTCAAATTCTTGTTGAGGAGCGTGTCCAAGGAGTCTAATTCGAGTTCTGTGTCCTCAAAGGGATCGATGAACAGGGCGAGCTTGCCGCAAGCGGGACACTTCTGAGGTGTCTCAAAGGTATGAGCATCGCCCTTGGCCTTGGCTCCACATTCTGGACAGTAGCGACGAACCATGTCATCTTCGGGCATACTTGCCTGCCTCCAGAAAACTCGGTGACAACGTTGAATGCGATACTCTAAGTGAAAGCCCGGCCCATGTCAAGAAGGTATGCCGCTGGAAGGCGCAAATGGCAAAATGTACGACAGTGGCCCACGTAGGCCCACCGGCCTACTTCTCGAGCTTCGCCCTCGCCTTCTCGGCCAGCGGATCGTCGGGGAACTCCTTCACGAGGCGCTCGTAGAGCGTCCTCGCCAGGTCCTTCATCCCCGCGCGCTCGGCCGCCCTCGCGGAGCGGTACAGCTTCGCGGCTTTCGCATCCGAAGGCGGCGGCTCGTTGGGGGGCCGCTTGACGGTGACGACCGTTGCGGCGGGCTTGCTCTCGGCGGGCTTCGTGGCGGCGGCGCTCTCGCCGAACTCGTAGGCGCCGAGGTCAATCGCCCGTCCGACGGGCCGGGCCTTGCCGTCGCGGTCGGCCTTGAGATCGTCGATCGTAAAGCCGCGGTCGATCGCCGGGCTCCCCGGGCGCAGCCGGAAATTCTTCTTCGCCGCGTCGACGAAGCCCGGGTCGGCGATGATGCTCGCCTTGCCGAACCCCCACTTCTGGTACTGCGAGAAGGCCCCGTAGAAGCTCGCCGCGAAGCGCGCGTCCTCGCACATCACCCGCACCTGGCCCTTGCCCGCGGGGTGGAAGTAGAGGTTGTTGTCGATGATGTTCTTCCCGGCGGGGTCGGTCGCGCTTTTGCCGAAGACGACGAACCAGCGCTGAGAGCTCGAGTAGACGACGTTGTTCCTGATCTCGAAGTCCTTGTTGGCCGCGCGCGTGGGCGCGCAGTTGACAAGATACAGGGCCCCGCCGGACTTCGTCGCCGGCTCGTAGAGCGTGTTGTTGCAGACCTTCGAGTTGAGCGCGCTCGAGAGCATGATCCCGCCGCCACGGCACTCGGCGATGACGTTGCTCCGGGCGACGCCGTTGTAGCACTCGTACTTGTTCCCCCGCAGGTACTTGAGCCCCGACGACTGCCCGAGCCCCAGTGCCTGGTGCCCGGTCCGCTCGACCAGGTTGCCCTCGTAGAGGACGTTCTTCGCCGCGCCCTTCGCGTAGACGCCGCAGGTGGGGGTGTCGTGTATGTGGCAGTTGCGGACGACGAGCCCGTCGCCGCCCATCATGTCGATGCCCTCGGCGTTGGACGCATCGCGCCTGCCGGAGTTGTATATCTCGCACTCCTCGAAGAGGATGTCGTCGGCGCCGGTGACGGTCTTGATGCAGTCGCGGCCCGAGTCGTGGAACTTGCAGCGCCGGAAGACCATATGCGACATGTCCACCTTCATGCAGTAGGTGTAGCCGCCGGTGATCTCGATCCCCTCGAGAACCCACCAGCCGACCTCCTTGGGCCGGTTCGTCCAGAAGTACACGGTCTGGTTGTGAGCCGCGTTCGTGACCGAGCCGCAGGCGATGACCGGCTTCTGTCCGGCCCCGGCGCGGACGGTGATCGGCGCATCCTTGCGGCCGCCGTGCGAGACGACCGTGTGGCCGATCACGTAGCGCCCGGTCATGAGCTCGACGACGTCGCCGGCGCGGGCACGCTTGAGCGCGGAGACAACATCCCCCTGCGGGCCGACGCGTATGAGCGCGCCGCGCGCGGGCACGGCCGACGCCGCGAGGGCCGAGATGAGCACGGCCGCGATCACGCTCTGGCGCCTGCTGCTCATTCTCCTCCGCCTACTTGACGAGCGACCTGGCCGCCTCGATCTTGGCGTGGAGCGCGGGCGAGGCCGCCGCCTTCTCGAGGTCCTTCTCGGCATCGTCTTTCAGCCCCATGGCCGCGCAGTACTGGCCGAGCTTCAGATGCCCCTCGGGGGTGTCCGGTACGAACTTCGCCGCGATGCCGCGGAACCTGTTGGCGCCGAGCTGCCTCCACTTCAGCGGCATGCCCGTGCCGTGCATCTGGAACTCGCAGCCCGACTCATCCGCCCCCGTCAGCTTCATACGCATGGGACGGCCGGCGAAGTCGACGTAGACGGTCGGCTTCTTCCCGGCGGCGCCGGCGATGACGAGTGCTTTCAGCTCCGCCGCCGCCTTCAGCCCGTCGCGATACGCCGCCAGCGCCGCCGCGCCCTCCTTGCCCTCGGACAAGCCGACGACTTTCTCGCATCCGGCGAGAGCGGCGGCGTAGTCGCCGGCCTTCGCCTTCTCACGGACGGGCGCCAGCGCCTCCCTGAAGCCCCCGAGCGGATCGGCCTTCTCCTTCGGCCTGAAAACGACGACGCGCGGCCGCTTCGGCTTGCCCTCGGGACGCTTGAAGACGGCCGGCCCGATGTACTTCCGCGCGATGACGTAGTTATCGTAGTAGGCATACTGGTCTTGAGGGGAAGCGTTGACGGGCCCCGCGCCGCCGAAGTACATCGTGACGCTGCAGCGTCTTATCTGCAGGGGCTCGGCGGCGCGGAGGCGGAGATCCTTCATCTCGCCCTTCAGCTCGCCGTTGAACCAGCCCTTCAGCTCGCCGTTCTTCTCGCCGACGTCGTTAACCTTCACGCCCAGCTCGATGCAGTTCCACTCGCCCTTCTTGAGGCGCGCGCCGCCGTTCTTCCTGAAGCGGCGCGTGTCGCCGTAGCCGCCTCGCTGGTCCATGTGATAGCAGTAGAAGGCCAGGCTCCAGTCGCGCTCGACGACGATGTGGCACGAGAACTTGTCGGTGCCGTTGGGCCGCCGTCCCGCGCCGACGGTGTACTCCTTGCCGGGCTGGTAGGCCCAGAACCAGACGAGCTTGATGCCGTTGGAGGGCCTGATCTCGAAGTCCTCGGGGAAGTAGAGGTAGACGCGCTGGTATATCTCGGTGTGTCCGTCCTTCAGGTAGTGGGTGACGCCGCCCGCACCGTGCTGGCCCTTCTGGTGGAAGCTGCGGGCGGCCCCGAGTCCGTGGAGAACAGGATCCGGTTTCTTCGAGTACCAGAGCTTCTTGTCCTCGCCGTAGTTCCTGCGCGTGCCGGGCGAGAAGTACTTCGTCCAGTTGGTCCCCTCGAAATCGCAGAAGAACAGGATATCGTTGCGTCCGGCGAGGCCGGCCTCGGAGACGGGCGGCCCCTGGTAGGCCGGCGCCGGCCCCGCGACGCCCGAGAGGGCGAGCGCACCCGTGGCAATCAGCACTGCTCGCCGCATGCGCTTCCGACCTCCCTTGCCCCTGACGTCGTTACCTGGCAATCAGTGACCTGGCCGCTTCGATCTTCGCGTGGAGCGCGGGAGAGGCCGCCGCCTTCTCGAGCTCCTTCTCGGCGTCGTCTTTCAGCCCCATAGTCGCGCAGTACTGGCCGAGCTTCAGATGCCCCTCGGAGGTCTCCTCCACGAACTTGGACGCGATTCCGTAGAATCTATTCGGCCCCAGCTGCCGCCACTTCAGCGGCATGCCCGTGCCGCTCATACGGAACTCGCAGCCGGAGTCGTCGGCCCCCGTCAGCTTCATGCGCATGGGACGGCCGGCGAAGTCGACGTAGACGGTCGGCTTCTTCTCCGCCGCCCCCGCTATGACCAGCTTCTTGAGCTTCGCCGCCGCCTTCAGCCCGTCGCGATAGGCGGCGAGCGCCGCCGCGCCTTCTTGGCCCTCCGAGGACGCGACGATCTTCTCGCACTCGGCGAGGGCGCCGGCGTAATCCCCGGCCTTCGCCTTCTCGCGGACCGGCGCCAGCGCCTCCTTGAAGCCGCCGAGGGGGTCGGACTTCTACTTAGGCTTGAAGACGACGACGCTGGACTTCTTCGGCTCGGGACGCTTGAAGACGGCCGGGCCGATGTAGCTGCGCGCCACCACGACGTTGTCCATGTAGATGTACTGGTCCTTGGGGCAGGTCCACAACCCGCCGAAATAGTAGCCGTAGCTCCAGTTGTCGATGGCCATCGTCGGGAGGTCGCGGAAGCGCAGGCCCTTCTTCTCGCCGTCCATCACGCCGTCGACCCATAGGCGGACCTCGCCGTCGTGGTTGCCCTTGGTCGCGCCCTCGTCGATGGTGTTGATCTTGATCATGAGCTCCACGCACTGCCAGGTGCCCGGCTTGAAGCGCGAGCGCCCGCGGAAATCTGAGCCGTACTTGCCGCGCATGTCGGCGTGATAGGTGTACATCGTCATGACCCCGCCGCGCCCCCAGCAGAGGCGGGAGGAGAACCCGTCGTTGCCGTGGGAGGGCTTGCCGCCGAAGCCGGCCTGCCAGCGCTTGCCCGGGGCGAAGCAGACGGAGCCGTCGATCTTGCCGCCGGCAGCGAAGTCGAAGTCAGCGGCGAACATGATGTAGCGGCGGACGAAGACCTGGTTGATCTTCTTGAAGCGGGGGGAGTTCTTCGGCTTGCCCTCAACGCCATGCCCGCCGCCCTTGTACATCACCTTGGACGACCGGCGGCCGAACTTGACAAGCTTCGGGTCCTCGGTGACAACGCCGCCGTGCGAGCTCGTCTCGAAGTCCTCGAAGTAGAGGATGTCCGTGCGCCCCGCCAGGCCGGGCTCCGAGATCGGGGCGCCCTCGCTCCGCACGGCCGCCGAGACCAGAAGAGCCGCTGTGAGTGCGAGTCCCAACCGGCTTCTCATGTCACCTCCCGCAATGCCGGGCCTCTCAAGGTCGGGCGCCGCCGCCGCAGGCCGCCAAGGTGACCTTAGGAGTACCCGTGTGCGCCCTCCCGGCCCGACGAGAGAGGTCTATACATATATGTATACAACCGTGGGCCCCTCGTCACAAGAAACTCCCTGGCTTTTTTGCGAATTGCCCATTTGCCCACCTTTCCTGGAAGGCAATGGACTTGCGCGGCCCCCCAACCGTGTTATAATGGTAACACCGTTACCCGGAGGTAACTGTGCGCACAGAGGTGAACCGGCTTTTCCGGAGAGCGATTCTCCTCTCAATCATAGCTTTCGCGGTGATATCTGCGGGTTGCACCCCTGTGCGTACCAGTGGCACAGAATCCCACCGCGAAGGGAGCGATCGGGAGGGGAAAATCTGCGCTGAGTGCGTGAAGACTGCCCTAGTGCTGGGCGGGGCGGAGCTGGCGGTCGGGGTCGGCCGCGCTGAGGGGAGGCTCCGTTACGATTCTGCCTTCCTGGGGCCGCTGGAGGACCTGCTCGTGGCTCTCCGGTGGGCCGGGGTGGAGTTCACCCGCGCAGGCGACACCATCACGCTCGGGATCGGTGCCGAGGCCGGCCGTGGCCTCAGGCGGATCGCGCGTCAGGCCAACGCAGAGCTTCTTCGCGAGCCCGAGTCGAGGCCGCTCTTCAAGGCGCTCGCCGCGGTCGATGCGAAGAGAGCCGGGCGCAGGCTGCTTCGCCTGAGAATACTCGCCGCCTGCGGCTCGCTGGAGCTCGCATCGCAGGAGAAGGCCCCTGCCCCCACCCCGATGCCCGCCCGCCGGATAACGATCGCCGCTGCGCTGCCTTGGTCCGCGAAGTACCTCTCCTCGCGCGGCGTCGAGGTGGTCTCGAGCCCATCGAAGACCGTAATCAGCGCCGGGGAGGCATCGAAGGACGTCGAGGCCCTCCTGGGTAACCTCGAGGCGCTGCGGCGCAGGATGCGCCTCATCCAGGCCAACATCGCCGGTGCCGAGACGACCGACGCCGGCGGAGGGAAGCCGGGCAAGCCCCAGCCGTACCGAAGGAAGGTCCTCGAGATCGGCCCGGGGGGGGTGCTGAGCGTCAAGGACGACCTCTCCAAGTTCCGGCGCATCTACAAGCCGGAGCACAAGCACAAGGACGCCGAGGGCTACGTGCTCTTCCCCAACGTCTACCCCGAGGTCGAACGCGAGGAGTTGAAGAGGGCCGTCCGCGAATACGGCCTGATCGCCAGAGCCGTGTCGGTCCTGCGGCCGGATCTCATCGTACCGGACGCGGCGCCGAACGGCGAGTGATCTCCTCGGGAGGCGGTTCCAGTGAGCGCAGAGAATACCGATGCCGGCTCCGCCGCCGATGCGCTGCTCCTGGATGAGCTGACGGCGCTTCCCAACCGCAGGTGGATCGTCGGGACGCTGCCGGGCTACTTCAGGCAGCTGCGCGCCGCCGGCGCCAGCCTCTCGCTCGTGCTCCTCGACATCGACGGCCTCGCGAAGGTCAACGCGCGCGTGGGGCGCGAGGAGGGGGACGAGCTGCTGAAGACCGTGGCGGGGAAGATCGCCGCGAACTGCGGCTCGGACGCTGTGGCGGCGCGATACGCGGGAGACGAGTTCCTGGTGCTCCTGCCCGATACGGAGGAGTTCTTCGCGCGCATCGCCGCCGAGGAGCTCGTGTCGGCGGTCTCGGGCTCGGTAAAGGTGCCGGGCGAGGAAGCTGCGGTCAGCCTCTCGGCCGGCGTGGCGAGCTGCCCGCGCGACGCTGGGCGCCTGGCCGGGCTCTTCTCGGCGGCCAAGGACGCGCTCTACCTCGCCAAGCGCCGGGGCAGGGGCACCGTCGTGACGGCGGAGGACGTGGAGGAGGCGAAGCCGCAGGAGCTCGACCCGTTCAGCCGCTTCCCGTGCCCCCGCCTCGTCGGGCGCGGCTCTCAGCCCGACAGCGTCATCCGGGCCTGCGAGGCCGCCGCCCCGGGCCAGGGCCGCCTCGCTCTGGTGACGGGGCCGGGCGGAGTCGGCAAGACCAGGTTCCTCGGCGAGGTGGCGGCGACTCTGGCCGAGAGCGGGAGGACCGTGCTCCAGACGGCCTGCCGCGGCGGCGAGGACCTGAGGGCCTTCTCCGCTGCGGCGGACCTCATCGAGAACCACGTGCTCGCCGGCTCCCGGACGGCCGAGGGCGTGATGCGGGCGATGCAGCCCGTCGGGTCCGCGCAGGTCGGTCGGCTTGTGCCATCGCTGGCCTCGGTGGCCGCTGAGGCGCCTGCCCCCGCCGACGAGGCGGCGGGCCGTGCCCTCACCTTCAAGGCGCTCCTGAAGATACTCGAGGGCATAAGCCACGAGCGGATACTCGTTCTGGTCATCGACGACATCGACTGGGCGGATCTCGCGTCGCTCGAGCTCATCTCCGCCGCGGCGCGGTCGCCCGAGGTGGCGTTGACGCTCGTGGCCTCGCACTCGGGCACGCAGCACCCCGTCTCCGGGGACGTGCCCTTCGATCGATGGGTGGGGAGCGCGGAGCTGGCCCGCTCGGCTTTGCGGGTCAAGCTCGAGCCGCTCGGGGCGCCGGACGTCTCGGCCATGATCGACGCGGTGCTCCCGGGACGCGCCGCCGACGCCGCGGCCGACGCGCTCGTCGCAAGGCTCTCCGGGGGGCTGCCGCTCGCCGTGGAGGAGCTGGTGAAGGGATGCCTGGCCTCGGGCGAGATTGAGCGCTCGGGGCTGTTTGCGGCCACCGAGGGCTTCACGGCCAAGCCCGGCCTCGATGCGGTCATAGATGCGAGAGCCGCCGCCCTCGAGGCGACCGAGCTGGCGGTGGCCTTCGTCACCGGCTCGGCGGGAGGATGGGCGGACTTGAGCGCGCTCGAGGAGCTCACCGGCCGGCGCGAGGGCGAGGTCCTGGAGGCGGTCGAGCACCTCATGCGCCAGGGGCTGATGCGGCCCACGGGAGGCGCGGGTCGGGTAGCCTTCGGCTTCTGGAGCCCCGTCGTCTCCGCCCGGTGCCGAGTGCTCGCGCCGGTCGAGGTCATCACCGACGTCCAACGGATGCTGAAGGACGACATCTCCTCGCGGGTGACCTTCCGTGTCGCGCCGCACCTGGCCTACAGGCTGGCGGTGGCCGGAATCCCCGAGCAGGCGGAGGCGATCCGGTCGAAGCTCAGGGCCCGACAGCGGGGCCTCGCAGAGGCGGCGGCGCCCGAGGCGGAGGAGCCCCGACCCCATGAGCGCCCCGGGTCCTCCACCAAGGAGCTCTCCGAAGCGGCCAAGGCGATGATGAAACCGCTCATGGACGTGTTCGTCGGCGCCGTCCGCGAGGCCCGCAACGCCTCGGCCCGCGACACGGCCACTCTCCGCGTCGTGAGCGAGCTCATCAGCGCCTTCGAGGAGGTGTTGGACGAGGTCGGCGTGCTGACCCTCTCGTCGCGGCAGAACGCCATGCGCGCCAACGGCGTGCTCCTGGGGGTGAGGCCCTACGGCGACGCGCCGGCCCTGGTCGGCGGCATCATGCGGCGCAAGGGCATCGACGTGATATCGATCGACTCGTCGGTCAAGATCGACGAACTGATAAGGCTGATACACGTGCTGTCTCAGGACGTGCCTCCCGTGGCGACCACGGACGAGTACGAGGGTTTCCTCGATCGCGAGAGCATCTTCCACATCTCCATTGAGCCGGCAAGGCTCATGCCCAGGAACACCGAGGTGCCATACCTCCCGGAGCCGCCCGAGGCCCAGACCGCGGCGACGACCGGCCCGCCGGCAATCATCTTCGACGGGACCGAGGGCGGGCGGAAGGAGGTGCCTACGGCGGCGGATCTCGAGCAGAAGTCCGACCCCTTCGCCATCGCGGACGGAGCTTCGACGAGATCCTTCCCGCGCGGGCGCCTGGCCTCCTACGAGGCGCCCACCATCATGACCGAACGGGTCGACAAGGAGGAGGCACCGGCGAGGCCGGAGCCCCCCGAGCGGCCGGCGCCTGCGCCCGCTCCGGAGAAACCCGAGCGCAGGCGCAGGCGGGCGATCTTCGAGACGAACGTGTCTCTCCTGCCGGCGGGGCTGGCCACCGAGCCGCCGACCGGGGCCCATGAGGTCGCGGGCGCCGCCCCCTCGGCGGTGGACCTCAGCGAGGTCCCCGAGGGCGACGGCCCGCTGGAGCTCACCCCGGGGCTCGAGAAGAATATCCCCGACCTGCTCAGGCAGCTCGCGGCCGCCAACGACCTGTCCCACGCGGCGGTGATCGTGAAGCGGCTGCTGATGGGTTTCCCCCTGGGCGACGAGGCGGGGCGGCTGAGACTGGCCAACTTCCTCCTCCGCGGCATCGAGCTCTTCCTGAGAATACTCGACCCTGAGCTCGAGAAGGCCCTCGAGCGGACGCTGGCGAAGGAGCTCGCGGTCGAGGCCAACGCCGGCACCGCCGAGATGCTTGCCGAGTGCTCCCGCGAATGCATCGTCAGGTTCGTGCGGAGGGGCTCTTTCCACGCGGCGGGTCACCTGGCGAGGGCGCTGCGCGACGCAAAGGCCGCCTCGGCGCGCGCCGTGCTGGCGGGACTGGCGCGGACGGACGTCTTCGACTCGCTCATCGCCGACATCGAGAGCGGCGACGCAACGCGCATCCAGAACGCGGCGGTCGTCCTCGCGTCAATGGGCATCCACTCATTCAAGCCGCTGCTCGAGGTCATCCGGCTCTCCGACGACTACCGCGTGCGCGCGGCCGCGGCCTTCATCGTGAAGGAGACCAGCGCCGAGGGCGGGCCGCCGGGGCAGCTCGTCTCCTCGATGGGGCCCGCCGCGCCGCCCGACGAGCGCGTGCGCGTGATATCGGTGGCCGACAAGCTCGGGCTGGACGTGGCCGAGGTCGTATTCGAGGCGATGCTAGACCCCGAGGACGAGGTCCGGGCCGCGGGGCTGAAGCTCGCCCGTCGTCTCGACGCCGATGCGGCGCTGGCGGCGGCCTCGAGGCTTGCCGAGGCCGGCACGCCCGAGGCGCTGACGGGCTCATTCGAGATGATCGGCGAGCTCGAGATCGTGCGCGGCCTCGAGATCATCGCTGAGCACCTGCCGGAGTCGATCTCGCCCGAGGCGATGGCCAAGGGGGCGAGGGCGCTCGGGCGGCTCGCCCGCTCGGCGGGGGTCGCCCAGCCGAAGTCGGTGACGCTCCTGCAGGCCGTGCTGGCGAAGTGCATCGCGATCGCGACGCCCGAGATGACGGCCGCCGCGCTCGAAGCCGTCCGCGCCCTCGGCGAGCACGACGCCCCCGAGGCGTCGGTGATCCTCGAGGCAGCGGCCGCGTTCCCGGACGAGGCGGTCGCCTCTGCGGCCAAGCGTCTGCGCGAGGCCCGGAACTAGAGGCGGGATACCAGGACACATTCGGAGGTACCGATGCGCTGGACCAAGGCACTCATCCCGACGACCAAGGAGACCCCGTCCGACGCGGAGGTGGCCAGCCACAGGCTGATGATCCGCGCCGGGCTCATCCGCAAGCTCTCCAGCGGCACCTACACCTATCTGCCGCTCGGATGGCGCAGCCTGTTGAAAATCATCAGCATTATCCGCGAGGAGATGAACGCCGCCGGGGCGCAGGAGGTCCTCATGCCGTCGGTCCAGCCGATGGAGCTCTGGCGCGAGACCGGCCGCGACGTCGACTACGGCGAGACGATGTGCCGCTTCACCGACCGCCACGGCCACGAGAACGTGCTGGCTCCGACGGCGGAGGAGGTAGTCACCAGCGTCGCCGCGCGCGAGATCCGCTCCTACAGGCAGCTCCCCGTCAACCTCTACCAGATCAGCTTCAAGTTCCGCGACGAGTTCCGCCCGCGCTTCGGCGTGCTCCGCAGCCGCGAGTTCATCATGAAGGACGCCTATAGCTTCAACGCCACGCCGGAGAGCCTCGAAGAGAGCTACCGCCTCATGTACGACGCCTATCGGCGCGTCTTCGCACGCTGCGGCCTCCACTCCGTGATCGTGGAGGCCGAGTCTGGCGAGATGGGCGGCTCGGGCTCGCACCAGTTCACGGCGCCGTGCGACTCGGGGGAGGACATGATAGTCCACACGGCCGACGGCTCGTACGCGGCGAACCTCGAGAAGGCTGCCGTCGACCCGCTCCCGAAGGTTGGCGCGGCGGGCGACATCGGGGCCCCCGAGCAGATCCACACCCCCGGCGCCGGAACGATAGAGGAGGTCTGCGCGCTCCTGGGCACGAAGCCCGAGGAGATGATCAAGACGCTCATCTTCTCGGCCGGCGACGACGTGGTGGTGGTTGTCCTGCGCGGGGACCATGAGCTCAACCCCGAGAAGCTCACCCAGCGGCTCGGCGGCCGCGCGGCCGAACTCGCATCCCCCGAGGTGATCGAACGGATATCCGGGGCTGCCGTCGGCTTCGCCGGCCCCGTGGGTATGGCCGACAAGGCGGCGGAGGTCCTCGTCGATCACGCTGTGGCCGCGATGAGCGTCGGCGTCACCGGCGCCAACAGGACCGACTACCACACGAAGAACGTCGTGCCGGGCCGCGACTTCGCGCTCGAGGGCGACGGCGTCACCGTCGCCGACATCCGCAACGCCGTTCCCGGCGACACCCACGACGGCAAGCCGCTGGAGTTCCGCCGTGGCATCGAGGTGGGCCAGGTCTTCAAGCTGGGCACGAAGTACAGCGTGAAGCTGGGCGCCACCTTCCTCGACGAAGGCGACTCCGAGCGCCCGTGCATCATGGGCTGCTACGGAATCGGCGTCAACCGGATAGCGGCGGCGGCGATTGAGCAGAACAACGACAAGTCGGGCATCATCTGGCCCATCACCATCGCCCCTTACGAAGCCATCGTCGTTTCGGTCAACCCGTCGGACGAGCGCGTGCTGGAGGTCTCCGAGCGGCTCTACGATGAGCTCGTCAGCCTGGGCGCCGACGTTATCTACGACGACCGCGATGTCCGCCCGGGGGTGAAGTTCAAGGACGCGGACCTCATCGGCATCCCCTTCAGGGCGACGGTCGGGCAGCGCTCGCTTGAAGCCGGGGGTGTCGAGCTGAAGATGCGGGCCGCGGACGAGGCCGAGGTGATACCGGTGGAGGGCGCCGCCGAGGAGATCGTGCGGCGCCTGGCCGAGGCGAAGGCGGCCGCCGTGCCGGAGGCGGGGATGAGCGCTTGAGGCTCCGCAGGAAAATGCTGACGGCGACCGTGGCGGTGATGGCGCTCGTCTTCGTGCTCCTCTCGGTGTGGCTCTTCGCCGAGAAGTGGAGCGCCCGGCTGGACGTCCACCGCTACCGGCGGAGCCTGGAGGCGGCGCTGGGCTCGACGACGAGGTCGCTCGGACTCAGCAGGAACCTGGATCGCCTGAGCGAGCTTCGCGAGATCCTCGACGTGCCGGGCGGCGCCATCGAGGAGTGGATCCTGGTTGACGAGACGGGCAGGATCGTCACCGGCGGGCCCCAGGCCCCCCGGGTCGGCCTCATCGATGTGCAGGCGGTCCACATGAGGTACGACGTCTCGGTGCCCTTCGACGCCCCGCGGGGCAGGAGGTGGCGGCTCTTCGCCAGGAGCTCGGGGCTCGGGGGCACGATCTTCGGCGGGATGGGCGAGATGCTCCTCGTGGTCGCGCTGGGGACGCTCTTCCTGGTGACCATGCTCTACGGCCTCATGGACCGGCTGGTGCTGAGGCCGCTCAGCGAGGTCGTCGCCGCGGCCCAGAAGCTGGAGCGGGGCGGCGTGCCGGGGAAGCTCCTCGGCGAGGAGCGCTTCGACGAGGTGGGGACGCTGCTCAGGAGCTTCAACCGCATGGCGCAGGAGGTCGGCGAGACGAGGAGGACCCTCGAGTCGCGCGTCGCCGACGCCGTCTCGCAGTACCGGGGCGCCCAGAGGCAGCTGGCCGTCGCCCAGAGGCTTTCGGCCACCGGCAAGCTCGCCGCGGGCATAGCCCACGAGATCAACAACCCCCTGGGCGGGATGATGAACGCCGCGCGGTCGATCAGGGGCTCCGCAACCGACGGCACGCGCGAAGCCGAGTACGCCGAGCTGATCCTGGACGGCCTCGACCGGATCGGCCGCACCGTGCAGGGGATGCTCCAGTTCAGCCGGGCCGCGTCCCCGGAGGACGTGGGGCCCGTTTCGGTCGAGAGCATCGTCGAGGCGGCACGGGGCTTCTGCCTTCACAGGCTCCGCGAGGAGGGGATCGAGCTCGATGTGAGCGTGCCCGGGGGGCTGCCCCCCGTGACGGGCGAGCAGCACGAGCTGCAGCAGGTGGTGCTCAACCTTCTCGTCAACGCGATCGACGCCGTCGTCGAGGGGGGCGAGGGGGCCGGGGGGGGCGGGGGGGGCGAGAAGCGAATCAGCGTTTCGGCCCGCGCCGAGGGCGAGCGCGTCGAGATGCTCGTCTGCGACACCGGCCCCGGCATGGACGAGACGACGCTGGAGCAGGCCTTCGACATCTTCTTCACCACGAAGGGCCCCGAGACAGGCACGGGCCTGGGGCTGTCGGTCGTCCACCAGATAGTGAGCGACCACGGCGGAGAGGTGTCGCTCGAATCGAAGCCGGGCGAGGGGACGACGGTGACGGTCAGCCTGAGCGCCGCCCGAAGCGCTGATGACGGGGAGAAAGCATGAGGGTACTCCTTGTAGACGACGAGAAGAGCATCCGGATGACGCTGGGCGACGCCCTGCACGACGCGGGCCACCACGTCTTCACCGCCGAGACCGGCACCGAGGCGCTCAAGATGCTCGCGACCGCGAAGTTCGACTGCGTCATCACCGACATGCGCCTGCCCGGTGCGAGCGGCATGGAGATACTGGCGCGCGTCAAGGAGGTGGCCGAGAGCACGCACGTCATCGTCATCACCGGCTACGGCACTATCGAGTCGGCGGTGGAGGCGACCAAGGCCGGCGCCACCGAGTACATCACCAAGCCCTTCCTCAACGACGACGTGCTGGTGCGGCTCGAGCGCATCTCCGAGGAGAAGCGCCTGCGCGACGAGAACCGGCGGCTGCGGGGCGAGCTCACGGGGCGCTTCAAGTTCGAGAACCTGATCGGGTCCTCCTCCGAAATGAAAGCGGTCTTCGACCGCGTCAACACCGTCGCCGACTCGGAGCACTCCGTGCTCATCACGGGCGAGTCGGGCACTGGCAAGGAGGTGGTCGCCCGGGCGATTCACCACAGCTCGAGGCGCTCGGCCGGGCCCTTCGAGGCCCTCTCCTGCGGGGCCTCCGCGCCGACGCTCGTCGAGGACGAGCTCTTCGGCCACGAGCGCGGCGCCTTCACCGACGCCAAGGAACGCCGCATGGGCCGCTTCGAGCGCGCCGACGAGGGCACCCTCTTCCTCGACGACATCGACGACATGCCGCTGCCGACGCAGGTGAAGCTGCTGAGGGTCCTCGAGGAGCGGCGCTTCGAGCGGCTCGGCGGCTCCGAGACGATCCGCGTCGACATCCGCGTCATCGCCGCGACGAAGAGGGATCTCGAGGACCTCGTCGCCGGCGGCGACTTCCGCGAAGACCTCTTCTACCGCCTAAACGTCGTGCCCCTGGCGCTGCCGCCGCTCCGCCAGCGGCTCGAGGACCTGCCCGAGCTCGTCGAGCATTTCATCCGCCTTCACGGCGGCGAAGGCACCTACCGCGTCGAGCCCGAGACCTTCGAGGCGATGGCGGGCTACGAGTGGCCCGGCAACGTCCGCGAGCTCGAGAACGCCGTTAAGCGCGCGATCGCGCTCTCGACGCGCCCGGGGGTGCTCCCGAAGAAGTACCTCGTGCCGACGCCCCCCGCGAGGCCCGCGGAGCTCGCCGCCGGAGCGGCGTCCCTGAAGGGGGTGGCCGCCGACGCTCAGGTCGCGCTCATCATCCGCGTGCTCGTCGAGGCCGAGGGCAACAAGGCCAAGGCCGCGAGGGCCCTGGGCATCTCACGCAAGAGCCTGTGGCGCAAGATGAAGGACCTCGGCATGGAGGGGTACCGTTGAGGCCGGCCGCGCCGAATAAGGGGGAGAAGCCGGGTTCCGGGGTGGAGAAGTGCCGCTCCTGCGG
>Ga0272441_10008422_pt1 | contig 16318 bp, 14 predicted proteins | sample SSMProp6N_FD_193582 | JGI IMG/M metagenome (GOLD analysis project Ga0272441, IMG submission 193582) | Marine sediment archaeal communities from Little Sippewissett salt marsh, Falmouth, MA, United States - SSM-Prop-6N | ecosystem: Environmental > Aquatic > Marine > Wetlands > Sediment ... | reverse complement strand
AAGTCGTCGTAGTCACCCATCTGGCGGCCGAGCCCACCTTCGAGTTGGACCAGGACCGCTGCGGTCGCTGCGACCTTCCCGGTCCTGCCGGCAGCGTCGATCAGCGCGTCGACGCGTTCCTTCTCGTGCCGGAACCCCTGGACCGTGTTGCCGTACTGGCTCCACCACATGTTCCAGGCCTCGACGTGGGGCAGGGTGATGTCGAGCATCCGAGCGCCGATCGAGCCGACCATCAGCGCGGGCCCAGCGTTCCTCGCCCGCGGGTGCAGCACGCAACGCTCGAGGTCGTACCAGTCGCCGTGGAAGTCGATCTCGCCCTCGCGGAGCAGTGTCCGCACGATCGTGAACGCCTCCTCGAACCGGCTGACGCGGTGGTCGTAGGCGAAGCCGAACGCGTCGTACTCGCGACGGTTCCACCCGGCACCCAGCCCGAGGATCAGACGTCCGCCGGAGATCGCGTCGACCGTCGTCGCCTGCTTGGCCAGCATCGCCGGTGCGTGGAAGCCGGTCGATGCCACCAGCGGTCCGATCTCGATCGTCGAGGTCGACGCAGCGATCGCCGCCAGCGACGTCCACACCTCCCATGGTCCGCGATCGCCGACCTCGAGTTCGTACAGCAGGTGGTCGCCGAGCCAGAGCGAGTCGAAGCCGACCGCCTCGGCGGTCTTCGCCATGGCGATCAGCTCCGGGAACGGAACCTCCCACTCGACCTCGGGGAGTTGGACACCGATCTTCATGCGACGTTCGGGCACCTTCCGAGGCTAGTCAAGTCGCCTGGTCGAATCGGCAGGTCCCCCACTTCGGGTGAACTCGCGAATCCGCGCTCAAGTTCCCGGTCCGGTGTGCCGATACAGCGCTACGTTCTGTTCGCGGTCGACCATCGCCCGCGAGTTCCGCCAGCAACACGGTTTTCGTCGAATTCGAGGGAGTGGTCATGGTCCGTAGCAGATGGAGCCGCCCGGTGGCCGCGCTGATCGCCGCCGCCGCCGTGATAGCCGGGTGCAGCAGCGACGACGACTCTTCGCCTGCAACCACCGCAGCGACGCCGACCACCGAGGAGGCGAGCGCTCCGACCACCGAGGCCGGCCTCACGGGCGAGGGCCTCGATCTCGCGCTGCTGGCTCCGTCTCCCGGCCTCCTGGCCACGCTCTTCCAGGGTCAGGTGCGCGGCGCCGACTTCGCCGTCGAGGACGTCAACGACGGTGGGGGAGTGCTCGACGGGCCGCTGTCGGTCAGCACCTCGGCTGCGGAGCCCGGCGCCGAGCCGGCGGAGAACGTCGACGCGGCGGTCGACGGGGGAGCCCAGGCGCTGATCGGCCCGGCCGGCTCGTCCGGTGGTATCGAGGTGCGCGACGAGGTGGTTGCGCTCGACTCGACGATCTGTTCTGCCTCGGCGACCGTGCCGAGCCTGACGCTGGGCCAGGATCCGCTCGCACTGTTCCGCACCGCCGTGCCCGATGACGTCACTGCCGCCTATCTGGCCGGCCAGATCATCAACCGACGTGACGAGACCGCTCCGGACGCACCGTGGAAGGTGGCGATCGTCGCCCGTGGCGATGCCTACGGTCAGTCGGTCGGCAACACGATGGCGGCCGTTCTGCAGTCGGCCGGTCTGGTGCCGACGGTCGTCGACTACAACCCCCGACGGGTCCAGTTCGCCGGCACGGCCGAGGAGGTCGTGGCGCTCGCTCCCGACGTCTCGATCCTGGTCACGTACGAGGAAGGTGCCAACCTCCTGTCGGCGCTGGTCACCGCGGGCCTCGACCCGGCCACGATGATCGGCCTCGACGCGTTCTTCGCCCCGCGCATCGCGGACCTGGCCACCGCCGGAACCGAGGCGACCGCCGTCGACGGGTTCCAGATGCTCGGAACCATGGGGACGCGAGCCTTCCTCGAACGGCTCTACGACGCCGACCCGAACGGTCAGATCGCCAACGCGCCGCAGGCCTACGACTGTGCCATCGTGCTCTCGCTGGCCACCGCCGTGCTCGATGCGGGTGACGCCGACACGCTCGCCGAGGCGGCGATCGATGTCACCGGTGGCGGTGTGCCCTGCACGACCTACGCCGACTGTCTCGACAACCTCGATGCCGGCGACGACATCGACTACGACGGCGTGAGCGGTCAGATCGCACTCGACGACAACGGCGACCCCACGTTCGCCCGCTTCACGTCAGCCCGTCTCGAGGGTGGCGAGATCACCGACATCGAGAGCGCCGACGTCGACATCACCGTGCTGCGGCGCCAGTACGAGGCGTACGCCGCTGCATCGCTGAACACCCAGATCCAGATCGCCTTGAGCTTCCTCGGTTTCTACGACGGCCCGATCGACGGGCTCGACAGCCCGGAACTGACTGCGGCGATCGCTGCATTCCAGACCTCCGTCGGTCTCCCGCCCACGGGCGTGTGGGACGCGGCGACCGACGCAGCGATGCGCGAGGCACTGGGTGACCAGGCCGCCGCGCTGATGCAGAGCACGATGGAGGTGCAGATCCTGCTGACCGAGCTCGGGTTCTACGACGGACCGATCGACGGCATCTGGACCCAGGAGCTCACCGACTCGGTCAAGGCGCTGCAGCGTGAACTCGGCGTGCCGGAGACCGGCGTGATCGACACCGCCACCCTGCAGGCGATCTACGATCTCGGTGCGGCGAGCGGGGCACCGCCGACCACCACCGTGCCGCCGGCGACCACGGAGCCGCCCGTGACGACGGTCCCACCGACGACGGCGCCCCCCGCCACGACCGTGCCGCCGGCCACGACGACCCCGCCGACGACCACGACGCCGCCTGAGCCGGCCGGCACCCTCCTGGAGGAGCTCCAGAACGCCGGCACGTACGGAACGCTCGTGCAGATCGTCGAGGCCGCTGAACCATCGTTGCCCGACATCTTCGACTATCCAGCGACGTTCACCGCAGTGGCGCCCCAGGATTCGGCGTTCGTCGACCCGGCGTTCGTCGACTCGCTCCTCGCCGATGCCGATGCGGCCGCTGACTTCGTGCTCCAGCTGATCATCGATGGGACGATTCCGCTGGCCGACATGGCCGACGTCGAGTACGCGGAGTACGGCAACGAGTTGCCGGTCGTACGAGACCCGTCCGGATCGGTGACGATCGGCGGTGCGCCGGTCGTCGACGTCGATCGCCCGGCGAGCAACGGGATCATCCAGGGAGTCAGCACCCTTCCCGTGCTCACTCCCTGACCGGAGCACGTAGTCTCGCGGTCATGTCCCGACAGGCGGCCGCCGTGTTCGATCTCGATCGGACCCTGATCACCTCGTCGTCAGCGACCGTGTTCCGCAAGCACCTGGCGGAGCACGGCCTCGGCGGCGGGCACGACCTTCCGCTGGTCGACGTGTTCACTCGGTTCTACGAGCAGTTCGGCGAGACCTGGTTGTTGATGCAGCCGGCGCGTCTGTCGAGCCGGGCTGCGGCGGGTTGGAGCGTCGAAACGGTTGCCGCGGCCATGCAGGCCGCAGCCGAGGAGCTCGCCACGATGTTGCTTCCGGGAGCCGCGAAGGCGATCGAGGAGCACCGGGCCGCGGGTCGGCGCCTCGTGATGGCGACGACCTCGCCGATGGTGTTCGTGAAGCCGTTCGCCGACCGACTCGGCTTCGACGACACGGTCGCCACCCGATGGGAGCGCACCGCCGACGGCGAGGAGTTCACCGGTCGGATGGACGGGCCCTTCGTCTGGGGACGCACGAAGGCAGATGCCGTCGCCACCTGGGCCGGAGACCACGGGATCGCACTGTCGGAGAGCTGGGCCTACAGCGACAGCTACTTCGACGCACCGTTGCTCGCATCGGTCGGCCACCCGGTCGTCGTCAACCCCGACCTGCAGTTGCGGGTGACCGCCACGATCCGGGGCTGGCCGGTGACACACTTCGATCGCTCCGAGGGCGTCGCCAAGATCGCCGGACGCGAGCTGCAGGAGTGGGGGCGGCCGTTCGTGCGACCCCAGATCCTGGCGCCGAATGCGCGAATCGAGTTCGACGGCATCGAACACATCCCGTCGTCCGGTCCGGCGATCCTGGTGTTCAATCACCGGTCGTACTTCGATCCCACGGTGATGGCGCTGGTGATCGCGAAGGCGGGACGGAACGTCCGCGGACTCGGGAAGAAGGAGGTGTTCGACGTCCCGATCGTCGGTCGGATCATGAAGGCGTCCGGTGGGATCCGGGTCGATCGCGGCACCGGGTCGGACGAGCCGCTCGAGGCCGCGATCGCCGCCGTCGAGGCGGGTGAGCTGCTGATGATCGCACCCGAGGGCACGATTCCACGGGGTCCGGCCTTCTTCGATCCGGTGCTCAAGGGTCGTTGGGGTGCCGCTCGCATCGCTGCTGCAACCGGTGCGCCGGTGATCCCGGTCGGGCTCTGGGGGACCGAGAAGGTCTGGCCCCGCAGCGCTCGGCTCCCGAAGTTCTCGATCAGCGATCGTCCGCTGGTCACCGCCACGATCGGGCCGCCGGTGCCGCTGAAGTACCGCAACCCCGATGCCGACACGAAGAAGATCATGAAGGCGATCAGCGCGCTGCTCCCGCTGGAGGCGCGCAAGCGCCGCACACCGACCCCTGAGGAGTTGGCGATGACCTATCCGCCGGGGTATGACGGTGATCCGGAGGCCGAACTGAGCCGCCGCCCGGGCACCGACACCTGACGCCCCACCTGACGCCGCCCGCAACTCCCGACTGCGACACATCCGAGGACCCCATGGCCGAGACCCGAGAACGTGAACAACGCTTCAACGACCGCATGTCCGACCACGAGGCGCTCATGTGGAACATCGAGAAGGATCCGTGGCTCAACCCGAGCGGCGCGGCGATCACGATCCTGAAGGGATCGATCGACGAGGAACACTTCCGCCGCACCCTGCGTCGCGCCGTCGCCAAGATGCCCCGTCTCTACGAGCGGGTGGTTCCGGGGCTCGGCCGTCTCGCCCCGCCGGCGTGGGTGCCCGACCCGGAATTCGACATCGAGTACCACATGCGCCGGTTGCGCCTGCCGAAGCCCGGCACCGACCGGCAGCTCTTCGACCTCGCCGCCCAGCTGTACCAGGAGCCGCTCGATCGGACCCGCCCGTTGTGGCGGTTCGTCGTCATCGACGGCCTGAAGGGCGGGCGGTCGGCGATCTGGTCGATCGTGCACCACGCGGTCGCCGACGGGATCGGCCAGCTCCGCATGGCCGAGATGTACCAGCAGCTCGACCCGGACGACCCCCCACCGGACGACATCGATCTCGAGGGAATCGTCGAGGCGGCGGTCGAAGCGCACCACGCCAAGCAGCTCGGTGGCGATCTCACCGACGGGTTCGCGGCGACGGTCGGGCAGTCGCTCGCTCACCTGGTTCGGCGCGAGTTGGGTGTGGTGCGACGAGTGGCCGGCGAAGTCGTGATCTGGCCTGCCGACCCTCAGCGCGCTCGCGACACGATCGATGACGCGGTCGGTGCCTTGACGTCGACGCTGGGCGCGCTGACCGGTTCGGGCAACGAGGTCGCCGGCGGTTCACCGTTGTGGAAGGAGCGGTCGCGTCATCGGCACCTCGAACACCTCACGGTCCCGCTCGACGAGCTCAAGGTGGCCGCGAAGGGCCTCGGGGTGACGGTCAACGACGTGTTCCTCGCCGGCCTGACCGAAGGAGCGGTCCGGTATCACGCCGAACGCGGCGTCGAGGTCGACGCGTTCAACACGAGCTTCGTGCTCAGTACCCGGCACGACAGTGCGATCGGTGGCAACTCGTTCACGCCGGTGCCCGTGCAGGTGCCGGGCGCACCGATGCCGCTCGACGAGCGGATCGCCGACATTCACGACCGCCTGGCTGCGAAGCGCGAATCGATGTCGACCGGCGGTGGCATGGGCGCCCTGTCGGGTGTGGCCAACCTGCTGCCGACCTCGGTGGTGACGAGCGCCGCCCGTGCGGCGGCGGCGAAGATCGACTTCGCCACGTCGAACCTGCGCGGCGCTCCGTTTGCGCTGTACGTGTCCGGAGCGAGAGTGCTGAGGATCATCTCGATGGGTCCAGTGGCCGGAACCGCCTGCAACGCAACGGCGCTGTCGTACGAGAACAGCTTCGACATCGGCCTGTTCATCGACCCGGTCGCCATCGAGGCGCCGGGCGACTTCCGCGACGCCATCGAGTCGGCGTTCGCCGACATCCTCGCGCTCTGACGGCGGTGGCCGTTGGCACGGGTGCAACAACTCCGGAGGCCCGCCCCGGTCGGTGAGTCCCCGCTCGTCGCGGCCGATGTCGAGATCCCGGTTCCCGCTCCCGGCGAGATCGTCATCGACGTTGCGGCGTGCGGCGTGTGTCGAACCGATCTTCAACTCGTCGAGGGAGACCTTCCGGCCAAACGGCTGCCGATCGTGCCCGGTCACCAGGTGGTCGGTCGCGTGCGGGCGATCGGTGACGGAGTCGACCGGTGGGCGGCGGGTGATCGGGTGGGCGTCGCCTGGCTGGCCGGCTCGTGCGGGACGTGTTCGGCGTGTCGCTCGGGCACCGAGAACCTGTGCGCCGACGCCGAATTCACCGGCTGGGACCGTGACGGCGGGTACGCCGAACAGATGACGGCACGAGCGGACTTCGCGTTCGCGATCCCCGACGGGTTCGGCGACACCGACGCGGCACCATTGCTGTGCGGCGGGGTGATCGGGTACCGATCACTGAAGATCTCCGGGATCCGTCCCGGTGGTCGGCTGGGCCTCTACGGCTTCGGGGCTTCCGCGCTGCTCGCACTGCAGGTCGCGGTCCACTGGGGCTGCGAGGTGTACGTCGCAACCCGCTCGGAGCCCGAGCGCCGGCGGGCGCTCGATCTCGGCGCGGTGTGGGCCGGCGGTTACGACGACGCACCGCCCTTCCCGCTCGACGCGGCGGTGACGTTCGCACCTGTCGGGTCGGTCGTGGTCGCGGCGCTCCGGGCGATCGGGCCGGGCGCCACGGTCGCGATCAATGCGATCCATCTCGACGAGATCCCGTCGTTCGACTACGACCTGTTGTGGCGCGAGCGTGGGCTGCGCAGCGTCGCCAACTTCACCCGTCGCGACGCCGAGGAGTTCCTGGCGCTCGCCGTGGCGATTCCGATCCGGACGGTGATCGAGGTCCATCCGCTGGTCGACGCAAACGCCGCACTCGCCGCGCTGGCGAGCGGCGACGTCGGCGGCGCGGCCGTGCTCGTCTGCTGATCGCCAGAGCGCGGCTCCACATCTAGAGTTCTCCGCATGCAGGTGAGCGAGCTGTGGCGATATCCGGTCAAGTCGATGGTCGGCGAGACCGTCGAGACGATCCGACTCGACGAACTCGGTGTCGTCGGTGACCGCACGTGGGCGGTGCGCGACCTCGAACGCGGAGGGATCCGCGGGGCGAAGAAGATCGGGGCGCTCATGCAACTCGCCGCCCGTGACCTGGGTGACGGTGAGGTCGAGATCTCGTTGCCCGACGGTTCGGTCGTGCGAACGAGCGACCCCGACGCCGACGAGCGGGTGAGCGCCGCTGTCGACCATCAGATCAGCCTCGAGTCGTTGCGCCCCGCCGACGACCTCGACCACTATCGGCGTGGTGCTCCGGACTCCGAGGACATCGAGGCGGAGATGCGAGGCATCTTCGGACGCGAGGCCGACGAGCCGTTCCCCGACTTCTCGGTCTTCCCGCCGATCATCGCCGAGTTCGAGTCGCCTCCCGGCACGTACTACGACGCGTTTCCTCTGATGGTGATGTCGACGGCCGCGCTCGCGGCGCTGGCGCGTGCACTTCCGGAGTCGAACGTCGATGTACGCCGGTTCCGGCCATCGCTCGTGATCGACACCGGTGACGACGGCGCCGAGGCATCGACGCCCGGCCACCCCGAGTTCGACTGGAGCGGCCGACGTGCCACCATCGGCACCGCGACGATCGAGTTCGACGCGCCGTGCCCTCGATGCGTGATGGTCACCCGGCAGATCGACGACCGCATCCCCGCCGACCGGGCCGTGTTGCGTCACATCGTGCGCGACCTCGATCAGAACCTGGGCATCTACGCGACGATCGTCGAGCCCGGCGTGGTCACTGTGGGCGATCCACTGACGCTGTTGTGACCGTGCCGGGGTCGTGTGCTTCAGAGGTGGGCGTGCCCCCACGACTGGTAGGCGCTGATCCTCGGACCAGGCAGGTACCCCTCCTCGAGCCGGTCGATGCGGAAGCCACCGCGCTCGATGAGGTCGGGGATGCGCCGAGTGATGTGGCAGCCGCCTGCGATCCGGGTCCAGATCGGATCGACGCGGTGTTGCCACCGCCGCACCGACTCGTCGGGCGACTCGCCGTGCTCGGCGAACAAGAGCTGACCGTGCGGCTTCAGGACCCGTCGCATCTGGTCGAGTGCCTGCTCCCAGTCGGCGATGCTGCACAGCGTGTAGGTGAGCACCACGGTGTCGACGCTCTCGTCCTCGAGTGGGATCTCCTCGCCCGGAAGATCGAGCCACCGCACCTCGACGGCGGCGCGTTCGATGCGCTCGGCGGCTACGGATCGCATCCCGTCGTTGGGTTCGAGGCCCCACACGAACTCGACCTGTGATGGGTCGTAGAAGGGCAGGTTCAGCCCCGGACCCATTCCGACCTCGAGCACTCGGCCCGTGGCGTGCGGTACGACGGCGCGACGCTGCCGCTCGATGTCGCTCCCGCTGCACGCGAGGTTGATCACACGCGGGAGCACGTGGCGTTCGTAGAGATTCATCAGGGCCCAACGTAGGCGTTCGCACGTGCGGGGCGAGGTCGAGGTCCCGGTCGGCGAGGGCGTCAGGCGGCGAACGGGTGGGTTCGCTCGCTGACGAGCGGACCCTGTCGCACGATGACCGTGCCCTCCGGGAACGCCGAGCAGACCTCCTCGATCATGTCGACGTGCTCGTCGATGACCGCGTCGACCATCGAGTCGATGTCGTCGTCATCGCGCGGCTCGAGATGGCCGCCGCGTCCTGCGGCGACCGAACGCTCGATCGCCGTCTGCCGGAGGAGGTCGATCCAGCCCCCTCGATCGAGCCAATCGAAGACCGCGTCGCGGAGATCGGACGGCCCGACCCCGGGCCGGTCGACCACCAGTGCCGTGGTGGTGGCCCGTCCGCTGGCCAGCCCGGGGAACCCACGGTTGCAGCCGCATCGCTCGCCCGAGGCGCACTCGGTGGCCACGGGGGTGACCAGTTCGCCCTCGACGGTCCAGGCGTAGTCGCCCGGTGCCGTTCCCTGGAGTTCGTTCGTTGCCACCAGTACCAACATGTCGTTCCTCCTTCGTTCATGCACTGACACCAGTGTGAACGAGGGGTGCGTCAGAGTTGGCCGGGGCGATCGGCAGGTCGGCTGAGCCGGACGACCGGTTCCCCGGTGACGTCGGCGAGCGTCGTCAGAGCATCGTCGAGCGCGCCGACCTCGAACTCGATGAGACGCTCGAGCAGACCGTCGACGGTCCAGACGCTGATCGCGAGGAGTTCGACGGTGGTGGGCCCGTGGCGGTAGGAGCGGTGGGTGAGGACGCTGAGGTCCCCGGCGGTGGCCACGGTGACACCGCTGACGTGCAGACCCATGTCGCGCATGGACCGCACCGTGCCGAGGAGGCCGTCGCGTCGGATGGCCTGCGGGACCCCACGGTGCGTCTCCTGGACGAACCCGTCAGCCAGGAGATGCGCGAGCCCCGCTTGACCCTCTTCCTCGATGATCGCGTGCGCCTGGGCGGCCCACTGCTGAGCCGATGTCTCGCTCGGCGTGGTCGCTCCGTCGTCCGGGTGGTCGGACATGGCGCACAGCTGATCAGTTGGTGCTGGCGGCGCTCTCGACGGCGTCGGCGGCGTCGGCTGCCGAGTCGGCGGCGGGCTGCACCTTGTCCTTGGCCTGCTGGGCCGCGCTGGAGACGGTCGTCGTCGCCTTCTTGGCGCTGGCTTTCACGTCGTCGCGTCGGAATGCGGCTGCTGCGGCTGCTGCGGCGCCGATGAGGGCGATGATGATGAGAAGCTTCTTCATGACGTCGACCGTACTCCGGGCCCCGTCGCCGCCACAACCGTCGACCGACGCTGGTCGCGCGCGGTCGCTCAGAGCACGAAGCGCATTGCGCCCACCATGGCGCCGGGAAGTCGGGCGCTGCCCGTGGACCGGCGTCCGTAGGTGGACGTGTCGAGCAACACCTCGGCGTCGTCGGTGAGGCCCTCGAGGCGGTCGCCGAGGAGATGGAAGGCGGTGTCGTCGAAGCGCAGCACGTCGACGGGCGCGACGATCTCGCCGTCCTCCACCCAGAAGGTCGCGAACCGCGTCATTCCCGTGGTGCGACATGCCGCCTGGTCGGAGAAGTTCAGGTACCAGAGGTTGCCGACGAACAGCCCGGTGCCCAGCGTTTCGCCGACCGATGCGGTCGGCAGTGTGCCGGGGGAGACCGCCACCGACAGCGGCGACTCGGCATCGCCGGCGCCGTTGGTGGGCACGCCGTACTCCTGGGCCGAGCGAGGTGAGACGAGCGTGTCGGCGTACTCGCCGTCGACGATCAGCGGCACCGAGTCCGGCCGGAGGAACCCGGCCGACTGGAAGTTGGCCGCGACACCGTTGGCGGTGTCCTCGCTGATCGACACGAGAGGCGACAGGGTGACGTCCTCCACCAGCATCTTGAGCAGCGGGGTCTGGCGGGTCTCGTGGGCGCGCCGGCCGAACGCGCCGTGCCACGAGAGCAGCTGGATCACTTCCTCCATGGCTCTCGGAGCGAGGTAGGTGCGGTACTCGCCGGGCGGGAGGCTGATCGGGTCGCGCCCGAGGGCGGCGACCTGCCGCGCCGACCAGTCGACCTTGGCGGCGAACGCATCGTCGTTCCACTCGAAGCCGGCGTAGAGGTTCTTCGCCGCCTTGTCGGCGCGGAGGTAGAAGCACCAGTCGAGATTGAACGTCGACGACTGGAACCAGTTGCGCTGCCCGAGGCTGTTGCCGAAGCCGCTGAACGTGTCGCCGGACGCGTAGATCCCGACCAGATCGCGGTTCGCTCCCGCGGTGCGGATGTCGGCGAGCGCGGCGTCGGGGGCGGGGATCGATCCGCGCTCGATGCGCTCGGTCGAGGTCGGCTCGGTGTTGTAGAGCAGGAACGGGTCGTCGGCGACGACGCGGCGTTGCTCGCGCAACTGCACCAGCAGGGCGGCGATCCGGGCGTCGTCGATCGAGCGCACCCCCGACAGGCGGATGCTGCCCGCCACGTGGCGCCGACCCTCGACCAGGTCGACCGTCAAGGTGCGTTGGTCGATCGTGCCGGCCTGGCGGACCTCGCTCTGGTTGAGACGGATGAAGTCGGTCCGTTCGCCCGACACGTTGGCGAGCAGCACCTCGTCGCCCACCAGTGCGGCCGTCGCCGTGGTGACCAACTCGTCGAAGTAGGCCTGGTCGTCGCGGAGCGAGCTCATGCCGTTCTCCCCGGTCATGCCTCGCCTCCGAAGACCTCGATGTTCGAGAACTTGCACGCCGGCGACGCATGACCGGTGCCGATCATCTGGTTGAGTTCGCCCTTGCCGCAGTTCGGCGTGCCCATCACCGTGAAGCTGTCGGTGTCGGCGACCCCGCTCAGGCTCCGCCAGAACGTGGACGAGATCCCGCGATAGCCGGGGTTGCGGACCACACCGACGATCTCGCCGTTCTCGATCCGCTGGCCGTACTCGCACCCGAACTGGAACTTGTTGCGGCTGTCGTCGATCGACCAGGAGTTGTTGGTGTGCATGTAGACGCCGTGCTCGATCGAGGCGATCAGCTCCTCGAGCGTCGACGCTCCCGGCTCGACGTTGAGGTTCGCCATCCGGTCGATCGGTGGTCGATTCCAGTTGTCGGCGCGAGAGTTCGCGACGCCGGGAACACCGCTGCGCTCCTGCGACACAGCGCCGCCGAGGCCGCGTACGAGGATGCCGTTCTCGATGAGGTGCTGACGCTTCGCCGGCGTGCCGTCGTCGTCGAACGCGTACGACGCCAACTGTCCCGGCACGGTCGGATCGAAGGTGACGTTGAGCAGCTCCGAGCCGTACTGGTACGTACCGAACATCTCGGGTGTCACGAAGCTCGTGCCCGCATAGTTGCGTTCGTCGCCGAGGATGCGATCGAGCTCGAGCGGATGGCCGATCGACTCGTGGATCTGCAGGACCATCTGGTCCGGGGCGAGGAGGGCGTCCATGACGCCGGTCGGACAGTTGGGTGCGTCGAGCAGCTCCAGCGCTTGTTCGGCAACCTGGGAGGCGGCGTCGCCGAAGCCGTACCGTCCGAGCACCTCGGCGCCGCCCTGTCCGCAGAACGCGTGACCGCCGAACGTGCGGGTCTGGGTGTTGGTGCCTTCGTTCGCCGTTGCCTGGAGGCTCGGGTAGACGAAGCGGAAGCGCTGTTCGATGCGGCCCGTGGCGCCGACCCTCGACCGTGTGAGCAGGAGTTGATCGACGTCGCGACGCACGAGCGAGGCACCCCAGTTGACGATCCGGTCGTCGATCCCGAGCAGCCGCGACTGTTGCTGGAGCAGGCCGATGCGGTCGTCGAGCGGCAGGGTGTCCCACGTGATCTCCACCGGCGACACGTAGGTGCCGGTCGCGTGGTTGCGTGGCGCTGCGGTGGTCACCATCGAGCCGGCGGTGACCGTCGCCCAGTACCGCGCACGGTCGACGGCGCTGCGCAGTCCGTCCTCGCTGAGGTCGGTGGTGGCGGCGTAACCGAGGCCGCCCGCATCCCAGATCGAGATCATCACGCCGGTGTCGAACTGGTTGAAGATCGGCTCGAGCTGGTTGCGGCGAACCGTCAGGCGCTCGGACCGCTCGTCGACGAGTCGGACCGAGGCGTAGTCGACGTCGCCCGGGAGCACGGATCGGAGCCGGTCCTCGAGGGTCTGCGATTCGATCAGCAGGTCGGTCATCCGAGCAGGTTAGGCCGTCGGTCGGATGCCGGCGACGGCCACCGGGGTACTGTTCGTACATGGACCTCGACGCACGCACCGCTGAGCTGTTCGAGCACTTCTCCACCCAGGAGTTCGACGGCCTCACCGATCTCTTCGCACCCGGCGCCGGCGTGCGTCAGAACGGCAATCCCGAGCACGGCATCGACGGCCTGCTGACGATGATCCAGGGTCTGAAACGCGACGGCGTGACCGTCGAGTACTCCGACATCCGCCGCAACATGGGGGAGCGGTTCGTCGTCGAGCAGCACCTCGTGCGCCTCACCCGTCCCGACGGGGTGTCGGCCGCGACCGACGTGTGCGTGGTGTTGCACTTCGACGAGCAGGGCCTGATCACCGGCCTCCACGAGTACGTCGACACCGCCGCGCTCGCCTCGCTCTACGCCTGACCGGCACGGCGAGGTAGCACGACCACACCGAGGTCGGTGAGGATCTCGCGAGCCCGAGTGTGATCGGGTTTCCGGTCGCGCCCGGTTCGGTCGAGGGCCTGGCCCCGCATGATCAAGGCGTGTTCCAGTTCGCTCGAAGGTAGGCCGACGGCTGTCGACGCACAAGGTGTCGAGCCCCCTGTCACATGCTGTTCACCGATAATGCCCACCTCCGTGATCGACTGCGCGCACAGGGTGGTGGAATCGGCCAGTCCTGCCCATTCCTCCAGGTCTGCCCATTCCTGAACGGACCACGATCCGAAGTACCGTCGCGTACATGAGCGAGACGATCGGGTACGGCATCATCGGGAGTGGGATGATGGGCGGCGAGCACATCCTCGATCTCAACCACGTCGACGGCGCGGCGGTCCTGGCGCTCGCCGATCCGGTGGAGTCCAGCATCGAGTGGGGGCTCGGCTGTGTCGAGTCCGGACCGGGCGGCGCCGAGGCCAAGAGCAGGGTCGCCACCTACGCCGACCACCGCGAGTTGCTCGCCGATCCGAACGTCGACGTGGTCGTGATCACCACACCGAACTTCACCCACGCGGCGATCCTCGCCGACGTGCTCGCCACCGACAAGCACGTGCTGATCGAGAAGCCGCTGTGCACGCGCGTCGAGGACTGTCTGCGCGTGGTCGAAGCTGCCCGCCACCGTGATGCCATCACGTGGATGGGGCTCCAGTACCGCTTCATGCCGACCCCGGCGGCGATGCTCGAGCAACTCGACTCCGGCGTCTGCGGCACCACCCACATGGTGTCGATCAGGGAACACCGCTACCCGTTCCTCGGCAAGGTCGGCGACTGGAACCGGTTCACCCGCAACACCGGCGGCACCCTCGTGGAGAAGTGCTGCCACTTCTTCGACCTGATGCACCTGGTCGCCGGTGCGCACCCGGTGCGGGTGATGGCCAGCGGCGGCCAGGACGTCAACCACCTCGACGAGTACTACGAGATCGACGGTCGGATGGAGCGCTCCGACATCCTCGACAACGCCTTCGTGATCGTCGAGTTCGCCAACGGTGTGCGCGGGATGCTCGACCTGTGCATGTTCGCCGAAGGTGGCCGGTACGAGCAGGAGCTCACGATCACCGGCGACGTGGCCAAGCTCGAAGCGACCGTTCCCGGTGACACGGTGTGGGTCGGTGAACGTGCCAAGGCGGAAGGCCATGGCCACAAGATCGGACACGGCGTCCGCGAGGTGGCAGCGCCGATGGACCCCCGTGTGCCGTACCCCGACTTCCACCAGGGTGCGAGCTTCATGGAGCACCTCCACCTGCTCGACGCAATCCGTGCCGGCCGGCCAGAGGCGGTCACGGTCACCGAGGGGATGTGGGCGGTCGCCACCGGCGCCGCAGCGCACCGCTCGATCGACGAACGCCGCCCGGTCGAACTCGCCGAGTTCGGTCTCAGCTGACGCCCGTCAGCTCCGCGGCGTTGCGCTGGACCTTCTCGACGGCTCGAACGACGTCGAGGGCGTCGTCCTCCGTTCCCATCAGGACCGACGTGGTGAACCACAGCGTCGTGTCGGCCAGGTGCTCGGTGACCGGGAGCGAGAGTTCGGCGAAGTCCTGCATCCCGGCGCGGTCGCGCCAGCGCGGGGCGAATCCATCCGGGTCGCGGAAGACGTCGAGCCGGTGGGTGGGCGGGTACGACATCGTGAGTGGGATCCCTTCGGCGGCGAGGGCGAGGCGCGCGGGCTCACGGTCGGTGCCGAACTCGTGGGGGTCGATGCGCACGACATAGCAGTAGTTGCCCTGTCGGTCGCAGCGAGGATCGCGCGTCTGTGGATGCACGCCGGGGATCGCGGCCAGTGCGCTGTCGAGGAACAGCGAGCGCTCGTCGCGCCGGGCAGCCTGTTCCTCGAACCGTTCGAGTTGCGCGAGCAACACCGCCCCCTGCCACTCGGTCATCCGGTAGTTCCCTCCGAGCGCGAAGTGGGAGTAGAACCATTCTCCGGGGCGTCGGCCGCAGTCGCTGTACGACGCTGCGTTCGCTCGTACCTCGGGGTCGGTGGTGACGATCGCACCGCCCTCCCCGCCGGTCATCAGCTTCGACGCCTGGAACGAGTAGGTGCCGGCCGAACCGAACGTGCCGACCATCTGCCCGTTGAACAGCGACCCGTGCGCATGGGCGCAGTCCTCGATGAGCACGAGGTCACGACGGGCACAGATCTCGGTGAGCCGTTCCATGTCGGCCGGATGGCCGGCGATGTGGACGGCGATGACGGCTCGGGTGCGTTCGGTGATCGCGGCCTCGACGGCGTCGGGATCGATGCATCCCGTGCCGAGTTCCACGTCGACCAGGACCGGACTCGCGTTCACCATGAGCACCGACGCTGCGGTGGCGACGAACGTCCAGCTCGGCACGATCACCTCGTCGCCCTGGCCGATGCCGGTGGCGAGCAGCGCCACCTCGATCGCATGCGAGCCGTTGGTGACGGCCACTGCGGGCCCCGTGCCGTGCAGCTCGCCCCAGGCATGCTCGAACTCGTGGACCCTGGTTCCCTGCGTCGACCACCACCGGCGGCTGTCGAGCACGTCGAGCAGCAGCTCACGCTCGCGATCGTCGTGCTCGGGCCATGCCGGGTACTGCACCGTGCGGACGGGCGGTCCACCGTGGATCGCGAGTTCGCTCATCCGGTCATGATCGCACCCGGCGACGGTTCGTGCAGCGCTACTCGAGGAGCGGGCGGAGTGCTCGGGCGAGCATCGCGAGGCCGTCGGGCGGTTCGTCGGCGACATCGTCGGGCGCTCGGCATCCGACGGGAAGCATGGCGGTGCCGTCGCGTCGGTACGTGATGATGCGGCCACCGCGGGTTCGCCGGTCGACCAGGCCGAGGCGGGTCTTCTCCCGGTTGTGGCCGTTGCAGCGAGGGCGTCCGTTGTCGACGTCGGTACGGCCGTCGTCGCGGTCCCATTCGTCCATGTGGTCGATGTCGGCGTGGGATGAACTCACCGTGCAGCCGAGATGTCCGCAGTGCTGTTCC
>Ga0272441_10008421_pt1 | contig 16319 bp, 32 predicted proteins | sample SSMProp6N_FD_193582 | JGI IMG/M metagenome (GOLD analysis project Ga0272441, IMG submission 193582) | Marine sediment archaeal communities from Little Sippewissett salt marsh, Falmouth, MA, United States - SSM-Prop-6N | ecosystem: Environmental > Aquatic > Marine > Wetlands > Sediment ... | reverse complement strand
CTCACATGGTTTGGAGGTCTTGTAACAATTCTTGTAAAGTGTTCTCCACTCTCTAGTGTTAATTCCATTGCATCATTAAAATCTTCTTCTGTAATAGTATCTCTTAAATCAGCCATAGCTAGTAATCCCATTAGTTTAAATAATTTCCAATGTCTATGTCCTAATTCAAATTTCTCTGCCTCCTGATGCGATTTAAGCTCTAATGCTTTCTTTTTGTTTTCTCTTTCATATTCTATAATTTTATAATAGATTTCATCTGGAACATTAATGATTTTCTTATGCCAATCAACAGTAGCTAAATCTTGAAAATGACTCAATAGTTCATTATCCATACCCTTAGCTTCTCTAATTCTTTCCAGGATTACTTTTGGGTCTTCATCATCAATATGCTGGTATTCATTAATATAGCAAAAGAACATTCTTCTTGCATATCCTTGAATTAACATTGATATAAATTTTTCTTCTTCTTTTGAACCATTAAGTAAAGCTGATGGTGAACCAAACATAAATAGTGTTGCTGGGATAGCTCCTGATTCTCCATTGCTATCTACTTTAATTAATTTATCTTTGGATTCTCCAAAGTCATAAGCTTCAAGTAATGCTCCAACTACTTCTTCAAACTTTTCTATGTTATATGCTATTTCATCAATTTGCATACAAGTACCACCTACTCCAGCCATAGTATACTTTTCTCTTAATCCTTTGAGACCAGCTTCTGTTGCATCTGAGAAGTCATATAACTTATCTGGTAGTTTTTGCCATCTTTTAACCAATATGTCTAATGCTTCTTCAAATTCAATACCTTCTTTAGTTGCTTTCCTTTCTGCCAACATATTAACATTGTTTCCAGCATAAGAAGTAGAATATTCTTCATATTCATCTCTGAATTTTTTAAATACATTATCTTGTAATGTTTTATTTATTCTACCTTTATTAAATCCTGATGGTGCTAATGCTACTCCATAAAAATTGATTGGTAATAAAGCCTTGTCCCATGTTTCTACACATATATTCATATGGGAAGCTATTTGACTTAACTTATTAAAAATCATCATATTCATAAAGTGAGTATTTGTTTTACCCATTTTTGATTCAATAATAGTATGTATTTTATTGATTACCTTGTTTTTCACTATCTTGCTCCTTTCTTAGTTTATATAATTCTGAATCGTAATGTTCAAGAATACAATCTATTTCACTTACAACATATAGTAATTCTTCTTTCTTATAGTTATCTAACTGTGAAATAATATTAAAAATATTTCCTCTTCTCTTTATTTTTGTTTGAACAAACTTGCAATTTAATTCTGTTGCTTTGCTACTTAATTCTTGTACTGTCATCTTTAATCCTTATCTTTATTGGTTTAAATAGCTCACAAGCCTTAGAAAGCATTTTTGCTTGTCTTATATCCTCGAAAGGATTATCTAGTCTTGTAGCTTCTCTAAATGCTTCTAAACCATCATTGACTTCTACAACATCTCTTAGCAATTCTCCATCATATAGTTTAACTTTATGTTTAGGAAAACTATTTAATTGTATTTCTATCATTTTTTATACATCTCATAATTATTAGATACACAACTTTTAATATCTACTACTTTCCATTCATTGTATTTAAAGCTATCTAGTCTTAAATAATTTAATAGATATTTATAATCATGTCTAATACATTCTCTGTGTTCACAAAATATTTTCATTAACTAAACTCCTTTGGTGTTGCTCCTCTCGTTTGACAATATGTGCTATATTCACAATATCCACATCTCCAAGTTTCACAGTCTTTATTTGGTTCAACATCTCTTTTTGATATTAATATTTTTCTTGCCATTAGTTCTTCTATCTCTTTTGTGTTTAATAGGTCTATATCAGTTGACCATGTTATTGGCATTTTCTCTTTATTTTTTTGATGACCCAATACAAATACATGAATATTTCCAAAGTTGCTTACTTCTTTAAATATATCAATTATTAGCCATCTATATACAGATAGTTGTATAATCCAATCTTCTGATGTTTCTCCATTCTTCCATTTTTGTAGCATTGGAAAGTGTCCACCAGTCTTTATGTCTTCTATAGTTGCTTCTCCATCACTATTTAATACAATTCTATCTATTGTTCCACCTATGCTAGTTCCATCTAAGTATTTAGTTGTTGAGAATTCTTTTATAACATTTGTTTCGTTAAGACTCTCTGAATTTTCATGGATTAAGCTACCTACAAAACTCGGAGAAAAGACTTCGTCTTTTTCCTCGTTTTTATAAGCATCTGTTCTATTTTTAATCCATAAAAGATAATCAGGTTTATTAAAATCACTAGCACTGAACTCTACATTTTTATCAATATATGGTATAGGTTTAAGCATCTAACATCTCCTCTAATATTAATCTTGCATTTTTAACATTAACAACGTCTTCATCAAAAACTTTTCTCATCCATTCAGAGTGTTTATTTTTTGGAAGCTTAATTGCTACTTCTTCAATAAGTGTTATTCCACATATTTTATGGTGTGTTAACATTTCCCTTAATGCAACGTTACCATTATAGAATATGTTTTCCAATTGCTTATATGGTTTATTGCTTTTAAACTGTCCTCTATTGGTTACAACTTCGTCTATAAATTTTCCTAACTCATTCATTATGCACACTCCAATGCTAAATCTCTTAGCTGTTTATTTACTCTAATTATTTCTTTTTGGTCTGTTAATGCTTTAGCTTTAGACCAGTTATCAATTACTATACCATCATCAGTTGTTCTCTTGGTTCTTCTTGTGAATAGACCATTTACTAATGCTTCTTGTACTCTATTATAGATTTTATATCCATCATTACCCATATCTTCAACTCTTCTGATAAGGTTTAGTTCATTAATGTCCATAATATCTTTAATACTATATCTAAGTTCTGAAGCTTTTTCTAGGAAGTATCTCTTTGTTATATGACTCCATTCTTTTTTACTTAGATATTTGTGTTCTTCTTCTATTTGATATACATTATCCATATATTGGTTAATAAATCCACTTAATAGTTCGTTCCAATTTTGTGCTGTATGTTGTACTTTCATTGTTTCAATGTTTGTACCAGCAATTAAACCATTACTACATGCAAATCTTATATAACCAGTATGTACAACAAATGAAGTACTTCTGTTATGACTGTTTTGGATAACAACTGTTGGTACTCCCTCTGGAGTTTCTAATGGAGTATATTTTAATGTAGCTAAATGTTTTTGTTTATTTATATTTTCTTGTACTCTTACTCCACCTACACTAATTGAATCCAACTTAAAATCATATTGACTTACTAGGTCTTCAATAACATTTGATGTATTAATTATTTGGTATCTTTCTGATACACCATTCTTTGGTTCTGTTTGTGTAAATACACTTGGTAGTTCTATATTTGACATATTATCTCCTTTTAAATTCCATATCTTTCATTTCACTATCATCTCTATCGTTTAGCATACTAATCATTTCAATATCCATAGATATATTTAATGCTAATGATTCATTAATTTCGACCATTCCATCAGCTATTAAATGACTTTTATCTGAATATTTATTCATGATTCTCTTAATTTCATTTTTGTCATCTGGTTCAATACTATATTTTGTCATTTTTATTTTCCTTCTAATATTTCGATTAACTTATCTGCTTTACCATCTTTACTGAATACTGATATGCCATCAGATGACAGATACAATGCTTCTTTTAACTCACTACTTGTCATGCTGTTATCTAGCTTTAAAGATAAGTCTCTCATTGTTTCTTTTAGTTCTGACACTCTATGTTTTAGACTGGTATTATCTCTGACTAAGTCACCATACATTTTCATAATCTCTACTGTTTTCATCTTATTCTCCTTATTGGTTCTAATTAATGTTGCCACAAGTAAGGCTATTGGACTTTATATTTAAATTCCACTTCAAAAACTTTTCCTTTGTATTAATTTGTTTTGCCAATAACCTTAACTGTAGCAACGACTTAAACTGCTTGCTTATATCGATAATCTATCTTGGTTCTCTTTATCCCAAGCTTCACATATTTTTTTTAATTTAATGTAACCTGACATATTGTAACCACCATTCTTTGTAAATAGAACCCCATCTAATCTAGTTATATTACCACTGTTACTGCTTTTAAATATACCTTTGTCGTGCAACCATACAGTAAACCTTCTTGGATTCTTAAAATAGTAGTATATTTTTATTACTCTATTTTTTAATCTATCTACTTCATCAAAAAATGTTTGATGTCCTACCGCTAAGTTACCATTCCCTAATTTTTCAAATAACTTATACTTCTCTTTTTGAGAGCATCTCATTGTTGAAAAATATGTTCTACTCATTCCTACTGATTCTGACTGTTCACGCAATGTCATTAGTCTATCCACTCCTTTAATATCTTTTCGTATTTCTTAATTGACTGTTTCTTTAAGAACCAAAAGTCCATATTGCATCCACGTTTAGACTTGATAATATAGTCATCATCTTTAATGCACTGTAATAGTTGTTCTATATGATGTTTTCTAATATCTCTAACTTTACAAGACACAGTCTTATTGTCACCTCTTCTTACTCGTATTGTTTTACTTCCATAAGGTATATTGTACTTCCTTAATTGAAATGCTATATTTCCTTTGGTTGATTTATTTAATTTATCAAACATTAATTCTCCTTGCTTATAAATTTCAGCTCACCTTCTCTGTGTCTTATTGCATCTAACAGCTTATTATATTCTGTTTCACAGTTGTCTTTGTAGGACAAGAACTCTATTTTGAGTGTTTGATTTGTCATCAACACAATAAGATTGTATTTGTCTGAACCTTCAGTGTACTTCTCTCGTTCCATAGAAACTGTTTCAATTTTATCTATATTTATAATATGTTTATCTGCTCCATAAAATCCATTAATTTCTATTATCATTTTGTTCTCCTTTAAAACGGGGTAGGAACTTTGTTGGCGACAAACTACCCCTTATGCGAATTTTTAGTATCAGACTAAACCACTCTAAACTACCAAAATTTAATCTCACACAGTTTTGCTATGAACCATATCAGGGAGCAGATTAATTATTGTTAATCTTTAGCAATACAACATAAGGATTATCTTTATAGTTACCATATTTTTATTTCCTTTCACATATAGCACTATAGGTTATTTACTTTTATTATCCATTGACACGCTTTTGCTATTCGCTGCATAACATATGGAGTATCAAAATCATCATCTTCTATGTGTAGCTCCATGTCTCTTAAGTTTGTTACAACTATACTGTTGCATTCATCGAGTAATTTATACCCTTTTGCAAATGCCCAAACCTTGCATCTTATGTGAATAAATTCAGATACATTTATACTTAATTTGGAGTTTGTAGCTAAATTACTATAATATATCCTATTTCCTTGTTTGCTTTTAAACACCATATTCCTACCTAAAATATAAGGTAAAATATGGGCTATATCATCATCATTAATAGTTTTCATTCTCATCCTCCTATAACCATAAAGGCTATTTATTTTTAAGCATATCTATCTTACTCATCAAACAATCATTTCTTTATTTCTCATTCTTTGATTAAAACTAGCAACAGAATGTGCAATACGACTAGCCAAATTTGATTTAAAATCATTTATATCAGAAGAAAGTTCAACACCTAAAGCCTCTTCAATTACATGTAAATTATTATAATAATCACAAATATGTTGGTTATCAAAATTTATATCAAATTTGAAAATTCCTTTTCTCGTACATCTTTTAGGAGATTCACAATATGGAAAATCTTTTTTTTCTTCTTGCCAAACTTCATATATGTGTTCATCAGCTTCACATATAGCATAACTACCACCAGTTCCATACTCCCCCTCATAGCTATCCCATGTTTGATTAGAACAAATAAAACATGGCTTAATAAAAAACTTGTGATTTGTAAAATCTATCTTACTCATCATATGCTCCTTTAAAAACTTATATGTGGTAACAAACTTTCCACAGTCTTACATATAATATTCATATGTTCGCCAAGATGGCTGTATTCCCAACCATAACCGAACCAAGATTGACATAATGTAGTGTTAATATCATCAAGCATTTCTCTAGTTAGGCTCATTGTCTGCTCCAAAACTTAATTCAATAGCTTTAAAAATGAAGTCTTTCCATTTAGTCCACCATTCTAATGCTCCTTTATCCATATTTGCTATTTCTTCATCTGTAAAGTTTTCCCACTCTTTGATTGTAAAGTTTTTACAGCCTATTTGAAGATAATCTTTAGTAAAGCCTATTTGATAGGTATCTATTTGCATTGTTCTTATTTCCTTCATATTCCCAAAACATCTTAAATCAGCTCCAACTAAATTAGCTTCACTTAAATCAGCTCCTTCTAAATTAGCTCCAACTAAGTCAGCTCTATATAAATTAGCTTCTTCTAAGTCAGCTCCACTTAAATTAGCTCTACTTAAATTAGCTCTACTGTCACCGTTACCTTCTAACCATAATCTATGGTCTTCTAAGATTTTATCTAGTTCTACTTTTGTCATCTCATTACCCTTTCAGTATGTTTATCTAAGATATTGTCAATATCTTTAATCATTGCTCTATATAGTTTTATAGCTGTATCAAACACAATACTATCTTCAGCTCTGCTACTTAACTCTTCCGCACCAGCTAAATGTTTCTCGTATAACTCTTTTAGCTTAATTACGTCTAGCATTAATTCTGTTGGTTCTTTAATCATAATAGTCCTTAATTATTTCTTTGGTTCTAACAGTTTAAACCTATGGTCAATAACAACTTCAGCAATATCAAAAGAATTTAAATCTGCATTCTCTAAGCTTTTAAGTGCTAAAGCCTCGCTAGAGAACACTTCTATATATTTTGGGTTTTTAATATGCTTAACAATCCAAACAACATTTCCTAATGCTCTTTGTTTTGGCATAAACTCATAATCAAAACATTCTTGTAATGAACCAAACTCTGTTCCATCATCTGCTATATACACAGTTTTAGTTAATACTATTTCTCTATTTTCGGTCTTCATCTTTTACTCCTTATCTACATCAAGTGAATACTCACCACTTCTAAGCATTTCCCATACTTTGATAGCAGTTTCTTCAGTCATATAAACTATTTCTGGCTGATATGCTCCAGTAGCATAATCAATTTGCCATTCTTTGCTATATTCATAAACATACCAATTTTCTTCACCCTCTACAAACTTTTTACACTCACCTAGCTCCCAAGCTAATGCTGATAGTCGCATCATTCTTGTTTGACGGCTAAAGTCCATCTCTGCTTGTCCTTTGGTTCTTCTGTATCTACCATATTTTAATTTAGATTTATCAATTACTAGAGATTTACCTGTTAAATCATCAGTCCATATAATGTAAGTATTACCTTCTTCATACTCAAATAACTTAGGCTCACTAACCTCTGTAATTTGTTTAACTTGTTCTTCTGTTAATGTAATCTCTACATCATTACCATTGATATTAATTTTTACTTTATTTTCCATCATTTACTCCTCTTTAGTCAAAAAATTATGTAGTTTAGCTAATATCATTCCCATCAACGAAACAGCTATTAATAAAACTATCAATACAAAATCAAACACGAATATACCAAATACATACATCCACCAATCTTTATCTATTACTTCTTCACCGCAGGGTATTACCATTGTATCTACTTTATAAATTGGAACCACTACAAACATTATAATTAAAACTATCCACCAAACTCCAACACCTAAGTCTAATTTTTCGTATACTTCTTTCATTTTTTACTCCTTTGCTGTTAATATTAGTGCTGATATTAATAAGGCTATTAGTATTCCTGCCGTTGCCAAATCAATCATCTTGGTTCTCCCATAATAAACTATCTCTATATCGTTCATATTGATAGTCTTGATAATCACTTATATACGATTGATATTCGTATTCGTAATCAACTTCTTCATCATCTTCATAATCATCACAATGACGGTCAAACCATTCTTCAAATGTTAATATTGCCATTATTTATCCTTATTTTCTAGTATCCATTCACATGCTTTAAATATAACCTTTGGTTCTGTGTTATCTGTAAATCCTAATGGCGGAATATTAAAATCTATAATTTTGACAATTGCAAGCCAATAGCCAGAGTGGTTAGCTTTAAAAGAGCTTATTTCATATCCGTTATTCCAAGCCCATTCTTTATGTCTGTGAGCTAACTCATAGATGTTGATTTCATCTACAAAATCCCCAAATCTCGGTCTTACAAACGTTTTGAAATTGTTTCCCTCATTGTCTGCAGTATATACTTTATCAACTTTTTTACCTAAAACTTCGCTCAATAGTTCTTTAGATATGCCCATTATTTAACCTTTTTGCTGTATGTAAAATCTAACCAGTAAACAATACCAGATATAACTAATGTATTTGTCCAAAACAATAATTGACTAAAGAAATTGTCAATGTCAATTACAACATTCTCTATATTTAGCACTATTAAAGCAGATAGTAACCAAATTATTATCGATAGTCCAAAGCCTATAAAACTAGATACCACTATATTTTCTAATGTTTTTATTTTCATCTTATCACCTCTAATCTTGATTCTTTTATTAAGAAGCCAAAATCAATACCACCTTTATGGTATTCAGTTGGCTTAACTGTTGTTTTGGGTGCTTCGTATACATCATCAGCATCTATAAATCTTTTCGGTTCATTTGTTTTTAGCCATTCCTCTTGTAGTCTTAAACACTCTTTATCGTGTTTACTTAATTTCTTTTCCATCTTAATCCTTTAATTTAAGTTCTTTATCTAATATAATTTTACCGTCTAATATGTCTCTTCTGGTTTGTGCTGTATTCTGCCCTAAAAATTGACCCACATATTTCATTGTCGTACGGTTATAATCCCAGTCAATACCTACTCTTATTTTATCATTGTTATATGGCTTAAATGCTACTACACTATCATAACTCTAGAAATATACTCCTTCTTTTGTATATACTTTAAATTGATTATTTGCTATTTGTTCTACTTTCATAATTTATTCCTTCTCTACTCTATATCCATATTCTTCTAATAAGTCTATAGCTTTATCTATGTTTTCTTGAACTTGGTCATCAAATGAACCACCAAACATAGCTCCTAAGTCTCCATATATATCACTATATTGTTGAGGTTTATGTATGTTACAACTACTATATTTATGTTGTTTTCTTCTTTGTCCATCATTTTTTAATAGTCTTGAGTAATAGTGTTTCCATGCATTGTAATCTGTTAATGTACAATACTTACCACTATCATGTACACTCCAAACCATTATATTGTTACTTAGTCTTATTTTATATGTTGTCCAATTCTCTGATTCTGATATAATTTTATAGTCTGCACAATAATTAAACCAGTATCTAAGCATATCTACGGCTAATTCTCCCTTTATATAGTCTGGGAATAATAATAGATTGTATCTTCCAGATTTCTTATTGTAATGCATATCTATTTTTCTATAATCATCAGTACATTTTATATATAGTTGATTATCTATTACTTTAAGTTGATTTAATACTTGTTCTCTACTTATTATAGTTAGTTCACATCCTAAATCTATGTCTTCTTCATAGAAGTGGTCTTGATATGAATTCTTACTGTATCCTCCACTATATACATCGAACTCCTCTTCATTATCTACAAATATATCTTCTAATAATACTTGCAACTCTTCTTTGTCTAGTTTTTTTAACTCTCTTCTTAAATTTAACATGTTCTTATCCTTTTTTAATGTTAATGTTGTTTTAATACATTTTGTTAGTAAAAAGAAGATTTAATTTTAATTTTCTTATCTTCTGTTTTCTGTCTTCTGTCTTTTATAAATAAAAAATATTTAATAAAAATAAAAAAAGATAAAGGAGATTATTCTCCTCTATCCCATGTTTTAATCCATTTGATTAATGCCTGAATAGCTTCTTCTTCTGATTTAGTATCTTTTACTACACTATGTACATTTAGATACTTTTTTAACATTGATTTTGCTATTAATGCTTCTTTACTTTCTACTGCTTTATCTTGCCATGCCATTATTTATCCTTTAATTCTGATTTAGATTCTGATGTCCATGAGTCTAGAACATCACCAGTTTTTTCAATTCCTTTGTTACCTATTAATAGGAATACAATAAACCCTATTAAACCATATCCAGCTAGTGTCATAGCTAATCCTTTATGTTAATTTATACTTAAAAGTACAATAAACAAAATAAAAATATATCTTTGATATAGGGGGTAGGGTCTAGTGCTGGGTTGGTGGGTATATAGTATTACACCCTTACTAAATATAGTATTTTTTGTATTGCAAATATTAAAGTAAGCTTAAAGTGTTATTTTGAATAGAATTATCCCTTCTTATCTATTGGTTTAGATAAAGGGATTTCTAGATAACTATATTAATGGTAAGTTATATGTGCATATTAAATAGGACGATAAGCCTTATCCTATCTTACTTCGTTGTTGTAGTAACTTTAGAAGCTATCACATAAATCCTTCCTTCAGTGCAGTGGAGTTACACTCAGAAGGACTTATGGGATGTCTCCATTAAAGTCTCTTTATTTCTTTCTTGGTTTCCCAATTAAGAACCACCTTAGTGAGTATATTCATAGTTCGTTTACTCCACTTATATCACTCCACGACATTAGCTTCACAGTAAGTGGCTATACCAAACCTCTTATTTGTATTATAATGTACATAAGTTTACTTTTAGCTTAAAGTATGGTATAATTCATCTAAAAGGGAATTAAATATGACAAAGGAAGAGTTTATTTCTGGCATTGGTTCTATGAAAAATAGGATTGATATAGATGGTGTTTATAAAATTGTTGATGAATTAGATGGCTTAGAAAAAGATGATTTGCTTAGTAGAATTGTTAGCTATAGTAGTATACTAAAAAGTGGTAGATACAAAGTTGAAGATTATGTTAAAGCTATTCATTTTTGTTCTTTAGTTGGTATTGGTTGCAACAGGACTGATGCTTATAGAAAGACTTTTCCTGATAGAGTAGTAAGGAAGAATACTGCTAGCACAATTCAGAGTAGTGCAAGTATATATGCTAGTGGTGAGTTAGTTCAGAAGATAATGGCTCAAAGTATGATTCCAGCCCACTATATGTTTCAAGCTGAAAGAATTAAAGCTATTGGTGTATTAGCTGACTTAATGATAAATGCTGGTTCAGAAAAAGTACAGATGGAAAGTGCTGATAAATTGTTGAATCATATAGAACCACCAAAAGAAGCTAAGTTAGAGATTGATGTTAAACATAGTAATGATGGAATAGAAGATTTGAATAATGCCTTAAATAAGTTAGCTATGAAGCAAAAAGAGATGCTGGATACTAATAGAATTGGTCTGAAAGAGATTGCTGAAGGTAGTATTATAGATGTTGAGGTAAAAGATGTTTGATTATGACTTTAAGATAGAGTTCGAAAATGGAACTATTGTATGGATAAAAGATAAACAAATTGTAGATGCAAATGATATGCTAGAAGTTAAAGAAGTAAACATAATACTAGAAAGGCTACTAAGTGAATATAAATGATTATCAACCTAGTATAGAAGCTTTAAAGTTTATTAACTTTATTAAGCTGTGTAATATTGAAGAGAATAGTAATGCTGAAATGCATATGGTTCTAGCAGATAAGGTTATGAGCAAACATTCAAGAATAGCAGTAGAGCAGTTTAGGGGTAGTTCTAAATCTACTATTGCTGGTGAGTATGTTGCTTTATATGCAGGCGTAATGGGAAGATTGCCAAACTTTGGTGTAGTTAATTTTATGGTTGGTGTATTTGATTCTGCTGAAGGTGGAGCTAAGAACTTTATTAGAAACATTACATCTAAGATTGATAGTAGTGAATTTCTAAGTAGCCAATTAACTGTTAAGAGAAATACGCAAAATGAACTAGAACTTGTTAATAAAGCAGGACATCAACTTAATATAAGAACTTATGGTGCGAGTACAAACATTAGGGGTGTTAGATACAACAACATGAGACCAGAATTGGTTATAATCGATGATGTTGTAACCAATGAAGCAAGTCAGTCTGACACAATGATGAAAACTATTGAGGACAATATATACAAGGCTATTATACCTTCTGTTAATCCACAGAAAAATAAGGTTATCTTTATCGGTACTCCACATAACCAAAAAGATGTACTGTATAAGGCAATTAATAGTGGTACTTGGAATGTGAGCAGATTCCCAATCTGCGAACAATTCCCTTGTAAAAAAGAAGATTTTAATGGTATGTGGGAAGATAGATTTGATTATGACTTTGTAAAAGAGACTTACGAAATGTACAAAGCAAACGGACAAGAGAATGCTTTTATGCAGGAGTTTATGCTGATAATTATTGATGAAGGTTCAAGACTGGTTAAAGATGAAGACATTACTTGGTACAAGTTTTCTGACATGAAGAAGGCTTTAGGAAATATGAACTATTTTATTACTACAGACTTAGCTACAACAGAGAAGAAAAGTGCAGACTGGTCTGTAATGATGGTATGGGGAATCAACAACAACAATGATAAGATACTTGTTGATATGGTTAGCAAGAGACAATTAACAAATAAGAATGTAGATGACTTGTTTATGTTGGTTCACAAATGGAAACCTATGTATGTTGGGTTAGAAAGTGATGGGCAACAAAAAGGTATTATTGAGTACATAAAGAGTGAAATGATACATAGGAACATATATTTTAATTTGGCTAAAAAGAAGGGTAAGAGTGAAGTAGGTCTTGGTTCTGGTGGAGTTAGTAAAATTGCTAGATTCAATGCTGTACAGCCTTGGTTTGCACAAGGCAAAGTTTGGTTTCCCAGCGATATTAAGAAAGATGAGGTTGGTAGATTAATGAGTGAATTAAGAACATTGACACCAGAAGGATATAAGTCTTTACATGACGACCATGGAGATTGTGTAGCACAATTAGGAATGATGGAACATTTATTAATAGCACCAAGTGTACAAAGTGCTGAGTATATTGATGGTAAAATAGAGTATATAGAAGAAGATATAGACAATACAAATTCATACTTGATAGATTAAAACCAGATAAGTAAGGAGAGAGAAAATCTTATCTGGCTTGATAATTATACCATATTGTTGAAATTTATGTTATAATTCTTACAAAAGGATTTTAGTATGACAGCACAGACAATAATCGATTCTACTAAACCATTACTAACTGGTGTAAAGATTGGTGAAGATGATAATACACTACTTACATATCTAAATATGGCTAAGAACCAAATAGCAATAGATTGCCTATTGTGGCTTGATGGTGAAGCTATAGATATATTAGATGATACTTATGAGTACGATTTATCTAAGATACCAGTACAAATGCTTGATGTATATGACGAAGAGTATAATCTATACAAGAGAAACCATATCACTGGTTATTACCAAACATCTCCAAAGAAGATTAAACTTTCTAAACTTCCAGAAACACTATATGTAAATTACTATTATACTCCAGATGATTTTGCTTTAAGTGATGAAGTTGTAGTTCCACATTCTCTTATTAATGCTATACACTACTTTATTGCACACAAAGCATTTGAACAATATAAGACAGAAAAAGATATAATGAGTTCAAGAGAATACTATGGAAGATATAACAGTGCAGTACAGAAGTATATAATGCAAACAGATAGTAATGATGTTGATTCTCTTGTTAGTATTGATATGATTAAAGATAAAGGGTTAGTATGAGTTTTAATTTACCAAATATAGATGGTTCTGCAAGTATATCTATACCTTCAGATAAACAATATGCTATTGGAGTTGATGGTATTAATGTGAAGGTATTATCAGCAGGAACAAGTCCAAATGTTGTATACAGGATAGGTGATGGTACAGTTCATCCAGAAGGATGGGATAATGTAGAAGGTAATAAGTATTTAGATTTCTATGTATCTACTGGTGCAACTGGAGCAAAAGGTGATACTGGTGAAACTGGTAAGTCTGCATTTACACAAGCAGTAGATAATGGATATGCTGGTACAGAACAAGAATGGGCTGATGCCATAATTGCTACATTTACAAATATAGATACATTATCTGCATTGTCTGACAATATTGATGATATAGAAACAATCATAGCAGATATTGTCCCTAATTTAGCAGAGATATTACAAGCTGATGACAATGCTACAACTGCAACAGAACAAGCAGGAATAGCTACTGCAAAAGCTACTTTAGCAACAGAACAAGCTGGTATTGCAACAACTAAAGCTACTGAAGCTGGTGGATATTCTACAACTGCTGGACAATACAGAGATAAGGCACAATTATGGGCTGAACAAGGTGAAGATGTTGAAGTTGAAGCTGGACAATATTCTGCTAAACATTGGGCTTTAAAGGCAGAAAACCAAGTTAGTGGTGGTATTGCTCTTGATTCCCTTGGTGATGTTGAATTATCTGGAGAAGTTGCAGGAGATATTTTAGCCAAAGATATTGATGGTAATTGGAAGCCAAAGAACCTAACAGAACTAGGAATAGAAGAAAGAGATGCTACTATACTTAAAGAAGCTGATATTGGTTCCTTGATACAAGCCTATGATGCAGATACAGTTGTAGATGAAAATTATGTGCATACTGATAATAACTATGCTGATGCTGATAAAGCTATTGTAGACAGTGTACAGTCACTGCATAACTCACAACAAAATGATATAGCAAACTTGGTTCAATCAGTATTGAATTTACAGACAAGTAATGCACAGGGAAGTTTTGGTATATCTGGTTTAACAATGGATTTATCTACAACAGAACAAACAATTCCATTTAACATAGAAACACAATCAACTGATACAGATGTATTTGAGATTACTAATGGCACTGGTATAGTAAAACAAGCTGGTTCTTATAGTTTTATATCTACTGTTGAATTTGAAGATATTGGTGCAAATGGAGATGTAGCTACTGTTACATTTAATTTGAGAGATACAACAACTAATGATGTTTATTACACACAATCACAAACTATTGAGATTAGTAACTATGATAGAGAAACAATACCATTTAATAGCTTTATGGTAATTCCAGACACAGTGTCTTTTCCAGTTGAAATAGATATAAATGTTGTATGTAGTCAAACTGGTTATAGATTAGCTGGTTTTAAATCTATTATATCATCTGGTGGTGGAGATATAATGACTATTGATGCTATTGATGTAGCATTAGGAAATAAAATTACGGAGAGTTTAGCATGAGTTTAACAGAAACAATAGATGACATTATAGTTAAGGTAAATGGGCATACAAGTGATATTGCTAATATCCCAACTGATTTAGCTGATTTGTCAGATGACACTACACATAGATTAGTTACTGATACAGAAAAAGCTACTTGGAATGGTAAGCAAGATACTCTAGTAAGTGGAACAAGTATCAAAACAGTAGATGGACAAAGCTTATTGGGAAGTGGTAATGTAGAAATTGGTGGTGGAATTATTAAATACTATAGGTTTACTGATTCAACAGACATTCCTCTATCTACCACAGTTGCAGGAGCAAATACCATTGGTTCATCTGTTGCTATGGATATACCGACCAAAGGGTTAATAAGATTTGAGCTTTTTAAGGGAAGAGTTGAAGCTACTTCAGCTTCTCTTGACATCTTCACATCTTTTGGTTTTAAGATAGGCTCAACAGTTTATCCAATTTATTCGTCAGAGCAGGTAAGGAACACTACTATTAGCACGACTACATATATTTCTCCAGCCCCATTTGGCAATGTCTTTGATGGAGAATCTGATGAGGCTTATGCCCCAAACTATGACATTACTGACCACGGTATTATTGAACTAATGATTAGTAACGATTCTTTGCCTACTGGTAACCAAACAGTTGAACTAGTATGCTTTGAAGCTACTGGAGTAGCTAATGGTGTCTTAAAAGGAACTGCACTTAGTTCAGAGTTTATTATATCTATAACAGATTTTAGCGGAGTATAACATGGAAAATAAAGCACAAGTGATATTGTTTGGTTGGGGAGAAATCTTTACAAGAGTTCGTGTCGATGGCACAGTTGAATGGAAAATAGAAACTCCACCAACTGACGAAGAAATTCAGTTAAAAGCTATTGAGTATGAAGCACATATTGAACAGATTAAAAACGACAAATTAGCACAAGAAGAATATGAACAGGGTAAAGCAGACAAGGAAGAAGCATTAAGAAACATTGTAGTTACAACTTCTAATGGTAATGCATTTGATGGACACGAATCTGCTAGACTGAATATGAGTAATGCTATTCAAGCAAGTACAATACTTGG
>Ga0272441_10008419_pt1 | contig 16326 bp, 11 predicted proteins | sample SSMProp6N_FD_193582 | JGI IMG/M metagenome (GOLD analysis project Ga0272441, IMG submission 193582) | Marine sediment archaeal communities from Little Sippewissett salt marsh, Falmouth, MA, United States - SSM-Prop-6N | ecosystem: Environmental > Aquatic > Marine > Wetlands > Sediment ... | reverse complement strand
GGTTCCTCCGCAGGAGGAAGGGGACTGGTTCGTCCAAAGGACGAAGGGGACTGGTCTATGCCTTGTGATAAGCCTTGCGTAGACCTGTCCCCATTCTGTTGCAATATGCCTTGTGTAGACCTGTCCCCCTCTGGCGGCGAGAACCGTCCCCAGCGTGGAGCGGGGACAGGTTTAGCTTTGCGGCGAGAACCGTCCCCAGCGTGGAGCGGGGACAGGTTTAGCTTTGCGGCGAGAACCGTCCCCAGCGTGGAGCGGGGACAGGTTTAGCTTTGTGGCGAGAACCGTCCCCAGCTCAACCAGCTCAATCGTTTCCACCTACGAGGTGGGGGCGGTTAAAAAAACCTTGCATAGACCGGTGTTTGTATGTATAATTGAGCAAAAAGGAGCGGGAATGTTTGATGACAGGAGTAGAAAGTTTAAAAACCAGTATGTTTCCCTCAGCCCGGTCGATATAAATAAATATGAGCCGTTCGTCGGAAAACGCGCGATCGACGAATTAAAATGGCTCGCCGAACCGCTAAAGAACAAGGTATGGTCTAATATAAACTCCACTTTTATCGGCGGCGGCGTGGCGGAGATGCTTCAGAGCGAGGTCCCGCTGGCGCGTTCCTTAGGCATTGACAGCAGATGGTTCGTCATAGAAGGAAGCGACAGCTTCTTCAGTGTTACAAAGAAATTCCATAACCTTTTGCAGGGTGAACATCAGTCCATAACGCTGGAGGAGATATTCCACGCCTATCTGGATACCATAGACCAAAATACGAGAAACGTGAGGGTCGTCGGTCATATGGTGACGGTGCATGATCCCCAGCCGGCGGCGATAATAATGAACGGCAACGTGTACGGCCATATACTCTGGCGCTGTCATATTGATACCTCGAGCGCCAGCAGGAGGATATGGCGTTTTCTCCTTCCTTATATAAATCAATATTGGGGGGCGATATTTACGACAGAGGAGTTCGTCAGGACGCCCTTACAGATCCCGACCTATAAAATAAGCCCCGCCATAGACCCGCTTAGAGATAAAAACAAGCAATATACAAGGAAAGAGGCGTTGAAAAATCTTTACGACCTCTTCGACAAAAACAATATAGACCCGAAGCGGCCTATAGTGCTGGCTGTCTCGCGCTTCGACATACACAAAAACCAAAAAAGCATAATAAAGGCCTTTAAGCTTTTAAGAGACGTTATGAAGGGCAGGAAGGCGCCCCAATTAATAATCGCGGGCAATTCCGCCTCAGATGACCCCGAGGGGATGAAGACATATGAAGACGTGAAAAATGAGGCCGATGGGGATAAGGATATCCACCTCTTTTTAAATCTTAAAAACAATGACGTGATAATCGGCTCTCTTATGAGCGTAGCCGACTGCTTTGTCCATATATCCACCAAGGAAGGATTCGGCCTTGTGGTCACCGAGGCGCTGTGGCACGGGACGCCCGTAATCGGCAGTAAAGTCGGCGGTATACAAAAGCAGGTAATAGACGGCCAAAACGGCTTTATGGTCGAGCCGTTCGACTATCCGACGATAGCCAAGCACATGAAGACCTTGATAGAGGAGAAGGCGATTCGCCGCCAGTTCGCCAAAAACGGGATAGAATATGTCCAACAGCATTTTTTGCTTCCGCAGATGCTGTATAAAGAATTGGTTTTGATGAGATATTATCTCGAGATAGACAACAAAATTCCTCCTTTCAGGATAAATGACCTTACCTATAAGGAAATAAGCCAGGCCCTGTACGGCAGGACGGTCTGGCCGTTTTCCAGCGATGACCTCAAGAAGCGCATCGAGGCCATAATCGAAGGCTTCGAAGGCACCTGCGAATGAACGATGTTACAAAGGGCAGTATCCCCAAAAACATCATAGTCCTCGCCCTTCCCCTCATGATAGGATTTCTCCTTCAGAGCACGCAGAACCTTATAGATATGTTCTGGGTCGGCAGTTTGGGCCCCGATTCCATCAGCGCCGTCGCTATGGGCGGCACCATCTTGATGCTTGTCTTTACACTGTCCCTCGGAGTGGCCACGGGTACCCTGGCGCTGGTGGCGAGAAACATCGGTTCGAAGGACCCGGAAAAGGCGAGGCTCGTCGCCTCGCAGTCCGTCCTGATGGGAGTGCTGCTTGGGCTGTTCGCGGCCGTAATAGGCCTTTTCTTTTCCGAAAAATTCCTTTTTTGGCTGGGGGCGAATGACACGGTCCTCAAGGCAGGCGCGGGATATCTGCGTATCATTCTCGTCGGAAGTATCACTATGATAATGCTTTTTATCGGCAATTACATACTTCAAGGGACCGGAGACGTTATCCATCCCATGATTTTTCTCGCCCTCGCGAATATCTTCAACATAATACTTGACCCTGTGTTTATTTTCGGGCTGGGCGTGCCCAGGATGGGGGTATCGGGCGCGGCGCTGGCCACGGTATTGAGCCAGGCAATAGCTATGGCCATGGTTTTGAAGCTCCTGATGAGTAAGAATTCGAAATTGAGTTTGACATACCCCGCCCCCGCCGTAAGGATCGATATCATAAAAGATATACTTAAGATAGGAATACCGTCTTCACTTCAGATGTTTTTTCGCACAGCTATGTATATGGCGGTCATATCTCTGGTAGCGGCGTTCGGGATGAAGGCGGTCGCCGCCTTCGGGATAGTGATGAGATTGCAGATGCTTATGCTTATGCCGGCCTTCGCGCTGGGCGGCGCGGCGGCCACATCGATGGGCCAGAACCTCGGGGCCCGTCAGCCGGTTCGCGCCAGAAAAAGCGTGTGGACGGCCACGTGGTTTGACTGCGGCATAATGCTTTTTATGGGCCTTTTATTTTTCAACATGCCCGGCCGGATAATATCCGTATTCAACTCCGACCCCGCGCTTCTGGAGATGGGATCCGATTTTTTAAGGATATCCGCCTTCTTTTATGTCTTTATAGCCTTCGGCGTTGTGTTAAACCGCGGGCTTAGCGGCGCGGGCGATACCTTTGCCCCCATGGTCATCACCCTGTTGGCGCTCTGGGGCTATCTCGTCCCCGCGGCCTATTACCTGTCCCTTTACACCGGCCTGGGTGTGCGCGGAATATGGTGGGCCGTTGCCACTTCCTATGCCGTGAACGCGGTCTTGACCATTATATGGTTTGAGACGGGCGCGTGGCGCCGAAACCAGCCAAGGGCCCGCGCTTAACTTCCACGTATTCGGAACCAAATTGTCCTTGAGTTTTCTCTTCCATCCGGATTCTTGCCGCGCCTTTACCCTTGACCAAATTCTTCTTGGATTTTTCTGTTTTTAGGATATAATGTTATATGATACATATGGGCAAATTTTAATATATATGGCTACAGCGGACAATGGAGCCGTAAAATGCCGGAAGACGGGAAAAAATTAAAAAAGGTGCTCGGTTTTTGGGACATTTTCTGCCTGGCGTCCGGCGCGATGATAAGCTCCGGCCTTTTTATACTACCCGGCCTCGCCTTCGCGAAATCGGGCCCCGCCGTAATATTCGCCTATATACTCGGCGGCATACTGATTATCCCCAGTATGTTTTCGCAAATAGAACTTGCCACGGCGATGCCGAGCGCCGGCGGGACATATTTTTACATAGAACGCAGTCTCGGGCCCGGCTTCGGCACCTTCGCGGGGGTCGCGAATTGGCTTTCTTTAAGCCTTAAAAGCGCCTTTGCGCTCGTGGGATTAGGGGTCTTTGTTTTGTTGCTCTATCCCGGCCTGACCGCCTATCAGATCAAACTTCTGGCGGTGGGCTTTTGCGCTATCTTCACGGCGTTCAACCTTATAAGCGTCAAAATGACCGGCAGAATACAGGTGTGGCTGGTCATGTTTTTGTTCGCGGCGCTGACCTATTACGCCGCGCATGGATTTGCGTCCATAGACGTCCATAATTACGTTCCCTTTATGCCGTACGGCCCGAAGGCCCTTTTCGCTACCGCCGGATTGGTCTTTATATCCTTCGGAGGGCTTACCAAGGTGGCGAGTGTCGCCGAGGAGGTCAAAAACCCGTCGGCAAATATACCGCTTGCCATGCTTTCCAGTTTCGCGGCCGTAACATTATTTTACGCGCTTACGGTTTTCGTCACCATCGGCGTGGCCGGGGGAGAGGAACTGGCGCGTTCCCTGATACCTATATCCCTTGGCGCGGAGGCCTTCGCCCCTCCGGCCGGCAGGATCGCCGTGGCCCTCGCCGCCATCATAGCTTTTGTGAGTACGGCCAATGCCAGCATACTTTCCGCCTCGAGGTCGCCCATGGCCATGAGCAGGGATAAGCTTCTGCCCAGGTTTCTCTCGCGCTTCAGTGTCCGCTTCGGAACGCCGCATTTCGCCATATTGCTTACGTCGCTTTTTATGATAAGCGTGATTTTATTCCTTGAACTCGAAAATCTGGTTAAGCTGGCTTCCACCCTGATGCTTATCCTCTTTATGATAGTCAACCTTTCGGTCATAGTGATGAGGGAGAGCAAGATCCAGAATTACCGGCCCACATTCAGGTCACCCTTTTATCCCTGGCTTCAGATCGCGGCTATCCTCGCCTATGGTTTTCTGATATTCGAGATGGGCGAGACCCCGCTTATCATTACCGGCGCCTTTATAGCGCTGTGCTGTCTGTGGTATTTGCTGTACGTGGGCGCGAGGACAAAGAGGCGCTCGGCGCTTATGCACATCGTGGAGAGGGTCACGGCGCGCGAATTGGCCGGCAGCACCTTGACCGGCGAGCTCAGGGAGATACTGCGCGAGAGAGACGAGATAGTCGAAGACAGGTTCGACCGCCTGATAAAGGACGCGATAATACTCGATATAGGATATTCGCTTTCATCAGACGATGCCTTTAGTATAATCTCCGAAAGGATTTCGACGCGTCTCAATGTCGATCGGGAAGAGCTTTTTAAATTATTCAAGATGAGGGAGGATCTTTCAAGCACGGTTATACAGCCGGGCCTGGCGATACCGCATATAATCGTCAACGGCAATCATAAATTCGATATTTTGCCCGTGCGTTGTAAACAGGGCATTATCTTTCCCGGCGCGGATGAGCCCGTAAAGACGATGTTTGTCCTTATCGGCTCGATGGATGAGAGAAATTACCATCTGCGCGCGCTTATGGCCATTGCCCAGATAGCGCAGGAGGAGGGTTTCGAGAAAAAGTGGTTCGCCGCCAGGAACATCGAGGAGATAAGGGATGTGCTTCTGCTTTCAAGCAGGACAAGGGACTGAGCGCGTCCTCAATAACCCCTTAACTTTACGCTTTTAACGTCGTTGAAAGTGTAAAGTTAAAGCCAATTACACAAAGGAGCCGTTATGAAGGAAAATATTTATTTCTGGAAGAATCTACTGTGGGCGGTCATTCCGTTGTCCATCATACTCGCCGCTTTCATAATAGGGCTTGTATTGAGAAAGATTATTTTCTCACGGCTTACTAAGTGGGCGGAGAAGACATCCACAAAAGCGGATGATATCATAATACAGGAACTGAACCGTCCTTTTATGTTATGGGCGCTTCTCCTTGGCTTCTATTTTGCCGTCCAGGCCACCGCCCTTTCGGCGGAATGGCTCGGCATAATCGATAAGACCGTGACGATACTTGTCGTCGCATCTATCACAACGTTTTTGGCCAGGTTGATGATAGGGCTTTTGAATATGCCTTCTGGAAGAATCCGGCAGATCATCCCGTCCTCCACGCTTACCCAGTCCCTGGCCAGGATAGTTATTTATGTATTCGGCGGTTTGATTATTTTAAATACGCTTGGCATATCGATCACCCCGCTTCTGACGGCATTTGGCTTGGGCGGCCTGGCGGTCGCGCTGGCCCTGCAGGAGACGCTTTCGAACCTCTTCGCCGGGTTTTATATCACACTCTCAAGGCAGATAAGGGTGGGTGATTTCATAAAGCTTGAGTCCGGAGAAGAGGGATATGTCGTAGATATAGGATGGCGCGCCACCCGCGTCAGGATGCTTCCGAATAATGTCGTCCTTATACCCAATTCCAAGCTCGCGCAGTCGGTGATAACCAATTACTATTTCCCCGAGCAGGAAATGGCGGTCCTGGTGCAGGTCGGTGTGCATTACGGAAGCGACCTGGCGCATGTCGAGAAGGTGACCGTGGAAGTGGGCAGGGAGGTAATGAAAGAGGTAAAAGGCGGCGTGCCGAATTTCGAGCCCTTCATACGCTATCACACCTTCTCCGACTTCAGCATAAATTTTACGGTTATTTTGCGGGCCAAGGAGTTCGTGGATAACTATCTCATAAAGCATGAATTCATAAAACGGCTGCATAGGCGCTACGCGCAGGAGGGCATAGTCATACCGTATCCTATCAACGCCATAAACTACTCCCAGGAAAAGGCCAAATAGCAGAGAGGAGAATGGAATATGCGGGGCAAATTAATCACGGATATATTCAAAAAAAGCTTTTTACCGATAGCGCTCTTTATAGCATTAGGCGCATCTTACGCTTTCTTTTACGGAAAGGCCGAGCTCGTCCTGCTTAAAGGGGCCCTGGACCATCTTGACAAATGGATATTCACTTTGTTCGCCGCTGTGACCGCTTTTTTCCTCCAGCGCCTGTCAAGCGCGGTTACGGATTGGTACGGCTCGACGATAGCCCCCATGACGAAGACGTCCATAGACGATGAATTCCTGCCGCTTTTGAGGAAACTTGTATATTTCGCCATATGGGTGATAACGATACTCATAGTTTTGAGCAGGTTCGGCATAAACACCAACGGCTTGATAGCGGCCCTCGGCGTTGGATCATTGGCCATCGCCCTCGCGGCGCAGGACACGATATCAAATATAATATCGGGGTTCCTTATCATGGTGGACAGGCCCTACCGCATCAACGATACCATTAAGCTGCCGTCCGGGGAAAAGGTGACGGTCCTTGACATAGGCCTGCGCAGGTCTAAATTCCGCTCCGAGGACGGGGCGATAATCATTTACCCGAACCTGGAATTGAGCAAGAGCAAGATCGTCAATTACACATATGGAGAGGAGCGGAAGTAATGAGTTTTAAAGGGGCAATCTTTGATTTAGACGGGGTAATAGTAAATACGGTCCCGCTCCATTTCAACGCATGGAAGAAGATGTTCAAAGAATACGGCGTGGAATTTAACATGAAGGATTACGAGAATAAGGTTGACGGCATACCGCGCACCGACGGCGCGCGCGCCGTCCTCACGGAACTTTCGGAGAAGGAGTTGGAGGAAGCGGCCTCGAAGAAACAGAAATATTTTTTGGAGCTTATCAACGAAGAAGGCGTAAACGTGTATGAGACGACCGTTGGTTTGATGAAAGAGTTAAGAGCGAACGGCGTGAAAATCGCCGTTATATCATCCAGTAGAAATTGCCCGGACATACTTAGAAAAACACGGCTTTATCCGCTTATAGACACGGAGATAAGCGGCAGGGAAATCGTAAGGGGCAAGCCCGACCCATGGATGTTTTTAGAAGCGGCGAAACGTTTGGGTTTAAGGCCGCAGGAATGCGTCGTATTTGAGGACGCTGTTTTGGGCGTGGAGGCGGGAAAGCGCGCGGGCATATTTACGGTGGGCATAGACAGGAGAGGCGCCACGGAACGTCTGAAGAAGGCGGATTTGATAGTCAAAGACCTGGGAGAACTTGATTACAAAAAACTTAAGGGACTTATAGGTGAAGGTCAAAGACAGGTTTGAGGATATACTCTCGAAAAAGAGCTGGCTGATTAAGGAGTCCTCCTGGGAGCGCGGCGAACAGGGCGTTCGAGAAACGCAGTTTACGCTCGGCAACGGCTACATATGCAGCCGCGGCGTCCTGGAAGAAATACCTTACGATGCGCAGCCCGGCACCTACATAGCCGGGCTTTACGACGAAGCGGGTTCGCAGGTTACCGAAATCGTTAATCTGCCCAATCCCGTGAATTTCCGGCTTATAGCGCAGGGGGAAAAGATAGATGCCGTGGCCATGGACGTCATAAGCCATCACAGGATCCTTGACATGCAAAAGGCCCTGCTTAAGAGAAAAACCGTATACTCGACGGCGAATAATGAAAGGTTCGATTATCAATCCTTGAGATTTTTCAGCAAAGACACACCGCATATCGGCGCCATGCGCGTGCATTTTACGCCTTTGGACGCGGATACCGAGATTATCGCGGAAACTTTCGTCGATACCTCGATGACCAACAAAGGTATATTAAGCGAAGGCAGAAAGAGGCATTTTGAGGTAACGAAATTCATAAATAAAAAATTCGTAAATTATGTGTGCGTAAAGACCTTTCAACATAAGATAGGAGTTGGATACGCCGGTTATTTAGAGGTAGAGCATAACGGAAAAAAGCGCGCTACGGGCGATAAGATTATGAAGTTTTTAGTTAAGAAAGGCGATACAATAACGTTCACGAAGATATTCGCCGTGCATTCTTCCAGAGACCTGCGCTTCAAAGGCGGGCTCCAGAAGACCGCGTTCAGGTCTCTTGGAAAGGCCGTGAAAATCGGTTTCAACGGACTCCTGAGACGTCATGCGGCGGCGTGGAAACAGATCTGGGATACCGCCGATATCGACGTGCGTCCGGATGCGAATCTTCAGAAAGCCCTGCGATTTAATATGTACCATATGCTGATATGCGCCAGCTCCGACGATGACAGAAGCAGCATACCGGCCAGGACATTGAGCGGGGAGGGGTACCGCGGCCATATATTTTGGGATACGGAGATATTCGTCCTGCCTTTCTTTATATATAATTTCCCGCAAATAGCCCGCAACCTTCTTTATTACAGGTATAGGACATTGCCGGCGGCCAGGCGGAACGCCCGGGAGAGGGGTTATAAAGGGGCCCTCTTTTCCTGGGAATCCGCGGAGACCGGCAAGGAGACGACGCCTCCTTGGCATAGAGACCTCGACGGCAGGATTATAAAAATTTACACCGGCAAGATGGAATACCACATAGTCGCGGATATCGCGTACGCGGTGAGCCATTATTATGCTGTTAGCGGCGATGAGGAGTTTATGCTTAAGGCCGGTTGCGAGATACTCTTTGAGACCGCGCGCTTCTGGGCCAGCAAGGCCGAATCAAACAAAAGCGGCGATACATATAGCATAAAAAACGTCATCGGCCCGGATGAGTTCCATATAAAGGTCAATGACAACGCCTTTACCAACGTGGCGGCGAGATGGAACCTCGTGGAGGCGACGCGGCTCTACAGGAAATATGAGGCAAGAGGCGCGGCGTCTTTTAAAAAAATGATTAAGCGCATCAGGCTTCGCGAGGGCGAAGTGAGGAATTGGGCCAGGATATCCAACAGGATCCATATAAAGACAAACAGAAGCGGCATCATAGAGGCCTTCAACGATTATTTCAAAAGAAAATATATCCGCATAAAAGAACTAGATGACAATCTTATGCCCGCGCTTCCGAAAAACATCCCTTTAAAGCGTATAAAAAGGACCCAGTTCATAAAACAGGCGGATACCCTGATGATTTTCCATCTTTTTCCTAAAAATTATCCTCTTTCGCAGAGGAAAAAGAATTTTATTTATTATGACAGAAGGACGCTTCATAAATCCTCCCTAAGCCATTCTATGCACGCGCTTACGGGTTGGGAAGCCGGCATATACGGAAAGTCCTATCACTATTTCATATTCTCGCTGTACGGCGATTTGGAGAACAAGCACGGCAATACGCCGGAAGGCATACATGCCGCTTCGCTGGGCGGGAACTGGCAGGTGGTCTATCACGCGTTCGCGGGCATAAGGTTATCCGGAACCGGATCCGACGGATCGGGAGGAAAAGACATCTTGACGATTGCGCCTTCTCTGCCGTCGGGCGTTTCCTCCCTGCGCCTTAAGACCAGGTACAGGGGGTGGCTTTTAAGTATACAGGTAGGCAAAAGATACATAAAGATAACTCCGGAGGTGAAAAACGGGAATATGCTTGAGATTTCGGTCTATGGCAGAGGCGTGACGTTAAAGGATAAAAAAAGTTATGTCTTTAATAGGAGGGGATAGATATGCTTAAGGCCAAAGATATAATGAACAGGGACTTTGATGCGGTTTCGGGAGATACCGATATCCTGAAGATATGCCGCATCCTGATAAAGAACAAGATAAGCGGCCTGCCGGTGGTAAAAGACGGCAAAAAACTCGCGGGGTTCGTTTCCGAAAGAGATATTATCGCCTCCGCCGGAATCCGCGGTTTTTCCAAGAGAAAAGCCGGGGATATAATGACAAAAAAAGTGGCGTCGGTCGATGAAAACGCGCCGGTTGAGCGCGTCTCGAAGATTTTTACGGAAAGGCCGTATAGGTATATTCCGGTAACCAGAAAAAATATCGTTGTTGGAGTGATTTCCAGGAAAAAGGTGATAAGCAGATTGCTGGGGCAGTATTATTGATGTGCAAAAGCCGCACTCAAAGAAAGGGCATATGTATATAAAACGTAATAAAGGAAAAAAATTGAATGTCGCGCACCTGCATTGGGGGTTCCCGCCTATTGTCGGCGGAGTAGAAACGCACCTGACGATTATGCTTCCCGAAATGGTTAGAGTAGGGCATAACGTAAGCCTTTTAACCGGTTCCGTCGAGGGCGTCAGGCAAAGGCATAAATACAGAGGAGTAGATATATACAGGACGCCTCTTATGGATTTAAACTGGCTCTATAAAAGGGGGCTTATGGGCCTCAAAAAAGAGCTGGGGAGGGTATTCGGCGACTTTATCGCCGAAAGCAAACCGCATATCCTGCATTGCCATAATATGCATTATTTCAGCGAGGTGCATATCAAGACATTGCAGCAGTTCGCCAAGGAAAGGCGGATACCGCTTATCCTGACGGCCCATAACGTGTGGGATGACCTTTTGTTTCTCGATCTTACCTTAAAGGTCAAATGGGCGCATATAATAGCCGTCAGTCATTATATAAAGAGGGAACTCATCGGGTCGGGATGCGACGATAAAAAAATAACGACTATTCATCACGGAATAGATATAGATAAATTTAAACGCAATATCAACACCAGAAGCCTGCTTAAGAAATACCCGAAACTCAAAACGAGGAGGGTCATATTTCATCCGGCCAGAATAGGCCTGGCCAAGGGCTGTGACGTAAGCCTGAAGGCATTGAAAATAGTCAGGGACAGGTTTCCCGACATCCTGTTAGTTATGGCGGGGACAAAGAACATAATCGACTGGGGGGCGAGCCAGCAGAAGGATATTGCCTATCTTGTGGGATTGGTCAAGACCTTCCGGCTGGAAAAAAATGTCATGATAGAGGCCTTCAGCCTGGAAGAGATGGCGCAAATATACGCGCTTGCGGAGATCTGTATGTATCCGTCTTCGGTGGGTGAACCGTTCGGGCTTACGATGCTCGAGGCGTTATCCGCGAGTAAACCCATGATAGTTACGGACGCCGGCGGCATGCCGGAGATAATACAGGACGGTATAAACGGCTTTGTCATACCCGTGAGGGATTTTGAATCTCTGGCTTCGCGTATTATCCAGCTTTTGGTGGACGGCAACCTTATGAACAGGTTCGGGTACACGGGCAGACAGATGGTTTTGTCGCATTACACCAAAGAGATAGTGACTAAAAACAACATAGATATATATTACAGGGCGCTGGCGAATAAAAATAATAGATAGAAAAATCAGGGGGTACGGATGAGGTCAAAGGTCTGGACCAGAGAGAATCTGCAGACGTTTATAAAAGACAATATGAGTGACTATATGTTCGTGGTCGTCTCGAGCAGGCAGCCCTATATGCATGTCTATAGAAAAGGCAGGATAGAGTGCCAACGGGGCGCCGGCGGGGTAGTTACGGCCCTTGACCCGATTATGCGCACCTGCAACGGACTGTGGGTGGCATACGGAAACGGCGACGCGGACAATAAGGTTACCGACGCCGAGGGCAAGCTGAGGGTGCCTCCGGACAACCCGAGTTATACCCTGAAGCGCGTGTGGCTCAGCAAAGACGAAGAGGACGGTTTTTATTACGGCTACGCCAACCAGGCGCTCTGGCCCCTTTGCCATCTGGCGTTTCAGCGGCCGGTTTTCAAAAGGGAGGATTGGGAATATTACTGCAGGGTGAATAAAAAATTCGCTGAGAAGATACTTGAGGAAATAAAAAACAAGAAGGCGTTTATATTCATCCAGGACTATCATTTTACCATGTTGCCCAAGTATTTGAAGGAAATGGCGCCGGGACAGCTCATAATAGCGCATTTCTGGCATATACCCTGGCCGAGCTACGAGCTCTTTCGCATATGCCCGCAGAAAAACGATATCCTTAAAGGCATGCTCGCCAACGACCTGCTGGGTTTCCATATACGTTATCATTGCGATAATTTCCTGGACACGATAGACAGGGAAATGGAAAGCAAGATAAACCGCGAAAGATTTTCCGTGACCAAAAGCAAACACGAGACCTTGATAAGGCCTTATCCGATAAGCGTCGATTTTGAGGGTCTGGGCGCCGCCGCGAAAAAGCCGGAGGTAAAAAACGCCGTAAAGTCCCTCGAAAGCGAATATAATCTCGCCGGCAAAAAGATTATCCTCGGGCTTGACCGCATAGATTACACAAAAGGCATACCCGAGCGGCTTATGGCCATAGACCAGCTTCTGACCAAACACCCGGAACTCAAGGAGAAGATAGTGTTCCTTCAGATGGGGGTCATAAGCAGGATACACATACCGCGCTACAGGCAGTTGAATGACGAGGTCAACGCCCTTGTGGAGGATATAAACTGGAAGCATTCCACCGACGACTGGGACCCCATAATCCTGGCGAGGCGGCATGTGAGCTTTCAGGAATTGTTGGCGCTCTATAGGATATGCGATATGTGCGTGGTAAGCTCACTCCACGACGGGATGAACCTTGTCGCCAAGGAGTTTATATCCTCTTGCGTAAACGAGGACGCCGTATTGGTGCTCAGCCAGTTTACGGGGGCCTCCAGGGAGCTGGCCGGCGCCGTATTGATAAATCCTTACGACATCACGCAGTTTTCCGACTTTCTTTACAAGGCCCTGAATTTTACCAAAGAGGAGCGCAGGAGGCGCATGAAAAAGATGCGCGCCATAACGCAGAAGAATAATATCTACCGCTGGGCCGGCAAGGTGCTGTCGGAATTATTAAAATTCGAATTCCAAGAATAAGGAGAAAGGACAAAAAAGGGGACAGGCTACTTTTTCCAGCCTTGTCCTATTGAAAAAGTAGCCTGTCCCCTTTTTTCTGAGATGAGATATTTTTTTAGTAAATGGGATGATTTCGCCGCCGCGCTCCGGAAGAAAAAAGGACTCCTTCTTTTCTTTGATTTTGACGGCACGCTGGCGCCTATCGTTTCAAGCCCCGCCAGGGCCCGGATCTCTGCGGCCGTGAAGGCACGCCTTAAAAAAATATCCAAAAATAGACGCGTCGTTATGGGCGTGATCAGCGGCAGGTCCCTTAAGGATATCAGGCGCCTTGTCGGTGTAAAAGGCATATATTACGCGGGAAATCACGGGCTTGAGATGAAAGGCCCTAAAACGGCTTTTATTCACCCGTCGGTTAAAAAGTACGGCCCGTATATGAAAAAGATAGCCGCCTCCCTGCGCCGAGCGGTTTCGGGAATAAAAGGCGTGGTCATGGAGGATAAGAACCTGTCGTTGAGTTTACACTATCGCATGGTGCGGCCGCGCGATGTGGCCCGGCTCAAATCGATTTTCGGCTCCGTGTGCGCGCCTTATATTAAAAGCGGGAAGGTCCGGCTGACGACGGGGAAGAAGGTCCTGGAGATAAGGCCGCCTGTTTTGTGGGATAAGGGCAAGGCCGTGAGGGCGATAGCGAAGGCGGCGGCGAAAAAAAACGCGCTTAAGGTGTTTATAGGCGACGACCTTACCGACGAGGACGCCTTTAAGGTCTTGAAGAAGGGCGATTTTCCGATACGCGTGGCGAAGAGCGGGCGCTCTAAGGCCAAATATTTTTTGAAAGGGCCGGGTGAGGTAAGCAGGTTTCTTATTAAGTTAAACAAAATACTGGCCGCGGTTTTTATCGTTATTTCTGTTGCGCTTATGCCGTTTTCGCCCGCGGCCATAGCCGACGGGGATTCATCTCAAGAGGCCCAAACCGCGCCCGCGCCCGAGAAACCCATCAAGGTCAAGACAAGGGTATATACCACTGTTACCGAGGACGGCTGGCGTATCTCTATGAATAGATACATCGCTAAGGAGATCGGCGCCGAAAAGCGCAAAGCGGCCGTCGTTCTGTGCCACGGATTCAACATCAATAACACCTTCTGGGACCTCAACAGGCGTTCGTCGCTGGCGAGATTCCTCGCGCGGGCCGGCTATGATGTGTGGGCCCCGTCTTTAAGGGGCTCCGGGCTTAGTTCGAAGCCGGTCCTTTCCAAGATCAGGGGCCTGGTCAAATTGGATTTAAAAAACCTTCCTTTTACGCTTATCAAGGCCCCCTTCGATATGACAAAATTCGGCTGGACGCTGGATGACCATATACATAAGGACGTTCCGGCGATCATAGAATTCGTAAAGAAGGAATCCGGATTTGAAAAACTCTACTGGGTGGGGCATAGTATGGGAGGGATTGTGATGTTCGGCTACCTGGAGACCGAATCGCGGGATGACATAGCCGGATTTATCGCGCTTGCCTCTATGATGGTGGTGCCGCGGGAGCTCAACGCCCAGTTAAACACGATAGCCAACCAGAAGCCGATTTTGAACGCCTCGCTTCTTATAAACAGCACCGTCGCTTCCCAGTTGAGGAATTTTACGTTTGGAGCGGTGAGCCACCCTATAGAAAATCTGCTTTTTAATGAAGAAAATATGCGGCAAAAGACGTTGTACCGCTTTTTCAGGATATGTATAGACGATACCTCCTCCGGCGTGGTTACGCAGTTTTCCGATTCTATACGGCTGGGGAGCATATTTTCCGCCGACAGGCGCTATAATTACACCAACCATATATGGAAGGTCGATACGCCCATTCTGATCGCGGGCGGTAAGGCCGATAGGTTTGTGGGCGAAAGGGAGCTCGGGCTCTGTTATGAGATGCTTTCTTCGGCGGATAAGGATATTATCATTTTTTCGGAGGAAAACGGCTATTGTGCGGACTACGGCCACTGCGATCTGATATTGGGAAAAAATTCCGAAAGCGAAATATATCCCGCGATACTGGCGTGGCTGGATGAAAGGGTTTCGCGTTAGCCCGCGGCGGGGCCGCCGGACGGCATGTGAGAAAATAAGCCGGCACCGCTAATTATAATAAGGCACCAGCGTAAGCATTGCCCACACAAATGCCAGCGTAACAAGGCCCACCACAAAAGCTACCTTAAACCACTGTGTGAATGTTATAGTGGTCTTTTTTGTCTTCTCAAGCGCCCCTATGGCGATGAGGTTGGCGGTGGAGCCGATTATAGTGAGGTTGCCGCCGAAGCATGCCCCGAAAAGAAGAGCCCACCATAGTATCTTGTACATCGGGTTTATGGCGATGAGGCCCTTGACGATAGGTATGAAACTGGCGACGACGACTACATTGTCAAGCATGCTCGAGATAATCGCGCTGCCGAAGAGCGTTATGCTTATGAGGATGTTTTTGCTTCCCTCCACTAAAAGCATTATCTTGTCGGCGAAGAAAGAGGCGATGCCAACGTGAGTGAGCGTGCCGGATTGGGCGAAGAGAAAAAGAAAAAATAAAAGCGTCCACCACTCCACGTCTTTTTCCACATAGCTCCTTGCCTTTTCCCGCCGCCACATCATAATGCAGCTTGCCGAAAGAAGCGGAGTTATCAGAAGTATCGTGTTTGGCTCAAGGTTTAGCAAAACTTCCCATCTGTGGTGCGTGGCGAGCAACAGCAGTGTCGCGCCGAATATCATGAACCCCTTTTTCAAATTTTTCTCAACCGGAATGTTAAGGAGCTTCACGAGAACATCGTTCGGCCCGAATTCCCGTATCTTCCGGTCCAGCTCTTTCAGCGGTTTTTTGAACAAAAGCAAAAGCGGCCCGAATACTATTACGAGGCTCATGAGCATTATGGGAAACGCGTTGAATATGAAGTCCTCGAATGTGAGCGGCGCCTTGGCAGCTATCAGGAGGCCTATCGGGTTTCCGATGACCGTTCCGGAGGAGCCGATGTTAGTGGCGAATACGGAGGCGATGACAAAGGGGACGGGGTCCACCTCGTAATAATCGCAGAATTCGAATATCAGCATCGTCATAAACATAATGGACGTCACCTCATCCAGTATGCAGGCGAGCAGGGCGGAGCTCAAGGTGAGCCCTATCATAAACTTTCCGGCGGTAAGATTTCTCATTACCACTGCCTTGCTGAGGAGCCATGTGAAAAACCCGAGCTCTTTGAGGAATCCGACAAG
>Ga0272441_10008418_pt1 | contig 16326 bp, 11 predicted proteins | sample SSMProp6N_FD_193582 | JGI IMG/M metagenome (GOLD analysis project Ga0272441, IMG submission 193582) | Marine sediment archaeal communities from Little Sippewissett salt marsh, Falmouth, MA, United States - SSM-Prop-6N | ecosystem: Environmental > Aquatic > Marine > Wetlands > Sediment ... | reverse complement strand
CGGCGGGGCGTTCGCCGTTCATGGAAGCACTGTAGAACATGCCGAGGCGGGAGACAAGACGTCGGCGGCCCGTTCGCCGCAAGCAGAGGCACTCGAAGAAACGACATCTGGTTGATTCCCATTTGAGGGCCATTTGAGGGCCGCCGGGTGCACACTGCTCTCACCCAATCCCCATTCCCCAAGGAGTCTGCCGATGAAAAGACAGTTGCTCGCACGCGCCGTGCTACCGTTCGCCGTTCTCATGGTCTCGATCGTCCTCGCCGCAGGATCGGCGGCGCCAGCCGACGAGGAGATCGCACCGGAGATCATCGCCGTCGCGGAGATCCTGTTGGGCCTCGAGTACGGCCCAGAGGACCGGATCGAGATCGTCGACGGACTAACGGAGTATCGCGACGACTACTACCGCGTGCTTCGAGCCTTCCCGTTCGACGAGACGACGCTCCCGTCGGTGGTGTTCAATCCGATTCCTCCCGGGATGACCTTCTCGACGGAGGAGACTCCGTTCCGATACAGCGACGTTGACGTTGAGCGGCCGCAGGATCCGGAGGACGTCGCGTTCTACACCGTCCCCCAGCTGGCGAGACTCATCCGAACCCAGCAGGTCAGCTCAACCGAGCTGACGGAGATGTACCTGGAGCGCCTCAAGCGCTACAACCCGACGTACCTCTTCGCGGTCACGATCACCGAGGAGTTGGCGCTCGAGCAGGCGGCGCAGGCGGACGCCGAGATCCGCGCCGGGGCCTACCGCGGGCCGCTCCACGGGATTCCGTACGGGATCAAGGACCTGTTCTCGGTGGTCTGCTATCCAACCACGTGGGGCGCGGAACCGTTCGCCGATCGGATCATCGATCGAGACGCGTCGGTCGTCGAGCGACTGCACGACGCCGGCGCCGTGCTGGTCGCGAAGTTGTCGACGGGGACGCTGGCAACGGGGGATCGATGGTACGAAGGCCTGACGCGAAATGCGTGGAATCCGCAGTGGGGCGCCGGCGGCTCATCAGCCGGCCCGGGATCCGCAACGGCCGCAGGGTGCGTCGGCTTCTCGATCGGAACTGAGTCGGCCGGGTCGATGATCTCCCCGTGCGATGCCAACGGCGTCTCCGGGCTACGCCCGACGTTCGGTCGCGTCAGCAGAATCGGCATGATGACAACGTCCTGGAGCTTCGACAAGGTCGCGCCGATGTGTCGATCGGCCGAAGGCTGCGCGGTCGTGTTCGAGGCGATCTACGGTCCGGATGGGAAGGACAACACGATCATCGATCTCCCGTTCAACTGGGATCCGGACCTCGACATCCGAACCTTGAGAATCGGCTACCGAACCCTCTTCCTGGAAGGAAAGCTCATGCCCGGCGACCCCGAGTACAGGGCTGAAGCCCGAAACCTGAGTCTCAAGGTGCTCGATGTCTTCCGAGACGCCGGCATCGAACTCGTGCCGCTGGAGTTCGGCGAGGGCCAGAACGTGCAGGAGCCATGCAGCCACACGGCCGGGATCATGATGATGTGTGAGAACGCGGCCGCCAACGACGCAATCCTCCGCAGCGACGACATGGTTGCGCTCGACGAGCTGGAGTCCAACTGGCCCCGCTACTGGAAGGAGAGTCAGTTCATTCCCGCGGTCGCGTATCTCCAAGCAAGCCGTTGCCGAAGCGTCGTAATGCAGGCAATGGCAGACGTGATGGCCGACATCGATGCCTACATCGAGATCACCTGGACCAGCCAGTGGGACACCAACCTCACGGGTCAGCCGTACGTCGTCGTCCCCTGCGGCTTCCTCAACTCGGGGAGGCCGGCCAGCATCTCGTTCGTCGGCAAGCTCTTCGGTGAGGCCGAGCTGCTGGCTGTCGCCAAGTGGTACCAGGATCAGACGGGACATCACACGATTCATCCAGACCTGTAGCAGTGGATGGTGCGCCCGTTAGCGCCTCCCGCCTCGAGCGCGTTGCCTCAAATCCGTCTCAAACGCGCCTCATCGCTTGCGCAGGCCGCGGTCGCCTCCTACTGTCGTGGAGCGATGACTCGACGCAGATGGTTGGCGTGCGTGTTCGGCCTTCTCCTGGTCTGCATCTGCGTCTTCTTCGTCGCGAGAGATATGCTGATCTACCGATCCGGCGTGTTCGAAGCGTTCCACGCGAGTTGCCTTCGGCGTGCGCTGGCGCTCGAGACCTCCGCCGAGACATGGATCGTGCGCCAGGAGAGCGAATCGCTCGAGGCGGCGGCAAGGCTCCTCTTGATGGGAAGCGGGTTGTACATCGATGTCGTCGTGCGAGGCGAGCTCGTCCTGAGCCGGCACGACGAAGGATTCGAGGTCGAAGCCGTCGACGAAGTGCAGGTGCCTCCCGCCGCACCGTTCGTCCTCGAACGCCCGGGCGGCGTTGCGGAGGCTTGGGCCCCGTTCGTCTTGGCCGGCTATCCGGACGAAGCCGCCGGGTTCCTGCGAATCGGCTTCTCGAGCGAATATCCGATCGAGCAGGTTCGACGGCGCGTGCTGGTTGCCTCGGCGATCGGTCTCGCGTCCCTGCTGGGTGTCCTTGCCGTCGCCGTCGGCGCCGCGAGGTGGAAGTCGAGGAGAAGCGGAGAGACCGCCGCCGATTCCGAGACGCTCGTCCGCTGCGGCGCGCTCTCGATCGACCTGCGAGCTCGGGAAGCCCGCGTCGCCGACGAACACCTTGACCTGACTCCGAAGCTCTACGAGTTGCTGTTGCTGTTCGCAAGACGCCCCGGCGAGGTCTTCTCCGACGAGGATCTGCTCAAGACGGTCTGGGCCGGCTCGCCGTACGCCGCCTCGGCGGACGTGAAGCAGCACATTTACCTGTTGCGACGGAAGTTCGCCGCGGTCCACCCCGATCCGAAGTCGGTCATCGTGAACGTCAAAGGGTTCGGCTATCGACTCGATCCTCCCGGCGACGATGCGCAGTTGAGAAGCGGTTGATGGTCATTTGGGAAGCGAGAAGCGCAGAGTGCGGACGAAGGAGGAGATGGACATGCGAATCATGAATCGAGTATTGGCGGTAGCCATCGCGGTGACTCTCGTCGCGCTCTGCGGGCAGTTGCTTTGGGCGAGCTCAAGCGACGACGCCGAGTCCGAGTGCGTGTCGCTCGCGCTCTCCGATGCGGTCGTCGCGGCCGGCGAAGCGGTGAGCGCCGCGGCCTTGGGCCTCTACGGCTACAGCCCGGAGGATCGCCTCGTGAACGCCCAAGCCGTCGTCAACCTGATCGAGGGCGTGAATGGAGAGCACTACGACGGCGACGCCGACGGCACACTCGAGTTCTCCGCCGGGCTCCTACCGCACATCTCGGCACTCAACGAGGAACTCGATGGAGCGAGCGGCTACTTCGACGATGAACTGACAGCGAGTGGGAGGTCCGGCCTCGACAACTACGTCAGCATGCTCCGATTGGCCGTCGCTCCGATGATCTCCGTGGTGGAAGGCGGCCTGAGCGAGCAGGACGTGACGGATGCGTATCTCACGACCCTCGCGCTTCTCTCCACCTTCCAGCAGGACCTCCAGGAAATCCTTCTCCGGTGGGAATGCGAGATCTGGGTTCGCCCGGGCGAATCGATCCAAGCGGCCATCGACCGGGCATGGCCGGGAGCCCTCATCACGGTCGAGCCGGGGGTATACCGGGAAACGCTCGACATCTCGACGAGTCTCACGCTCCGCGGGATGGGCGGCACCGTCGTGATCGAACCGGTCGCGGGGCAGATCGGCCTCTTCGTCCGCATCGCCGATGAGGCAGGCGTCCGCCTGGAGGACTTCACCGTGCGTCGGGCGACCGTCGGCATCCAGGTCTCGGCGAACACGATGTGTAGTCTCGAAGGCGTGGAGATCTCGGACTGCGAAACGGGGATTCAGGCTCTCGAGAGAACTCAGCTGTCTCTCTCCGAGTGCACGTTCCGTCGAAACGACACGGCACTCCGCGCTCTCGGTCGGAGCGAGGTCTCGGTGTCTAGCTGCACGATCGAAGGCAGTCAGGGTGACGTCGCGGCCGTCATCGTTCAGGAGCTCGCGAGCGTGGCGATCGATTGGACCGATGTCATCGGCGGCTTGGGAAGTGGGCTGCTCGCGCTTGACGAAGCGCAGGTCTCCATCCAGAGATCGCTCCTCCGATTCAACGACGGCGACGGCATCGTCGTGGCCGAAGCCGCGACCATCTACCTCGACAACGTCGGCTGCCTCGGAAACGACGGCTACGGGCTCCGCACGATCACCGATGCGTGTCCACACGAGTCGATTTCGCCGATGCCGTCGTTTACCGGCGAGATCGCTTGCAGTCGCTGTTCCTTCGGCAATCTCGAGGAGGGAACCGAAAACGTTCTCGGCGCCACGTGCCCAACCGACTTGGAGTGCGAAGGTCTGTGAACGCCCCATAGGGACGCGTCTCCGGCTCGCCCAGCGCGCAACGAGGCCGGGGCACGTCCCTTCTCCTTCGCCAAGATTCGTCGACCCCATCTCTCCTTCGTGCTTCGTGTCGATGAATCGGCCCGACCGCCAGGATCTGCCTTCGATGAGACGCCCTTGAGGGCCGGTTGATGGACGTTTGAAGGCGGGTGTCGGGAAGGTGCGTACCGAGGAGGAGGTGCGTACCGAGAATGAGAACCCAGAGCTTCACAGCTGTCGCCGTTGCTGCCATCGTCCTCGTCGTCCTGACGCCTACCGTGGCGGCGCAGACGTACTCACAGGACGACCTCATTGAGGATGTCCGCCAGCTGGCGTGCGTCATCGAGCAGACGCACCCGGACCCATTCGTCGCGTGCGGAGGGCGGATCGCCTTCTATCGAGCTCTGCAGGACGTGCTCGAGGCGATTCCCGCGGAAGGGCTGGCTCGTGACGACTTCGTCCGGCTCCTGCGGCCGCTGATCGCGATGGTCGGCGACGCTCACACGGGCATCTGGGGCGAGTATCAGGTCAACGACTCCTTCCCCGGCGGGGTGCCGCTCGAGTTCGGCGTGATCGAGGAGGGTCTGTACGTCGCGGGCGTTCGTACCCAGGATGATCCCGATCTCCTGGGAGCTCGGCTCCTCTCCGTGGAGGGCGTGGCGCTCGACGAGTTGTGTGAGCGCCAGCATCGCGTCCGGGCAACCGAGAACCGCTACAGCGCCCTTCATCTCCTCGCGGTGGACTCCTTGCGCTACGAGGAGTTCATGCAGGACATCCTCCCCGAGTGGGAGAACAAGAAGCTCGTACGAGTCACGCTCCAGCTCGCATCCGGAGAGATCCGAGAGATCGAGTACGAGGTTCCCAGGCCGATGTGGTCGATGCGTCGCCCGACGACTCATATCGAAACACCGGAGGCGGGCGCGGGCGGGTTCGTCTGGTCGTTCTGGGATAGCGATCCCTCCGTCGCCTACCTACGCGTCGATCACATGCTGTACTACCGCGAGGCGTACGAGATCTGGGATGCAGCCGGATCGAAGGACGTGACGGATGAACAGCTCGCGGCCATCCCGTCGGCAACCGAGGCGTTCCGCGATCTCGTCGTTGCGATGGAGGAAGCCGGGACGGAGACGTTGATCGTCGATCTCCGCCAGAACGAGGGCGGGCACTCGCTGATGGCCGACATCCTGGTGTACTTCCTCTACGGACGTGACGTCCTCATCGAAGACGTGATGAAGGCCGGATTCGACGTCGGATGCGGGCAGATCCGCCGGTACTCCGAGCTCTACTTCGAGAGCTGCGCCAACGAGACGATCGACGACTTCAATGAGGGGAGATCCGTCCCGATGGTCGTCGGCGACTACGACTTCAGTTACTACCTCACCGATCCGGTCGCCGACGCGGAGGTCCTCGCGGATCCGGAGCCCAGCTTCGTCACAGACTGGGTCGACCGATCGCCGACCTTCTACGACGAGTACCTGTCTGAGGCATACGGCGGGTACTACCGGCCGGAGAACGTGCTGGTCGTGTCGACCTCGGAGACGTTCAGCTCGGGCTTCACCTTGGCGAGGCACCTGTATCTGGCAGGGGCGACATTGGTCGGGACGCCGTCGGGCCAGTCGTCGAACTGCTTCGGCGAGCTCACGTGGTTCGACCTCACGCACACCAACATCCGCATCGGCGTTTCGGAGTCGTGCTACATCATGTTTCCCGAGGAGTCGGAGCTCGCGACCGTGCTCCCCGTCCACATTCCGCTGACCTACGAGAAGCTGGCGTCGTACGACTTCGATCCGAACGCGTGGCTTCGCTACACGTTGGAGATCGCAGGGGCATCGGAGTAGGCCAACGTGGAAGACGAAGGAGGTACGATGCAGTTCCGAACCGGGCGCGCGCTGACCCTGACCGCAACCGTAGTGGCCATCCTCCTCGCATCAGCGACGATGGCCTTGGGCTTCACTCGCGACGAGCTGATCGAGGATGCACGGCAGCTGGCAGCAATCATCGAGGAGGCCCATCCGGATCCCTTTCTGCGCTGCGGCGGCCGGATCGCCTTCTATCGAGCGCTGCAGGACGTGCTCGAGGCGATCCCGGAGGAAGGGATGTCGAGGGACGCGTTCCTCCGGCTCATCCGCCCGCTCGTGGCGACTGTCGGCGACTCGCACACGGCAATCTGGGACTCGTACACGGTCAGCAGCACCAAGCCAGGCGGCATTCCGCTGCGATTCGGCGTCGTCGGCCAATCGCTGTACGTGGCCGGTGTCAATCGAACGTCCGATCGGAGGCTCTTCGGTGCAGTCCTTCAGTCGGTCGAAGGCGTCGCGGTCGCCGAGCTGATCGAGCGTCAGCGGCTTCACGCCGCTTGCGAGAACGTCTACGACGTCCTGGAAGAGCTCACCAATACGTTGCGGTATGCGCCGTACCTCCAGGATCTCCTCCCGGAGTGGGCGGACACAACGAACGTCTCCATCGAGCTTCGACTCCCGACCGGCGAGATCGAAACCGTGACGTACGCCGTCCCGACGATCGTCTGGCCTCCCCTGAAACCGGAGACGGAAGCACCGGTGCCATCGGTCGACGAGAGCGGCTTCGGCGCATTCCTCATCGACGCGGTGGGGACGGACGAGAAGATCGGGTACGTCCGAATCGACCACCAGGGTGGCTTTCGTGAGTTCCTGGAGGAGAACAGCGCCGTGGGCGCCGACGACACGACGGAAGCCAGCCGCGCCCGCGTTCCTTCCGCCACCGAAGTATTCCGAGACCTGACCGTCACGATGGCCGCGGCGAAGACGCAGACGCTGGTCGTCGACCTGCGGTGCGACACCGGAGGCACAGACACGATGGCCGACATCCTTGTCTACTTCCTATACGGGCTGGACGGGCTTGCCCGGTATAGGACGAGCTGGTACGTCCACGGCGGTTTCTCGGCGATGCGCTACTCGGCACAGCACTTCCTCATCTCCGCCAACCAGACGATCGAGCATGTCAACGAAGGGCGGACAGGCGTGCCGCTTCGTGTCGGCGACTACGCCTTCGAGGACTACGCGGAGGCGGGCGAGGCGATGCTGGCCGAGATCGAAGCCATCGGGGCCACGGCGGCCTTCGGCTCAGACTACGAGGGCGCGTCGACGTTCTACGACGAGTTCATCGCCGGCACGGGTGCCGGGACGTATTGCCCGCCGAACGTCCTCGTCCTCGTGTCGCCGAGGACATTCAGTTCAGGGGCGACGACCATGGTGGCCTTGAGCCTCAACGGTGCAACGCTCGTCGGGACGCCGTCTGGCCAATCCCTCCGCGCGTTCGGCAACGGCACGCTCTGGGAACTCGATCACACCGGCATCGATGGCTGTATCTCGAGATCGTACTTCGATCCGTATCCGGATGACCCCACGCGCGGTGAGATCTGGCCGGTCGACGTCCCGCTGACCTACGAATTCCTGGCATCCACCGGCTTCGATCCGAACGCCGGGCTCCTGCTGGCGCTCGAGTGGATCGAACAGAAGAGGAAGGCGTCCGGACCGTAACGGAGGCAAGACGGCCGGTCGCAGGAAAGGAGGCTCTTGTGAACGATCGGTGGCTGACACAGGCAGCTGTGCTCCTCTCGTGCGCCGCGGCGCTCGCGATTCTCGTAACAGCTCCTGCGATCGGATCTGACGTGCGCATCGGCGAGCTGGACGCACTGATGAGCACCTACGAGGAAGCGGGCACGTTCAGCGGCGCTGTGCTCGTCGCCGAAGCCGGTGAGGTGATCTACGAACGCGCGATCGGCTACGCCAATCACGATTGGGGAATCTCGAACGCGACGGACACGCGGTTTCGGATCGCATCGCTGGCCAAGATCTTCACCAAGATTCTCCTGTTGCAGCTGGCGGAGGACGGCTTGCTGAGCTTCGACGGCACGATCGCCGACTACCTGCCCAACTACGCCGGGCCGGGAGCGGAGGCGATCACGGTCCGGCGGTTGTTCGAGCATCGGTCCGGGATCGTCGGTGAGCCGGCGGTCGAGAATCTCGATCGCATCGAGCGGGACCACTACACGCGATCGCAGATGCTCGATCTCATCGCCAGCTACGATCTGGCCGCGACGCCGGGCGAGCGGTGGATCTACTCGAACTTCGGTTACTACCTGCTCGGGGCAATCCTGGAGAGCGTCTCGGGGAGGACGTACGCCGAACTCCTCGAGGAGCGGATCTGCGTCCCCGCTGGCATGCAGGACACGCTGCCCGATGTCACGACCCAGATCATCGAGCGACGCGCTTCGGGATACTCCCTCGGTTCCGACGGGCATCTCACACTCGATGTTCCCCTGGACATGTCTTTCGTCTTCGCCTACGGCCACCTGCTGTCGACGACACGCGACCTCTTCCTCTTCTACAACGCCCTACTCGACGGCAAGCTCCTCAGTCCAGCAGACCGCCCGATCGTCTACGACTGGGAGGCCGAATGGCGTCCGATCGGAGACGGAAGTCAGACCGCCTACGCCTACGAGGACGGACCGGCGAGCGTCAACGGCTTTCGCGCCGGTGTCTACAGCTATCCGCGGGAGGATCGGTTCGTCGTCGTGCTCATGAACACACGGGGCCCCGGCGCCTCTCTCGTCTACGACGTGGGCCGAAACTTGGCTGCGGTCCTCTACGGCGCCCCGTGTGTGCTTCCTGCTACAGCCGGGGGATGACGACAGCGTACGACGCCGGCGGGTGTGTTTCGGCTCACCCGAAGCGCTGACGAAGGAAACGCCTGTCATGCCGCGCCGAGGGCACTGAAGGCCGCCGAACTCCTCAGCCCGCCTCGTGCGCCGATTCAGGGCCTCCATCGAGCTCGACCCGTTCCGTTGCGTCATGATCCGGAAGCAGGTCCTCCAGGTTCCGGATCGAGGGGAAGAAGAACACGGCGGCGAGAACGATGACGACGTACAACACGCCGGCGAACACGAACTGGAGCGCCATACCGGACCCGGGCGACGTGCCGACCAACCACCCGAAGGCGCTCGAGAGCCACGTAGCGGAAGTCATCGCCGGTTCGGTGACGTAGTCAGCGAGCGCTCCGGCAGCGACGGGTACGATGGGAGTCAACGTCATCGCGATGAACCGCCGCGCGGAGAAGACGCGTCCCTGCAGATCCGGAGCGACCTTCGACTGCCAGATCGCCTGACTCGCTCCGTTGACAAGCGGCCCGAAGATAGCGCCGACACCGGCGACCAAGATCCACAATGGCAGACTCCGAACGAGCCCAAAGCAGATCAGCGCCGTCGCACCTGTCAGCGCCTCGCCGAGCAGAATGCTCCTCATGCGTCGCTTGAACCCGCCCCACAGACTGACCAGAAGCCCACCAACGACGGCTCCGATGGCAGCCGCGGAGCGTACGAAACCGAGATGAGCGCTGTTGTTCCCCGTTCGCTCGAGGATGTACGGGCTGAAGACGCTGTATGCGAGACCGATCACGACGTTGAGCGCCAGGAAGAAGAGCAGGAGATGGAGAAGGCTCTTCCGCTGGAAGATGTAGCGGAAGCCGTAGATCGCCTCTTTGGTCATGCTCCCTCTGCTCGCCTGGCCTTCCGCCGTCTTCGGCGGAGGTGGTATGTGGACGAACAGCAGGGCGCCGATGGCGGCGAAGAAGGTGGCGACGTCGAGAATCAGAATTCCGCGCAGCCCGAGGATCGGGTAGAGCGCCCCGGCCAGGATCGGCGCGAACACGGCGGGACCGGACTCGACGAGCGACATCATGCCGTTGGCGCGGCTGTACTGCTCCTTGGGGATCATCGTCGTGATGGCTGCCGAGTACGCCGGCCACTGGAACGTCTGCCCAAGCCCCATGATCCCGGCAGCGACGTACAGGTGCCAGATCTGAAGCCCGCCGGCGCCGTGCATGATCAGGATGCCGAACGTCGCGACGACGGCGACGATGTCGCTGACCATCATCATCAGCTTCCGGCTGTGCCGGTCGACCAGGACGCCGGCAATGGGCGTGAGAATCATGTAGGGAACGAGAAAAGCGGTCGTGATGACCCCCAGCGCGGTCGCACTTCCGTAGGTCTCGTACGCCCAAATCGTCAGGGCGAAGCTCGACGCACTCGACGCCAGAACGGACAGGATCTGACCGGCCCAAACGAACGTGAAGCCGACCATGCCACTGGGCCGCCCGTGCACGCTCTGACTCACAAGTCGCCTCCTGGTTTCCTCAGATCATGGCCGATCATCAGGGTCTCGGCACGCGTCGCGCGAGCGTCACTTGTGCCACGCCGTACGGTGGCGTACCGTCTGCTCGGCTCGGCGTGACGCCGAGCCCTTTCCAAAGGAGGCACGTCGATGATTCTTGCCACCGCGCTGACGACCTAGGCTGCCTCTGCTCCCTTTCCCAAGTCGCTCGCAGCTTCCCTTGCGCCGCTTGCGGTTTCGCGGAGGCGGTCTCGCCATCGATCCACTCCACGATTGACGAAAGCGAGGCACCATGACGGCAAGCATGCGAACCTACCATCCGGAGACTGACTTCATCCGTGTCCGTGACTTCCTGAAGGCGACGTACGCGAAGTTCCCGTTCCCCTGCAACTGGGGCATCGAGCGTTGGAACTACGCCCGCTACTTCGTCGCCCCAATGCTCGGCGCCTACGGAACCGAAGACGGAACGCCCGAGGGAAGCCTGAAGGCGATCGAGCTGTGGGAGAGCCTGGTCCGGATCTGGGAGGATGATGCCGGCGAGATCGTCGGCGTGACCTGCATCGAGCACCCCGATCCGACCCATCCCGGCTTCGGCGAGATCTTCATCCAGCGACATCCGAGGCACATCGACCTCCTGGAGGAGATGTTGGCCTTCGGCGAAGAGACCTACGTTCATCCGGAGAGGAATCGCGTCTACATCTGGACGTACGACGACGACGCGGACCTTGTCGAGGTCATCGGATCGCGCGGCTTCGTACGGCGTGAGGAGCCCATCTCCCACCACCTCGAGTATGTCATCGGGGATCTGCCCGGATTGGAGCTTCCCGACGGTTTCAGATTGTCTTCGATGGCGGAGGAGAACGACATCGAGAAACGCCGCGAGATCTTCGGCCGCGGGTTCAATCACGAGGATCCGAAGGAGTGGCCATCGGCGTTTGCCTATCGCGAGCTGCAAAGGGCGCCGGACTACTGGAGGGAGAACGACCTATTCATCGTCGCCCCGGACGGGACGTACGTCGCCTGCTGCATCGTCTGGTATGACGAAGCCACCCGTGTCGCCCACCTGGAGCCGCTCGGTACGCACCCCGACTACCGCCGCAAGGGACTCGCGACGCAGATCCAGTTCGCGGCGCTCCGCCGAGCGAAGGAGCTCGGTGCGACACACATGCCGATGACCGGTGGCTTCGAGCCGTTCTACCAGGCGATCGGATTCGAGGAGCGGCGGGTCCAGCGCCCTTGGATCAAGGAGTTCTAGCGCTCATGGCTCAAGCGGGCCGGCGATGAGCTTCGCCGGTCCGCCCTGTCCTGCCTCCTTTGCGGCTGACCCCATCGATCCGCTCGCCGGCTCTTCGCGTCGCCGGGATCCACGTTTCGGGCACTTCTTGATACTCGCCCCGCTGACTACTAATATCTGAGCACGATACATACTTCGGACGGTGAGAGATGGACGTCGCGGCCGTGGTGATGAGCACGTTGGGGGGACTTGCCCTATTCCTGTACGGCCTGCGGATTCTGAGTTCCGCACTCAAGCGCGCCATCGGCGAGAGGATGCGCGCACTCCTCGAGCGGCTGACCGGACGCGCGTATCGAGGCGTCATCGTCGGCGCCGTCACATCGGGGATTCTTCAGTCGAGCAGCATGACCATGGTCTTGTTGATCGGCCTGATCAACGCCGGTGCCCTCAAGCTCGCACAGGGAATTGGCGTGATGCTCGGATCGGAGATCGGGACCACGCTGACGGCGCAGATCATCGCGTTCCGCATCGGAACGTACTACATGCCGATCATTGCCGTCGGCTTCCTTCTGTCCGAGCTTTTCCGCAAGCGGAAGCTCGGCGACGTCGGCCGAGTCATCCTCGGATTCGGCCTCCTCTTTCTCGGCATGAGCATTCTTTCCAGCGGGCTCCGAGGCCTCGCCGACAGCCCGATGGTCCTTCGGCTCCTCGAGTCGTGCGGCTCCAACGTGCTCCTCGGCGTGCTCGTCGGGGCGGTTGTGACGGCGATTATCCAGAGCTCCTCCGCGATGACGGCGATGGTGATCGCGATGGGAGCAGCCGGAATTCTGACCTTGCCCGCGGCGATCGCCCTCATCCTCGGCGCGAACATCGGCACAACCGTCACCGCGCAGATCGCTTCGATCGGTTCCAGCCTTTCATCTCGGCGCCTTGCCGTCGCGCAGCTCGTGACGAACGTCCTCGGCGTCGCGGCCTTCGTTCCGCTTGTTCCTCTCTACGCCAACCTTGTCGCATTGACCGCGGCCACACTGCCGCGGCAGATCGCGAACGCCCACACCTTCTTCAACGTGGCCGTCACCCTCGCGCTCATGTCGGCCGTCGGCGGGCTGGTCTGGATCGCAGAGCGACTTGTGCGCGGACGGGAGTCGACGGCGTCTGCAACGCCTCAACACCTCTCGAGCGAGTTCCTCACCGCCCCATCGGTCGCGCTGGAGCAAGCTCGTCTGGAGCTTCTCCACATGGCAGGAATGGCTGGCGAGATGCTGCGCGGGTGCCAGCGTGGTCTCGTCAACCGCGACAAGAACGAAGCTGCCACCGTCCTGGAAACAGAGACAGCCGTCGACGGGCTGAAACGCGCGATCGAAGCGTATCTCGACCAGATCCCGGCGTTGGCGCTGTCGGATCGTGACGAGGAGCGGCTTCACGCCCTCCAGCACGTCACCGGGGACGTCGAGCGAGTCGGCGATCAAGCGGTCAACATTGCGGAGCGAACCCAGCTGCTGTTGCGCAAGGGGATCACGTTCTCCGGCGAGGCGATCGATGACCTGATCGCCATGTTCGAGAAGACCTACACCTTCTACGTGCAATCGATCGAGGCACTTCGACTCGACGACGCTGAGATCGCCAGGGAAGCTCTGGACATGGAGGGCGAAGTCGACCGGATGGAGCGGATCTTCAAGCAGCAGCACGTGAAGCGGCTGGAGGCAGGCGTCTGCAATCCGGAGGGAGGCATCCTCTTCGCCGAGATCCTCCACAACCTGGAGCGCACCGGAGATCACACATTGAACATCGCTTGCGACGTCATGCAGTGCGCGTAAGCGCAGCCACACCCAGTGCACCGCGCACATCTTCCGTGCTGTCCGTGCCCGAGATCGGGCACGAATCGCCGTTTGGCGTTTGCGTCCGACGACGATATCCTGTTTCCCCGAGGAAAACGGACGGTCTGCGATGAAGACAGAAGACACCCTCGGACATGCCAACGGGAAGCAAGCTTCCGAAGCTCGGATTCGGAAGCGCTCTGGACCGGCACTGAGTCCCGAAGCCCGCTACGCATCTCTCTTCACGAACATCCCGATCGGGCTCTACATCACCGCGGCCGACGGGCTGATTGTCGATGCGAACCCGGCTCTGATCCGAATGCTCGGCTACTCTGACAAGGAGTCGCTGCTCGGCAGGCAGGCGTGCGACCTGTTCGTGAATCCGGCCGACAGGGACCGTGAGTTGGCGCTCTTCGACGACGATCTGATCGTTTCCGACTACGAGACACAACTCCGGAGGCAAGACGGAGAGACGATCTGGGTTCGCGATACGTGCCGCGCGGTCCGCGGCGAGGACGGCGCGATCGTGTCGTACGAAGGCTCGCTCCAGGACATCACAGCAGTGAAGATGGCCCAGGAGGAGCTCGTCTACATGGCGCGCCACGATCCACTCACGGGCCTCTTCAATCGCCACACGCTCGCTTCGATCCTCGAGTCCGAGGTTTGTCGCGCACGACGGTACAGGCATCCGATCGGCGTCTTGATGATCGACGTCAACCACTTCAAGGAGACGAACGATCGGTTCGGCCACGCCGCCGGCGACGCCGTCCTGGAAACCGTCGCTAAGGTTCTCGTCGACACGGTCCGAGAGTCGGACATCGTCGTTCGCTACGGTGGCGATGAGTTTCTCGTCCTCCTCACGGAGACCGACGGCGAGACGGAGATCGTCCGGGATCGGATTCAGGCTGGGATGGACGAGAGCATGCGAGCCGAGCATTGGCTAGACATTCCCACCTCGCTTGCGATCGGCACGGCACACTGGATGCCGGAAACCGGCCAGTCGATCGAGAGCGTCCTGTCCGAAGCCGACCGCAAGATGTACGAGGCAAAGCGCGAGCACTACGCCCGTCACAGCGGCTCGGGCGGCCTCTAGTCATCCACCGTCATCCTCGGGCGCCTCTGCCGTCGCTTGGGTAGCGTGATGTGTCGGAAACAAGAGCCCTTGGGCATCTGCCGATGTGCGGGATTGCGCAGCGGGGGATGCTGCCGATGCACCCCCCGGTCCGCTGCGCGTGTGGCTGAGTCGCAAGGAGGCTTGCGATCCCCCTCATCTCTCACACGGCGCGAGATGAGCCGTGGCCTCTCCGCCTAGCTCAGCCCGTGGCTGGAACAGGAACAGCAAGGCTCTCGTTCTCGGAAGGAACCGGACCGGCCCCAGGACAGCGTACCCAGGTAGTCCACTCGCCCTTCGGCAGTTCGGCGACCATAGGATCCCTCCCGTAGGCCCGTAACTTTGCGCCCCAGGCTTTCGCCAGGTTTGCCGTTTCGGGTTGATTGACTATACATTGTATCTTGAGCGTTTTCAAGCAAAATGACGAGGTCCACGTTTGCCCCCCGAAATCACCTTCGCATGCTATCATGACCCATGCCATCCTGCGTGCGGATCGGAACCTCTGGATATCACTTCAAAGACTGGGTGGGAACGGTCTACCCGAAGGGTCTCCCGGCGACGGAGTTCCTGCCGTTCTACGCACAGATGTTCGATTGCGTCGAGGTGAACACCTCGTTCTACAGGATCCCTCGCCCCGAGCTCTTCGAGGGGATGCTGGAGAAGGCCCCGGAAGGCTTCATCTTCGTCGTCAAGACCCCAAAGGAGATGACCCACGAGAGGGAGCGCTTCGGACCATCTCTCGATCCGTTTCTGGACAGCTTGCGTCCTCTGCGCGACGCAGAGCGGCTCGGCGGCCTCCTCGCGCAGTTTCCCTACGCCTTCAAGCCGAGCCCGGCCAACGTCGCTCATCTCGAACGGCTCGCCAAAGCCTTCGTCGATCGGGGCATCCCGATCAGCGTCGAGTTCCGCCACGACGGCTGGTGCAAGGAACAGGTGTTCGATCGATTGCGCGAGTTCGGTCTAGGCTTCGTGAACGTCGACCTGCCCAAACTGCCGCACCTCCCGAGTCCCACGGCCCTCGCAACCTCGCCTGTCGGGTACGTCCGACTGCACGGGAGGAACTCGGAGATGTGGTGGGAGCATCCGACGGCGAGCCACCGCTACGACTACTCCTACAGCCAGACGGAACTCGGGGATTGGGCCACGCGCATCGAGGAGCTGCGCTCTCACGTCGACGTCGTCTTCGCGTTCACCAACAACTGCCGGATGGGGGCCAGCGTGATCGATGCCCTCCGCATGAAGCGCCTTCTCGGTCTCGACGATCTGCTCCCGCAAGCCGTAACCACGGCGGACCTGTTCGAAGAGGAGCCGACCGACGCGCTCGACGCGATGCAACGACGCCTCGACGAGGCTCGCAGACTCGATGCGCCGTCGATCGAGCGGTGGAAGGCGGAGGAATCGAGCGGCGCGTGAACGCCGAGAGCCCGCCTGCCGTCGCGGCGCGAATCGGAGGGCACGCTTATCGGTTTCTTTGTGTTGCCTCCCGCGCGGGCCGAGTCGTCTCAGGGTTCTCGTCTGGAGTCAATCTCCTGTTCGGCGAGGGAAGCTCTCGAACGCTGCTCGCCCTTCAAGGCCCCGCTCTTGCGCTCCATCCGTGGGCGATCGAGGTCGACCTCTCGGCGTGGCCGCTGACCGG
>Ga0272441_10008417_pt1 | contig 16327 bp, 10 predicted proteins | sample SSMProp6N_FD_193582 | JGI IMG/M metagenome (GOLD analysis project Ga0272441, IMG submission 193582) | Marine sediment archaeal communities from Little Sippewissett salt marsh, Falmouth, MA, United States - SSM-Prop-6N | ecosystem: Environmental > Aquatic > Marine > Wetlands > Sediment ... | reverse complement strand
TTCAACACGCCGATATCCTCTGAAAGAATAGCCTATGCTGGAGGAATAGGAAGCCTCACAGCGGTTTTTCGAGCGTATTTTTCGCCTGCCCGCTATGGGCGGGGATCGCGTACGGCGTGTTCTGAACCTGGAGGCAAAGCAAGAGGGTGACAACTAGCTGTCACCCCCGGAGATCTGGCATCACCACTAGACGCCGCGTCTCGCCAGTGTTACGGGACGCAAAATCGCCGGAACGTGGGCAAGTTCTGCTCACACGCGATGGTCATCGTTGGCCTCATGTAGGGCAACGCGCGGTGGTTGTACGCACACATCGAGGCACTGAAGAGGCAGCCGCAGCGCGGTAGGATGGCGAAAATGGCATGGGATGCTTCCGGAAGCGGCTCCCGAGGCAACGGGAAGACCATGCAGCCTCTCACGCACCAAGTTCGGGCGTGTTCGGTCGTGCTGCTTGCCACCAGTCAGGCGGTCTCTTCCGCCGACTGCGAGCTGCACGTGATCGGATGGAACCTGCAGTCCAACTTCGGCGGGGGGAATCAAGCGGTCATTGCCGAACGGATATCCGCCTCATCGAGGAGCATTTCCAGCCCCTCCTTGGACAGAGGGTGTTCATCGTCCGAGTGCTCTCTGATCTCGTGCGCCGGTTCGGCCCGAAGCGCCCGGTACAAGCGCCTCACCGCCGTGTCGAACATCGCGCGCTGGGTGACACACCTCTCCGGCCGTTTCCCGCGCGCCCCCGAGGTTCCTGTATCCGCAAAGGATTGGACTTCCTTCCGCCGCGCCCCCCGGACGAGAGCGGGCCCGGACGGGGCTGCCAGCAGGAAACTGCCGGCTGAGACGCCAAGCGGCGGGGGTGGCTCTGGGGCCGGGACGTGCCCTCCGGGCAGATGTTGCCGGCCATGTGTGGAGCGAGGCTCGATTCTGTCAATCAATCGATTGAATGAACCGCCCAGGACGCCTACCGTACCCATCGACGATGCCGGAATCCCCCAACCAAACCCGCCAGGCGTTGCTCGATGCCGCCGAACGGCTCTTCAGCAGTCGCGGCTATGCCGCGGTGGGCACCCGGGAGATCGCCGAGCAGGCCGGGGTGAACCTGGCCTCGATCAACTACCACTTCGGCTCCAAGCACGATCTGTACCTGGAGACGGTTCGGCGGGCGATGGGGCATCACGGCGACGAGTTGCTGGAGATGCTGGCCGAGCCGCCCGACGATCCGGAGAAAGCGGGCCTGCGGCTGGTCAGTTTCATTCACCAGTTCTTCGGTCGCCTGATCGAGGAGCGGGAAGTGGACGCGTGCGGGCTGCTGATGATCCGCGAGGCGCTTCAGCCCAGCGAGGCGATCGACGCGGTGGTCCGCGACTACATGCGACCGGGAAGCGAGCTGCTGGTGGGGGTGCTGCGGGCGCTGAGGCCCGAGCTTGATTCATCGATCCTGCAGCTTCACGCCACTTCCCTGATGGGACAGCTCATCCATTACAAAGTCTTCCGGCCGTTCATTGAACGACTGCGCGGCATCGAACTGAATGATCGGCGGATCGCGGCCGAGTGCGCTGAGCAGGTGGCTCTGTTCACGCTGCGGGGACTGGGATGTGACGAGACGCTGGTCGAGCGAGTGATGAGGCGCGCCGAGGCCGAGGCCGAGGCGCTTCGCAAGGGAACCCTACCGTGAGATACCCGGTGTTTTCGACAATCGCGACGGGACTTCTGGCGGCGAATCTTCTTACGCCGCTCGCTGCGGCGCAGGATGAGGCGGGGGCGCCGGGGGCGCCGGGGGCGCCGGCCGGGCCTCCTCCCACGCCGGTGCGGGCGGAGCCGGTGGTGCTGCGCGAAGTACAGGAGCAGCGCCAGATCACGGGAAATCTGCGGGCCCTGGCCCGTTCGAGGGTGGCGTCGATCGAGTCCGGTCTGGTGGTCGAGTGTCCGATCGAGGAAGGCGACCTCGTGAAGAAGGGAGACGTGCTGGCCCGGCTCGATGATCGCCGCCTTGCCCTGGAGCTTCTTCGCATCGAAGCGCAGAGCGAAGTCGCACAGGCCACACTTGAAGAGCGGAGGGCCGAAGTCAAGCGCAGCGAACGCGACTTTGAGCTTCTCAGTGAACTGTCCGAGCGCAACGCGGGCAATCCCAAGGAACTGGCGGATGCGGAATCGGATCTGCAGGTTGCCCGGGCCAGGCAACTCCAGGCGGAGCGCGACCTGACGGTGATGAAGGCCCAGACCGATCTTCTGCGCACGCGTTTGGATGACATGGTCATCACCGCCCCGTTTGACGGGGTGATCGTGGTGAAGGAGACGGAGGTTGGCCAGTGGCTGGGGGAAGGTGAGGCGCTGGCGGAAATCGTCTCGGTCGGCGAGTTCGATGCCTGGCTGGACGTTCCTCAGAGCTTCGCCGAGGCGGTGAGGGGGCCGGAGGTGAAGGTGCCGATCCAGATCCGGGCCTCGCAGCTCGCCTATCCGCCGGCCAAACCGAGGATCATTCGGCAGGTGGATCCGATCGCGCGGACTTTTTACCTGGTGGTCAGGGTGAAGGATGACAACGACCATCTGGCGCCGGGGATGTCGGTGACGGGCTGGGTTCCCACGGGCCGGATGGCGGCGCATCTTCTTCTGCCGCGCGATGCCCTGATGCGGAACCAGGCCGGGTTCTTCGTTTACATGGTCAGTCAGAGGCCGGGAGGGCCGGGCCAGGCGATGCCGCGGCAGGTGGACATGCTCTTTGAGTACGAGGGATTCGTGGCCATCCGTCCCGGCGGGCTGCAGGAAGGCGACATGGTGGTGACGGAAGGCAACGAGCGGCTGTTCCCGATGTCGCCGGTGGCGATCATTGAAGACGCCCGACCGGAGGAGAATGACTGATGGACCTCATCCGATTGGCCATTCGACAACCCGTGACGGTGATCGTGGGGGTGATCCTGATCGTTCTGGCGGGGGTGGTGTCGCTGGGACGCATTCCCATTCAGCTCACGCCGAACGTGGAGAGCACCGTCGTGACGGTCTCAACATTCTGGGAGGGAGCGAGCCCGGAAGAGATCGAGCAGAACGTCATCGACAAGCAGGAAGAGAAACTGCTGGGACTGACGGGACTGCATGAGATCACCAGTTCCTCCCAGTCCAGCATGGGGAACATCCGTCTGGAGTTCATCACCGGAACCAGGACGGAGGACGCTCTGCGTGAGGTGAGCGACAAGCTGCGGGAAGTGCCGGACTATCCGGAGGGCGTGGATGAGCCGGTGATCCAGGCGAGCGACCGGGAGACGCGCGATTTCATCGCATTCTTCATCTTCACCACCACCGACCCCGATTTTGACATCCGAACCATGCGGGACTTCGCGGTGGACAGGCTGGAGCCGCTCCTCGAGCGCGTGCCCGGCGTCTCGGACATCACCACCTTCGGCGGGCGCGAGCGCGAGGTGCAGATCCGGGTGGATGCGGTGCGGCTTGCGCAGTACGGAATCACGCCCACGCAGTTTGCGCAGGTCATCCGCAACACGAATCAGAACATCTCCGCCGGCGAACGGGCGGATGGAAAGCTGGACATGCGCCTGCGCACGGTGGGGCAGTACAAGTCGTTGGAGGAGATCGAGAACACGGTGATCGCGCACACGCCGGCCGGCCCCGTGCTGGTGCGCGATGTGGCCGAGGCGGTGGAGAGCTACAAGGAACCGATGAGCTTCGCCCGCTCCAAGGGCCAGCCCTCCATGGCGATGGCCGTGGAGCGCAAGGTGGGCTCCAACGTGATGGAGGTCATGGACGGATTGAAGGCCGAGGTGGCCCGGCTCAACGCGCCGGGCGGACTGCTCGACGCGCAGGCCCAGAAGCTCCGGCTCAACGGCAAGCTCGAGCTGACCCAGGCGTACGACCAGACCGTCTATATCGACGACGCCCTGGCTCTGGTGCGCAACAACATCTGGATCGGCGGGTCGCTGGCGGTGATCGTCCTGCTTCTGTTCCTCCGGTCGATTCGCAGCACGAGCGTGGTGGTGCTGGCGATCCCGATCTCGGTGATCGGGGCGGTGGTGGCGATGGTGGCCATGGGCCGGTCCATCAACGTGATCAGCCTCGCGGGCATGGCCTTCGCGGTGGGGATGGTGGTGGACAACTCGATCGTGGTGCTGGAAAACATCTTCCGCCACCTGGAGATGGGCAAGAAACCTCGGGAGGCGGCATACGTGGGGGCGAAGGAAGTGTGGGGCGCGGTGCTGGCGTCGACGCTGACGACCATCGTGGTGTTCGTGCCCATCCTGCTCATCCAGGAGCAGGCGGGTCAACTTTTCCGCGATATCGCCCTGGCTATTTGCGCCGCCGTGGCCCTGAGCCTGCTGACTTCGATCACCGTCATTCCCATGGTGGCAGCGAGGGTTCTCAAGGCGGGCAGGAAGGGCAAGGGCAACGGGAATGCCAACAACGCGGTGCATCACCGTATCGCCGAGGGTCTGGGCCGGGTCATCTATTACATCTGCGGCTCGACCCTGGCCCGTCTGGCAGTCGTGATTGTCCTCACCGTCGCGTCGGTCGCGGGCACGGTCATGCTTATGCCGCCTTCCGACTATCTGCCCACGGGCAACCGCAACCTGGTGTTCGGCCTGGTGCTTCCCCCGCCGGGATATAACATCGAGCAGATGAACTCGCTGGCGTCGCGGATCGAAGAGACGGTCAGGCCGTACTGGGAAGCCCACGAGCTGATCGATGATCCGCAGGCCTACCAGCAGGCGGTGGCGAATCTCCCGCAGGTGGCGACGTTCGACTGGAAGACCCAGCGGCCGGGCGCGCCGGTGACGCCCCCCACGATCGCGACGTACTTCCTCGTTTCCATTGAAGGGATCATGTTCCACGGGGGTATCAGCGACGATCCGAAGCGCGTGGTGGATCTGCTTCCGCTGTTCCAGCACGCCACGCGGGCGGAGGTGATGCCGGGCGTCATCGCCTACGGCTTCCAGATTCCGCTGTTCCAGTTGGGAGGCGCCACGGGGTCGGCGATCAAGCTGCGCCTGGCCGGTCCGGACCTTGATGAGATTGTCGCCAGCGCTTCCCGCCTCTACGTGGAGCTGGGTCGGCGCTACGGGTTCACGGCGGCGGTGCCTTCGCCGGCCAACTTCTCCATTCCGGGGCCGGAGATCCAAGTGGTGCCGGACCTGGTGCGCTTGAGCGAGTTGGGCCTGACCACCCAGGACATCGGCCTGGCGGTCCGGGCGATCGGCGATGGGGCGATCATCGATGAATACCACATCGGCGGCGAAGCGATCGATTTGAAGGTCATCAGCAAAGACTCGGTCGATCAGAAGACGATCACGGGGCTGCGCGATGTGCCGTTGGCCACCCCGACCGGACACATCGTCACGCTCAACTCGGTGGCGGACATCCTGCGCACGGACAGCCCGCAGGAGATCGCCCGGGCCGGCCGGCAGCGGGCGGTGACCTTCGAGATCACCCCGCCGCAGGGCATGGCCCTGGAGGAGATGATCACGGAGATCGAGACGATGATCGGGGACTACCGGCGAACGGGCGTAATCCCACCGGGCATCGAGACCACCCTGGCCGGGTCGGCAAGCAAGCTGCAGGAGGTGCGCCGGGCGCTGCTGGGAGACGGGACCTTCGCCGGGACCCTCGGCAGCTCGCTCGTGCTCGCCCTGACCGTGGTCTATCTGCTCATGTGCGTGCTCTTCCAGAGCTACGCCCGGCCGCTGGTGATCATGTTCAGCGTTCCGCTGGCGACGTTCGGCGGGTTTGCAGCGCTGTACGCGGTTCACGTCTGGACGGCCTCCAGCCGTTACCTGCCCATGCAGCAGCTCGATGTGCTGACGATGCTCGGGTTCGTGCTGCTGATCGGCGTGGTGGTGAACAACGCGATCCTCATCGTGCACCAGACCCTGAACTTCCTGACGGGCAAGGCAGACGTGGGCGAGGGTTACGGCGGAGAGATGACGCCGCGCCGGGCCATCGCCGAGGCGGTGCGCACACGCATGAGGCCGATCTTCATGAGCACCTTCACCTCCGTGGGCGCGATGCTGCCTTTGGTGTTGATGCCCGGCTCGGGCTCCGAGCTCTATCGCGGCTTGGGCAGCGTGGTGGTGGGCGGACTGGTGGTGTCGACCATCTTCACCCTGCTGCTCGTGCCCATGCTGCTGAGCCTGGTGTTCGACGTGCAGGCCCTGTTCTCGCGCCGGCCGAAGGAAGTCATCACGCCCCAGGCGGCGCCGGCGAGCTAGCGGCGGTCCCCTCCAGCGGCAGCGTCTCGGGCAACTCACCTCGACATGCGAAAAAGGGGATGAGTACATTTACGGGGGCGCTGCGGTCCGGGCGAAAAAGGGGATGAGTACATTTATGGGGGCGCTGCGGTCCGCCGCTGTCCTGGCGCGCCGGGTGGAAAAAGGGGATGAGTACATTTATGGGGGCGCTGCGGTCCGCCGCTGTCCTGGCGCGCCGGGGCGCCGGCAGATGCCGGCGGCGCTGCATCTCATTGTGCCGCCGCTTCCCGGGCCAGGGTCTTCTGTCTCCGGCCGAGCAGCAGGGCCACGGCGAACCATATCGCCGCCAGCGGGATCGCCAGGAAGCCGATGCGCGCGGTGCCGATCGCATCGCCGGCGCGATAGACGAACGTGTCGATGAGATTCTTGGCCTTGTATTTCTCCTCGCGATCGAGCACGGTGAAGAGGCTTTCCCGCGCCGGCCGGGCCAGCGCGTAGTTGGATGCCTGCCGGCCGACCACGAAGGCCACGAGGACGATCAGGGTCGGGGACGCGCCCAGGGCGCCGAACCCGATCACGTGCACGATCGGAAGCAGGGCCAGCGTCAGCCCCACCCCGATGGTGCGCAGCACGCGCCCGGTCAGGAAGATCTGGATCAGCACCGTCAGGGCATTGGAGAGGAAGGCGACCTTGCTGAAGAAGGCGGTCCGCGCCTCATCGCTGGTGAATGCGTCCCGCACGATGTCGGCCTGCCGGAAGTACAGGAGAGTGCCCAGGATCGTGTAGAGGAGGATGAAGAGGCCGATGCCGAGGAGGTAGGGGGAGCGGATGAGATGCGTGACGCCCGCCCACGCGCTGCCGCCGATGATCGGCTCCGCCGGCTCGGTTGATGCCGCGCCGTCCTCATCGGCCTCGGTGTCGGGCTCGGGAGGAGTCCCGCCACGCCGCGTCGCCAGCCGGTTCAGTCGCAGCATACACGCGCACGCGGCGAGCAGGAGCGTGATCGAGATCGGCAGCATGTTCTCCGCGCGGATCCGTTCGGCCAGCAGCCAGGCGAGGCCGGCGCCGGCCATGGCGCCGAGCGTCCCGCCCACGGCGATGAGGCCGTAGAGCCGCTTGCTCTGCTCGACGGTGAACAGGTCGGCCATGAAGCCCCAGAAGACCGACACGATGAAGAGATTGAAGACGCTGACCCAGACGTAGAAGGTGCGCCGGGCCCAGGCCGCTTCGCCCTCCTTCGCCGCCGTGAACAGCAGGAAGAAGATGAGCAGATTGAGGGCAAAGAACAGGTAGCTGACGAGGATGAACATGCGACGCGGAAAACGCGCCACCAGCCACGAGAAGACCGGGTTCACCGCGATCATCGCCACGAGCGTGGCCCGGAAGAGCCAGCGCAGTTCGCTGTCGCCGCCGCTCAGCCCGAACGCATCGCGCACGGGACGGATGCAGTAATAGCTGGAGAGGATGAAGAAGAAGTATGCGCACGCCCACGCCACGAGGCTCAGCTCTCCTCCACGCAGATCGAACAGCCGGTGGGACCGGGCGCGCTGTGGAGGCGAGTTGGCGTCGGCTTGGATGGGCATAGGCAAGCGCGGCACGACTCCATCGCGGCGCCGCGCGGCGTGCGATTATCCTGACGGGCCGATGTCGAGTCTACCCGCCGCGATGGCGGATGTTGCACCATCCGGCAACTCGAACCGATCCACGCGGCCATCCGCGCCTGCCTGAAACCGGCCGCCTGCCGATCGGTATGGATTACGTTCAGAAACAACCTCACGCCCGGGCGGGCGGCATGGAGACAACACAATGACCACCTCACGACGCTCGTTCCTTCAGACCGCCGCCGCAGCCGGGGCCATGGTCGGGCTGGGAACCGCCTCGGCCCGCGGGCAGGCGGAGGCCGCGACGTCGCCGGCGGCCGAGAAGGCCCCGAAGAAGCTCAAGCTCCTCATCCTCGGCGGCACCGGATTCCTCGGCCCCCATACCGTCCGACGAGCGGTCGAGCGCGGGCACGAAATGACCCTCTTCAATCGCGGCAAGACGCGGCCGGAGCTCTTCCCCGACCTCGAGAAGCTGCGCGGCGACCGCGATGAGAATGATCTCGAAGCCCTCAAGGGCCGGCAGTGGGATGCGGTCATCGACACTTCCGCATATGTGCCCGGGCACGTCGAGCAGAGCGCATCACTCCTGGCCGAGGGGCTCAAGCAATACGTGATGATCTCCTCGATCAGCGCCTTCGCCGATCACTCTACGCCCTACGCCGATGAGACCGCCCCGGTCGCGGAGGTGCCCGCGGAGGTGGTGGAGAAGGCGACGACGATGCGAATCCTCTTCGCCGAGTACATCAATCACTACGGCGGGCTGAAGGCCCTCTGCGAGCAGGCCGCGGAGAAGGTCCTGCCCGGCAAGGTGACCAACATCCGACCCGGCCTCATCTCCGGGCCCGGCGACCCGTCCGATCGCTTCAGCTACTGGCCCATCCGCATCGAGCGCGGGGGAGAGGTGCTCGCGCCGGGCGACGGGACGGACCCGATCCAGATCATCGATGTCCGCGACCTCGCCGAGTGGATCATCTACTGCATCGAGAACAGCGTGATGGGCCTGTACAGCGCGGTCACGCCCGCCGGCCGGTTCAACATGGCGGAAATGCTCTACGGCATCAAGGCGGCGATGACCACCGATGCCCGGTTCACCTGGGCGCCCGAGGAGTTCCTCGACACGTTCGAGATCCGCGCCTGGGCGGAGATGCCCGTGTGGATCCCGGCCCACGGCGAGACGGCCGGCTTCCATCTCGTCAAGAGCGATGCCGCCGTCGCCAACGGCCTGAAGTTCCGCCCGCTGGCGGTCACCGCCGTCGACACCGTCGAATGGAACAAGACGCGCCCCGAGGAGCGGCAGGCGAACCTGCGGGCCGGGATCACCGCCGAGCGCGAGGCGGAGGTTCTCAAGGCTTGGCACGAGCGGGATAAGACCGGGGAAGGCGACGCGACGGAGAACGAGGACGCCGCGCCGGACGAGGCCGCACCGCCGGGTGATGGTGTGTAAAGCCGCGGCCATTGGCCGCGTGACCGGGTGCCACCGCCAGCGACCGAAGGGAGTCGGCGGTGTGGCAGCACACATAGCGCCATGAGAACACGGCCGACTCGCTGCGCTCGCTGGCCGTGCCACCCGCGACCGTGTCACCAGCCCAACCCGCGACCACTGGTCGCGGCTTTGCAGATTTCCGCCGATCGCGCCCGGGACAATCGAACGCGACCCGCTCGCGAGGACGCGGCGGCTCGCTCGGGATCACATCAACCGTCCGCACAGCGGACCCTACCCGGCTATCCGGGGGCGGATCGCGCGGTGAGGCGCTGCTTGATCTCCTCCAGCCATTCCTCCTCGGGCAGGGCGTAGGGGCGGAACTTCTCCAGCACGCCCTCCTCCTCGGCGAAGAACAGGGCGCGGCGCAGGCCCAGCTTCGCGGCGAGCGGCGAATCGATGAGCTGCGTCGAGTCCGCCCCGCTCATCTGGAACAGCACACGCTGCTCGAACTCACGCAGGCCCTGCCGATCCAGCGTGCGATTCAGATTCACCGCGGTGTCGCACCAGGCGATGGTATGGATGCCCAGCGGCGGGCCGTCGCAGAGGATGTCGGCGAACATCCGGTCCGCCGCGGGCTGCTTGTCCTCAGCGCCCATCGAGAAGCCGAAATCATCGGTCATCCGCAACATGCGGAAGCGCTGCAGGCCGTAGATAAGCAGGTGGATGGGCGGGGCGTCGGTGGCGTCGGCCTCCTGCCGCCGCTTGAGTTCGGCGGCGAGCTCGGCCATGGCCGGCTCGACCTGCCGCCAGCCCACGTGCCGAACCTCGTGCGGAATGTATTTCGCCAGGCGCTCGAGAAAGCCGGCGTGGGGCGAATCGACCGGGCTGCCATCGAGGACATAGAACCGCGCGCCGCTTTCTCCGGGGGCGCGCTGGGCGGCGAGTGAGAGCAGGGAAGTGGCGATCATGGCGAGGGCCGATTCATCGCGCTGGCCGACCATGAGCAGGTTGCTGCCGCTCTGCCGGCGGAGGGTGGCGGCGGTGGGGCCCTTGATCGCGATCGCCTCGCCCAGCCAGGCCTGCGGCGGCGCGATGTCGGTCGGCCAGTCGTTGCGCTGCAGCAATTCTTCAAGCAGATGATTGGCGCGCACATCGGCCGGGACATTGCCCTCGAAGACAATCAACGGCTCCGGCCGGCGATACGCTCGCTTCTCGGCCATCGACTCGACGCGCTTGAGATATCCCTCGCGCTCATCGTCGGGCAGCCAGACGATCTGGAAGGGGCTGTTGCCCTCGATGTTTCCGCCGGCATCGTTGTAGATCGCCTCCCCGGGTCGCGAGAGCAGGCGGGCGGCGGAGTTGTCATCGCTCATGATGAGATACGAATCGGCCTCGGCGCACTGGAGGGCGATGCGCACCTGCATCTGTCCGATCGTGCTGCGAGCCAGCGTGTACGCCCCGCCCAGCGTCTGCGAGCCGAGGAGAACGTGAATGCCGAAGGCGCGTCCCTGGCGCACGAGCCGGTCCATGAGCAGGGCCGCATCCTGGCCGATCTTGTCATCCTCCGTGAACATCTCCTGGAACTCATCGATGATGAGGAGCGTCCGGGGCATGGGCTCGTCGAGGCCGAGCTGGCGATAGCCGCCCAGGTCCTGCACGCCGAGTTCGCGGAACCGGTCGCCGCGGCGCTTCAGTTCGCCATCCACGCGGCGGAGGACGCTGAGGCCGAACTCGCGATCGCTTTCGATGGCCACGGCGCGCGCGTGGGGCAGGTCATGATGGGCGTAGGTCTTGAACTCGACGCCCTTCTTGAAGTCGACGAGATAGAACTGGACCTCGTCGGGGCTGAACCACAGCGCGAGGTTGGTGACGAGCACGTGGAGGAGGGTGGACTTGCCCGAGCCGGTCTTGCCGGCGATGAGTGCGTGCTGAGACGTTCCGGGCCCGATGGTGAGGCGCTGGAGCTTCGTGGCGCCGCAGCGCCCCAGCGGCACGGAAAGCGCGGTCGAGCAATCGCCGCTCCACGTCTCTTCCGGGGGCGGGGCGACGACGGCGAAGGGCACCTCCACGCGGGTGGCATCCTTGGCCGCCTCGCCGATCAGATGCAGCTTGTGGGTGAGGAATTCCTCGGGCGGGGGGCCCTCCAAGGCAAGCGGAAGCGCTCGGAAATCGTCGTCCTTCCAGATGAATCGGCCGTCCTCGTACGTCAGCGTCGTGCTGCCGGACTCGAGGTCGGGAAGAGTGACGCCCTGCGGGAATTGCTGGCGGCGATCGACGGTGATGAGCGTATGCACCCCGCACCGCGCGCCGCTGCTCACCACGCTCGCCAGCCGCTGGGCCGCCATGTCGCTGAAGTTGGCGGGAAAGTCGCTGATGACCAGGAAGCGGTAAGGCTCGGCGATCTCGCCGGCGTGCTCGTTGTACTCGGCGATCGCCGAGAACTCGTTGCGAAGGTACTTCTGGATCACGTTCTCCATATGCTCGGTGAGATCGGCGAGGCGCTGCTCGATGTGTCGCGTCTCCGTCCAGATCCGGCTGGTGACGAACGATTCCTCGTAATCGGCCAGGTGCATGAAGCCGGCGAAGTTCTGGCCCAGCCCCACGGGATCGATGATGGTGAAGCGCACCTTGCCCGGAGGCAGGGACGTCAGCAGGCGCAGCATGACCGTCTGCAGCGTGTGCAGCGCCTCCTTGCGGCCTTCGCCGTCGGTGAGCAGAAGCATCGAGCAGCGGTCGGGAAAGTCCAGTGTCGCCGGCAACGTGAACGAGCTGGGAATGGGCACGGCGAGCCGCGGGTCTTCAGGAATCCCTCCCGGGATGTCGGCCCGATCGACGGCGATCCGGCCGAAACGGATGGACGGGGCGAACGTGGCGGGGGGGATCCAGTCTTTCCAGCCCGCATCGTCCCAACCGGGGAAGAGTTGGGCGCTTTGCTCGGAGACCTGCTCCAGCGCTTCATGACATCGGGCCATACCCTCCTTCCACCGCTTCTCGAGCGTTTCCCGGTCCTCGGTGTGGCGGATCTCGCGCTGCTCCATTTGCCGGCTGTATGACTGCTCGGCCTCGGCCGATTCCTGCTCGTGGCGCCGGCTGATCTCGGCGAGGCGGCTGCGACGGCGCTCCTTGGCGTTCTCGACCTCCTCGGTGCGGCTCTGGACGATGCGATCCAGCAGCTTGGGATACTTGGCGTCGATCCGCTTGAGATGATGCTCGCGGCGCTGGCGGATCTCCTCGAGGATCGGCTCATACTTCGCTTTCGCCGCGGCAATGTCGCGGTCCCGCTGTTCGAGGAGATCATTCTCCAGCCGATCACGATCGCGCTCGGCGGCGTCCAGGCACGCATCACAGGCGCGTTCGCCGCTGCGGACGGCCCGGCAGAGGGGACGATAGACCGCCGCCGTCTGCCGCCGGGCGATGGTGTACAGGGCGAAGGTGATCACGAGCAGCCCCACCAGCGTGCTGCCCACCACCACCGCCATCCACCGGTTCACCTGCCACCCGTTCAGCCACGCGGTCGCGGCGCCGGCGCCGATGAGCAGCAGGAGGATGATGAAGGGCAGCATGTAGCCTCGAAAGAGGCGGGCGGTGCGCAACTGGCCCAGCTCGACCAGCCTCTGGCGGGCCGACTCGCTGAGCTGCTCCAGCGCGTGAAGAGCCGCCAGGCCATCGCGCTCCGGTTCGCTCTCCTCCGGCGGCGCCGGCGGCGGCTTCTGACGGTACTTGCGCATGAGCCGTCGGCCGTCGTCGGCGACGGTCCGCAGCTCGCTCCGCTTCGCTTCGAGGACCTTCTCGGTCTCCCGGCACTGCTCCTCGGGCTGATGCTCGTTGGCTTCGAAGACGGTCTCGGTGATCCAGACCGCTTCGTCCCACTGCTTGCGTGCCTCCGTTTCGTTGGCGTCGGCTTTCTCCGTGATGCGCTCGCGCTCCTCCTCGAAGGCGCGTTTCGTGCCGTCGTACTCGGCCGAGGAGGCGCTCTTGATGCGCTTCATCGTCTGGCGATGCAACGATTCCGTCGCCGCGGTATCCGTCTCGAAGCGCTGCTTGACCGCCTCGACCGTCTCCTGGCGCTGCCGCTCGGCCTGCGCGGCGCTCTCGCGGTATCGGGCCTCGGCCTCCTCCGCGGCCTGCACGCGATGAGCCGCCAGAGCCGTCAGCTCACGCAGCAGGCGTCGTTGTCGTTCGGTGAACTGACCTTCTGTCATGGTCGTGCAGACCTGTCCATGCGGCGCGGAGGAATCATCGTACCGACCGGCGATAGGGAAGGGCGCAAAACAGCCCGATGAGGATCACTGGCAGTCCTTTCTCGCCTGAAGAACGATGTCGTACATGTGCTCCATCGCGGACACGCCGGAGCGCACCTTCCCCTCCAGCGGATCGAGAAACTGCTGCTGGAACTCCTTGCTCATCGGGTCATCCCATTTCATGCGCACTCTGTCCCATCGGGCGCGCAGATCCTTCAGCGATGTCAGGAGCTTGGTACGGCCGACGCTGAGGCTCATGGGCGGTTCCTCGCCTTTCTTGTCAGTATCCGGGTCATTGCGAATCCCTTTCCCCGCCCGGTTCGTCGGCGCCGGGGGCCGCGGCGTCCTGCTCGTCGCCGGTCCGTGCCGTGCGCGGGTCCTTGATCTGCGGCGGGGCGAGCCGCACATACGCCTCCAGACGATCGATCATTGCCTCCAGCCGCGCTTCGCCCCTGGGGATCTCCGCCTCCGCGGCCCGGGCAATCGGTTGGATCTGCGCCCGGAACAGCATCGCCTCGCGGTCGACCTTGTGCACCCACTGCCGCACCAACTGGACCTTGTGTTCGGCCTCCCTCAGGCGATGCTCGGCCCGCTCCAAGGCCTTCTTCTGCTCGATGCACGAAGCGTGCTCGCCCATCGCGGCAAGCTGGGCCCGGTAGATCTCGCTGCGGGCCTGGTTGACCTGCTCGGTGCGGCGGCGCACCTCGTGCCTCCAGTAGGTGGTCTGGTCGTGCTGGAGCCACCAGATGGTGCGCTGCACTTCGGCCTGCGCTTCGGAGAGCGCAATGACGATGATCTCTCGGAACTCGATCAGCGCCGCCTTGGCGTCCTTCAGCGCGTCGATCGACCTGACATCCGCCGTCCGCCTCATGGGCGCTCCTTACCGCTGTTGGAGATACTCCTCGACGCGCTCCGCCTTCCGCAGCAGGAACGGGATGTGGTGCTCGGAGGCCTCGGTGAACCGCACGAGCACCCGCATGGTCTCCTCGAACTCCTCGGCGAACTTGGTGTGCTCCTGGTCGCGCCAGGTCTGTCCCAGCGCCAGGAGCCGACCATGCAGGAGCTTCATCTGGTTCTGCAACTCATCATTGAAGCGTTTCAGATCCTGGGCGAAGCGCCTCAGTTCACTCGGGTCCACGACGGCCTTGGCCATTGATTCACCTTTCCCGATGGCAGATGCGGCCGCTCGCGCCGGCCGTGACGTCACCATCATCTTACCGCCTGAACAGGGACGCTGTCGGCGGAAGCATCCGGCGGTAATGAAGCTCGGCCCGCGGGGTCTTCCGCCAACAGCGACGGGGGCCTACCATGCCGCTTCCCCGACCATCCGCCGGTTTGAGCAGACCGAATCCGGCGTTTTCGACCGCCCGATAATGCATGGCGCACGCATCCAGCCCGGCTCCTTCGACGACGGCATCACGCCCCTCTGGGCGCCGCTGGCCGTCACCTTCCTCGCCTCCCTCGGCACCGGCATCTTCTGGAACGCCATCGCGTTCATCGCCCGCACTACCTACGACTTTCCTCAGGAGCGGAACTTCGTTCTGACGGTCGTGATGGGAAGTGCTTACGTCATCGGCGCCCTCGGAATCGGCCGCATCATGTATCGCTTCGAGCGCCGGCTCCGCCCGCGCACGCTGCTCTTCTGGCTCATGCTCGTCCAGGGCCTGCTGTGCTTCGGACCCGTCATGATCGGCCGCGAGACGGTGTTCTGGATCACCGCCGCGGGCGTGTCGATGGCCTCCGCCATCATGTGGCCACTGCTGGAAAGCTATCTCAGCGCCGGCCGGCACGGCCGGGCGATGCGCTCGGCCATCGGCTGGTTCAACATCACCTGGATGTCGGCGGTGATCATCCCGCTGCTGGCAATGCCCCCGTTGCTGGAGGATCGCGGCGAGTGGGTGATCGGCGCGCAGGCGATCGCCAATCTGCTCGCCCTGATTCCGCTGTGCTTCTTTGCGGGCCGGCCGCATCATCACGCCGCCGATCTCGCCGCCGCCAGCGTCACCGAAGAGTATCCGTTGCTGTTGCGCAGCGCGCGTGTGCTGCTGCCGATGAGCTGCCTGCTGTTCATGGCGATGGGCCCCGTCCTGCCGTACCGCTTCGAGGCGATCGGGGTGAAGCTCGAGTTTCAGACGCCGGCGACGGCGGTCTGGATGTTCGCCCGCTTCATCGCCATGCTCATCATGTACCGCCTCGGATTCTGGCACGGCCGCTGGGGCACGCTCCTGCTGGCGGGGTCGCTGATGACCGGCGGGTTCGGACTCGTCGTCCTCGCTCCCGACCTGGCCTGGATGATCGTCGGATTCGTCTTCTTCGGCGTGGGGATCGGGGCGGTCTATTACGCAGCGCTCTACTATGCGATGGCCGTCGGACGGGCGGAGGTGGCCGCGAGCGGCGTGCACGAAGCGCTCATCGGCAGTGGCTACACCATCGGCCCGCTGGCGGGCCTGGCCGGGACGGTGCTGGCGAAGGGGACCGCCCTGGGGCGCAGCGTGACAGCGGGGCAGGCGATCGTGGGTATCGTGTGGGCCCTCATCGCCCTGGGGGCGATCGGCGCAGCCGCCCCCTACCTGCATGCCCGACGCCTTCGCCGCCATTCGGCGAAAGGAGATCGATGACGGCCGGCCCGTCCGCCGGTACGCTGTGAGCATGACAGGAATCGAGCACGCTCACCGGATGGCCGATCGCGTCGCCGCGTTCGGCGAGACGATCTTCACCCCCATCAGCGCCCTCGCCATCAAGCACAAGGCGGTAAACCTCGGCCAGGGCTACCCGAACTTCGACGGGCCGGACTTCGTGAAGGAGGCGGCCATCGCCGCCATCGGCGCCGGGCACAACCAGTATGCGCCCATGTCCGGCATCCCCGAGCTGCGGGCGGCC
>Ga0272441_10008416_pt1 | contig 16328 bp, 17 predicted proteins | sample SSMProp6N_FD_193582 | JGI IMG/M metagenome (GOLD analysis project Ga0272441, IMG submission 193582) | Marine sediment archaeal communities from Little Sippewissett salt marsh, Falmouth, MA, United States - SSM-Prop-6N | ecosystem: Environmental > Aquatic > Marine > Wetlands > Sediment ... | reverse complement strand
CAGCGCGTGTCACTAAGATGTCTCCACGCCAGCTGGTTTTTTCAAATCACGTCCTAAAAAATGTCAGATATTCGGCCAAGGACAAATTTTGAAAAAATTTATCGGACGCCATCGTCTTCAATGTCCGGGGTGAATTCCTCGACAATACACCTTTGAATTTTTTATTCGACAGATTAAGAAAATCATTGCGCTAATAACTGCGACACTGACTTTTAATAATCTTTCGTCCAAAACCCTCTTTCTTACCTGACTTTGGTTTTTCGACGGGTAGAAAAACCAAAGTCATCATGGAGGTGATGCGAAATGGGAGAATGCAAATTGTGCGGCAAAGCCACACCACAGTTAATGGGACCGTATTGCGGCCGATGCGACAAGATTGTCGGTGATGTGAATTCCGATTTAGCGGCCGAACAGGCATCGAGAGAATTGGTCGCCTAAAGCCACGGTGAGTAACAATGAGGACGAACCGTGCAAGAAAAGTCTCGCAACGAGCCTTCAACGAGTTGGTCGATGCTGTTGAAGCCGGAAAAAGCCAGAAACTGATTGAGTATTTGAAGGCCATGGGCAGATTTCATAACTACAGCCTGGGCAATGCAATTCTGATCGGTTTTCAGAGGCCGGATGCAACCCGTGTGGCTGGTTTCAGAACCTGGCAGCGATTGGGGCGGCATGTCAGGAAGGGTGAGCACGGCATCGCCATCATGGCTCCTGTTGTCTGGCGCAGGCAAGTAATATCTGGGGAAGGAGAGGATGAGCAAGAGCCCAATGAGGAAACAGCTTTGGCGTTTAAGACGGCCTACGTTTTTGATATCAGCCAGACTGACGGAAAGCCGTTGCCGGAATTCGCCCGAGTGACCGGTGATCCCGCCATCTATATGAAAAGACTGAGAGACTACGTTACAAGCAAAGGCATCGTCACAGAGTACAGCAACCAGATTGGCCTTGCCGAAGGAGTGTCTTCGGGCGGCTTGATAAGGCTCAAGAAGGGTTTATCCTGTGCTGAGGAATTTTCAGTCCTGGCTCATGAACTCGCCCATCAGATCCTTCACATGAGCAAAGATGATATTTCGAAAGACAAGAAAGTGAGGGAGACTGAAGCAGAAGCTGTTGCGTTCGTTGTCTGTCACGCCATCGGTTTGGATGTAAACACCGCCAGCAGCGATTACATTCAGTTGTACAATGGCGATAAAGAGACGCTTCTACAGTCATTGGAGCGGATAAAACGAACCGCGTCTGACATACTATCGGAGATTATGAAAGAGCAGAACGACAGGTCTCAAGATGTCGAGTTGAGTTGCTTGGCTGAGGCTGCATAAACTGAAATTGAAAAAGCCATGTCGGCCAAGATGTGAGGTCGATATCGATGGTACTTGTGAACCGAAATAGCTTTATATCTCGCGACGGCTCTCTTTCGAATAACAGAAAGAGAGCCTTTCGCATTAGATGATTGGCTCCCGAGGTGAAACAAATGACAGGACAAAGACCTGTAGCAAAGTACCAGGCCGGCCAAATCAGTTCGGCCCTTTGGGAAAACGAGATACAAACGAAGAACGGTGGGACAGCGACAATATTGAAAGCAACGGTGCAACGACGATACCGTGACAAAGACGGTCAATGGAAATCTTCCGGCTCGTTTAGTCGGAACGAGATTCCATTGGCGATATACTGCCTGCAGAAAAGCTTCGAACATATGATTGAGAAGCAGAAGGACGACGATAACAACGGAAACGTGCAGGAAGAAGGGGTGATGTAAGAATGGATTTGTTTAATGGCGGCTCTTATTGATTGTGCCCTTTAGCCATTTCCTATGCGGCGAAAAGCCCATAGGAAACCGTTTCAATTAATTGTTTAACTTGAGGCAAAAACCTCAAGTTGGGTGAAATTCGATGTTGCCACAACACTTTTCGCAAGGCAGACAACATATCCGCAAAGGATGGATGGCGTTTATGGGCATACCATGGCATGGTCTCAGGCAACAACGACGGTTCCTCAGCCGCACAACGGGCATACCATGCCTTCACCAATGTCACCAGCACCATCGCCAACGGGGCCTGTCGATTGACCGTCTTACTGCACCAGCCTTGCGTCGATTCAAAACCCATATGCTGCTTCGATTCCAATATGGCTTCCTCAACACCCCAGCGGTCGTAGTATCGCTGTACGATCTCGGCATCCGACACGCTCGCGTCGGTACAAAAGAAAAAGTCGTCTCTCTCTTTTCCGGCAGGATCTCGAACGATGACCATCCGAATAGGAACGTTGTGGCAAACATGATACCACAGACAGGTGATCCCCAACACCAGACGCTGAACCGGATAGCCTTGTTTGTAAACCGTTATCATCTTCCAGCCTTTTTTTCGATAGGCCGCTATCTTGCGGGGGCAAGGCAGACGCTTTCCCTTCTTTGGCTTTCTGCCCCGTTTGCCTTTGGGGGAATGCCTGGAGGGCAACGCGTAAATGGCTGCGTCTCTGCGAATCCGGCTGACCAGATTCACGTTTTTCGACAATGCCTGAACGACCTGACGTTTGGCATATTGTCCATCGGCCGAGACCCGCAATTGCACAGCGGGAAGGGCCTGAGCGGTGGTTTGAATCATTTGGCCAGCCAGTTCCTGACGCGAGCGAAAGAGTTCTTCGCTCGGACAATCCGAACGCTTTCGGTACAGAGTGAAAACCGTCGGAAGGCCCCATCGCATCATTCCCCATCGCGGCAACCTCACCGTAATAGCGCCGACCACCCAGTTGTGCGCCCAATGAATGACCGTGCCCTTGTGCGAAGACGCGCTGGCCGAGGCATCCTTGAACCAGCCGGCATGAGCAACGTGCCGGCCACATCGACCCACAGTGGTATCGTCGATCCCCATGTCGGCCACGGGCTTGCCGGTGCATGCATCCCATACGCCCGCTTCGAGGATCATCGGATAAATCACATGAGCCAACAACGCGACGCTCAAGGCGTTGAGCGACCATGCCGCCCGGTTGAAGAACTTCTGATAGACCGTCCAGTGCCGATCGGCCAGGCCACCGAGTGTTCGAAAGATACCCGTCACGGTCATAGGCCCGCGTCTGAGAATCCAGCCCAGCGTTATCTGTTGCCACGTCCTGGCGGATGGCTCGGTAAAGATATAACAAAGTTGGAGAACCAAATTGTTCCATGCCGATATAAGAGATGTAGCATCCATGCCGACTTCCCAATACTGTGTTGGTCATACAACCTACATATCGGGTCGTCGGCTTCTTTATTATCACTATTTCATCTCCTCATTTTGTCTAAAGTTCACTGATTGAGAGTCGCTTGTTTTATTTCTTCGACGCAATGGTATCAATGCAGAACATTTCACCGGCTGTTTTATATGGATACCAAAAGGCAACAGAAGGGTGATAAAAATGGATTATAAGACAAAGGAAATGATAAGGATTGTTCTCGACGAAAGCAATGAAGGGATGCAGGTTGCCCTTGCACCTGACAGTGACCTCGACCCAAAGAACAAGCAGATGAATCGGGAACTGATAGAGAGGCATGAGCAGATCCTGGCGAAGCTCGACAGGGATGAGGATCTAAATGAGGAGGACCTGGCACTCGTTCGTGACGCCACCGAAATTCACATGAACGACGCACTGAACCTGAACGGGCATCACAGGGAGGCGTTAGCTCTTGAGGATTGGCTGTACAAGGTGACGGAAATCGACAGGTCAAAAGCCATGCAGATGCTGGAGCAGTGGCTCAATAGAAATTCCCAAACGCCGGGTTGGGTCTACCGTGCTTTGCACATCCTGTGCGAAGAGGCGATGTCCAGCAGTGCCGATACGCCAGCCTTTGATGATGAAGGACGATGCTTGAAGTGCGGCCGCAAACTACCTGTGAAACGCATCAAAGAGAGCGACTCTCTGACTTTGAAGAGTCGCTCTTAATCGGTGATTGAAATGATTGAACAAAGAACAATCGACCGAGATGCTCAACTCGTTATGTTATTGCAGCATAAATGGCAGAGTGAGATTGAAAAAGCTGTTGATAAGGTAAAGCTTGGTGTTATTCCGGCAAAGAAAAGAACGAAGAAAGATAAGTGGTTCAGGAAGCTGTGGTATAGGTCGATGATGCGGGATAGGAAGGGGAAAGCAACGGATTTCAAAAAGCATTCAAATGACATGACTAATGTTACAGGACTGACGTTGGTGGGATAAGTCCATCATTAATATTGAACTGTTTCAGCCGCTCCTTTAGCAACGTCACACGTCGCCTGGAATCCATACGTTTGACTGCGATTGCAACCGCTTTTTGAGTCCCGACCAGGACGACAAGCTTTCGACCTCGCGTGATTGCCGTATACAACAGATTTCGCTGCAGCAGTGCATAATGCTGAGTGTGAATCGGGATTACGACGACTGGATACTCGGTCCCCTGGCTCTTATGCACGGTTACGGCGTAAGAAAGTATGAGTTCATCCAGTTCGTTGAACTCATATGTAACTCTGCGACCATCGAACTGAACCACAACTTCCTGATCGACATCATCGAGGCTTTCGATTCGACCAATATCGCCGTTGAAAACATCCTTCTCATAATCATTAACTGTTTGCATGACCTTATCGCCAATTCGGAATGTCCAGCCATACCGTTGGACAGAAGGACCTTCGGGATTGAGGTTCTCCTGCAACACTGCGTTCAGATTGCGACAACCCAAAAGGCCACGCTGCATGGGCGAGAGAACCTGGATATCATTAAAGCGATCAAAACCAAACCGATCGGGGATGGCCTTGCAGGTCAAATCAATGACGAGAGAAACAGCTTTTTCCGGCTCATCGGCATGAACAAAATAAAAGTCCGTCTCATCCGGTGATTGCACTTTACCCCTTGGGAAAACAGGTATTTGTCCTCTGTTGACCTTGTGAGCGTTTGTGATAATGGCACTCTGTGCTGCTTGACGGAATACCTCGGTCAGTCGACATACAGGGATCAATCCGGATTCTATGGTGTCGCGGAGAACACATCCAGGACCTACGGAAGGAAGCTGATCCACGTCACCGACGAGGATTAAAGAAGCGTGGTTGGGGACGGCTCGGATGAGTTGATAAGCCAATAGCAAATCCATCATGCTCGTCTCATCTATGATAAACACATCACCCTCAAGCGGTTGGTCGGCATTGTGTTTAAACGAACCAGTAGCCGGATCAAATTCCAATAGGCGATGAATGGTCTTGGCCTCCAATCCCGTTGTTTCCATCATACGCTTAGCTGCCCGGCCTGTCGGAGCCGCCAAAACAACTTCGAGGTTCTTGGCCTGCATTATTTTGACGATGGCATTCACGACGGTTGTCTTTCCGACACCCGGTCCACCTGTAATAACCATGACCTTGCTCTGGACAGCGATCTTAATGGCCTCCTGTTGCTCAGCTGCGAGTCGTAGACGAACCTTCCGTTCGACCCATTCGATAGCTTTGTCCACCTTAATATCCAGACAGGGATGAGAGGCTTTGCATAGCTCAGCAAGGTGAGTGGCCAAATGATCCTCTGCGCGATCCAAAGCTGCCAGATAGATCAAATCAGATCCGCTATCGCGAGTATGTAGGACGACTCGCTCCTCATGCAAGAGGTAATTAACAGCATCATCACAAATGGCATCCGGTATCTCAAGCATTTTGACAGCACTCTTGACAAGATCTGTCCGCGGGTAGCCACAGTGGCCGTCATCGGTCAATGTTTGCAGGACGTATTCGATTCCGGCTCTCGCTCGCAGGTCTGATTCTTTACCGATGCCAAGGCTCTCGGCAATCTTGTCCGCTGATTTGAAACCGATGCCCCGGATGTCTCGGGCCAGACAATAGGGATTTTCCAATACCGTTTCGATGGCTTTATCACCGTAGGCCTTATAAATACGAAAAGCCCGGCTGGTACTGACGCCGTGGCTGTGAAGAAAAACCATGATCTCCCGGACCATTCGCTGCTCGTCCCAGGCCGTAGTGATTTTGCTGTGGCGAATGGGGCCAATCCCATCAACCTCCAGAAGTTTGTGAGGTTTGGCTTCGATGATATGCAAAACGTCTTGTTTGAAATGGTTCACGAGCCTTTCGGCGAAAACAGGTCCGATGCCTTTGATCAGACCAGAGCCGAGGTATTTCTTCATGCCTTCCAGTGTGTTTGGCGCTGCTGTGCGAAGGATCTCTGCCTTGAATTGTTGGCCGTAATCGCGGTCGATCGCCCATCGGCCTTCGGCCTCAAGCCATTCGCCGGCCTGAACCTGTGGCAGAGTGCCCACAACGGTTGTTTGGTCACGATGGCCCCGGACCTTGACGCGGAGAACGCAAAAGCCCGATTCTCCGTTGTGAAAGGTAACGCGTTCGACGAGACCGCTGACGTGCTCCAGGTGAGAACGAGTATGGTGATCTGTTGTCTTGTTATTCGTTTCTAAGGCCATGTGGATCAGTTTACCGGAACGGTGGACACTGTAAAGAGTTCGCTGGGCCTGCTAACGGTCGTTCATGGAGGCATTATACGCTTAAAAAGCTGTAGACAAAAAGGTTAACAAATATTATCCGAATAAAATAGGGAAGAACGAATTTTGATATAGGTGATTGTTTTCTTTACTTCTTTTATACTGCGAAAGATTTGAATATGTCGGAGGATTGATGAAATGGTGATGAAATTGTGGTATTGTGAGACGCGAGGTTTGTAGGAATATCTATACTGGAAACTCTAAATAGAAGATAATCCAGCCAAAGTCTTCGATTACGATGGCAAGAATAGAAGGATGTGAACTATGACAAAACCCGCATACCGAATGTTACTATCATGGACGTTCGCTATCATGGTGTCCTTAGCGAGTCAGGGCGCAGTCGCAGAAGACGTCGTCATAGTCGATACGCATACTGTGCTGCGAACCCTATCGGGCAATCCAATCGGTATCAACTTCAATTATCTCCGTGACGATAACCACAACCGACCAACTGGTTCGCCAACTATACAATCGGTCATGAAGCAGATGAATGTTCAGTGGGTCCGCTACCCAGGCGGCGAGATATCTGATTGGCATTTCTTTAGTCAACCGCCCTACGAAAAAGCAGATCCAACAGTGTTAACGTATAACGAAGATGAGGGTGGGTATTATCAGTCAGTCAATAATCAAGATCTGCTTGATTTCGATGAGTACATCGATTATCTGCGTGAGTTCGCAGGTCGTGCATATATCGTAGTTCCCTATGAATCTTATGAACGTTCCAACAAAACCAAAGAAGAATTCCTCGAACACGCTGTCGCATGGGTACGTTATGCCAATATCCAAAAAAATTATAACGTTGTGTACTGGGAGGTTGGCAACGAGAACTGGCACAATAAGACAGGAACTGCTGATGAGATCGCCCGAGTCGCGAAAGAATTCGCTCAGGCCATGAAGGCCATTGATCCCAATATCAAAGTTGGCTGTAGCGGCATCGGGCGTAAATGGTTCAAGACCTTACTTGAGATCGCAGGAGAGGAGTTGGATTTTGTCACTGTGAGCAATTACCTATGGTTAAGAAATTTCGAGTATTACCGGAAGACGGAAGACGTTATTCTGGATGGTTCGGCACGAAATGCGGCACTTGCGATTCAAGAATCTCCCCATAAAGATCGCATCAAAGTGATCGTAGCGGAGTTTGGTGCGATCACCTGGTCAAAGACATGGCTTGACAAAAATGATCTTGGGCATGCAATCGTGACCTTCGACCTGGCCGGCCAATTTATCTGCAACAACAGCGTAGAATGCGCAATGCAGTGGTTTACACGTTACATGCATGGTGCTGTAGAGAAAAATTGGTACATGTTGGGTAACTGCAATGAGATACTCCCTGTTGGCCAACCTCTGGCAATATGGGGGCACTTTCTCAAGAGCAAGATGGTCAAGGTGTCAGGACCAAAACGCACCCGCTGTTTCGCCACATTTGAGCCGAAAACGCACGCGCTAACAGTCTTTGTTATCAACAAGGACACGGAACTCAGAAAAGTCCGCATTGAAATCAAAGTTACGAATCACTTTAGCACTGCTGATGTTTATCACTTTGCGGGTAAGGGTGATACAGATATGAAGCCAACATGGTCAAAAGCAGGAACTATAGACGTTTCTGGCAATATATTGGAAAGCGTTGAACTTCCCGACACGTCTATTACCGTTCTGGACATGAGGTCTATCGATTAGTAACATTCCAAAACCAGCGTAATGATCTTGGCTGATCGGTACAATAGGTTTGGAAAAAGGGTCTTGTAGGGGAGGAGGTAAACCGATGGGCTGATATTCTCACCACCCCTTCCCACCTTTGCCGTTCATCCCCTCCCTCATCAACCGACCCATCTTGAATTTCACTCTCCGCTTTGGCGGTACCGGAACGGGTTCCATCGTCTTGGGATTCTGTGCCATTCTCGCTGCCGTTTTTCTGACTTCGAAGACGCCGAAATCGCGGAATTCTATGCGGTTGCCTTTGGCCAATTCAGAGTTTATTTCATCGAGGAATTGGTGTACTACGGTCTTGACAGTTGCGTGCTTGCTTTGGGTTTTCTCTGTGATTCGATCTATGAGTTCAATTTTTGTTATTGTTGCCATTAGTCGACCCTCGAACCAGATTTCCTATGTGCGGCACAGTATATGAGAGAAAGTCTATCCAATCAATTGATTTATTAGTGAAAACAAACTGTCTGATTACCTCATGGCGATTCGCTTTTCTATCAGAGCGAATCGCCATTAGAGCGGTGCGTTTGGAGGTAATAAGAATGGATGCAATAGAGGAATTCAAGCAGGAAGAACGAGAACTTTCAGAAATGCTATTGAAGCTCTTTCAGCGATGGATATCCCATCTACGTGGATATTTATACGATGAGGAACTTGAGCGGTTGGATTGGATTGACGAGTTTTGTCAAGATGTCCGTGAAGGTCTTCAGGATTTACAGTGTTAGGGGAGGCTGAAGCATTTATGAAAGTATAAAACGACAAATCGCCATAAGAGCGGTGCGTTCGGAGGTGTGAAAAATGGTGGAAACAAATGAAGCAAGGTTGCTGCCGATTCTAAAAGTGGACGGCATAGAATACCTCGTTGACGTGGAACGACGGGAATTTCGTGAGCTGAAAAATCCGGCCAGTGTTATCCACATGCACTCGAAAAGAGGACGCAAGATAGTGGAACAATCTCGCGGAAAACAATGGCCAAGCTTCGGTTTGGCCAAACCAGCGGCACAGAGCAGTGAGAATATGATAGCATGCGAGCAGTGCGATAACGGCATAGCAGTGCACACTTAGGTGATTCAAATGCCGGAAAACCAAATCTCTAAAGCGGAATTGATTATTGCACAACTCAAAGCCGAAGGCTGAAAAGAGCAGAGGTCCGGGATAAGCTACATCAATGGCACTTTAGGAACTAATCTGCTCAAAGGCGGTGAATTCATAACCGTACAGCAGGAATTCTATCCGGACGAAGAGTTCGTTGAGCAGGAGTGGCCGGATGAACAAAAATGACACATCTCTTTAGTGAACAACCAGCGGGTATTGATACGCCGGAAAAACAGTTGGGTAACTTCATCGTGGGCGAGTGTTTTACCGATATCAAGTGCCGTCATGGTCATAAAACGAGATTGTTTAACATCGGCAGAGACCACTATGTTGCCTGCGATAAGTGCCGAACCTATATCTTCGTCGGTGCGAACTTGATGAGCTCCTGGCGGCAGGAAAACAAGGATATCTGGCAGGACAATTACGACAGCGTTAAGGAGTATGAGTTTATTGAGTAAGGCAGAATGCTGTGCCAATTTTTAGGGTAGCCAGTCGTGTTGCGGACAGCTCTGCAAGGTACGGGAGTCGCTTCTGTTGTGCTTCAATCTCCGGAAGGTTTTTGTTCTTTCATACCTCGCAGAGCTTAAACCCCTTTGGTTTAAGAATCCTGCAAATAGTTGATTTTGAGACCGCTTTGAAGGGACTGACAGCGGTGCGAACCGGGGATTGGGATTTATGATTTTCACATTCCTTATCTTGGCTGCCCCCGCGCTTATGGCATTGCAAAAAATCATAAATCCAGCGGTTCGCACGCTGTCCGGTCCCCGCTGGAAAGCGGTCCAAAATCAAGGCCGTGTGTCCACCTTCTCGTCCAACAGAGAGTTGGTGCACGGTGCTGGATAGGTAGATGCCGTGCACCCCCTCTGGATTATTAGACTCGAAGGTGGATTCCACGGAATGGATTCATTGCCACCTGCCCTTCAGGCGATGGTGTCGAAAGGTCGGCGGTGGCTTGGCTGCGTGTGATGGCGATGGGGTCGTTGTCGTGGTTAGCTCCGGGGCAATGGTTCGCTTTGTCGCAGCTGCGCTGCGAGGGAGATTGAAAAACCTTCCTGTAGGTTTTCCAATCAGGAATTTTCACCGCGCAATCTTTGCTTTTAAGTCTTTCGGCAGGGTTCTTGTGGCCAGCGGAGTGGCCACAAGAATAGAAGCGCCTGCCGAAAGCCATAATAAGCAAGCTTGTCGAACGGCAAAAATTCGCAATTCACCGCCAACGTCGGGAACCTCGCCGGGTGCTCCACATTAAGCGCAGATGTTGCTGCGAACGGTGTATCAGGAGTTCGCATACCTGCGAACATTTTATGATTATAGTGTTCTTGCCGACGAGAACCCTCGACCCTCTTGCCTGCATGGCTCCTACCCCGCCTTTTCGACAAGCGTGCCGAAAAGGCGGAGGTGGTCAACATGGACCAAGAAACAAAGTACATCGTGTACGATGGTATCATCGTACCTGCAGCGGCACGATTGCAGCAAAAACGCCGCGACCGATATGGACACATCAAGGATTTACCAGATGATGAACTGGTAGACCCTGATGAACTCGAAAGACTCGTGTACCAACAAGAGTTTGGACCTGTGTGGGCTTTGCCTTTCACGCCCAGCAAATGTGTGATTAAGCCGACCATCGATGAGGATGGTAAACCCAATTGGGGTGCATTCGGAACAGTTGATTTCTTCAGATACAAACCGAAGTTCGACCCACTCACGCGTATAATGAATGAGCTCGAAGAGCAACGTGAACACCTGCTTATCATGATTGGCATCATGAGAGAACGGATGAAAGACAAAGTGGATTACGAAGTTATTAACTATGTCTTAAAGGGTATCGTTGACGTCGATGAGATTTACGATTGGGATACATGGCAGCTGGCTAAACTTAGTTTGCGAGCAGTTCGGTTCAAGAAGCGGATTAAAAAGCTGCGAGAGAAGCGTAGAGAAAACAACAAAGAGGATGCGGAGGCTTTATGGAATTAGATGGGATGTTGACATCCCATTCATAGAGCTTCAAGTGGCGATTATAACAGGAGCTAACGAAATCAATAATGCGGGGCAGGTTCGACCTGGGTAGACGCCGCTCCCGGTGCGGTCGTGGCGTTGGTCGGGTGCTATATTATGGTGCAGATAATTCAGTTGGCGGTACATATTTGAAAAGGAAAAGGTGTCGGTATTGGTTCAGTTTTGATTGCCAAACGGTACAGGTTCGTCTTCGGTTTGCGTTTTGTGATGTTAAGATTCATGATGGAATTTGGAGGTGATGCATGATGTAAACGAATTCATTCAGGGATTTCAAAAGGACGTGAAAAGTCTGTAAAAGGTCTTGGAAAAGTATTGGGTAATCACTACTGGCCATAATAGTAAGTGACCATGTAAGTGAAGGGCAATGGTTGTTCGGATTGACTATAGTGCGTTTGAGAGTTGACGTCGTGCCCCTGCAGGTATCGTGGAAAGGGCACTGTGGTGTAAGTCCTGTGGTTGCTGATGTGGTGCACCCGGGCCCTCACGGGCCCTGGGTTGTGGACAACGGGTGAGGGCGGGTGTGAGCGGGGAGAGCATACTGGGATGAGGGTTGCTATGTGCTGAGCTAATGGTGCGGATTGGTCTTTGTTTTATGTTCATTGACATTATGATTCCTGATGAACCTTGAGGGTGATGCGTGATGTAGACGGGTTTATTGATGGTTGTGGATTGGACGTTGGAAGGCTGCGAAAGCGATTGGGCTTTGAGGATGAAGCGTGAAGTGCCTTTCAGGCACTATGGTGGACTTCCGCTTCGCTACAGTCCCCCGTCCGGAGCCGCTTCGCGTCTCCGGGGGCCCACTCGGCTTCGCCTCGCGGGCGACAGAGATTCAGAGCAAAGGAGATAGATGCAAGTTGATAAAAGATGATGTGAAGATAAAGGGCACGTAAGGTGCTAAAAAGGGCGTTTGTCAGGATACACGAGAAAATGAGGGTGAAAGGTGTTGTGAAATAAGGAGTTATGATTGAAAAGGAGGTCAGAATACGAGAATATACATAATTAAACTCCCCTGAGGGTGAAGGGTGAAAAGGCTCTTTTATCTATTTTAACTTTTCGGAAAAGCTCAAAAAAGCATCATTCCAGGCAGTCCCAGCAGTTCTCCGCGAGCCATCGTTCAAACTCCATTTGCGCCAGGATCTCTCCCTTGTCTTCCGACGCCGCACGCGCAAATTCACCTGAAAGAATAGCGACTTGGCGCTCGGCTTTTTCTGCGATGGCTCGCACGATTTGGTCTGTGAGTTGTCCCATGGTTAATCACCTCCAAGATAGGGAAGAGACACCTATTGAAAAAGGTTGCGCTTTTTGGATTATATGCAATTGCCACCTGTCAGTAGATTCGAAAACCGAAACCTTTAAATAGGAGTACCTCAATACTACTTCAAAGGAGTGATTTTGAGGCAACACAATGGACCCGAACCAGATCATAGGCAAGCCCCATTTGGGGCCGGAATATGTACCGTATTTCTACGCATCAGGACGCTTTCTATCGTATGATATGCCCCAAACAAATGCACTTTCACAGCCGTATGCAACAAGTTCTTCGTATGATTTCACATCGGATTTGTTCCGAAGACGCCCCATTCCTGCACCTCAGACTGTCGAGCACGTGATCCGAAAAGGGTACCTTTCGATTCCGAAAGCGGACCCGGAGACTGCCATTATTTCTGATAAGAAGCATACCTCCCGGCTCGGATTGGACGATGTCATCGGTCAGGTTCGAAACCGTTATGAGCTCTTTGAACGGAACATTTACGAGCTCGAATTGGCCAAGTGTGCGGTCAAAAACAGCCTCTACCGGCACGAGGCCTATCACGGTCCGGCCGACAGCCGGGTGGAGTATTCTGTTGCCAAACGACTGGATGAACTGTACGCCGATCAGAGGGAAGAGCGTATCAACTTGTGGCGGGACGTCTCCAGATTGAGACTGTTGCTTCCTGAAAATGCCCAGCAATATTTGTCTGCTTACCGAAAGGTCTCGATTCTCGAGAATAACCAGGGTGATGGCCCGTGATCACCCGCGCTCAGGAATTGTGTCGACAGCTCAAGCCGGTCTTGGGCACCAAGATCGACCGTTTGTGGTCGGCCTATTTAGCGGAATCGGACGCCGGTGGCAAGGCGGATATAGAGCAAACGTTGGAACTTTTGGCGGCCAAGCATCTGGGTAAGAACTACGAACCGGATCGTTCACCGTTCCCACCCCCGCCGAAAAAGTTCGCCCAAACCGGTGATATCAGCATTGGCAGTGTGACTTACGGGGGCCGGAAACTGTACCCGTTCCTGTTGAAAAGTGTACGGCTGAAGGAGCATATTCTGATCGCCGGCAGGAGCGGTTCGGGCAAAACGAATCTGACTTTTGTACTGGCCGAAGAAATCATGGCCCGCGGGATCAAAGTCCTTGCCCTGGACTGGAAGCGGGGCTATCGGGACCTGATGAGCCGCCATAAGCAGCTTCGAGTTTACACGATCGGCCGGGATGTCTGTCCTTTTCGGTTTAATCCTTTGATCCCCCCGGCTGGCTGTGAGCCGCACCTCTGGATCAAGCTTATCGTCGATGTCATTGCCTCGGCGTACCTTGGCGGCGAGGGAGTGATCAGTTTACTGGTGGCTGGATTGGATCACCTGTATTCGGAATTTGGCGTCTTTGACCGTACACAACGAGGCTGGCCGACGATCCAGAATTTGCTGGCATGGTTGCGAACGGCGAAGCTCAAAGGCCGTGCGGCGATGTGGCAGGCGTCGGCCGAAAGGATCCTTTTAGCCATGACCTATGGTGAGTTCGGCGCTGTATTGCGAACCCAGGACAACACCCACGTCGCAGAGCTTTTAGACCACAATGTGGTCCTCGAGATGGACGGATTGTCGAGCGCTTCGGACCGGGTCATGTTCTCCGAGGCATTGACGTTGTACCTGTATCGATACCGTCTCGCACAAGGCCCACAGGATAAATTGACCAACGTCATTGTCCTTGAGGAGGCTCATAACCTGCTGCTCAAAAAGTCCAATGAATCCAAGGAATCAGTACTGGAAACCTCCATTCGAATGGTCCGACAGTATGGCTTGGGTTACGTGTTTGTGGACCAATCGGCCTCGCTTCTGAGTAAAGTAGCCTTCGCTAATTCGTACGCAACCATCGCTTTGAGCCAGAAGCTTCGCTCCGATGTTCAAACAATAGCTTCAGCGATGAATTTGACGGATGAACAAAAACAGGCGCTCAATACGCTTCCGATTGGTACTGCCGTGGTTCGCTTAGCGGATGAACATCCGGAGCCATTCCTCGTTAAAATCCCCCTTTGCCCGATCCGGGAAGGATGCGTGTCGGATTCGGCGATTCGAGCCCAATGGGGCGGTTATTACACTGATACCGGTTCAAATAAGCTTATACAGCTTTCTTCAACAGCAGTTTCACCTGTTCCACTCCAAGATAAAAAAGAAGGAAAGAACCGGAATAACCTCGATAAAAATACTGAAAATAATACCCGCCCACCATCCCCCAAGGAGTCAGAAGAAAGAAAGAATCAATCTTCTAATTCTGTACCAGGACCACCCAGGAAAAACCTCTCTCGTGAAGAGATAAGGTTCCTGTCGGATGTAGTTTCCCGACCGTTGTCGACAACGGTCTCACGATATCAACGACTCAATCTGTCCCGCCGGCGCGGCAATGCTGTACGCGAAGCTCTCGCCTCCGCCGGCGTCATTGAACGTGTTGTGATCGCCACACGTTCCGGTCAGGTAGTTCTGTATAAACTGGCGGACTTCGGCAGAGCCGTCTGCTCTTCGCACCACATCGATCCCGGTCCCAGGCCGCGCGAGAGTCTGGAGCACATGTTTTGGGTCAATAGAACCGTCAAACATTTTGAGAAAAAAGGCTTTGAAGTTAAGTGCGAGCATGCAGTTAAAGGGAACGGGGCGATTGATATTCTGGCCAAGAAACCAGGTGAGAAGGTTGCCATCGAAATTGAGACGGGTAAGTCGAATATCAAAGGAAATCTCGATAAAATAAAAAAAGCGGGTTTTGACCGAATTGTCTTGCTCCTTACATCTCCGATTGCTGTAACCAGTTGTCAGAAAATAATGAAATCTGTCGAGAGAAAAGAATCACCACCAATTGAAACATTGACGTGGCTGGATGTCTCATAATATGAATTGTTATCTATAGCCGAATAGGCGACGAACGAAAAGAAGCGTGTAGTGAAGAATACTTCTATTCAACCTCATTAATTTTACGACTGTCATCAGGCCGTTTTCTATCGCAATTTCGAACGGTGTTTCGCCGTGTCTATTTCTAATTTCAATGTCAGCCCCGGCCGCCAGAAGAGATTTCACTATTTTGCAGTCGCCAGGATCATATACGAGGGAGACATAATTATGGAAAGGAGTGTTGCCATCGTTGTCCAATACATTCACTCTCGCACCTAAAGCAATCAATAATTGAACTATCTTAGGATGATAAGATCCAGCGGCAATATGTAAAGGTGTTTGACCGAGAGCATTTCTCGCCTCTATGTCTGCGCCATTTTTCACTAATAGTTTGACCACATCTTTATTGCCACCCTCTGCGGCACCGTGGAGTGGTGTTTCTTGTCTGCAGTTTACAGCGGTTATATTGGCCCCATGTTCTATTAGTAATTGAACTATATCACCTCGCCCCGCACATGCCGCATCGTATAAAGAAGAATCTTCATCGTAGCTTGATTTATTGATATTGACACCATGGCATATAAGTATTTTCGCTACAGTGGGATCACTTGCGTAGTTCGCATAGCTCAAAACAGAAGAGCCCCTTATGTCTTTAGCGTTCACGTCAGCTCCCTTCAGTATTAAAAAGTGAACCATGTCTTTCTTACTTGCACGAGTGGCCCTATGAATTGGTGTGCTACCTTCTATATCAGGTTTGTTTATATTCGCTCCCGCATCTAGGAGTTGCATCGCGATGTCAATGGCACCATTTTCCGCAGCAATATGGAGGGGCGTCGTGCCACAGATGTCACAAGCGTCAACTGTAGCCCCTTTCGTAACGTCTTGG
>Ga0272441_10008414_pt1 | contig 16330 bp, 14 predicted proteins | sample SSMProp6N_FD_193582 | JGI IMG/M metagenome (GOLD analysis project Ga0272441, IMG submission 193582) | Marine sediment archaeal communities from Little Sippewissett salt marsh, Falmouth, MA, United States - SSM-Prop-6N | ecosystem: Environmental > Aquatic > Marine > Wetlands > Sediment ... | reverse complement strand
CTGGCCGAGCCAATGGCAGCGGTCGCGCGCGGCGAGAGCATCGCCGGCTGGACGGCCGGCGAGACGAAAGGAGCGGCCCTGGTCACCGTCGTGGTGAGCGGCGGGTATCCGGGCACCTACCCGAAGGGCGTGCCTATGGAAATCCCGGCCGACCTGGAGTCGGACCACGTGCACGTCTACCACGCAGGCACCGCGATGGAGGACGGTCGGCTGGTCACGGCCGGCGGCAGGGTCGTCGGAGTGACGGGACTCGGAGACGACCTGGTTGAAGCCGCGGCGCGAAGCCGGGAGGCGGCGGCGCGCGTGCGGTTCGAGGGAGCCGCCTGGCGGACGGACATCGGACACTCCGAGATCGACCCATCCGCCGGCTGATCGACCGATCACCATGACTGTGCGTTAGACGGTGCCGGAGCTGCCGGAAGTCGAGACGATCCGCCGCGACCTGGACCCCGAGCTGAGTGGCCGGGCCATCGTCGACGTCGAGGTCCACAAGGCCGATATCGTCCTCCCCCCGCACGATCCCGAGTCATTCGTGCGACGCCTCACCGGCCGCAGGGTTGTCGGCGTCGGCCGCCGGGCCAAGTACCTGCTCTTCCACCTCGACGAGGGCTCCATCCTCCAGGTCCAGCTTCGCATGAGCGGGCGCTTCGCCCTCGGGCGCGAGGTACCGGACCCGGCCGAGTTCCGCCACATCGCGGCCCGCCTCCACCTAGACGACGGACGAACGTTGTTCTACGACGACATGCGCCGTCTGGGCGGGCTTCGGCTCATGGAAAGCGGCGACTGGGAGCGCGAAGCGGCCCGCCTCGGCCCCGAGCCGCTGGAGCCGGGATACCGGGCCGCCGACCTGGGGCTGATGCTGGCCGCGACCCGGTCCCCGGTGAAGAACGCCCTGATGGACCAGCGACGGGTGGCGGGCGTCGGCAACATCTACGCGTCCGAAGCGCTGTTCCGGGCGCGCGTCGACCCGCGTCGTCCGGGACGTGATCTCGAGCTTGACGAGGTGAAGCGCCTGCACCGGACGGTGCGAAGCGTGCTGCGGGAAGCCCTCGAACAGGCGGGGACCTCGTTCCAGAACTACCGGGCCGTGAACGGGAGGTCGGGCGGGTTTCAGGCCAGCCTTAACGTGTACGGACGGAGCGGCGAGCCGTGCCGGGCGTGTGGCGAGACCATCGAGCGGATCGTGCAGGCGGGCCGCAGCACCTTCTACTGCCCTTCCTGCCAGGACTGAGGCAGGCCCTCAGAGACCTTCAGTCGGCGGGCGTCTCCAGGTCCACGTGGCGCACCGCGGGCACCCCGTCCGTCACCTCCAGGATCGCCACGCTGGGGGGATAGCCCTTCAGGGCCTTGCCGGCGGCTCCCGGATTGACGATCAGGACATCGCCCACCGAATCGCACCGCGGCACGTGCGTATGCCCGTGGACGATCACCCGCGCTTCGGGAAAGCGGGCCAGGAGCAGCCGATAGTCCGGGTGCACCTGATGGCCGTGAATCACCGCGATGCGCACGCCCGCGACGTCCACCTGGGCTTCGTCCGGAGCCACGGCCCGGACGGCCTGCGTGTCCACGTTGCCGGCGACCGCGGTGACCGGCGCGATGACCCCGAGGTCCGTGAGGTGGTCCGGATCCTCCACGTCACCCGCGTGGATTACCCTCTCCACTCCGGCGAGCGCGTCGAACACGGCCGTGCGCAGGTGGCCGTGGGTGTCGCTGATCAGCCCCACGCGCGCGGCGCGATGGCGTCCCCCTGGTGACCCGTCAGCCATCCCGAGCTTCTTCCTCCCCGGTCCACCGGTACCCGATCGTGTGAGTCACGTCCATGTGGTCCAGGACCCGGGCGACCACGAAGTCCACCAGGTCTCCCACGTCCCGCGGGCCGTGATAGAATCCCGGTGAGGCCGGCATGATGACGGCGCCCAGCCGGGCCAGGGCCAGCATGTTCTCGAGGTGGATCGCCGATAGCGGGGTCTCACGCACCACGGCCACCAGCTTGCGGCGCTCTTTGAGGGTCACGTCCGCGGCCCGCTCCACGAGGCTGCGCGAGTGGCCGTGCGCGATCCCCGACAGGGTGCCCATCGAGCAGGGGCAGACGACGAGGCCCCTGTACGGGGCCGAGCCGGAAGCCGGGCGGGCTCCCCGGTCCCCGTTGTCGTAGAACTCCAGGGACCCGCCTCCCCCGATCGCCTGCAGCAGGTCTTCCTGGCCCCCGATTCCCGTCTCGTGGGCGAACAGGCGCCACCCGTGCGCCGAAACGATCACGTCGGCCGGCACGTTCAGCTCGACCAGTGCACCCAGGAGGCGAACGGCGTACGGCGCCCCCGACGCCCCGGTAACCCCCACTATCCAACGTTTCTCGCTCATGCGCCTCGATCTCCGATCACGCGCCGTTCACGCCCTCGGCCGTCCGTCGCGGCCGACACGAGCCTCACAGTATACGGTCCACGAGCACCAGGATCGCGAAGGCCGAGGCGATCCACACGTTGATCGTGAAGAAGGCGTGGTGAATCGACTGCGGCGATTCGGGGTCCACCAGACCGTGCTCCACCCCGATCAGGGCCGTGGTCACCAGCAGCGCCGCCATGTACCCGGCGCCCAGCTCCGGCACCATGATCGGCACCGCCAGCAGACAGATCACGGTGCCGACGTGAAACGCCGCCGCGAACCAGCGGGCCCAGCGAATCCCGTACCGGGAGGGGATCGAATGCAGGCCGAGGCGGCGGTCCGCTTCGACGTCCTGCATGGAGTAGAGGATGTCGAAGCCGCCGATCCACAGACCGACGGCCAGCGTCAGGATCGGGAGCAGCATCCACGGGTCGCTCCACCGTCCGGCGATCGCCAGGTAACCCGCGGAAGGCGCGATTCCGTCCGCCAGCCCCAGGATGAGGTGGGTCGCGGAAGTGTAGCGCTTGGCGTAGCTGTACCCGAGAACGGCAGCCAGGGCCACCGGAGACAGGGCCAGGCACAGCGGGTTCAGCATCCCGGCCGCGAGCACGAAGACCGCCGAGGCCACGATAACGGCCAGCTTCCCCTCCCGGACCGATATGGCTCCGGTGGGGATCTCGCGACCCGCCGTGCGCGGGTTGCGGGCGTCGAAGTCGCGGTCGACCACGCGGTTGAATGCCATGGCCGCGAAGCGGGCCGCCGTGAAGGCCACGACGATCCACAGCACGTCCCAGGCGGTGACGGGATACCGGTACGAGGCCAGGATGGCCCCCACCAGGGCGAAAGGAAGCGCGAAACCGGTGTGCTCCAGCTTGACGAAGCGGGCGTATCGGACCGCCCGGGATCGGGCTGCGCTCAAGGAAGCTCGATCCCCAACTCGGACCACATCGCGTCCACCGCTTCACGGGTGGCCGGGTCCATCTCGATCACCTCGGGCCAGTTCCGCTCGAAACCTTCCTCCGGCCACTTCTTCGTCCCGTCGATGCCCATCTTCGAGCCGAAGGTGAAACGCCGCGACGCGTGATCCAGCACGTCGATCGGCCCGCGCGTGAACATCACGTCACGCTCGGGATCGATGTTGTTGAGCGCCACCCACCATGCCTCGGGCACGTTGCGCACGTCCACCCAGTCATCCACGACGACGATCACCTTGGCGAGCGACATCAGCCCCTGACCCCACAGGCCCTGCATCACCTTGTAGGCCTGTCCGGGGTAGTCCTTTCGGATCGACACGAAGACCAGGTTGTGGAAGATCCCCTCGGGCGGCATGTGGTAGTCCACCACCTCGGGCGACGTCATCTGAAGCAGCGGAAGGAAGATCCTCTCGGTCGCGTATCCGAGCCAGAAGTCCTCCATCGGAGGCCGGCCCACGATGGTGGCCGGGTAGACGGGCTTCTCGCGCATGGTGATGGCCTCGACGTGCACCAGCGGGTACAGGTCCGCCTCCGAGTAGAAGCCGGTGTGGTCCCCGAACGGACCCTCCATCACCAGGTCCTCGGAAGGATCGATGTATCCCTCGATCACGATATCCGCGTCGGCCGGCACCTCGAGATCGCTGGTGACGGCCTGGGCCAGGACCACGGGGTCCTTCCGCAGGAAGCCGGTGAACAGGTACTCGTCGATATTCGGGGGAAGCGGAGCGCTGCCCGAGTAGACGCAGGCCGGATCCCCGCCGAGTGCGATGCACACCGGCATGCGCTCGCCCCGGGCGGCCATCTCGCGCCAGTGGGCGGCGCCGCTCTTGTGGCGCTGCCAGTGCATGGCGAGGCGGTTCCGATCGAGCACCTGGATCCGGTACATGCCCACGTTCCGGCGCCCGGTGTCGGGATCCCTCGAGATGACCTGCGGCAGGGTGATGTAGCGGCCCCCGTCGTCCGGCCAGCACAGCATGTGCGGCAGGCGTTCGAGGTCCACTTCGTCACCGCGCAGTACCGTGTGCTGACAGGCCGGCGTACCTCGCGACCGGCGCGGCGGAAACTTGGCAAACTCCGCCAATTGCGGAATCAGCAGAAGCTTCTCCTTCAGACCTGCCGGCGGCTTCATCTCGAGCATGCCCTGGATGCGGTCGGAGATCTCCTCCAGCCGATCCACTCCCAGGGCCATCGCCATGCGTCGCTCGCTCCCGAACATGTTGATCAGGAGGGGAACGTCCGACTCGGCTCCACCCGGCAGGACGGGGCGCTCGAACAGCAGAGCCGGACCTCCGCCCGCGCTCTTCATGCAGCGGTCGGCGATCTCGGTCATCTCCAGCTCGACGCTCACGGGCCGCGCGATGCGGACCAGTTCGCCCTCCCGCTCGAGGGCTGAAACGAACTCGGACAGATCTCTGAAGGACATGCGTCGTCTCGCGAACGGGTGGTGGCCCGAATGGCCTACCGTTGTCCGGCCGGACCGCCGGACTCTAGCTTGCGCCCACGTTATGACGGGCCAAACGGATCAGCAACGTAGGGGCGCCAGTGTACGGTCTCAAAAGTCTGGTAGGCACCGAGAGCGTTGAGGTGCCCGATCCGGCAAGGCGCAACGACGAAGGCATAGCACAGCTATGGCGAGGAGGAGCAACGCAGCCGGGCGGCGTGCATCGGCGCTCGAATGCCAGCAGGACTCTTGAGACCGTACACGACATCTCCGGTACCGCACGGTGAGCTACAAGGAGCACAGCGACAAGGACCTGGTCCGCCTGTGTCTGAAGTCGGACGAGCGCGCGGCTCGCGAGCTCGTCGAGAGATTCGAGCGGCCGGTGTTCTCGCTCGTGTACCGCATGGTGCGCGACCGGGAGCTGGCGGAAGACCTGACGCAGGAAGTGTTCGTCCGCACGTTCAACAACCTCCAGCGCTACGACCGCTCGTACAAGTTCTCCTCGTGGCTGTTCAAGATCGCGTACAACCTGACGGTCGACTACCTGCGGAAGAAGCAGGTGAAAACCATCTCCATGCACGGGTCGCCCGACGCCGTGACTCCGGAGCGCCAGGAGGCGACCTCGCTGTCGCTCGAGTCGGACGAGGAAAGCCCGGACGCCATGGTCGAGGCGCGGGAGCTGGCGGGCTACCTGGAGGACGCGATCGCACAGCTGCGACCGGAGTACCGGACCGCGATTCTGCTGCGACACGTCGAGGGGCGCCCGTACGAGGAAATCTCCGACATCATGGGCGTGCCCCTGGGCACGGTGAAGACCTACATCTTCCGCGCCCGCCGCGAGTTGCGGGATCTCCTGGAGGACCGGTGGGACGACGGAGACGAAGAGTGAAACTCCCCCGCGACACATCCCGTACGGCAAGAGGACTGAAGGAGTCAAAACCAGTATGAACAAGAATATTCAGGCACGGACGGGGCACCTGCAGGCAGAGGAGCTGGAAGCGCTGGCAATGCCCGGCGATCACAAGCTCCCGGCCCGCAGCTCTGCGCATGCGGCGGAATGTGACCGCTGCCGGCGCGACGTCGAGGAGCTGCAGACCCTGCATGCCCTGCTCCAGGCGCTGACGCCGCTGCAGCCCGTGGTCGGATTCTCCGATCGCGTGATGCAGCGCGTCCGGCTGCCCCTTCCCTGGCGGGTGCGGGTGCTCCAGGCGGTACGGAGGCACCAGCTCGCCACGGCAGCGGCATTCGCCGGTGCGGCGGCCGCCATTGGCGTAGGCCTGACGTGGATCGCTCGGTATCCCGAGCTGACTCCCATGACGATCGCGGCTTTCCTCGTCCAGCGCTCCTCGGCTCTTCTGTGGAGCGGCGTGATGGAGGTCGGTCGCTTTGTGTACGGATCCGGAGTATTGGAAATGGCCCGGGGTGTGGCCGGACAGGTCACACCGGTCTCGGCATTCGTGGCCGTGGCAACCGTGACGCTCATCGGGCTGGCCTCATTCCGGATCCTGCTTTCACTGATGGAAATTGACCCGGCCCTCGTGACGAGCCAGTTGCGGCTCAGGCGGAGGGTGAGGGGATGAACAGCAACGCGGTGACCAGGAGTTCGAGAACGATGCGACACGGGTGGATGGTAGCGGTGGCGGTGGCTTTCCTGTGGCCGGCCGGGGCCGGTCTGCTGGCCCAGGAACAGGGCGTGACGGGCAGCACGGTTTCGCTGGCGGCAGGAGCCGCGAGCCTGGAACTGACGCTGGCGGATGGGGGAACGCGCGTCATTTCTCTGCGCGAGGGAGAGGTCCTCATCGATGGAGAGGTCCTGGGCACCTACGAGCCCGGCGGGCCCCTCGACAGTTCGTGGCGGTCGCTACTCACCAGTCCGGCGCTCTTCGACGGCGCGGGACTGGCCGGTCGACTGGCCGAGTGGGTTCCGGATGCCAGCGGCGATGCGGAAGCCTCTTCAGGCAGCGCGCTCGAGGCCCTGTTCGACCGACTGGCGGAGAACTCGAACCGCACGGTGGCGGCGGCGCTTCCCGAAACGGCGACGATCGACATCGCGGGCGGGGGCCAGGTGCCCATCGCTCCCGGCAGAATCACCTCGCTCGGAGAGCTCACGCGTGGCGTAGAGCTGCTGGGTCGCCAGCTGGAGGTCCTGCGCGGCCAGGTCGCGGGACTGGACGAAGGGCTCGCCCTCGTGGTGCACGACGACTACACCCTGGGGGCCAATCAGCTTGTCGAGGGTAACCTGGCGCTTCTTTCCGGGGACCTCGATCTCGAGGGCACGGTGGACGGCGACGTCCTCGTGCTCGATGGCACGCTGACACTGGGACCCTCGGCCAACGTGTCGGGCGACATCCTGCAGGTCGGCGGCGACATCGTGGACGCCGGAGGCTCGGTTTCGGGCGAGATGGTCTCGCTGCTGGCGGGTGATCTCGGCAGCCTGGTATCCGGCGACTTCGAGGTCGACATCGCGGACGAGATCGACATTCCCGTCCGGGTCAACGTGCGCTCGGGCAACCGGGGCTTCTTCGGATCCATCGGCCACAACATCGGGCACGCGATCAGCGGGATCATGGCCTCGATCGTGTGGCTCCTGGCCCTGTCGACCATCGGATTCGTGGTGGTGTATTTCTTCCGCTCGCGCCTCGAAGTGGCGGCCGGCGTGATCCGGGCGGACACCGTGCGATCGTTCGGCGTCGGACTGGCCGGCCAGTTGCTGGTCCTGCCGGTCCTGCTTCTGCTGGTGGTCGGCATCGTGACGTGGCTGGTGATCCCGGTCTACGCCCTCGCCGTGGCGCTCGCGATCCCGGCCGGGTACCTGGCCGTGGCGCACGCGGTCGGGGAGGCGGTCGAGGAGCAGCGTTTCGGCTGGATGGAGCGGTTCAACCGGCTCAGGGGGTCGAGCTCGTACCACTACGTGTTCAAGGGACTGCTCTTCCTGCTCGCCCCGTTCGCGATAGGGTCGGCGCTGTACATGCTCGGGGGGATGCTCGGATTCGTGCGCGGCCTGATGTTCTTCGCGGCCGGCGTATTGACCTGGGCCGCGGTGACCACCGGGTTCGGAGCCATCATCATCACCCGCGCCGGCGGCCGCAGGGGTCGTGCGGCGCAGGCCGAGTTCGACGACCTGTTCTCGGCGTCCGACTCGTTCGACTCCGAGGGTGAAGCCAGTGCTTAGGTCGATGGTCGCTGCCGCGGCGCTTCTCGCGGCCGGTGCTCCGCTCGCGGCCCAGGAAGCCGACTGGACCGAGGTCCGGGCCCGGAGGCAGGCCGGCTCCATCGAGTCGGTGACCGTCGACGTGGAGTACATCGCGGGAGAGCTGAGGGTCGGGCCGGCGGACGGCGGTCTGCTGTACGACACGCACCTCAAGTACGATGCGGCCCGCATGCGCCCCGAGCGCGACTGGTCCGTGGACGGCAGCGCGGCGCGTCTCGAGCTCGGCTTCGAGGGTCTCGGTGACGATGGGGACATCGATATCGATTTCGAGGGTGACGAGCACGGATTCCTCGAACTCGGACTCAGCCAGGACGTGCCGACGGATCTCCGGATCGCGGCCGGCGCGGCGCTCAGCGAGGTGGACCTGAGTGGGATTCCGCTCACCGGACTGGTCTACAAGACCGGGGCGTCCGAAACGGAGATCCGCTTCGATACGGCGAATCCGGTCGGCATGGAGCACCTGGAACTGGCAGTCGGCGCCGCTGAGTTCTCGGCATCGGGACTGGGGAACGCCCGGTTCGAGGAGCTGACGTTCACGGGCGGAGTCGGGGACGTCACCCTCGACTTCACCGGTGACTGGTCGGCAGACGCCTCGGCATCCATCAAGATGGGACTCGGCAGTCTCACGCTGGTGTTCCCTGAAGACGTGGGCGTGCGGATCACCAAGAGCGGCTTTCTTTCGGCCCTCGACGCGCCGGATTATGTGAAGGTGGACGGTGGCTGGCAGTCGCCCGGTTGGGATTCGGCGTCGTACCACCTCGAGATCCGCCTGGTATCCGCTCTCGGGAGCATCGAGGTTTTGCAGTAGCGCTGATGCCGGACACGCCGCGCGTCACCCCGGCGCGCGGCCCTTCCCACCGCACTAAGTTCTCACCGCATGATCTCGGAGTCGACGTTTCTGCTATTGATCGCGATCTGGACCGGCATCGCCGTGTGCACGTTCGTCCTCCTGCAATTCGTCACCGCTCCCTTCGGCAGGCACAGCCGCACGGACTGGGGTCCGACCCTCCCCAATCGGCTGGCGTGGATCGTCATGGAGTTCCCCCCGGTCAGCCTGTTCCCCCTGCTGTTCTTCACGGGGCCGACCGAGAAGACGTCGCTGCACTATCTCTTCTTCGCTATGTATTTCGGGCATTACCTGTATCGCGACCTGGTTTTTCCGTTTCGCATCCGCACGTCGGGCAAGCGCATGCCGTGGGCCGTCTGCGCCTCGGGCTTGTTCTTCAACCTGGTCAACGTCTCGATCATCGGCGGATGGCTGGGATGGTTCGCGCACTTCGACGCGAGCTGGTGGACCAGCCCGCAGCTCATCGGCGGCCTGACGCTGTTCTTCGTCGGCCTGGTGCTGAATTTCCACAGCGACAACACTCTCATCGGCCTGCGGGACGAGAATGATACCGGATACAGAATCCCCACGGGGGGCGCATTTCGCTGGGTCTCCTGCCCGAATCACCTGGGCGAAATTCTGCAGTGGACCGGCTTTGCGCTGGCGGCCTGGCACCCCGCGGCCCTGAGCTTCGCAGTCTGGACAGCCTCGAATCTTCTGCCGCGCGCGGTCGCCCATCACGAATGGTACCTGAGAGAGTTTCCCGAGTATCCGCCCGACCGCAAGGCGGTTCTTCCCGGGATCTGGTGAGGCTGGCCCTTCCCACAGTCCCCCACATGCGCGACCTTTGGCCGCATGACCACTCCTGGATACCAGCGCTTCTTCGCAGAGCTCAAGCGCCGACGCGTGTTTCGCGTGATGGCGGTGTACGGCGCCGTGGCCTTCGTCATCCTCCAGGTGGCGGACATCGCGCTGCCCGGTCTCGGGCTGCCCGAGTGGACCATCACCCTGATCCTGGCCCTCACGCTTCTCGGCTTCCCCTTCGCGGTCGTACTGGCGTGGGCGTTCGACATGACGCCCGAGGGCATGCAGCGGACAGCGGACGCCACGCCCGCGGAGCTGAGCCAGATCATAGCGGCCCCGGCGTCGCAGCGTTGGCCGGCGGGAGTGCTGGCGCTCGTCGGCATGACGGCTCTGCTTGCGGGGGCCTGGTACGTCGGAAGGCAGTCGGCTCCTGAAGCTTCCGCTGGTCCGGCGATTGCCGATGCCGCCGCGGACGTCTCGTCCGCTTCGATCGCGGTGCTTCCGTTCGTCAACATGAGTTCCGACCCGGAGCAGGAGTATTTCTCGGACGGCATCTCCGAGGAATTGCTCAACCTGCTGGCGAAGATTCCAGAACTGGAAGTAGCGGCACGAACCTCGTCTTTCTCCTACAAGGGCAAGGACGTGAAGGTCGCCGACGTGGGCCGAGAGCTGAACGTGGCGCACGTGCTGGAGGGCTCGGTTCGTAAGTCAGGCAACCAGGTACGGGTCACGGCGCAGTTGATCAAGACGGACGATGGTTTTCACATGTGGTCGGAGACCTGGGATCGTTCGCTGGACGACATCTTTCGGATTCAGGACGAGATCGCCGCTGACGTGGCGGCGCAGCTCAGAGTCACGCTGCTTGGAGCCGCCCCCGCGGTCGCAGAAACCGACCCGGAAGCCTATGCGCTCTTCCTGCAGGCGCGGCAACTCGGACGCCAGTCAACGGCCCAGAGCCTCGAGCAGTCAGTCGCCCTGTATCAACAGGCTCTCGAGATCGATCCCGGCTACGCGGCGGCGTGGGCGGGCCTGGCCCGCACGTACAACCAGCAGGTGTTCATCGGTCTGCGACCTGCGTTCGAAGCCCGGCTGGGGCGAGAGGCGGCCAATCGAGCACTGGCCATCGACCCCGATCTTGCCGATGCACACGCCATCCTGGCCTTCATCGCGATCGGTATTGACTTCGACCCGGCGGCCGCGGCCCGGCGGTACCAGCGCGCGCTCGCCCTCGATCCGACCCATCCCGAGATCCTCGCTGACGCCGCCCTGCTGGCCCGCGACATCGGCCGCAGCACCGAGGCGATCGCCTTGCTCGAGTACGCCGTCGCCCGCGATCCGGTGAACCCGAACACCCGCCAGGCACTGGCCACCGCCTACTTGTGGGCCGGGCGGCTGGACGAGGCCATCGAATCGTATCGCGCGGTGACGAAGCTGGTTCCCGGGTACATCTCGACACAGTTCGGCATCGGCACGGCCCTGTTGGTCAAGGGGGATCCCGAGGGGGCGTTAGCGGCCTACACGCTGGAGCTGGGCGACGAGGAGTACCGGGTCAAGGGCACTGCGCTGGCGCTGCACGACCTGGGGCGGATGGCGGAGTTCGATTCGACGTTCGCCGAGCTCCGCGAGAGATGGGGCGACCGCTGGCCTTCAGAAGTCGCGCATGTATACGCCTGGATCGGCGATGCGGATGCGGCCTTCGAGTGGTTGGAAAAAGCGGTGCTCCAGAACGAGGACGGGCTGAACACCCAGTTCCTCAGGACCTTCTATGCGCCGCTGTACGACGATCCGCGATGGCAGGCGTTCCGTGAGCGCACCGGCACTTCTGAAGAGCAGTTGGCCGCGATCGAGTTTGAGGTCACGCTGCCGAAGTAGGCCCACCCACAGCGCGCACCAGCGACTCCGCCCGACCGGGCCCTTCCCACGGCCTCACACTTCCGCGATCTTCCCCCGCATGACCAACTACAATGCGGGTTACCAGCGATTCTTTGCAGAACTCAAGCGCCGCCGCGTGTTCCGCGTGATGGCGGTATACGGAGCGGCAGCTTTCGTCATCCTGCAGGTGGCGGACATCGTGGTGCCCGGCCTCGGGCTGCCGGAGTGGACCATCACCCTCATCCTGGCCCTCACACTTCTCGGCTTCCCCTTCGCGATCATCCTCGCGTGGGTATTCGACATGACGCTCCAGGGCGTACAGAGAACCGCGGACGCCACGCCCGCAGAGCTGACGCAGATCGTCTCGGCCCCGGCGTCACAGCGCTGGCCGGCCGGCGTGCTGGCGCTCGTCGGCATGACGGTTCTGCTCGGGGGGACGTGGTACGTGGGACGGCAGTCGGCTCCGGCGTCGGTCGCAGGCCCGGCGTCCGGCGGTGTCTCGTCCCCCTCCATAGCGGTACTGCCGTTCGTCAACATGACCTCCGACCCGGGGCAGGAGTATTTCTCCGACGGCATCTCCGAGGAACTGCTGAACCTGCTGGCGAAGACTTCCGAGCTGGAGGTGGCGGCCCGGACCTCGTCGTTCTCCTACAAGGGCAAGGACGTGAAGGTCGCCGATGTGGCCCGGGAACTGAACGTCGCGTACGTGCTCGAGGGTTCGGTCCGGAAGTCAGGCGACCAGGTTCGCATCACGGCGCAGTTGATCAAGGCCGATGATGGTTTTCGCCTGTGGTCGGATACCTGGGACCGCTCGCTGGATGACATTTTCAAGATCCAGGAAGAGATCGCCGCAGAAGTCGTGGCGCAGCTCAAGGTGACGCTGCTGGGCGCGGCACCCACGGTCGTGGCCACGGATCCTGAGGCTTATGCGCTGTACCTGCAGGCTCGGCAAATGGGCCGCCTGCGCACCGTCGAGAATCTCGAGCAGTCGATCGCACTGTACCAACGGGCGCTGGAGATCGATCCCGATTACGCCGCGGCATGGACAGGCCTGGCTCGCATCTACTACTCGCAGGCGAGCGGCGACCTGAGGCCGCTGAACGAAGGCTACGCTATGGCCCGCGCGGCGGCGAACAAGGCTCTCTCGATCGATCCGCAGAACGCCGTGGCCTACGCCCGGCTGGGCAGGATCGCACTGGACTACGATCACGACCTGGCGGCAGCCGCACGATATCTTGAGCGGGCGATCGCGCTGGACCCGGCGGACTCCGACATCATCTTCGAGGCGGCGGTCCTGGCTATCGGCATCGGCCGCGTGGACGAAGCGATCGCGCTCAACGAATACGTGGTCGCCCGTGACCCGGTGAACTCCGCCGGCCACTTCAACCTGGGCCTCAGCTACCTGGATGCCGGGCGCCTGGACGAGGCCGTCGCGTCGATCCGCACCGCGCTGAACCTCACCCCCGGGTTCAGCGGCGCGCCGTACTTCATCGGCGTGGCCCTGCTGCTCCAGGGCCGGCCGGAGGCGGCGCTGGCGCTCTTTCAGAAGGAAAACGACGAAGAATACCGGGTCAAAGGCACGGCGCTGGCCCTGCATGCCCTGGGCCGGCGGGAGGAGTACGAAGCGGCGTTCCGTGACCTGCGCGAACGGTGGGGCGAAGAGTGGCCCTCCGAAATCGCCCACGTGTACGCCTGGACCGGGGATTCCGATGCGGCGTTCGAATGGCTCGACCGGGCGGTGGAGCAGAAGGAGGGTGGCCTGAACGAGCAGTTCCGCAGTCCGTTCTACGCCCCGCTCCACGACGATCCCCGCTGGGCCGCGTTCCGCGAGCGGACCGGCACCTCCGAAGAGCAGCTGGCCGCGATCAGGTTCGAGGTCACGCTGCCGAAGTAGGCGTCCCTCAGTCTCGGTGCGTCCGCACGCTCACCCGATCGCCGCGGCCGGCTGAAAGCCTGTCCGCGGCGCTTCCGTTTCGAACCGAGACTTCCAGCGTTCCGCCGGATCCGATGAGGGCCAGCAGTTCACCGTCCTCGGCCGCTCCGTAGTGCGTCCTGAGACCGGACACTTCCTCTCCGCCGACTTCCACCAGGGCCGTCGGACTCACCCACGCGCCGGGGATGTCCGTGATCAGGTTGCCGAACCGGTCCACGTGCCACACGTGCCCGCGCACCGCCGCGCCGATTCGCTCGGGCGCCGGAAGATCCAGGCGAACGAGACCCGACGCATCGACGGAGGCGCCCACCCGATCCGGCTCCCCGCCACCCGCCAGCCACGCCGCCGCCGGGGCGAACAGGTCACGCCCGTGGAACGTGACGCTGGCCGGCGCCAGACCGAGTGACGCCGTGTCGATCGAGCGCGCCCGTGAAGGCTCGCCGGGAATGGCGCGAGTGATCAGCCCGTTGTCCGGACCGACGAACCAGCGGCCGTCCTGCTCGAGGGCCACGGCCCTCCGGCCTCCGCCCACCCCGGGGTCCACGACCACCAGGTGCACCGTTCCCTCCGGGAAGCGCCCCCATACGCGGCCGAGGACCCACGCCGCCCCGGGGATGTCCCCTGGCTCGATATCGTGCGTGACGTCCACCAGGCTGGCGGTGGGGCAGCGCTCCAGGAGCACGCCCTTCATCTCGCCCACGTAGCCGTCGCGGGTGCCGAAGTCGGTGATCAGGGTAACGATGGCCATTCGGTCTCCCACCGGTTCACGGTTCGCTCAAACGACGCGGTCCACCCACCGTCCGCGTCTCCATATCCACAGGGCCGCGAGCCCTCTCGCCACCGCCGTTCCGCTGATCGTCCACCAGATTCCGGCCAGGCCCAGCGGCCGGGCGAGCAGTGGGGCCAGCGGCAGCCGGAGCAGCGTAAGGACGCTGGACGGGATCCACGGAATCAGCGAATACCCGGCTCCCTCCATGCCCATCTGGAGAACGATCTCCAGGGCCATGAACACCTGCGCTACGGCCACGATCCGCAGGTAGCTCGTGCCGGCGGCGATGACGTCGGGGTCCGTGGTGAAGATGCCCATCAACTGGGCCGGAATCAGCAGAAACGCCAGCCCGACCAGCCCGGTAACGACAACGGCGTATCCCGTCGCCACCCGCCCGGACAGCACGGCCCGCTCCTTCGATCCCGCTCCGAGATTCTGGCCGACCGCGGTGGCCGCCGCCAGCCCGAACCCGATGCACACCATGTAGCTCAGGGACTCGACCTTGTGGCCGACGCCCAGCGCGGCCAGGGCCCCCGTGCCGAACTGGCTGGTGAACCGCGTCAGCACGATGTACACGAACGAGAACAGGGCCCCGCCCGCCGCCACGGGCAAGCCGATCCAGGCCATCTGCAGGATCGGGCGCAGGGAGGGCATGGAACGCTTCACCAGGCCGCGCTGCACCATCCACCGGTATCCCACGAAGCACCCGAACGCGCGCGTCACCAGGGTCGCGAGGGCGGCGCCCTGGATTCCCATCTTCGGGAAGGGGCCGATCCCCAGTATGAGGAGCGGGTCGAGGATCGTGTTGAGTCCAAGCGATACCGCCAGCAGGATGAGAGGCGTACGGGTGTCACCGGACGACCGAAAGGCGGCCTCCATCACGAAGTAGGTGAACACGATGGGGGCGCCGGCCAGGTACACGGCCAGGTAGGCGCTTCCCTGCACCGTGACGTCGGCGGGGGTGGCCATCAGCTGGAACAGGGGAGTCAGGGTGAAGAGCCCGAGGAGGCCCAGGACCACGGAGAGGGTGACGGCCAGCCAGTAGGCCCGGTAGACGGCGATCGCCGCCTGGTCCGGTTTGCGCTCGCCGTGCCTCCGACTCGCCACCGCCGTGAGCCCTACGGCCGACAGCTCCGCCATCGACAGCATCATCCACACGGTGAAGCCGGCCGTGCTGACCCCCGCCAGGGCGGCCGGGCCGAGACCACGGCCGACCCAGAAGGTGTCCACCACGTTGAACAGCCCCTGCAGAAGGGTCGCCCCCACGGCGGGCCCCGCGAGGCGCAGGACCGACCGCCGGACGGAGCCGGCAGTGAGATCGACGCGAGAACTCTCGCTCAGGAGACTTCCGCACTCCCGGCAGCGGCCGCGACCCGGGCTTCCACGACGTCCGCGATCGCCTGGAGAGCCTGCCCCTCGGGAGCATCCGGGCGCCCGACGACCGTCGGCGTTCCCCGGTCACCTTCCTGGCGAACCGCCAGGCCCAGCGGGACCGCGCCGAGGAAAGGCAGGCCGAGAGAAGCGGCCAGTCCTTCCCCTCCGCCCGACCCGAACAGGTCGTGCGTCGATCCACAGTCGGGACACACGAAGCCTCGCATGTTCTCGACGATGCCGAGAACCGGAACGTCCACGCTCTCGAACATCTTGATGCCCTTCAGCACTCCGGTGACGGATACGTCCTGCGGCGTGCTCACCATGACCGCCCCATCCACCTTCACGAGCTGGACCAGGGAGAGCTGCGCGTCGCCGGTGCCGGGCGGAAGGTCCACCACCAGGTAGTCCAGTTCGCCCCACACCACCTGGTGCAGGAACTGGCGGACGATTCCCATGATGATGGGTCCGCGCCACACGGCCGGAGTCTCGTCGTCCACCAGGAAGCCGAGGCTCATCAGTTTCACGCCGTGCGCCTCCACCGGAACGACCTGGTCGTCCTGGATTCGGGGCCTCTCGGTGGCACCGAACATCGTCGGGATGTCAGGACCGTAGATGTCGGCATCCAGCAGGCCCACGCGATAGCCCTTCTTTGCCCAGGCGGCCGCGAGATTGGTCGAAACGGTGGACTTCCCGACGCCCCCCTTCCCCGAACTGACGGCCACCACGTGACGCACGCCGGCCAGC
>Ga0272441_10008413_pt1 | contig 16330 bp, 17 predicted proteins | sample SSMProp6N_FD_193582 | JGI IMG/M metagenome (GOLD analysis project Ga0272441, IMG submission 193582) | Marine sediment archaeal communities from Little Sippewissett salt marsh, Falmouth, MA, United States - SSM-Prop-6N | ecosystem: Environmental > Aquatic > Marine > Wetlands > Sediment ... | reverse complement strand
TGATTTTGAGAGCGGGGAGGTCGGGTTGGTGGATTGAGACGGAACTGCAAAACCGTTTTCAGGGATAATGCGAAATGGAATCTGGGATTTTGGGGTCAGATTACGGGTTGGCTGAATTTTTGGGTTGAAAGAAAAAACGCAGGATGCTGCGTATTTTTAGCGGCGTGTTCAGAATTAGCGATGAATAATCACCGTTATTCAATCGGGTCAATTTCTGGTGATTAGTTGGAGGTATATTGATTCCACTCATTATGATTACGGGCTATCTTAAGACTTGGTTTCCGTACCATTTCCAATGTTCGTTTTCCTTAATTAATTTACTTCCGGTCATAAAGGGAGACTCAAAATATTTATCTTTAAGCCAAACATCAATTTTAGCCTCATTGCCTTCTGGCTCAAATTTAGTGATGATAATTTTAGCCTCAGACATATAAGGCAAATTTCTTGATAAAAATTCTACAGCCATTTGTTAGGTAACGCCGTTATAAAGAAATTGATCCGAAATTAGATCAGCCATTTTCAGCACATCTTTATTAAATCTGGCTTGATCATAGTAAGTTATAAATGCTTTTACATCAGTAGGTAACTCCACAGCCTTAAGTGGATTTTTCGGTGGTCTATTCCTTTTAACAGAGGCTGCAACCAAATCAAATAAAGGGCTGTAGTTAATGGAAGTTGGCGGGTGAGGCAGTCCCGGATTTGATGTTACGGCAATAACGAGGTCAAGTTCCGGAACGACCACTATATATTGCCCTCGCCGTCCCCAAGCCCTGAAACTACTGCAACCGTCGACTTGTTTCACCCACCACTGATAACCGTACCCAAAGGTGCCGTACAAGGGATGGCTGACAGCCTGTATTTGTTGTTTGGTGGATTTTTTCACCCATTGTTCCGGGACAATGGATTGGCCGTTCCAATACCCATTATTCAAATAAAGAAAGCCGAATTTTGCCAAATCCCGTGCCGAAAAGCCTAAACCAAAACCGCCAATATGGTATCCCTGCGGGTCTTGCCGCCAAAATCCCGATTGTATGCCCAAAGGTTCGAAAAGGTTTTGTTTAGCAAAATCCAATGTGCTGGTCTTTGTCAATTTGGTTAATATAATGGATAGAAGATGGGATATTGATGAGTTGTAGTTAAACTTATCCCCCGGATTAGTAACTATAGGAAGTTCAAAAGTAAATTTGGCCCAATCTGCAGAAGTATACCAATCCCGCATTATCGGACCCCGGTCGTTCCACCTAAATCCTGCACTCATTGTTAAAATGTGTTTAAGACGTATTTTCTCTATCCAAGGGTCAAGGTCGTCTGGGGCATATTCAGGGAAAAAATCGATTAGTTTTTGATCAACACTGTCTAAATATCCTTTTCCCAGTGCGATGCCGACCAAGGCAGAGGTAACGCTTTTGGTAACGGAATGAACGACCGCATATTTTTCAGCACTTCCCCACGAGTAGTATTTCTCAAAAACTAAATAGCCGTTCTTAACGACCAACAAACTAAATGCATCAGAAAGCCTATTTTGGATAAATTCGTCTGCGATCATTAGTTTGGCAGAATCCATACCCTGCTGTTCCGGGGTGGAAGTCTTCCAACCGCTGGTGGGCCAGTATTCCCTTAACTTAAGTTGTTCGCAAACTGCATTGTCAGCCAAAAATGAAAAAAGGGAGAAAGTGAAAAGACAAAATATTTTTTTACTACCACTCAAATTAAATATTTTCATTGTCCCTCTTTCTGCTGAGAATATGTCCCACCAAACATGTATTTTTGTCTTATCCATCATTGTGATAATTTGAGATAATCCCCATTACAATTACACATACCTTTTATTGCCTTCACCGATCCACCCGTTCCTTCAGCTCCTTGCCCGCCTTGAAAAATGGTAATTTTTTCGGTTTGATCTTAACCTTCTCGCCGGTTTTGGGGTTTCGGCCGGTATATCCACCGTATTTTTTCACGAAAAATGAACAAAGACCCCGGATTTCAAAACCATCCCCTTGTGCCAGTGCCTCGGCCATTTGATCGAAAAAAAGGTTAATGACCGTCTCAGCTTCCGATTTGGACAGGTGGTTTGAATCTTTAAGGGCCTGGATGAGATCGATTTTGTTCATTCGTTTGAAGCCCCTGTGGATTGGTCTGCTTGGGAAATGGAGGATGGAGATTGTGGGAAGGATATACCTTTAAGGAAAATTCTGTCAAGAAATTAATCGGTTATGCTTTTAAACCAATCGCTCGGAGAAGGGGTAGCGTTATACAGATGATCGGATTCGGTTGATTGAAATTGAAGGTGACTTTGCGAGCGGTGACCCAATGGGATAAGAATCGGGGGGTGTTAAGGTGTTAAGCGAAAAAACGGGGAATGATGATAATTTTTTACATGATGGGTTGGGTCCAGAATCGATTCCGGTAAACATAGGAATTTTGTCGGATGTGTTTAGAGATCTGCCGCAGATGAATTGAAACGAAATTTCATTGCTAACCACTGCACTTCCGTTTTCAACCAAACATCCACTTCTCATTTAGGTTTTTAACCGCAGATGACGGGTTTCCCAAATTTCGTGTCTGAAAAAGAAAGCGGGATATGGACATGAGGTGCAGGCGAATGAGAACGACCGGCAGAGAGGGTATGGGAAGGTTTAGGATATGGTTTTGAGTAATTGGCATGATGCCACAAAAAAGTGTTCCAACCCAATTTCCGTTACTGCCAAGGCAAAAAATATACACTTTGTACTAAAAGGGAAGGTCAAAACAGGAAGCATTACGATTGGATCAGTTAACGCTTACGATTTACCTCTTTCGAGAAATAAGAAGTGTATCATTAAATAGATCCAACTGATTCCGAACAATAATATGAAAATAGGTAATTGTAAAATAAAAATAGCAGTCTTTTGAAAAATGCTATGCGGAACGTTATTGACCCAAAAAGAGTTCCCAAAATTGAAAATCTCAATAATGTTTAGTGTGAATACATTCAGTTTATCGGAATGACCATACCCCATAACACTTAAAAGTATCGGGCAGGATAAAGCAATTAAGGCGAGACATAGTGACCTGATTCCACATTTTAACATCATATTTGTATCTTAACCGTCGTACCGTTATTCAAAACTGATAACGAGTAAATACTTCATCATTGTAACCGTTCATCAGTCTTTTCCTGCATGATGATGATTATGAGAATAATTTTCTCAGAATTATTGTACCCTTGATTATACAAGCTCACCTCATAAATTTCTTCGATAAAATTAATGCTTGTTTCTCATCAATTTCAACAGAATTATATCGAACATTATTCAAAATATTTGGTTCATTAATCTCAATAAGCCTCTCGTTTTTAATTTGGCATAGTTTTGAGTGTTTAATGTCAAATACAAATGGAGTCTCCTCATATCGAAAAAAAACTTTGGTCATCTTTTGACTCCTTTAAGTCTCATACACTCGTTTAAAGTATTTTGGGTAAACTTTCCCACATAGTATCTTAAATGAATCTTCAATTGGAATATTGTAAAACAATGAAGTTTTGAAGCATTGACTATGCCATTTTTTTGCAATGCTTTTTTAAATAATATAATAACAGATGGATATGGTGAATATGTGGTAAAAGCTTTCATTGAAAACTATGAAAATTAATGATTAATTATGAGAAAAAATTTTCGTAATTTTCTGATTTGCAATAATAATTGTTGCAAAGTGTATATGCGAGATTACGCTATCACTTCAACATAATGCCAGAAAAAATATTCTATATAGAATGAAGTAATTTATATAGTTTGTCCAAAAATTTTTCTTATCCCATACCTTTAAAAATAGCAGCTTTCTTATATCTTGTTGTAATCTCATGTAAAATTATACTATCAACTTTTTGGCACATTCATTGTATTGAATACTTTAGTTATAACTTAATATAATCTGCATGTGAGGTATGTTGTATTACTTTGAAGTGGAATAAACGTGATGTATTATTTGAGAAATTATACAAAAAATATTTTTGAGGAAGCAAAATCGAAGAGGATAAGAATCTTTCTGTTAGTTTCTATATTGATTCTTCCTTTAATAGGGTTTGCTGATTTTAAGCCAGGGAAAATTTTCTCAACCGATGATGAAATCCTATCAGACGATACATTGGTTAATTCAGAAAATGCCTTTCAGCAAAAGATTGAAAAAACTTTTACACTTTGTCAGATAGCCCGAGGATATTGGCAGAGTGGTAAACCTGATAAAGCAATTGATTTACTCGATCAGGCATATTCCATTATTCTGGAAATTGAAACCTTCGATAACGAAGACTTGATGCGACAAAAAGAAGATATGAGATTTGTAATATCAAAGCGCATCTATGAAATTTATGCATCACGAAAATTTAATATAAACGGAAAGCACAATGAAATTCCGGTGATTATTAATAAACAGGTTCAACATGAAATTGACCTTTATACGAAAGGAAACTTAAGGAGTCATTTCATAGCCTCGTACAAAAGGTCTGGAAAATATCGGCAAATGATAGTGGATTTGCTAAAAAATGAAGGTCTTCCCGAAGAACTATCTTGGCTGCCATTAGTTGAAAGTGGGTTTGTGGTTAACGCGCTTTCGGGTCAAAGAGCGTTAGGATTATGGCAATTTATACCTTCAACAGGTTACAAGTTCGGGCTAAGCCGAAACGAATATATTGACGAGCGACTGGACCCAAAGAAATCAACGCGAGCTGCGATAGAATATTTTAAAGAGCTTCACAGCCACTTCGGGGATTGGTCTACGTCGCTTGCAGCGTACAATTGCGGAGAAAACAGGGTATTGAGGGTCATACGAAATCAAAAGACCAAATACCTCGATAATTTCTGGGATCTTTATGAGCACCTTCCCCAGGAGACCGCGCGTTATGTCCCAAAATTTTTAGCAATATTGCATATAGTAAATAATTTAGAAAAGTATGGTTTTGAAGAAATTACGATCGATTCTCCGTTAAAATACGAACCACTGATAGTGACAAAAAAGATTAAAATAGACGATGTTGCAAAAATAACTGGAATTGATAATGAAATTTTAGCAGAGCTAAATCCTGAACTACGGCAAAACATTGTTCCCGGTGGTAACTATACGCTTAAAATACCGGAGGGGAAAAGGCAGAAACTGTATGCTGACATCGATAAGATCCTCCGCCTTAATCCTGCGAGTGTGGATTACAGAAAACACCAGGTAAAATCCGGCGAAACCTTGTCACTGATCGCAGATCGCTATAGTACAAGCATTGAAAATATCGTGCTTGCTAACAATTTACATCGAGTTAATCACATTGTGTCCGGTAGAATGATAAAAATTCCATATAAAATAAAACTTACAGAGCGACAAAAATTAGTGACATTAATATCTGGAAACAGTTAGGGACATCAAAAAAAGCATAACGAGACGAAATATTTAAAGCAACCTTTCCCTTTGTACCGATTCTTTGATATTCTCCTTGAAACTAAGACCAATGAAGATTATGAATAGTGAACGTATAGCACACAGGGTGCTTATCTCTTCAACAGGAATGGAAAGGCGTTCGAGTCGAGATCGTCGTCAGAGCCAGATTTCTATATTTAAAAAGTTATTTTACAGAGGATTGCGTGAATCCACAAGACGCGCCGAAGACCGAAATGGCATCATTGTTTTTGATCGCTACAAACCATCACTGGTTGTGAGCATTATAATTGTATTGAGTCTGAGTCTGTTGGATGCACTTCTCACACTAATCTTGTTATCCCATGGGGCTAAAGAGCTTAATCCGGTGATGCGGTATTACCTTAACCATGGGACGCTCGCATTCATTTTCGTCAAGTATGGAATCACCGTATTACCCATGCTGATCATTTTGTTTGCCAAGGAAGCGCTCATTACCAGGTACCGCATAAACATCGGCATTATTTTTTATGCTATTATAACATGTTTCGGCACTGTGATAGCCTGGGAGCTCTACCTTTTATCAATTTAGCAGGTTGTTGAAAAACTCTTTTTCTCTCGAGAAGAGTTAAATATTTTATACTTCTGCCATGAATGAAACCAATAATAATATCCTTTTTGCAGCGAACACTCCAGAGCCTGCTGTTTCTATCTGCTGGCTCAATTAGCTGAAATAATATAGAATTGTCAGGGTCCAGGCATATTAATCTTAATCTTCCTTATATGATTGGGTGCCCAGACAACCAAACTCAATCCTGTTCCTAACCCGATAATTCCCAAAAACAGAATAGGTAGATACCAAAATAATAATGATTGATCAGGATCACCGGCCCTTCCGACAATGGCCTCCATGACATAGGCGATGATTAATGCTGCGCCAATTAGACTTAATACAATTCCGAATACCAAAGTTACGGACCGCCAGATTCTCTTTGATCTCATCGAATTGAAATTCTCATATCAAAGTTTAGTGAAAAAAAGCTTGCCTTTTTACCTTCCGATTTAAAAAAGCGATCCTAACTCTATCCCATCAACCATTTCTCCGCATCCACTATAACCCCCATGCTTTCCTGAGAGCTTAAAAAACACTTGGAAAAGGGGAAACGACTGGGCTTTTGGCCTTTTAGACCTAAACCTGTAAAACAGGCAGTTTATTTAATTAAAAAAATTCATGTAGACGGAGAGAAATGCAAATCGACTACCGTGCTTAATAAACTTATCTATTGGCTTGATTTTGAGAAACGATTAGATGAACTTGCAGAGCTATGGAAAGCGCACACCACACCGCCACAAGGCAGTTTTACTGTTTAACTGGCAACTTACCAAGATCTTTGCGTACCCTTAAACGAAGTAATTGAATTCCAACAAGTCGTAAAGGAACTCAAAGAAATTATTTCTCAATTACCAGAACTTTCTTCACCACGTTGGCATGAACGTCAAGATATTGAATCCATGTGTGATGCGGTAACAGCTTCCATTGTCGAAGAAGATCTTAGAATATCCAGTAAATTATTTGTCCGCTTTGAACGCGCTCTTGCGAAATTCAATGATCAGGAAGGGGCACATCCAGCGTCCCAACAGATTCTTGATGCACTACGTAAACGAGACACAAAATCATACGACAAAGCATATGAAAAGATATCCCAAACAAAAAAATGGGTGCGAGTATACAAAGTTTTTCAGAATATAATTGAACGGTTTGAAAAATCAGCTCCAAAAACAGGTGAGGAATATGAAAACTCTTTCCAAGATGAAACTTGGGTGGGTCGATTTAGTCAATATGAATCTGCCTGGAAATGGGGAAAAATCGATCGTTGGTTAGCCGAAAGGTGTGATGTTAATCGAGGAAAGCATCTTGGCGAAGCTCTTGAACAAAAGCAAAAAGATGAACGAACAATCATAAGAAAACTTGCAGCAAGAAAAGCTTGGCGGCACTGTATGAATGTATTGGGGGAATCCGAGAGACAGGCCCTGATTGCTTGGAAGCAGGCTGTGGAAAGGATCAGGCAAGGATTTGGGCGGCGTGCAGAAACACACCGAGAAACAGCCCGTCAGAAGCTTGAAGAGTGTCGCAAAGCCATTCCAGCATGGGTCATACCCCTATACCAGGTAGTTCAGACAACAAGGCCTCAAGTAGGACTATTTGATATTGTAATTGTGGATGAAGCAAGTCAGTCGGGGCCAGAGGGTCTTTTACTCAATTATATCGGCGAAAAAATCATAGTTGTTGGGGACAATAAACAGATTACACCCCTACACATAGGTATAAACCGCGATCATGTTGAATACCTAAGACGAATGCATATAAAAGATATTCCGCACAGCGAGGCGCTTGATATTGATAGTAGTCTATTCTCTTTGGCTGAACTTCGTTTTCCCGGAAGAGTAAGACTTAGAGAGCATTTCCGTTGTATGCCTGAGATAATCCAGTTTTCTAACAACTTATCATATAGCACAGAGCCTCTTTATCCGTTGCGTCAATATGGTGCCGATCGCCTTGATCCTGTGGTGACAAAATATGTTAAAGATGGATATCGAAAAGGCAAGTCTCCAAATATTGTAAACGAGCCAGAAGCCAGGGCAATTGTTGAGCAAATTGTTGAATGTTGCGAGGACACCGCATATGAAAAAAAGACCTTCGGTGTAATAAGTCTTCTTGGCGGTACGCAATCAACGGTAATTGGTAATCTCTTGGTAAAGGAGATAGGCGCTGAAGAAATCGAGAATCGACGGCTTCTTTGTGGAAGCCCTTATGATTTTCAAGGTGATGAGCGGGACGTGATTTTTCTCAGCATGGTTGATGCAACTGAAGAAGGCAGGGTTTGTCGAATGGTTCGTGATGCCGAAACGCAAAGACGATTTAATGTTGCTGCAAGCAGAGCAAAGGATCAACTATGGCTTTTTCACACGCCAACGCTAAATGACCTCAGGCAAGGGTGCTTACGTTATCATTTATTGGAGTACTGTCTTAATCCCAGCGTAAAACAAAGCAAACTATTAGGGATGGATCTCGAAAAACTAAGGCAACTATCAAAATCTGAGGCTCGAGATAGAACAAGCGCTCCAGAACCCTTCGATAGTTGGTTTGAAGTTGACGTTTTCTTGATGATTGCAGATGTCGGTTACAGAGTTTTGCCACAATACGAGGTTGCTGGATTTAAAATAGATATGGTTGTGGAGGGGCTCAAAGGTAGGCTCGCAATTGAGTGTGATGGCGACCAATGGCATGGACCAGAATGATTCAACCATGACCTTAGACGCCAGCTTGAATTGGAAAGATGTGGTTGGATTTTCTGGCGGTGCCGAGGAAACGAATTTTATCGAGACCCAGACTTAACCATGGAATCTCTTTGGGTACAATTAAAACAGTTAGAAATTTACCCTGAGCATGATTGGGGGGAGGAACGTCGAAAACAAGAGAAGGACGCCGATGAATCTTCCATGGAATCTGATTTAGGATCTATGGAAGAGGAAGAAACAATTAGGGATTTCGAGGCTGAGGAAATGCCCGAAGCTGAAGAAGCCCAGTCAAATGATAGATATTACACAGACGCTATACAAAAAGACGAGACAATTCCGGAGGGACGGCTTGATAGTGCACTGGAATTTGGAAAAAAACTCATAAAGAGACCTGAGGATCTATCAGCACGAACTATTCAGCAATCGATTAAGGCGGCATTGGCAGACTGTCCACACCAAACATGCACAACGAAATCTATAACCAGTCGCGTTTTGAAGAAGCTGGGAATCAGGACCCGAGGCAATCCATGGGCAGAATTCGATAGGAGCGTGAAGCGTAATATTGGGGTGTTAAAACGGAAAGGTATTGTTGAGGAATACAAAGCCAAGAATAAGCGTTTAAGACTTATTGATACTGATGATCAGTTTTCATTATTTAAATTGTAGCAATAAAAGGAGCAAAATAGGAAATCAGAAGCTGAAGAGAAAAGACGAAAGAAATTTAGTTTTCAATCAAGGAGAGGCCACCAATGGCCCTGACCAAGGCAGACATTATCGAATCGGTCCACCAGGAACTCGGATTTCCCCAGAAAAATAGCACCGAACTGGTCGAGCAACTTATCGAAACCATCAAATCAACCCTGGCATCAGGGGATGACGTCCTTGTCAGCGGATTCGGTAAATTCTGTGTAAATAAAAAAAAGGAGAGGCGAGGCAGGAATCCTGCGACAGGGGATTCGATGATGCTGAGGCCGCGGAGGGTGGTCACGTTCAAAGTCTCGGGGAAATTGCGGAAGAAGGTTAAGGGGAATAACTGTGGCAGAGGGTCTGTCAAATGAATTTCAAGTGGAAGGTCCTGTACGACCTCGTTCTTAAAAACGGCTACAAGAAAGCTTTAGGAATCGGGACCTCTAAAGGAATTTCGGCAATCTGGATTGCGTGGGCCCTGAGCAAAACAGGTGGAAAACTTATAACAATTGAAATTGATGAAGACAGATACAAAAAGGCTCTGGCTAATTTCAAGGAGACGGGACTTTCCGAATATATTGATGCCAGGCTTGCAGATGCCCATGAATTAGTGGAGAAACTCGAGGGTCCCTTCGATTTTGTATTTGTCGATGCGGACAAGGACTGGTCCAAGAATTATTTCACGGCGCTTGCACCGAAAATTGTGGTTGGCGGCTGCTTTACGGCCCATAACGCAAGAAACACCGGAATGAAGGGCATCAAGGAATTTTTAGATTACGTGAAAGGCTTGCCCAATTTTAAAACCACCATCGACACCACCAGTAGCTCCGGGATTTCGATCAGTTATAAGATAGCAGAGGATTGAAAAGCAGAATGGAAATGGTTCCGAAAATAATTGGTATAATTCTCAGTGTTGCAGCAGTCAGTCTCTACGTTTGGAAATTCAAAGAAACCCCATTATGTCGACCATGAATCATGCTGGCAATTGGTGGCGGCGTCGGGTACGCTGCATACTGGATTCTGGAAAGGTTGCTGTGAAATTTCTACCAGACGACGAAATTTATTAAAATTTCATGGCCGATCAGGTTGCGAGAGCGCTCGCTGCATTCAAAAACTCAAAGCTCAGACCCCGATTCAAATTGACGGACAAGGACCGCCAATACATCCATGACAAAGGATTACGCACCATCCACTCCCATGCTACGGATTTCAGGTATACAAAACAGGAATTACGAAATAATCCCCTCTGAATGTCTGCATTCTTGACCTCCTCAATAAACCCATCGTATAAAAATAACACCTTTATTCATCGTCAACTCAACAATTCCTTGGGCGAAAACCGATGGAGAAATTGAATAAGGGGTTGCAATTATGGTGAAAGAACCAATTTCCATCGAAATCATTGGGATGGGGAACGTATCTGCCGTTTTATCGGGTCCGGATCAACCCGGTGATTCCAATAAAACCGGTGTGATCATCGCCCATGGTGCAGCGAACGATATGAACAACAGCCTGATTGTCGCTGTTGCCGATAGTCTTGCTGCCGCCGGTTACACTACGCTTCGTTTCAATTTCCCATACAAAGAGAAAGGCAAGAAGTCGCCTGATACAGAACCAACTTTGATTCGTACCTGGCAATGCGCGGTCACTCACTTATTGAACAATGAACGATTCCCTGTGGATCGTGTAGTCGCTGCGGGCAAATCCATGGGGGGACGCATTGCATCCCAGATGGTTGCCGCCGATCAAATGGCTGTTGAGGCACTGATTTTTCTTGGCTATCCTTTGCATGCGCCGGGCAGAACAGATAAATTGCGGGATTCTCATCTATACGAAATTAAAAAGCGAATGCTCTTTTTCGCAGGGACGAGAGACCCGCTGTGCAATATGAAGAAACTCCGGGAGGTCTTCCACCGCCTGCCTGGTCAATATGATCTGGAAGTTGTGAAAGGCGGCGATCACTATTTTAAGCTTCCCAAATCATCGTCCAGATCCGCGGATTCGGTTCATCGACAGATTGTAGAGAAGTGCCTTCAATGGCTTGATCCGATTGCCAAATGACAGGGGCAAAATGGAAAAAGAATTCGGACCGGAATATGCGTCTGTCGCGGATGCCAGCTTTATCGTCAAATACCGGGCAAGCTGTTACTGCAAGGCGGTTCAGATTGAAGTGTGTGCAGACCCAGTAGACGCAAAAATATGCCATTGCCAGACATGCCAGAGCCTGCACGGGGCTCCAATGCAATGGGCAGCCATCTTCCACAAGCATAATGTCAGGATAACCAAAGGTACAGACCACCTAAAATTCTATAACAGCGAACAAACCATCAATGACAGAATTCTTCCCTGCAAGGTTAGCTGCAGTTTGTGCGGGACGCCTATCGCTGATGAAGGACGTCGCATTTGGCTTGCTTTCCCATCGCTTTTTGATTTTGGTTTTCCGCCAAAGGTACCCAAAGCGTTTATGCCAACCTGCCATATTTTCTATGGTTCAAGAGTTATCGACATAAATGACGATCTCCCCAAGTGGTCCGGCCATAAAAATATTTCGGAAAGAATGTTCTAAAATTTCTCTTTTTAAAGAAATTAAAATACTATGCTATGATTGGTAGCTTCAAACGCAACCCTGGAATTAGATAAATATAATCGGGGCCAATTTAATCATGTTGCTTTAACCCGTGAGCCTCTTTGAATTCGTGCCACTCATCATGGTCAATGTTACCATTTTGGTTCAGATCAACCGCATTGAAAACTTTTTCTTCTGCATTTTGAAAATAAGCAGCGAATTCATCCCATGTCACTAGACCATCGCCGTTTGCGTCCATATCCCCAAAGTGTGCGTTAAATGACTGTGGATCCGGCATGTCGGTACTATGATATTTTTTGTGAGGTGATGAACATCCAGCGATCGACGTGATCAGAATTGTTATACTCATGAGCAAGAAAAATCGTTTCATAAAGGCCCTCTCATTTGAGTTGAATAAGTTGTTCACAGATGTTTTGGAACGAACAATGGGATATATTAATTCCAATTAGATTTCAGTCAAGAAAGAATGCGAAGGTCAAAAGAATATGGTCCCCAAAATCATCGGCGTAATTTTCGCCATCCTTTCAGTGGGAATTTTTGCTTGGAGATTTAATGAAACGCCATTGTGTAGACCATGAATAATGCTGCCGTTGGGAGGCGGCTTAGGGTACGCTGCTTATTTAATTTTGGATCGATTTATATAAGGTAGTCCAGGTGTTCATTTTTCTCGACACAGAAACCACCGGAAACGGTCCTGCCGATCGCATTTGCCAGATCGCCTTCAAAACCGAGGAGTGCGCAGCGGTCAACGAGCTCTTTAATCCGGGCATGCCGATCACAATCGACGCCATGACCGTCCATCACATTACAAATGAAATGGTTCGGGACAAAGGCTCATTTCGTGGCAGCGACACGTGGAAACAGCTCCGGGATTTAATCATGCCGAACACCAATGTCATGGTCGCTCACAATGCCGCATTTGACGTTGGAATGCTGAAAAAAGAAGGGCTCGAGCCCCAGAGCGTGATCTGCACCCTGAAGCTCGCCCGTTATTTCGATAAAGACGGCGTGATTCCGAAATATGGTCTACAATATCTGCGGTATTATCTGGGTCTTAATGTCGATGCCGTCCCGCATACCGCCCTGGGGGATATCCTGGTCCTTGAGGCGATTTTTAAAAGAATTCACGCCAAAGCGGTCGTGGAATTTGGGGATGATGCCGTTTCCAAGATGATTGAGGTGTCAAGCAGACCTGTCCTTTATCGCAGGATGCCCTTTGGAAAACACAAGGGATTGAAAATGGAGGAGGTGCCACTTGATTATCTGCAGTGGCTGGCCGGGACCGATCTGGAGGAGGATTTGAGGTATACGATAGAACAGTATCTCGGAGCTTGGGGGTGACAATGCCAAATTCGAGACTCGTATATTCAACCGAAACTGGACGAATCTGCCCGAAATGCCAGAAATCCGTTTCTGTTTGCACTTGTAAAAAGAAACGACCCGAATCCAAATCTCAAATCAAATCCGACGGCATCATACGCATCCGGCGTGAGGTCAAAGGGCGCAAGGGCAAGACGGTGACCACCATATCGGGATTTGATCTCGACGATAATGCCCTCAACCTTCTTTCAAAACAATTAAAACAGCATTGCGGAACCGGTGGCTCGGTTAAAGATGGCATGGTGATTATCCAGGGGGATCACAGGGATACGGTTAAAGGTTTATTGGAAGATCAGGGTTATACAGTCAAGCTTGCCGGGGGATAATGATAAACTGCAATGACCAAGACTCAATCATTCATTTTTAAAATCAAGACACAACTTGATCTGACAAAACGCTGAGTTGCGATACGTTTATCAGTATATGCAAAAAATAAGTTTACCAAATAGTTGGTTTTTGTTGGAGTTATATGGACTCAATAATGTTTGAATTTAGCAGCGCTAAGGGGTATCCATTTGAATGAATTTTTTATGGGTCATAAAGCGCCATCTACCAAAGATTTAACTTGAGCGCCAATCTGAAATGCCCGTTCTGTATCAATCCAATTGCTGAACCCAATCCAGGTGAAAAAATCTGTTTGAATTGCCATGCTGAGTTTGAGATCGACGACAGAGGGGAATGTGTGTTTGCCAATCCAGACAACTTGTGACTGCCTGGCTTCATCGCTCTTTGAAAATTTGTGTTGGTAACGTAATGCTAAGCGGTCCGGGAATAAGCACTACCAAACGTTCAGAATAAGTAGGACTTTCAACATATTACAATGTTTAAAATTCCACCGCTTTTCCCGGTCCGCTTAAGCTACTGGTTCTGTGGCTATTTTTAATCGCTTGGGGACAGCCCGTAACCCTGAAAAATAATTCAGGTTTTGTTAACTTGTCTAAGGCTATGGGAGAACGCAAAAGTATTTTGATATTTAATGGAACTGTTGAGCGTGAGCTATATACGAGTCTTTTAGCCGATTCATGAATTCAGCATCATTACCGTAGTGAGCTTTTGGCATTTTGGATACGACTTCATCAATATAGCAGTCTTCACACAACATTTTTGTACAGAATTCTTTCAAATCATCGTCGTGGAATGAATTATTGCAATTTTCACAATTTCGCATTTTACCTCACAAATAGAGTTTCTTTTACCATAAGACATTTTGGTGTTGATAGCCACAAGTGACACAGAACCATTGATTATCAGGTCAATTTGCCCTGATAAGTTGATATTAAGGGGGTTTTCAGGCAATTTTTCCCTATTTTGATATCAAACCGGCTTTAAGAAACTATCCAACACAATTTTTCGTAGGAAATCAATGAATTTAAATATTTAACAAGATCGGTAACTACAGGGAGTACGTTGCTTACAGCAGGATCCCAGATTACAGATACATCGAGATCACCTTGCCTATTGGAAATTATGGGAATCGCCCTGCAATGCTATGGTGATCTCCACGGTACCATCTGAGTCCACATTTTGGCAAGATTTGATCCGCTGTGATTATTTTCGAACATCGTTGAAAATTGTCGAAGCTGATATCTACCTGATTGTTGGAGATATCACAGTTTGATAACGACAAGGTGAGTGACTTAGTCCGTTTTACCGCTTGGTTAAAAAATGTGGTTTACTTAAAAGCCGGCTTGTTATCTTTATTTCTGGCAAGCGTTATCTACCTGGCACCTTTTTATTTCCTTGTCCAATTCCGGTTAGGTTTGTTTTAAATACGATGCCACGGTGCCAAGTACCGAACTAAGCTCGTCAATCATCCATAAGATTCAATTTGCAAATCACTTTTTAAGAATCAGTCACCACTGAAATGGCTTGTTTTTCCCTGGTCTCCACTTCGAGTGTAAATATTTAACATAATTATACTCTACATATCTATCCCAAAAATTTGAGGTTCTTTCCGAGTATTGCAATTTTTGTTTAACCAGTTGGCAATATTTTTCCACTCGCTGTCTTCCATAACCCTTGCACCTGTAGGACAGTTTTTAATACAAGCACAACAGCGAATGCATAGCTCGATTTTAGTTGCCACGCTCCCATCAATTGAAATGGCTGCAGTTGGACATACACTGGCACACGTACCACAAACTGTGCATGTGTCTTCTTTGGTCACTGGCGAAACAGACATAGATCGCGGTCCACCTTCATATGGAAGTCTGCCGGGAATTTCCAAATCCATTTGGCCACCAGGTGATTGTAATGCTTTGACTTTATTTTTAATCTTTGCTCCAAAATCACTTGCCTTTTGAACATCCAGGGTATCAGGACGTCCATTTGCGATGGGAACATCCTTTGTTGCAAAAGAGTGCTCCCCAATGAATGCACCACCGGCAATCGGATTAAAGCCTAACTCAATTGCAAGATTTTTTAATTCTAACAATGCATCTTCAAACTCCCGGTTCCCATATACAACTATGAGAATCGATAAGGTTTTGCTCGCTTTTAGCTGTTTGAATCGATTGATTGCATCAACTGGCAGACGACCACCGTAAACAGGTGCACCAATAATTACGAGTTCATCTGAAAAGGGTAAAATTGTTTGTCGAGCTCCTTCCGGAAGTGTCAAATTAATATGCTCGACATCTTCAACTACGATACCTTTAGCTATACTTTCCAATACCTTTTGAGTGGTTCCAGTGGGTGAAAAATAAATGAGTTTTACCTGTTTAACTTCCATTGTTATCTTTTCCTGCTCATATTAGGTTATAATTTAACATTTTTTATTCGGTCAAGGTAGTATACTGATCTGTGTATCATCAAATTTGGGATGTTATTTAGCAAGTCGACGATTGGAGCGGAATTGAGATAAATTGAGAGTATCCCCCCCCCCACAATTACAGATACCATCATCCTTCGATGCCAGGTCAATTAAATCCAGCATTTCCAATCTCAACCACCCACTCGTTCCTTGAGCTCCTAACCCGCCTTGAAAAAAGGTAATTTTTT
>Ga0272441_10008412_pt1 | contig 16331 bp, 11 predicted proteins | sample SSMProp6N_FD_193582 | JGI IMG/M metagenome (GOLD analysis project Ga0272441, IMG submission 193582) | Marine sediment archaeal communities from Little Sippewissett salt marsh, Falmouth, MA, United States - SSM-Prop-6N | ecosystem: Environmental > Aquatic > Marine > Wetlands > Sediment ... | reverse complement strand
CGCCCATGCCTGCGTGTACACCACCGGCGTGGTCGCCTTCTGCGGCAGGGTGTCGTAGTCGAGCTTGCCGAACGAGGCGGAGATGGCGCAGTCGCGGATGGCGGGCTGCTCTTCACCGCGCAGCATCGGCGCGAAGGACGTGCCGTGGAAGGGCTGGGGCGGCTCGGGACGTGCGCCGGCGAGGTCGAGCAGGGTGGGCAGGATGTCGGGCGGCTGGAGCAGTGCGTCGACCGTCCGCCCGCCTTCGAGCCCCGGCGCCGCGACCATCAGCGGAATATGCGCCACCTCCGGATAGATAGGCCAGAAGCGGTCGTCCCCCTTGCTGATGTTCGACTTGCCCGACCGCCCGTGCTCGCCGATGCTGAAGCCGTGGTCGGTGGTGAACACCACAATCGAGTTGTCCCACAGGGCGAGGTCGTCGATCTTCTGGATCACGCGGCCCACCCAGCGGTCCAACAGCTCCGCCTCGGCGCAGTAATGGGCCCGCAGGTTCCGCAGCTCGGCCTCCGTGTAGTCGCTCGACCGCCCGTAGTTCGGGTGCAGCATCGGCGGGCCGGCGTAGTCGGGGTCGTATCGCTTGACCATGTACTCCGGCGGGTCCCACGGCTCGTGCGGGTCGAAGAAGTCGGCCCACAGGAAGAACGGGTGGTGCTGGTAGTTCTCTTCGAGCCATTCCATAACGAGGTTGGCCGTGCGGGGCGGGAAGCGGTCGATCTCTCGATACCAGAAGGGGTTGATCCACTTGGAGATATCGACCAGGCCGTGGTCGCCCATCTTGGTGGTGAGCCGCGTCTTCTCGCGCGGCATCGCCTCGGTGATGGGGCGGTTCATCCGCGTGAAAAAGATGTCGCCCTCCTGGCCGCGGGTCTGGACCGCGCCGTCGAAGCCGAACTGGAACCCCGTGTTGAACAGGTGGGGGCAGTCGCAGATCAGCTGCGTGACGTAGCCGGCCTGTTTGAGAAGAATAGGCGCGTGGTTCTCGCTGCTGCCCCGGCGGTCCTGCCAGGGATACCACGGCCAGCCGACCCGCCCGGTGGTCAGGTCCGTCCGGTGCGGGATGGTCGGGAAGCTCGACACCCACAAGTTGCTGAGGCTGACCGCGCGTTCCGCGAACCTGTCCAACTCCGGCGTGCGGACCGGCATCACCTTCGACCGGTCAAACAGGTTGTCGTAGCGAAACGTGTCCGACACAATCAGGATGATGTTCATGTGCGCCTCCTCTTGGGCCAGTGGTGGAGGCATTATACGCGTGTTACTTCGGCTGTAAAGGTACGCGGGCACATTGATTTTCCCGCACCGTTTGCTACACTTCCTCCAGTTCTACCCGGCCGTTTCGCTTGCACGGAGGCACAATGAAAGGTCCCAAGGTCGTCGTGATCGGCGCAGGCAGCCTGTTCTTCGGCCGCCAGGCGCTCTGGCAGATGCTGCATTCCGACGTGCTCAAGACCGGTACGCTCGCCTACGTCGATACCGACCCCGAGCGCCAGCAGAAGATGATGGGCCTGGCCGAACTGATGGTGAAGCACCTCGATTCACCGCTCACCATCGAGGGCTCGATCGACCGCCGCGACGTGCTGCCCGGCGCGGACTTCGTTGTGCTCAGCTTCGCACGCGACGGCGTCAAGTACCGCGGCGTCGATTGTGAGATCAGCGCGAAGTACGGCGTCCGAATGTGCTCCGGCGACACCATCGGGCCCGGCGGCATCTTCCGCGCGATGCGCGAACTGCCCGTCATTCTGAAGGTCGTCCAGGACATCCGCGAGCTGTGCCCGGACGCCTGGCTCATCAACTACATCAACCCCACCGCGGTGAACGGCATCGGCCTGATGCGGCACGCCCCCGACCTCAAGACCTTCGCCCTGTGCGACGGCCACCACATGCCGCACCTGATCGACAATTACCTGGTGACCGGCGGCGTCGTCGCGGAGAAGGGCGACGTGACCGACGAGATGCGGGCGAAGGTCGACCTCCGTATCGGCGGCGTCAACCACTTCACCTGGGTGCTCGGCATCTCCTACGACGGCAGGGACCTGCTGCCTGCGGTCCGCGCCAAGCAGCAGAAGGACGCGGCCGGCGAGACGGCCGACGGCCATTCCAAGTCCATCTTCAACGTCGGCATGGGCCTCGACCTGTGGGATCTCTACGGCGTGATGCCCGACTGCATGGGCCACACCAAAGAGTACGTCCCGTACTGGCAAGGGCACAACGTCGCCGAGGACAAGTACCCGCCGCTCGCCACTTTCGACGCCCCCAAGCGGCAGGAGCGGCACGACGCGATGTGGGCGCAGATCGACCAGTGGCTCTCCGGCGAGCTCAAGCCGCAGACGTTCGTCGATGAGTTCGGACCGGACCACGCCACCGACATCATCGAGTCGATGTGGGGCAACCTGGGCAAGCGGTTCTTCATCAATCAGCCCAACAAAGGAGCGGTCGGGAACTTCGACGACGACGCGTTCTTCGAACTGCTCAGCGACGTCGACATGGACGGCCCGCGGCCGCTGCCCGTCGGGGACTTCCCGCGCGGCGTCCGGGCCATCACGCAGCAGGTGCTCGAAACGCACGAGCTCACCGTCGAGGCGATTGTGAACTGCGACCGTGCGGTGTTGCGCCGGGCGATGGCGCTGGACCCCATCGTCAACACCATCGTCGACGCGGACAAGATCATCGAAGACCTGCTCGACGCCGAACGGGAGGCCCTCCCGCCCGGGTGGTTCGAGTAGGCGCGGTGTCTACACCGGCAGCACGGCCTTGGCCAGCGCGCGGATCAGGAACTCCATCGCCCACAGGACGACCGCCTGAAGGCGTCTGCGGATTTTGGCCTGGCTGACCGCGGCCTGGGCGGCGAGGATGCTTTCCGCCACGCGCCGCTCGGCCAGCCAGTCCTTCCCCGCCGTCTCGTCGCCCCGGGCCGTGGCTTCAAGCCGTGACGCCTCGGCCTTGACCCAGTAGGCAATGGCCTTCTTGACGCCTTGGGCCTGTTCGTCGCACAGGTCCTTCAGGGCGTCCGCGACCTCGGCCCTGGCCTTCTTGCGCAGTGTCTTGAGGGTGTTCTTGAACGAGCTCATTCTCCCAGGACCTCCTTAAAGGCCTCGATAATCTTCTCGGTTTGCTCGCGGCGCATCTCCTTGCCCTCTTCGCTGCGCGCGGTGGGCGGGATGCGGTTCTCCTTGAGCCATCGGTCCCGTTCCTCGACCACCGGCATGGTCGCCTCACGCAGGGCTATCACCTCGCCGCGCGTGATGCAGCCGCCGGACGCGATGAGCAGGATCACCAGACCAAGCAACAGCCATTTCTTTGCCATGAGATGTCCTCCAACCTTGGGCTTGTCCGACGCGCCCCCTGCTGATGGGCCGGCCGGAGTGATAGTTGGCTACGGCGTACTCCGAGCGGAGGCGGCCCTCGCCTGCGCCAGCTCACGTATGAGACGCCGGCAGTTGAGCCAGGCTCTCAGGAGCGCCGTCCACGCCGTGGCCAAAGCCGTCAAGCCGCCGATCAGCGTGAGCAGGCCGCGCGTCGTCGCCGTGATGGAATCGATGGACCTCTCGACCCATGCCCAGCCCTTCGCCTCGCCGGACGGGCCGGCCGTTCTGATTTGCTCGACCTCTCGTTGAGCCTTGCTCAGGTCTTCGCTCGCCTTGGCCAGTTGGGTGATTCTTAGCTTCGTCTTGTCCTTGTTAAGGCGGTCGCGAACCGCCTGCAGCGCTTTCGAGCGTTGAGTGTCGATGTCGCGTTGTTTCTGCGTGAGGCGGCCGATGTGCAGTGGCGCCGCGGGCGTCGAGAGCTTTTTCGCTGCCGCCAGCTTGTCTTGGGCTTCCTTGACCTTCGCTGGCACGGCCGTCGGCCACGTCATAGCGTCCACTCGGGGGGAGAGGGCAGCGAATGCCTGTTTGACAGCAGCGCTCTGGCCTTCTCCGCCGAGCGCCTTTTTGAACGCCTGCAGCTGCCGTGAGTCTGTCTTCAGAGCGTCCCGAGCGGCTTCAAGAGCTTCCCCGGCCGCCGCCAGACTCTGCGCCCGGGCTCGGTCGGCGTCCTCTTGTTCTTTCGTGAGCCGCGGGCTGCCGCTGCTAACGTCGCGTAGCGGCTTCGTGTCGGCCTCCCCGATCTCTCGCAGCACCTCGCTGAGATCGCCGCTCAGCTTCCCTGCGGCGTCAGCGGCCTCGGCTCCGCTCCTGCAGATGGCCTTCTCAAGCTCCGCCGGGATAGGAAACTCCTCGGCGCTTGGCTCCGGCGGCGGCAGCAACAGGACGACCGCCACGGTTACCGCCAGGATTGCGGGAGACAACACACACCACCATCCCCTCATCCCCAGCCCCCTTTCTGTCTGCGCCGCGCCGCCCCCGGGGTACGTGCTGCCCCTTCTACAGCACGGCATGGAACCCCCCTGTCAGACCTCGACGTCTCTGGACCGTGGCTGTGGGTGACATCCCGGGTGTTGACTATGGGAACTATACCCCAGGCCGTGCCCGATGTCAACTTCGCCGCGAGGCCGCGATCGTCCCAGCCAGCGTGGGGGGCACTTCGGAACGCGTTGCGAGACGGATCCTGTGTCGGCCCGGCCGCTGTCTCCCTGGGCTTGTCCGCCTGGGCTACCCATTGACACCCGCCTGGCCCGCCGCTAGAAGGAGTGGGTGAAGAGAACCATTCTGCTCTGGGCGGCGGTCTGTTGGGCTGTCACGGCGCACGCGCGGACCTTGTACCAGAGCGATTTCAAGGCGCTGCCCGACGGGCCCGCCAGGGTCAAGAAGTGGGCGCTCGCCGGCGGGACCTATCGGATCGAGAAGGGCTGGCTCCAGGTCACCAGCGCCAAGTCCAACCCGCTCGCCACGCTTGACCTCAAGCACGACGGCGATGGCACGTTCCGCGCCACGGTGCGCAACGCCCGCAACTGCCACCGCACCGCCCTGGTCGCTCGCGGCTTCCGACTCGAAATCAACAACCAATACGTCCGAGCCGAGCTGCACGCGCCGGCGGGGAAGGGGACGAAGCTTGTCGCTCATTCCCCATACCGGCCGTTCTCCCGGTTCGCATACGAGTTCACGCTGCGCCTGGTGTTCGCCGGCCGCAAGGTCGCTGCGTTCATCGACCGCAAGAAGCTGCTGGAGTACGAGTCGCCCGCGCCGGTCCCGCCGGGCGGGCGAATCGGGCTGATGGGCGGATGGGGGACCGACGTCGCCTGGCGCAACATCTCGCTCTCCGACCAGCCGGACCTGAGCGAATGGCCGCGCGAGACGCCGCCCACCCCGGCACCGAAGGGCGTGGTCGAGGTGACGCAGGTCCGCGGCCTGCGGGACGACGGCATTTACTTCGACGGCGAGGAGGCCGGGCTGCGCGTCTCGCTCACCACACAAAGGGAGCGTCCGGCCCAGGCCCGCCTTCGCTTCCGGCTGGTGAACGTGCATCAGCGCACCGTGGCCGAGCAAACGATGAACGCACCCTTGGCGCGGGCCAAGCGGCACGACTTGACCGTCTCGTTCCGCCCGAAGAAGCGCGGTTGCTTCAAGGTGGCCCTCGACGCCGGGACGCGGGCGGACGACCTCGGCTGGGTCGAGGACCTCGGCGCGTTTACCGTCGTGCCGAAGGCGCTGTCCGAGCCGGGGCGCGATCCGCAGTCCTACTTCGGCGGCCACATGGACGGCATCAACCTGGAATGGCACCTGAACGCCGGCCGCAAGATCGGCATCCGGTGGGCGCGGTGCCACGACATGCTTCAGCATACGTGGTGGACGCGCGTCCAGCCGACGAGCCGCGACCTGTGGAAATGGGGCGACAAGACGCAGGCCACACTCGACCGGCTCGGCTTCTTGACGCTCGGCGAGTTCCTGTGGACCCCGGACTGGGCGACCAGCGCCAAGGGCGGCAAGCGACAGGCCGCGCCGCCGAAGAACCTCGGCGACTTCGGCCGCTACGTCTTCGAGACCGTCAAGCACCATCGCGCCAGCATCAAGCACTGGGAGGTCTGGAACGAGCCACACTACGCCGGGTTCTGGCGCGGCACGCCCGAGCAGTATGCCGAACTGCTCGAGGTCGCGTACCGGCAGGCGAAGAAAGCGGACCCCGACTGCACCGTGCTCGGCGGCGGCGGCGTGTACATCGGCCGGCTCGATTGGACCCGGCGGATGCTCGCCCGGCTTAACGGCCGGGCGATGGACGCATTCTCCATCCACTACGTCACCCCCGAGGCCGCGGCGGAGCAGCTCGACCGGCTGCGGCGGCTGCTCGCCGACCGGGGCCTGAAGGACGTGCCCATCTGGAACACCGAGGCCAGCGTGCAGTCGACCAGCTTCCTCGACCAATGCCGCGCCGGCCGGATGCACCCCGAGGCGCGCTACCACTTCCGCAACGCCTGCTCCGAACTGGTCCGGATGTACATGGAGAACATCGCGAACGGCGTCGAGCGGGTGTTCTACTACCACCAGGCCGACCCCTGGCGGTTCCGCCAGTTCCCCAAGCCACGAACACCGGCGAACCCGCCGCTGGGCACCGGGATGTGGGACGAGGGGCGGGCGCCGAAGCCCATCGCCGCGGCGCACGCTGCACTCGCCGCCGCGATTCGCGGGATGCGGTACCGGTCGCGCCTCGCGTCCGGCCCGATGCACGCATTCATCTTCCAGGGCAAGGACGCCGCGACGGCCGTGCACTACGCCACGTTCAGCGAGTTCTCGCGACGCGGGACGATCCGGCTGACGATGCCGCGCACCGTCCGGGCCGAGGACCTGACCGCCATCGATTTCATGGGCAACGAATCCCCTGCGCCGGTCAAGGCGGGCTCCGTTGTCCTTCCATTTTCCTGCGAGCCGGTGTATCTTGTGTGCCGCACCCGGCGCGCCGCGGCGATCCTCGCCGAGATGTATCGCAGCGCGGCGATCGAACAGGCAAGACGTGGACCCGGTACCATGCTGAACAGGAGACGCTGATGAAAACGTTTCGCTACGACACCTCCGGCAAGTGGTTCAAGGGCAATCCGCACATCCACACCACCTGCTCCGATGGCGGCAAGACGCCCGAGCAGCAGGCGACCGACTACGCCGGCGCCGGCTACCACTTCCTGGTCCGCACCGACCACTGGGTGACGACCGACGTGGCCGCCGAGCCCGACGGCGCACCGCTCCTCTGGCTGGACGGCGTTGAACTCGACGGCTCCGACGAGACCGGGGCCTACTTCCACGTCGTCGCCATCGGGCGATTCGTCGGCGTCGAACGCGAGATGGGGCTGGTCGCCGCGATGGCCGCCGTCAGAGAGCAGGGCGGACTGCTCATCCTCGCCCATCCGCACTGGTGCGGCAATACCACCGACGACGCACTGCGGCACGGGTTCGACGGCGTCGAGGCCTACAACCACGTCTGCCGATGGCTCAACGGCAAGGGTGACGGGCTGCCGTATTGGGACTGGATGCTCAAGGAGCAGCCGAACACGCTGGGGCTCGCCGTCGACGACTCGCACTGCCGGCCCGAGCATCCCGGCTGGAACGGTGGATGGCTGATGGTCAACGCGCCGGAACTGACCCGTGACGCGATAATGGCCGCTATTCGCGCCGGGAATTTCTATTCGAGCCAGGGACCTGACTTCCTCGATATCCAGATGGGCGACGGCGAGGTCACCGTGAAGACCTCGCCCGTGTCGTTCATCCGGTTGGTCGGCCCGAACGGCAACGGCCGCCGCGTGGGATCGTTCGAGGGCGAAACGTTTACCGAGGCCACTCTCGAACTCCCGGCCGACTGGCCCGCGCCGAGGCTCGAGATCGAAGACGCGAACCGCTGCCGCGCCTGGACCAACACCCTGTTCGTGGGCGACTGACCGGCTCGACGGCGAGCCCCGTTCCGAGGGGGCACTGCGTGAGTTCGACCGTCGTATGGCTGGTGCTGGCGTCCACGTTCATGCACGCGGGCTGGAACCTGCTGGCCCGCGGCCGGCGCAATGAGCTGGCCTTCTTCCGCCGGATGCTCTTGATCGCCATCGTGGCCGGCCTGGTCCCGGCCGTGGTCAGCGAGGTGCTGGCTAATTCCATCGCCCCCCGCGCCTGGCTCTGCCTGGCGGGCTCCGGCCTGTGCTGCGGCGTCTATTACTTCGCACTGGGACGGGCCTACCGGTCGGCGGACTTCACCGTCGTCTATCCCGTGGCCCGGGCGCTGCCGGTGATCCTGGTGGGGCTGGGCGATCTGGTGCGCGGCAGGACGCTGACCGCCGCCGGCTGGGCCGGGATGCTGATGGTCGTCGCCGGGTGCGCACTGTGCCCGCTGCATTTGTTTCGCGACCTGTCGCTCCGGCGGTACGTGAACCGGGCCATCGGCTACGTGCTGCTCACGGCGCTGGGGACGGTCGGCTATACGCTGTGCGACAAGGTCGCCTCGGAGGTCGTGGCGCAGGGCGCGGGCACCGCGCTGCGGTACTGCTATTTCTTCTTCGTCGGCTCGTGGCTCTGCTATGAGGCGCTGCTCAGAGTGTTCGAGCGCGGACGCGGCTCGGCCGCCGCACTTGGCTGGCGGGTGCCGGCGCTGGCCGCGGTGCTGAACGTCGGCGCCTACTGGCTGGTCCTGTGGGCCTATCAGCTCACGACGCGTGCCGGCTACATCGTGGCGTTCCGGCAGTTCAGCATTGTGATTGGCGTTGCGCTCGCGTTTGCGATATACAAAGAGAGGGGCCGCGTGGTGCGCGTCACCGGGGCGCTGCTGGCCACGGCCGGGCTCATCGCGATTGGCTTGTGGGGATAGACACATGGATGCAGCGGCTATCAGTGAACTGAACGCGGACGCGCTCGGCAACGGGCAGTGGCGGACGATGGTGTTCAACGACATCCAGTCGCGCTTCGCAGATGCCGTCCGGAGCGAGGCCGAGGCTTGGGACCGCGTGCGGTCCGTCGAGGCGTGGGACGCGTTTCGGGACGAGCGGCTGGGCCGGATGCGGCAGTCGTTCGGGTGGACAACTGCTTCCGAGGACCCCGCGGTTCACGTCACCGGGGAACTGCCCGGCGAGGGCTACGTGTTGCGAAAGATCGTATACGAATCGCAGCCGGGGATTCTGGTCACCGCGCTGCTCTACCTGCCGGACCCGCTGCCGGAGTCGATGCCGGGCATTCAGATCTGCCACGCGCACCACCGGCCGAAGCACCAGGCCGAGCTTCAGGACATGGGCGTGATCTGGGCGCGGGCCGGCTGCGCTGTGCTGGTGCCTGACATGGTGGGGCACGGCGAGCGGCGGCAGGACCCGTTCGGCGAGCGGCAGGGGTACTACTCGCGCTACTACGAGGCGATGCAGCTCGATTGGGTCGGCAGCAGCCTGATCGGCTGGATGGTCTGCGACCTGATTCGCGGGACCGACCTGCTGCTCGGCCTGCCGAATATCGACGCGGAGAGGATCATCCTCATCGGCTCGGTGGCGGGTGGGGGCGACCCGGCGGCGATGACCGTTGCGCTGGACCCGCGAATCACCTGCTCGATCCCGTTTAACTTCGGGCGCGGCGCGGGCTGGCGTACCGACCTGGCCGAGCCGGCGCCGCAGGGCACCAACCTGGCCGGCTGGCCGTACTGGGAGACGACGCGCAACCTGCGCCGCTCGGCCTGCGACCAGTTCCTCCCCTGGCTGATCGTGACCGCCGCCGCGCCGCGATACCTGGTCAACGCCCACGAGTTCGAGTGGGACGCCGACCACGACGAGGCGTGGGACCGGATGCAGAAGGTGTATGACCTGTACGGCGTCCGCGACAAGCTCGGCTGGCAGAAGGGCGCCGGGCAGTGCGCTCCGGGCGAGGGCAACACGCATTGCACCAACGTCGGGCCGCTCCACCGCGCCGGGCTCTACCCCTACCTCGCGAAGTGGTTCGGGATGGCCCCGCCCGACGAGGTCCAGGACCGGCGGGAGAAAGAGGAGCTGGTCTGCCTGACCGACGGCCTGGCGGCGAACAAGCAGACGGTGCAGACCGTGGCCGGCCAGGCGGCGCGCACACAACTGCTCGAGGCCCGTGCCGAGTTGGGCAAGCTCGATGCGGCGGCACGGCGCGCCGCCCATCGGGCCATGTGGGAGCCCCTGCTGGCCCCGCCGTCGAGCGGGCAGGGGAGGGCGGCCGAGGAGGCGCTCGACCCGGTGGCCGCCTCGGTATTGGACCGGCAGGTTGTCGACGGGGTGACGGTCGAGCGGATTCGGTTGGACGTCGAGGAGCGCATCGTGGTGCCCGCGGTGCTGCTGCGGCCGGAGGCCGAGGCGCCGCCCGTGGTGGTCGGGGTCGCACAGCAAGGGAAGGGTGCGTTTCTCGCACAACGGGCGGACGAGGTCGCACAACTGCTCGATGCCGGCGTGGCCGTCTGCCTTGTCGACGTGCGCGGGACGGGCGAGACGGCGCTGGACGAGTCGCACGGGCTGAACAGCATCACCATCGATGCATCGGAATGCGAGCGGATGCTGGGCGGCAGCCTGCTGGCCCGGCAACTGCAAGACCTGCGCTCCGCACTGGCGTACCTGCGCAGGCGCGAGGATCTGGACGGCTCGCACCTGGCGCTGTGGGGCGATTCGTTCGCGCCGATCAACCCGCCCGGCTTCGTGCCCGGCGAGCACCGCGGCACACAAGTCGACCACAGCGACTGGCCGAATGCGTCCTACGGCCTGCAGTGGGCCGAGCCGCTGGGGCAGATGCTGGCGCTGCTGGCGGCGTTGTTCGAGGACGACGTGCGCGCGGTGCTGGCCCGGCGCGGGCTGGTCGGTTTCGCGTCAATCTACGACTCCCATTTCTTCTGCGTGCCCAGCGACGTGATCGTGCCCGGCGCGGCGTCGGCCGGCGACCTCGCCGATCTGGCCGCCTCCCTCTCCTGCCCGGTTCGGATCGAGGGGCTGGTCGATGCGTGCAATCGCGCGGTGAGTGGGGGCGAACTGGAGGACTGGTTCGCGCCGGCCGCGTCTGACCGCATCGTTCTGGCGGACGGCATCACGTCGGACGCGGCGCGCTGGCTGGCCGGGGCGCTGGCCGGCTGACCGCCGCGCCGGAAGTCGGGCGCATGTTGGGACTGTTCTGAACTCTCTCCGCTGCATTCCGTTGAACAGATTGAAGGACGCGACGGGCGCGTCGGCGGGACCAGCACAACGGAGTGGGAGACGAGCGATGGAACAGATCACTGCGGCGGGATGGGCGAAGGAACAGATGCGGCGGGCGCCGGCCTTTGCGATGGCGACCTGCGTCGTGGCGGCGCTGCTGGTGGCCAGTACGTTTGTCAGGTACAGCGCGGCCGGCGTGGCGCGGGACGAACTCATCATATCGAGCGTGGAACTGGACGAGCCCGAGCCTGAGCCCATCGCGTTTCTGCCGGACCCGGACCGGGCCGAGCCGAAGGAGCCGCCGGACTTGAAGCCGCCGCCCAACCTGCCCGAGGTGAAGGACCTGAAGGTCGATCCGATCAAGGACCTGTCCTGGGGCGACGAAACAAAGGACCTCTTCGATTTGCCGCCCGGCCCGCCGGAGCCGGTCGTGGACCCCGCTGAAAACGTGGCGCTGCCCGACAACGCGCGGACGGAGGTCATCGGCCTGGACGACGGGCCGCCCCGCGGCGGGCCCGGCCTGTATGACGGCCGGGATGAGCGAGGCCGCCGCCGCGCCGTGCGGATCGGCGGGATGCCGCCCGAGGCGCTCACCGCCATCGTCAAGGGCTTGTGGTGGCTCAAGCGTACGCAGAACCGGCAGACCGGCACCTGGGACGTGCGCCGCTGGGGCGGGAGCAAGCGCGACTCGGGCTGCGGCGTGAGCGGGCTGGCACTCCTCGCGTTTCTCGGCTATGGCGCGACCGACCGGGACGCGCGGTTCGGCCAGACCGTCAAGCGTGCGGTCCGGGCGCTGATCGACGCCCAGCACACCGAGCCCGAGAACTGCGGCTGGTTCGGCGAGCGGATGTACTCCCAGGGCATCTGCACCATCGCACTGTCCGAGGCATCGGTAATGCTCTGGAGCCCGCGGCTCCGCAAAGAGGCGAAGGACGCCGCGCAACGCGGGCTCGACTACATCCTGCGTCGGCAGCCGGTCCACGGCGCGTTCGGGTACACGGCTGGCGGCAACGACGTGTCTGTCACCGGCTGGCAGGTGATGGCGCTGAAATCGGCGGCGATGGCCGGGCTGAGCATCCCCAAGGGCGCGACCGCGCGCACGCACAACTTCCTGAAGCTGTGCGTCAGCAGGAACCACGGGACGCCGTACCGGTTCAATCCGCACGGTGGGACGACGGGCGGCACCCCCAGGATGACCGCCGTCTCGCTGACCGCGCGGCTCTTCATGGGCCGGCCGCGGACCGCGCCCGACTGTGTCGGCCAGGCGAACTGGCTGGTGCGCGGCGACAGGGAGTTCGCGATGGCCCGGAGCGCCCGCGACTACTACTACCTGTATTACATGAGCATGGCGATGTACCAGATGGGCGGCACCTACTGGCGGCGCTGGAACGAGGCGTTCAGCTCGCCGCTGGTGAAGCGGCAGGTGAGCGAGGGGCCGGACCGAGGGAGCTGGCCGGTCGAGGGCTCCGCCTATGGCCGGCACGGCGGGCGGGTCTACGCCACCGCCATGGGATGCCTGGCGCTGGAGGTCTACTTCAAACATCTTCCGCTCTACAAGACCCGGCCGCGCGGGTGAGGCCCGCTCGGGCGGCGTCATTCAGTGGAACGGGGCGGGCCGGGCAGATCGGGCATCTCTGCCCACCCGCCTCCGTTCGCCGACGGTGCCGGCGAGACGCCCCAAACGGCATTTTTTTCTGGAGTTTAGGGAACTTTTCATGATACATTACGTTAGGACCATCGGGCGGTACAGTCTGCCGCCAGTGTGTATCGGTCTGACTTGCTGATTTCAGCGGGGTGACAGGGATGGAGCAGCTTACTCCGGGCGAATGGGCGTCGGAACAGTTGAAGCGTGCCCCGGCGTTCGCCATTGCGACGGCGATCGTGGTGGGCCTGCTGGTGCTCAGTTCGTTCATCGAATACACGTCGGCCCGTCCGAAGACGGACACGGACCTGATCTCTGAGGCGGACATCGCGGAGGAGGAGCCGCCGCCCATCGAGGAGATCGAGGAGATCAAGCCGGAGGAGCGGGACCTGGACCCGGTGGACAAGGCCCCGGCGCTGGAGGAGAACAACGTTTCTCCGGTGGACGCGCCCATCGAGAGCGACATCGACGTGGACGTGGAGTTTACGGAAGACGAGACCTCTGACGCGGTGGTGGCGTCGGACCCCATTCCGATGGACCTGACCAAGCGGATGGCGGTGATCGCGACGGAGGGGAGCACGGGCGGGTTTCGCGGGGTGCTGGGCAACCGGACCAAGGCGGGCAAGCGTCGTGCGGCTCGCGCCTACGGGATGCCCAAGGGGACCGACAAGTCGATCGTCGACGCGCTGCGCTGGCTGAAGAAAGCACAGAACAAGGAGACCGGCGGCTGGGACTCGCGCCGGTGGGGCGGCGCGGGCGGCCGGAACGTTGGTGTCTCCGGGCTGTCACTGCTCGCCTACCTGGGGTTTGGCTGCACGCACCGGCAGCCGGCGGAGTTCGCCTCGACCGTCAAGAAGGCCATCGCCTACATCATCGAGAAGCAGCACACAGAGGGCGGGGACGACGCCGGCAGCAAGCGGGGCTGGTTTGGCGAGCGGATGTATACGCAGGGCATTGCCACCATGGCGATGGCCGAGGCCTACGCGATGACCGGGCGCAAGGATTGCATGAAAGCGGCCGAGCTGGGGCTCGGGTACATCCTTCGCAAGCAACCGCCGCACGGCGCGTTCGGCTACACCGGGCCCGGGAACGACGTCTCGGTGACCGGCTTTCAGATTCAGGCCATCAAGGCCTGTCTGGCCGCCGGCATCGACGTGCCCGAGACCGCCAAGGAGCGGACCGAAAAGTTCCTCAAGATTTGCATGTGCAAAAACTACTCGACCCCTTACCGCATCGCGGAAGCAGCCGGCGTCCAGTCCGGGAGCGGCAAGGTCAGCATGACCGCTGCGGCGCTGACCGGGCGGCTGTTCATGGGTCACAAGCGCAGCGCCCCCGACTGCGTCGGGCAGGCGGACTACCTCATCGGACAGGACCGCCACTTGGTCATCGCCAAGAGCGCCAAGAACCATTACGCCATCTACTACCTCAGCCTGTCGATGTTTAACATGGGCGGGAAGTACTGGCGGAGCTGGAACAACGGCTTCAACGGACCGTTGCGCGCCCGGCAGGAACGCGACGGGCCGGAGAAGGGCAGTTGGCCCATCGAGGGCGCCGCCTACGGGCGGCACGGTGGACGGGTTTACACCACGGCAATGAGCTGCCTCGCGCTTGAAGTGTATTTCAGGTACAAGCGCGCCAGACGATAGCCCCCGGTTGGGCCGGCAGTTCTTCCCGTGGCCGCCGACCGCAGCCTCTGGTACGTGACATAATCGAAAGCACGTTGGGAACTGCAGACTATGGAACAACTCACTCCGGGCGAATGGGCGTCGGAACAGTTGAAGCGTGCCCCGGCGTTTGCCATTGCGACGGCGATCGTGGTGGGCCTGCTGGTGCTCAGCTCGTTCGTCGAATACACGTCGGCCCGTCCGAAGACGGACTCGGACCTCATTTCTGAGGCGGACATCGCGGAGGAGGAGCCGCCGCCCATCGAGGAGATCGAGGAGATCAAGCCGGAGGAGCGGGACCTGGACCCGGTGGACAAGGCCCCGGCGCTGGAGGAGAACAACGTCTCTCCGGTGGACGCGCCCATCGAGAGCGACATCGACGTGGACGTGGAGTTTACGGAAGACGAGACCTCTGACGCGGTGGTGGCGTCGGACCCGATCCCGATGGACCTGACCAAGCGGATGGCGGTGATCGCGACGGAGGGGAGCACGGGCGGGTTTCGCGGGGTGCTGGGCAGCCGGACCAAGGGCGGCAAGCGTCGTGCGGCTCGCGCCTACGGGATGCCCAAGGGGACCGACAAGTCGATCATCGCCGCGCTGCGCTGGCTGAAGAAAGCACAGAACAAAGAGACCGGCGGCTGGGAGGCGCACAAGTGGCCGGGCGGGCCGAACAACCGGCCCAGCCGTGGGACCAGCAACGGCGTCTCCGGCCTGGCACTGCTCGCCTACCTGGGGTTCGGCTGTACCGACCGGCAGCCGGCGGAGTTCGCCTCGACCGTCAAGAAGGCCATCGAGTACATCGTCAACATCCAGCGCAAAGAGGGGGACGACGGCGCCGGGAGCAAGAAAGGCTGGTTCGGCGCGCGGATGTATACACAGGGCATTTGCACGATGGCCATGGCCGAGGCGTACGGTATGACCGGCCGCAAGGACTGCAAGAAGGCCGCCGAGATGGGCCTGGCCTATATCCTTCGCAAGCAGCCGCCGCACGGCGCGTTCGGCTACACCGGCCCCGGCAATGACGTCTCGGTGACCGGCTTTCAGGTCCAGGCCATCAAGGCGTGTCTCAACGTGGGGATCGACGTGCCCAAGGCCGCCGTCGAGCGGACCGGGCGGTTCCTGAAGACCTGCATGTGCAAGAACTACTCGACCCCCTATCGCATCAATCCGGCGGCGGCGGTGCAGGCCGGGAGCGGCAAGGTCAGCATGACCGCAGCGGCGCTGACCGGGCGGCTGTTCATGGGCCACAAGCGTAGCGCGCCCGACTGCGTCGGACAGGCGGACTTCCTTACCGCCGGGGACCGGCACCTCGCCCAGGCCAAGCAGACCACGGGATACTACCCGATCTACTACCTCAGCCTGTCGATGTTCAACATGGGGGGGAAGTACTGGCGGAGCTGGAACAACGCCTTCAACGGCCCGATGCGCGAGGCCCAGGTCACGGCCGGGCCGGAGAAGGGCAGTTGGTCCGGCGGCGGGTCCGGCGGGCGCGTCTTCGCCACCTCGATGGCCTGCCTGTCGCTCGAAGTCTACTTCCGCTACCAGCGCGTCCGGCGCTGACCTGGCGGCGCCCGGTATTCTCGGCAGGCGGGTTTGACACCTCCCCACACCGTCGGTATAATCCCCGCGTGGCTCGACCCTGGGCCGTCTGAGGCAAGTCGACTTGCGAATCATCCTGGCAAAAACGGCGGGATTCTGCATGGGCGTGAAGCGCGCCATGGACAAGGTCCTGGCCATCGTCCGCCAGAAGGCCGGGCCGGTCTACACCTACGGCCCGCTCATCCACAACCGGCAAGCCGTGGAGATGCTCGAAGCACGCGGCGTCGCCGCGCGGACCGAGTTCGCCGAGCACGAGACCGGGACCGTGCTGCTGCGCACCCATGGCGTGCCGCCCGATGTCACCCAGACGCTGCGGGCCGCCGGGCTCCAGGTGGAGGACGGGACCTGCCCCCATGTGCTGCGCGGCCAGCGCTCCATCGCACGCCGAGCCGCCGAAGGGTACAAC
>Ga0272441_10008411_pt1 | contig 16333 bp, 13 predicted proteins | sample SSMProp6N_FD_193582 | JGI IMG/M metagenome (GOLD analysis project Ga0272441, IMG submission 193582) | Marine sediment archaeal communities from Little Sippewissett salt marsh, Falmouth, MA, United States - SSM-Prop-6N | ecosystem: Environmental > Aquatic > Marine > Wetlands > Sediment ... | reverse complement strand
TTTCATTCGCTTGGGAGAAGATCGTGAGGCACCTCCTCTGCGAGAAGGCCAATGATTCACGAGCAGATGGATCTCCTCGGCATCCAGAATGCCGTGGATCCAAAGCACATCTCTCGTATAGATTCTTTGACCTTGCTCGTCCCACAGAGGAACTTCAAATGCTTCATAGGAAAGTGGGAAAAACAGGTCTTCCCGGTAGATTAGAGCCACATCAATACCCCTCAGATCGGGAGAGTCCATATGGGCTATTGCATAAGGCAGTGAATCAAGTCCAGGCTGGGATATAAGATCTTCGAGGACCTGCCTGTTCTCAACCTCTGAAACCCCCAGGATATGAGGCCCTGAACTATCTCCTCTCCTGCCAATCTCGCTGATGACAGAGGACAGTCCTCTGAGCTTCCTCCAGTAGTCAATTGACGTGTAGTTCAGTTTTCCCGAAGGAGTGTAGTCCTCATCATAGGTGTCCGGATGATCGATTGTATCAAAAAGATTTTCCAGGTTGTAAAATGCGACGATTCTGCGAATGGGCCCGGAGTCCTGTGAAAAAAGATTTTGAGAGAATAGGATCAAACTTAAAAGAAACCATTTCATCTTTCTCTTTTAGAATATGTTGACGATTTGACCTGAGGTAAACATCAACCTTGAACCTATTTATCGGGTGTTGACTTCGCGATTTACCCACCATAAATGAGATATATAAAGAAAGAGATATTAAGCTTATTGGGATGGGAATTAGATTGATTCAGGGTTTGGCGTGGATAAGCTGCCTTTCGGCAGTATCCCAGGAGCAAAATATCCTTCATGACAAGGAGCTCGAAGAAAACATGGGGTCGAATATGGTAACTGGGGTGCTGGACGCCTCGCGGGATGTGTTTTCCCGAACGGTTGCCTACGATTTCAGCTCGGTATTCTTTAAGAGAAGGAGCTTGGGATCTGAGCAGAGATCGGTACTTCTCAATGGAGTCTTGATGAACAGGATGGACAACGGTCGAGCCAACTGGGCAAACTGGGGAGGACTAAACGATGCTTTGAGAAACCAGGAGATTGAACAGGGCATTCTGCCTTCAGATTTTTACATGGGCAAATTGGGAGGTATTGTGAATATCAATAGTCTGGCGCGTCTTTACAATCGAGGGCTCAAGGTGTCGGTTGCTGCGTCCAACAGAACCTATCGTAACCGATGGATGATTACCTACGGAAGTCCCTGGCTGAAAGGGAATTGGAAATTAAATGCTTCGGCCTCCACTCGTTTTGCCGAGCAGGGATACAGGTACGGGACTCCCTATGAGGCCTACTCCTTCCTCTGTTCTGTGGACAAGCAGTTTTCAAAGAAGCATTTTGTCAATGTTACGGCAATCATGGCACATAACCGAAGAGGGACCTCTTCTGCCATGACCGAAGAGGTCTTCTCGCTAAAAGGCGTCAGGTACAATTCAAATTGGGGATACCAGCAGGGTTCGAAAAGAAGTGCCAGGGTTCGAAGGTCATTCGAGCCGATTCTTCAGCTCAACTACAAGTGGGACGTGGATAAAGACATGACCCTGGGTGCGCATTTGACATACCAATGGGGAAGTTACGGAAGGAGCCGTCTTGAATATGGAGGTTCGAGAGGGCTCAAGGACACCGGTATTTTCGTCGGCGGCGGTGTGAATCCAGACCCTTCCTATTATCAGAATCTCCCATCCTATTATCTCAGAAACGACAATAACCCGGACTATGCGGGAGCTTTCCTGGCAGAACAGCATTTTATGGAAACCGGCCAGATCAACTGGGGTGAATTGTATCGATCCAATATGACCCTGGAATCTGGTGGGAACTCGATTTATGCCCAATACGAGGATCGAACCGAGGATGCCTCCATATCCTTTCAGGGCGAAATCTTCCGACAACTGGGCGCCGGAATTCATCTCAGAGGATCGATCAGAGGCAGTATCCTCAGTTCAAGACGCTATGCCTATATGCTCGACCTTTTGGGAGGGAGTGGATATCTTGACATCGACCCTTTTGACAACGACAGCTTTGAAGCGCAGAACGACCTGAGGAACCCAAACAGAATTGTATCGGAGAGGGATCGATTCAAGTATAATTATAGGATCGATGCATCAGACTTCTCATCTTTTCTGAGATTGGATCACTTGGGAAGAAAAGAGGAGTCTTTTCTCGCAATAGGTCTGGGAGTTCGTAAATATCGACGAACAGGCTTGTTTGAAAATGGGTCCTTCCCAGGAAAAGCCTCCTACGGAGCCGGACCAACCCTGAATTTCAATTCTTTCAATCTGAAAGCCGGATTTACCTACAAGTTCAGCGGAAGGCATATGGTTCAGGTCACGGGAGCTTTTCTCAAGTATCCTCCGGTTATAAAAGACGCATATTCGAACCTCCGTGAAAACCACGAACCTGTGATCGGCTTGACGGCGACCAGCTCGTTTGGCACGGAGTTCATCTACCGAATGAGAATGCCAAGAATTCAAATGAGTCTCGGCGCCTACCTCTCAGAAATAACTCGGGCGAGCAGCGTGACCTTCTATTATGCAGACGGTCTCACCGGACTGGAAGATTCAGGAACGAGCGCATTTGTTCAGGAAGTAAAGACTGGAATAGGTAGTAGGAGCCTGGGCTCAGAATTGGGTATTCAATTCACGATCACAGATGGATTGAAGCTCAAAGGGGCCGCCGCTGTGGGTGCTGCCCATTTTACAGCGAACCCGGAACTGTACCTGACCTCAGACGACCTGGATGAACCTTTGTTTTATGGTCGGGCCTCTTTGAGGGGATATCGAATTCCCAATGGGCCCCAGGAAGCTTTTTCAATAGGGCTGGAGTATTCGGATCCTGACTATTGGTGGATGGGAATATCATTTAACAGCTTTAAAAAGTCCTTCATTCAGGTAGCACCGGTAACCAGGACTAAAAACTTCAACACCGATTCGGGGGGATTCATTTTAAACGGCTACGATGAATCTGTCGCCCGTGAATTGTTGGAGCAGGAGAAATTGCCGGATTTCAACATAGTCAACCTGGTCGGCGGAAAGTCCTGGAAAATCAAAAAGTCGTACCTGGGATTTTTTATCTCAGTCGGAAATATCTTGAACACAATCCACAAAACGGGAGGTTATGAACAATCCCGAAATGCCAACTACGAGACGCTTTTGGAAGACAGGTCCCGCGAGCTCCCTTTATTTGCCCCGAAGTACTGGTTCGGATACGGAACCACCTTTTTCACCTCTATATACTTGAGAACTCAATAGTGGAACAACCTAATCTAACTATGGAATCGTATTTTATCATGCTCAAAAATTTGCTCCTTGTCTACATGATTTCTCTGACTGCCTGTGTCCCGGAGATGGATTTCGAGGCTCCGCAAACAGAGAACCCTCGCATAGAAATAGAGGCCGACACTCGTCTTTACGTCCTTATCAACAACTACCTGCAAAGAGGAGAAGAAATCCATACCTTTTCAGAAGCTGAAGAAATATGGGTGCAGGCACTTGTGGTTTCAAGTGACGAGGCGGGAAATTTTTACAAGCGCCTAATCGTACAGGATCTTGAAGGTCCTGAAATCAGGGGCCTGTCAATTTTGATTGACCTGCGATCCTCCTATGCGAAATACCCATTTGGTTCCATGTTGTACATCAATGTAGCCGGTTTGAGCCTTTTCGGAGAAAACGGATCCTTTACACTGGGTTTTCGAAACCGGGACCGGGTAGAGGCCATACCGGAGCCGCTCCTGGATCGTTTCCTGGTGCGAACAGGCATACAAGTGTACCCCCAAACAGAAATTACACAAGCGTCGAAACTCAGTGAGAAGAACATAAATACCCGCGTCCGGTTGAAGGGGTTGCAGTTTGAGAGGGAGGACCTCGGGCAAACCTATGCAGCTGAACCCCATGATGCCTATAATGCCTTGAGGCCCTTAAAAATATGTAGTGACCCGGCGCCCTTGTTTCTGAGCACGAGCGTCTACGCGGATTTCAAGTTCGAAAGGCTTCCTGAGTCAACTTTCGAGCTGGAAGGGCTTCTCATTCGTGAATACGACAATCAGATGGCCCTGGTTCTCAATGATCCGGATGATCTTAAGATGGAAAGCGAGTCCCGGTGTGATGACGAATTTTTGAAATGTGAACCTCTCGACAAAACCGCGATTCAAGTGAATCAAAAGAATTCAGAAGATGAGAATCACATTGACGAGCAGACCCTTTACTATGAGAATTTTGAGGGCATTCAATACACAAGAGACCTCGAAAAGATAGGATGGAGCAATCTCAACTCGAACTTCGGCAATGGCAGATTTGTGAAAAGAAGTGAGAATGACAATACGTTTGTTCGCGTATCGGCCTATGGGACTTCTGAGAGCGTGATGGAAGCATGGTTGATCAGTCCGGAGATTGACCTGGATCTGACGCGACAGGAGCAACTGTTTTTCGACAGTCGGGCAACCTTCAATGAAGGACGCCTTTTGAGTGTATGGATAAGCACGGATTATGATGAAGATACATATAAGGACGATCCCGGAAAGGTTACCTGGTACAGACTCGCAGCGAAGGTTTCGGAGGGCAGTTCGGATGGCTCCAATGGGAAGTTCATTTCCTCAGATGGAATCAGCCTTGATTGTGTCAATGGCAAGGCGCGAATCGCGTTTCGATATCTCGGTGGCGATCCTGGGCCCTCAACCAACTATGACCTTGACAATATCCTGATTCTGGGCAGATTTCAGTGACTCAAATCGAATACGGCGTAAACGGGAAAATGATCACTGTATCCATTTTGAAAACACTTGCCTCGAAAGCTTCTTTTCGGACTTCCCTTGTGCCTGCCACTGTTTTCGATCAGATAGGGAGGGTTGTAAACTCCGGCAGTTACGTAGCTCAAGCGATCGTTGTTCAAAAGATTTTGATCGAGCAGAATTTGGTCAAAGACTACCCATTTATTTTTGAAGCGTGCGGTTCCCGGCCCAAAATCATTCTGTTCGGAGGCGTTAAAAAAATCGTGGGTAAAGTCCTTGCGCAAACTGTAGTCTTTGGGTTGATCATTGAAGTCTCCTACAATCAGAATTTTAGAATTCGGATCCTTTTGATAGATCGAACCGACAACTTTGTCGAGTTCCCTGGCCAACGTCCGACGCTTTTTACGAGTCGATCTGGAACCCTCAAGCCGGGAGGGCCAGTGATTGATCAGTACATGTATATGCTCATCAAAAAGATGACCCTCGACATACAAAATATCGCGAGTCGGTTCCTTTCCTGTTCGGCCCTCAACCTCGATGCTGAAGGTTTCGGATTTCAGAAGTTTGAAATGTTTTGTACGGTAGAGAAAGGCGGTGTCGAGCCCTCTTCTGTCGTTGGATTCAAAGTGGACGAAACTGTATTGATACTCCGCGAGAGAGTCGCAATTTATCAGATCCTGAAGGCAGGAACGGTTCTCAACTTCGCATACACCGAGGAAAACCGGCGGATTTTGAGAGTTTTTTGGACCAATTTCGGAAATCACTTTTCCCAGATTGTCAATTTTTCGCCGATACTTGCCTTGATTCCAGCGGTATATCCCTGATGGAGTGAAATTGGCGTCCAGGGTATGTTTACCATCTTCGGGGTCAAAAAGGTTTTCGAGATTATAGAAAGCTATTGTATGCGTGGAATTCATATCGGAGTTGCAGATTCAAAAATAGCAAAGGAATCACGAAATGTAAAAAAGGATCGTAAATTTGTCCCATGATCGAAAAAAGAGATTCGAGTATAGAAAAAGTTGTTCTCGTCGGCGTGATTACCAAAGAGCAAGATGAGGAAAAGAGCCGGGAATATCTCGATGAGTTGGAATTTTTGACTTATACGGCAGGTGGCGAGGTGGAAAAAAGGTTCACCCAGAAACTCGAATATCCCAATCCCAAGACCTTTATAGGAAGCGGTAAGCTGGAAGAAGTCAAAGAATTCATCCGTGACCATGAAATCGACACCGTTATTTTTGACGATGAATTGAACCCTGCCCAGTTGAGGAATATAGAGAAGTTCCTGGATTGCAAAGTGCTGGATCGAACCAACCTCATCCTGGATATTTTTGCACAAAGGGCACAGACTTCTTATGCCAGGACCCAGGTTGAGCTCGCTCAGTGCCAGTACCTACTTCCGAGGCTCACCCGGATGTGGACCCACCTAGAGCGTCAAAAAGGGGGTATCGGACTAAGGGGGCCGGGTGAAACGGAGATTGAAACCGACAGGCGGATCATCCGGGACAAGATCACCCTTTTAAAGAAAAAGCTGGCGAAAATCGACCGCCAGATGTCCGTTCAGCGAAAGAATCGTGGTAAAATGGTTCGAGTTGCTTTGGTGGGATACACCAACGTCGGGAAGTCGACTTTGATGAACGTTATAAGCAAGAGCGATGTTTTTGCTGAGAACAAGTTGTTCGCAACCCTGGATACCACGGTGAGAAAGGTCGTTGTAAAAAACATTCCTTTTCTGCTCACCGATACGGTGGGTTTTATAAGGAAACTTCCGACTCAGCTTGTGGAGTCTTTCAAGTCTACCCTTGACGAGGTTCGAGAAGCCGATCTCTTGCTTCACGTCGTAGATATTTCACATTCGAATTTTGAGGATCATATCGATTCGGTCAACAGCATCATCGAGGAGATCACCCCGAAAGGCGAAAAGAAACAGAAACCTACCATAATGGTTTTCAACAAGATCGACCAGTACACTCACGAGAAGATCGATGACGATGACCTGACCACAGAGAGGACCAAGGAACACTATACCCTGGAAGACTGGAAGAAAACATGGTATGCCAAAATGAATCAGAAGTGTGTGTTTATCTCGGCCCTGAAAAAAGAGAACCTGGATGATTTCAAGTCACTTGTCTTCGAAGAGGTAAAGAAAATCCATGTAACCCGTTTTCCCTACAACGATTTTCTCTTTGAGGAATATCAGGAGGAAGGTTGATCCTCTGATGCGTCGTTGTCGAGTATTCCGTGCCTTTTCGCCCTAATTTTCCATAGTTTTCTGGCCAGAACCTGCAGGTCCTCATGGCTGTCGCTTTCATCAACGATTTCGAGGCCAAGAAGTGTTTCGATAATGTCTTCCTGGGTGACGATACCACTGACCGAACCGTACTCATCGACAACCAGGGCAATGTGCTCCTGGCGATCTATCAGGTTTTCGAAAAGGTTTTTGATCGGTGTCATCCGCTCAGCGACATAGATTTCCCGGGAAATCGTGTTGAGAGATTGGTTGCCCAGACCGTTGATGATCGATTCGAAGAGCTGGTCTTTCAAAAAATACCCCGATATGTCATCCGGGGAATCCTTGTAGATTGGAATCCTTGAAAACTTGAGCTTTGGATTGCGATCGTAAAACTGACGAATAGTCGTTTGTTCATGGGCCATTTTAATGACAGTTCGGGGTGTCATGATGTCTTTGGCGACCATTTTTTTGAAATCAATGATATTCTTGATGACCACACTCTCAGATTCCTGGAAAACGCCTTCCTCCTGGGCCAGATCCGTCATGGCGTGAAAGTCTTCTCGGCTCAGATTCTTGTGATGGGAGCCTTTTCCAATGAGCCTTGTAGTTTGTTGAAGGAGCCAGAGAATTCCCGTTACCTTGAGCGGAAACATGAGAATCAGGATGGCTTTTGAGGCAAAATTAGCCAACTGGCGCCAGTAGTTGGCTCCTATGGACTTCGGTATGATCTCAGAAAGTACGAGAATCAAAAGCGTCATGATCGCAGATACGATTCCTACAGCATTGTTCCCGGACCCAAAAGTTTTTTCGGCCTGCACACCGACAAGAATGGCCCCGACGGTATGTGCAATCGTATTGACAGTAAGGATGGTGATCAGCGGCTGATCTATATTCTCTTTGAGCTTTTTCAGGTCCTCAGCAAAGCTCTTGCCCTCATTGCTCTTGACGGTTATGAAGGTGGGAGTCACACTGAGCAGAACAGCTTCCAGAATCGAACACAGGAAAGAGAACATGATTGATAATACCCCGTAAATGATCAATAGTGTCATAGGTACTGTGTTAGGGCTAAAGTATCAAAAATATTCCTTTTTCGGGCTATGGCGCGAAGTCCGTTTTCGAAACGGTCCTAATCCAGGTTGATGTTCAGGCCCAGGAGCCAAAAGGACTGCAGGTCGTTGTCAACCGTGTCAAATGTCGCATCCGGATCATCGATCAGCGCAAAATTAAGCGCTTCCTGGTGGTTCTTTCTCAAACCAAAATCAAATCCAATTCCCAGGGATTTCCATATCGTATAGCTGAAAGAGTTGGTCCAGGTGTAATTGGACAGCTCAGACCCTTCATAGCTTAAGAAAACCGAAAGGTTTGATTTGACGTTCAGGCCGCCAAATTTTTTCGTGTAATCGGCCACGACCTTGGCACCGGCTGAGGAATCATACTGGGAGTCACTGTCACTGAAGACAAAGTTGTAGTTCAACGGGTGTATCACGACCGTGAGCTCGCTCAATGGCGTCCAGGTACCACCCACGCCAAGATCCAGAAATCCTGGGTTGTTGAAGTTGTTCACCAGGGTCGAGCGATATTCCATCAAACCTGAGATTGCGAATTTGTCACTTAATTTCCATCCGTAAAGGGAGGACAGGTTGAAGATGTCATTGGCCACCTCATACTCATCGCTGTCGGTGTCGTCATCCCTGTCATCGAATTTAACCCAACCGATGTTGATGTTCATGGCATTCTTCCAAAAGAACTTGTCCTCAATCAGGTCGGCAAAGCCAAAGACGTTGACTCCGAAGTTACCCACCGATGCATTGGGTTTGTCTTTTGCATACCAGTTATTGAATCCGGATACACTTCCTCCGATTGTTCCGGTGGCCCGAAGTCTCCAACCGGGCAGGGCGTCGATTTCAGCCTGCAGGGCGTCAACTTTCGATGTCAGAGCATCTATAGAGTCTTGTTTTTCCGCTTTAAGTGCTTCGAGCTCCTCTTTGGTCTGGGCTTCCGACAACGAGGTCCCAAGAATCAGGAGCATAAATAACAAAATACGTTTCATAGGGGATTAGAGATTGAATATTAGAGCGCAAAAATAAGCAATTCAGCAAATTAAGCGAACTCTATTGCGACTTCTTTTTCTTGTATAGAGGAACGCTTGAGCAAGCCTCACCGTACATCAGGGAGCCCGCTACGGGCAATAGACGGGAGACGAGCGAAGCATAAGCAGTTTCGGGAATGTTTTTTTCTGAGCATCCCTTGATGATTACGGGGCGATCTTTGTAGGGGTCCAGGGGAAGAGATTCTATGATCGGTTCGTAGAGATGGGATTCCAACAGTTCGAGTGAGCCAATTACTACCTTCTTGGCGTAAGGAGCAAGCGAAATCGTTACGAGCAAATAGGCCCAGGATGGAATAATGGCATCGGTAGAACAAAGCACGGCAGCATATTTTCCCTCGTAGGCCGACCAGTCATGGGCTTGTACCGCATTTCTGAAGTCCTTTTCCCTGAGGACAAGACCCTCGTACAACCAGTCTTTAAGATCAATCGCAACCCGTTCTCCGGGAGGGTAGAAGTCTTCAAGATCAAGGGTAACCAGCTTGCTGGCTGCCACTCTGTTCACAATTTCTCCATCCATGTTTGAATGTTTTACAGAAAGCCCAGTTCGAGCTTGGCTTCTTCGCTCATCATATCCTGCGACCAGGAAGGATCAAAGGTGATCTCGACCTCTGCACTTTTCACCTCTTCAATGGATCGTATCTTCTCTTCAACTTCCATGGGTAAAGTTTCAGCAACCGGGCAGTTGGGGGAAGTAAGAGTCATGAGAATCTTAACGTCCATGTTTTCATTGACAAAAACGTCGTAAATCAGCCCCAGCTCATATATGTCGACAGGAATTTCCGGATCGTAAATCGTCTTGATGATCTCCACGATCTTCTCGCCCAAATCTTCCTTTATTTTTTCGTCCATCTTTTTTAAAATGATTCTAAATAAGAGCAAAGATAAGTGAATCGATCGTACTGTCAAAATCCATCAGAATCCCTTTCATTGATCATAAATCTCAGCCAGCCTTAGCCTGGTGGGCCAGAGCCAGCAGCTTGATCTGCTTGACCATAGATAACAATCCGTTCGCTCGGGTTGGAGAAAGATGCTCCTTCAATCCGATCTCGTCGATAAAAAACGGTTCTGCATCCAGTATGTCTTTGGGGTTTTGGCCCGAATAGACGCGGAGCAAGAGTGAAATGATCCCTTTGGTCAATATGGCGTCGCTGTCAGCGGTGAATGACAGTTTTCCATCCGTGAAGTCACCATGCAGCCATACCTGGGATTGACAGCCCTTGATCAGGGCGTCGTCTGTCTTGAATTTTGGATCGATTTGTTGAAGTGATTTGCCCGATTCTATAATGTATTCGTAACGTTGCATCCAGTCTTCGAACATGTCGAACTCCTCGATAATTTCTTCCTGTATATCCTTAATACTCATTTTTAAAACTTATTTTTGCAAAAATAACCAATAAATGTGACCTCATGGGAAATCTTTTGATCGTTGGAACCGTTGCTTTTGACGACATCGAAACCCCCTTTGGAAAATCGGACCGGATTCTTGGCGGAGCGGCTACCTTCATCGGATTGTCGGCATCTTATTTTAACACGGATTCAGGCATCATTTCAGTGATCGGAGGAGACTTTCCGAAGTCCTACCTGGATATTTTCAAAGAGAGAAATATCGACATCTCAGGGATTGACATTCAGGAGGAAGGCAAGACATTTTACTGGAAGGGAAAATACGATTACAATCTCAATGACCGGGAAACTCTTGTCACCGACCTGAACGTTTTGGCTGACTTCAATCCTGTGGTCCCAGAAAAATTCATCGATTGTGATTTCCTGATGTTGGGGAATCTGCATCCCGATGTTCAGATGGCCGTAATCGATCAGATCCCGGAACGCCCGAAGCTGGTTGTCCTTGACACGATGAATTTCTGGATGGACAATACTCCTGAACAGTTGGCCAAGGTGATAGGAAAAGTAGACGTCATAACGATCAACGATGAAGAGGCCAGGCAGCTGAGTGGGGAGTATTCTCTCTTGAAAGCTGCCGAAAAGATTCACCAGATGGGTCCAAAGTACGTGGTAATCAAAAAAGGAGAGCACGGTGCTTTGCTTTTCAATAACGGAGATGTTTTTTTCGCCCCGGCATTGCCTCTCGAAGAGGTTTTTGATCCGACCGGAGCCGGAGACACCTTTGCAGGGGGCTTCATAGGCTACCTTGCGAGCACGCATGACATTTCATTTGACAATATGAAGAGAGCCGTAATTTACGGCTCCAATTTTGCTTCTTTCTGCGTAGAGAGATTTGGAGTGGAGCGCATGCTAAACCTGAGCAGGGAAGAAGTAAGGAACCGCCTGAAGCAGTTTAAGCAGCTGACTCAGTTTGAAATCGAACTAACCCATTAACATGTAACAGGGCCATGAGTGATGCAATCAAACATGAATGTGGAATAGCCATGGTGAGGCTGCTCAAGCCCCTGGAGTTCTACAAGGAAAAGTACGGTACGGCATTCTACGGCATCAATAAGATGTACCTGCTCATGGAAAAGCAGCATAACCGCGGGCAGGACGGAGCGGGATTCGCGAGTATCAAGTTTGACACCAAACCGGGAACCCGATATATCAGCCGAGTCAGGTCGAACAACCAGCAGCCCATCCAGGATATTTTCGCGAAGATCAATAAAAGGATCCGGGGCGTGTTAAAGAATCATCCCGACCGGAAAGAAGATCTCGTTTGGCAGCAGGAGAACTTGCCTTACCTGGGCAACGTTTACCTGGGTCACGTGCGATACGGCACATTTGGCAAGAACAGCCTGGAGAGCGTCCATCCTTTTTTGAGACAGAACAACTGGAAGCACAAGAACCTGATCGTAGCCGGTAACTTCAATATGACCAACTCCGGAGACCTTCTCAAAGAATTGATCGAATTGGGTCAGCATCCGAAGGAAAACACCGATACGGTGACCGTTATGGAGAAAATCGGTCATTTTCTCGACGACGAAGTACTGGATCTTTATTACAAGTTCAAGCAGAAGGGCATTACCAAGAAAGAGGCATCTCCTCTGATCGCCAAGGAGCTCAATATCCAGAAGATATTGCGAAGAGCCTCTAAAAACTGGGATGGGGGATATGCCATGGCCGGTTTGATAGGACATGGGGACGCATTTGTTCTGCGCGACCCTTCAGGAATAAGACCCGCTTTTTACTATCAGGATGACGAAGTGGTAGTGGTGGCTTCCGAAAGACCCGTGATCCAGACGGTATTCAACGTGGATATCGATAAAATTCATGAGATAGAGCGCGCGCACGCCCTGATCATCAAGAAGGACGGCAAGGTATCCATGGAGCAAGTCATGGACCAATTGCCATTGAAAGCCTGTTCCTTCGAAAGAATTTATTTCTCACGTGGCAGTGACGCTTCGATATACCACGAAAGAAAAATGCTCGGGAAGTACATTTTCCCGAAGGTTTTGGAGCATATTGATCATGACATCAAAAATACAGTGTTCTCTTACATACCAAATACGGCCGAAACCTCTTTTTTCGGCATTACGGAAGCAGCGGAGGAGTACCTGAATAAGCATAAAGTCAGCACCATTCTCACAGGCAACAGAAACATTTCGGCTGAGCGGGTCAATGAAATTTTGTCTGTGCGCCCGAGGATCGAAAAGATTGCCATAAAGGATGCAAAGTTGAGAACCTTCATCGCCGATGACGAGAGCCGGGATGATCTGGTGGCTCACGTGTACGACGTAACTTATGGTGTAGTGAAGCCCACCGACAACCTTGTCATTATCGATGACAGCATCGTCAGGGGCACGACCTTGAAAAAGAGCATCATCAAGATATTGAACCGCCTGGGTCCTAAGAAGATCATAGTGGTCTCTTCGGCGCCCCAGATCCGTTACCCGGACTGTTATGGAATTGACATGGCTCGAATCGAGGAGTTTATTGCCTTTAAGGCTACTCTTGAGCTTTTGAAGGAGACGGGACAATCCAATGTGATCGATGATGTTTATGAGAAGTGCAAGGCAAATGAAGACAATCCATCACCGGAAAACTATGTCAAAGAATTCTATGCGCCTTTCACTGCGGATCAGATTTCTGACAAAATTGCTGAAATGCTGAAAACCGATGAAATAAGCGCAGAGGTTGACATCATTTTTCAGTCCATTGAGAATCTGCACAAAGCTTGCCCCGGTAACACGGGGGACTGGTATTTCACGGGGAATTTTCCGACCCCTGGAGGAATGCGCGTAGTGAACCGGGCCTTTGTCAATTTCTATGAGGGTAAAAAGGAAAGAGCTTATTAATTCAACAGGCATGTCAAAACTCAAAAAACCTTTAAAGATTTCCAGTCTGCTTTTCGCTTTTTTTCTATTGGTTATGAGTTCCGGATGCAAGACAAGTGTCGTGCAGAAGAAGGTGCCGTTCTCGATTGACGAAAAAACCTATTTCCAATGGGTGGGCGGCAAACAGGGAACACGTGGCACCACGATTAGAATAACGGGTTTCACAACGTCCCTGAACCTTTCGTTTTCAAAGATTTACTTTCAGAACAAGGAGTTTGAAGTAGTTCCTCAATTCAACGGGAACGATTTTGTATTGGAGGCCACATTTTCTGAATTCATTCCTCCCGACAAAGTCATGAGCAGCAATCCGCTGGATGAGTATGGCAATGCACCCCCCAAGACGGGAAAGAACATACCTTTTGAGCTTGAAAAAGACGAAGCTGTGATCATGTATGCGGTCAGTGGCGCTGAGTCTTACGTCAAGGTTACGGGTGTAAAGAAACTGGAAACCCAGTACCGGCCCTGATCAAACATCGAAACTGATTCCGGCTGCCCCGTGATTGCCTATTTCAGCAAATAGGCTCATCTTTTTGGTAATGCAATATCGAACTCCCAGGTATCCTGTGACCCCGACTTCACTGCTTGACTTGAATCCCAGCTCCACTCCCGGATAGAGATCGAGTCGTCTGGGCAGGTCCCAAACAATGCCCAGGTGAAGATTCGTTCGGGCATAGATGAAATAATCCTGTTCTTCATTGTCAAAGTAATAGCTGGCGCCAGCACCTACAGACCACAGATCACTCAGACCGTAATCATAACTCGCTTTGATCCCTGGTCCGATACCATAGATCTCATAGCCCACATTCAACTTGCTGTCACCTTTTCCTTCATATGACTGGGCATTCAAAGTGGCGAATGCCGACAATACCAGTACGGTTGTAAGTAATTTTTTCATAGCACAAGTTTAAAAGAATCAAACTCTATTGTATAACGAATTCAACCACCGGATTCGTATGGCAAAAGAGTGAAAAGTTTGAAAAATTTCATCTATTTCCCGGGGCCATTTGAAATGTTCTGAAAGGAGCTGTTCTTTTCAGCGTCTAAGCGAATACCTGGGTCACAAAAGCTCTGTGTAATAAAAATAACATTAACAATATTTTAGATTTTAAGTCGGAATTTTGGCACGAATGTTGTTTTTAAGATTAACGTCGAAAGTTCGGCACAAGTTCTTTAAGGCAAATATTTCACAGCGGAAATTTTAACAATAGATTATGAAGGTTTTCCTGAATTATGATGTTAATTTGCAATCGTGATTGCATGACGGAAGGAGGACCCCCAGAAAGATTTCCAAAGCAGTTTAGAACGAAGATTTAGAAAAGACATTTCTTTTATGTTGCGACACAACAAATCAAATGTGAAGTCGTTGTAAGGATAAAGGAATAAAAATATACCGCGAGGTTGAAGATAAGGTTTGGTTAGTTGATTTTGGTTGATTTATTTCAACCAGATTTCGCCCCGAGAAATCGGGGCGATTTTTTTTGCTACAAATCGAATTTAATACCCTGGGCCAGTGGTAGATCAGTTGTGTAATTGATCGTGTTTGTCTGCCTTCTCATATATATTTTCCAGGCGTCCGAACCTGACTCCCGACCTCCGCCGGTTTCTTTTTCACCGCCGAAAGCACCTCCGATTTCGGCCCCCGAGGTTCCAATGTTCACATTTGCGATTCCACAATCCGATCCTGCTGCAGAAAGGAATCGTTCCGCTTCACGGAGATTATTTGTCATTATTGCTGAAGAAAGGCCCTGAACCACACCATTTTGTATGGCTATGGCATTCTCGACCTCTCCTTCGTACTTGAGCAAGTACAGGATGGGAGCAAAGGTTTCATCCTGGACGATCTGGAAGCTGTTGTCGGCCTCTGCAATGGCGGGTTTAACATAGCAACCGCTTTCATAGCCTTCTCCGCTCAGTGTGCCTCCCTCGACCAAAAGGGATCCACCCTGATCCACGACACTCTCCAGGGCTTTTTCGTACATGGCAACAGCGTCTTTGTCGATCAGTGGTCCCATGTGATTGTTCTCATCCAATGGGTTGCCAATGCGAATTTGAGAATAGGCGTCTTTCACTGCGTTTTTTACCTGATCGTAAATGCTTTCGTGAATGATGAGTCTGCGGGTAGAGGTACACCGTTGTCCGGCAGTGCCCACGGCCCCGAAGACCGCTCCAATAACAGTCATTTTGATATCTGCATCAGGTGTTACGATGATTGCGTTGTTACCACCCAGCTCCAACAGAGATTTTCCGAGTCGCGCCGCGACTTTCTGAGCTACAATTTTTCCCATGCGAATCGAACCCGTGGCCGATACCAGCGGGATTCGCTTGTCTGTAGTCATCATTTCCCCAACGCGATAGTCTCCATTGATCAGGGAGCTGATGCCTTCCGGCAAACCGTTGGATTTGAAGACCGTGGCCGCAATATTCTGACAGGCAATTCCACAAAGAGGGGCTTTCTCACTGGGTTTCCAGACACATACGTCTCCGCATATCCAGGCCAGGGCTGTGTTCCAGGACCAAACGGCTACCGGAAAGTTGAAGGCGGAAATAATTCCAACAACTCCCAGCGGGTGATATTGTTCATACATTCTGTGGCCAGGTCTTTCGCTATGCATGGTCAATCCGTGCAACTGACGGGAAAGGCCGACGGCAAAATCGCATATGTCTATCATTTCCTGCACCTCACCAAGACCTTCCTGCAGGCTCTTGCCCATTTCATAAGACACGAGTTTGCCCAAAGGTTCTTTGAGCTCTCTGAGTTTTTCTCCAAATTGTCGTACAACTTCTCCTCGCTGAGGGGCGGGAATCATTCGCCAGTGCCCAAACGCGTTTTCAGCAGTTTTCATGACACGCTCGTAATCCTGTTGACTCGTGGAAACGACCTTCCCGATCAATTTCCCGTCTACCGGAGAATAAGAAGGTATAAGTTCCCCGTTAGAAAAATATTCAGAGCCTGTAGAGGTACCCGGATTGACTTCTTTAATTCCCAA